>FTCV01001882.1_pt1 | contig 17535 bp, 19 predicted proteins | sample 1639691 | NCBI WGS metagenome assembly FTCV01 (sample SAMEA3914864, study PRJEB12502) | metagenome | biome: forest; material: soil | place: USA | collected 2012-03-12 | depth 0.3 m
AACCAAGACTCTCCATCTGCTCCCAAAATTGCTTCAGCAATTTGCTGGAATGCCCGCGCAGCCAGAAAACATACGAAAAAATCGCGGCCAGGATGGCCGGCGCAATATAGGAGTTCATGAGGTTACTCGAACGGATACGCGGGACTCGACACTGTCCCGGATGCGTGGAGACGCAGGTTCATTTATGACACTCATGGCAGAATTCGGGACCGGACAGCTCGGAGACTCGTGAAATCATAAGGCGAACACCACGAAATTTTTCCCATGTTCAACCGAATAAAGCGATTCTTGAACTTAACGCCGCCTCCCCCACACGAAATCGTCCAGTGCGAGACGAAGGCCTTTGATTCACCCACCGGCCCGCAGTTTGTCATTCTTCTCGCCGCCAATCTTCACGACCCCAATTCACTCGACAGCCTCGTCGAAGCGTTGATCGAACGTTTCAAAGTGCATCGCATGATCAGCCCGCCAGAGACATCGATGCTGCTCGTCACCGTTCTTGGCCCATGCAAGGCAATGGATATTGTTTCAAGGTGGCGGGAGCGTGTTTCCAACGATCAAATTGCCGGCGTGTGGATGGATCGAATGGAGAAGGCCGATTTAGCCGTTGGTCCTGCCCGTGGTAATGTAGGCGCGCCGAAGTTTTACTCGCTCCTCAAAAATGGCGGTGAGCCGGAGGCAAGTAGCAATCGCTCCATGTGAAACCTATCCCCGTCGAAATCATTTCCAACGCAATCGAAATCCTCAGCGCGGACGGGATTACGGAGGACGAGATCGAAACTCGAATCGCGGCGCTTGTGTCAGACCCGATGGAGGCCCGCCGACTCATCGATTGGATACCTGAGGCTTTCGGGATCGTGCTGATCTCTCATCTTGGTAAGCCGATATTGCCAAAGACTTTTAGCGCGCGCGACGCCGAAGGAAAGTGGAAGTCTTTCCGGCTGACTTACGAACCCATTTTTGTCGCCGCCCTCGAGATTGCACAAGCCAAATATCACCAGGGACCGGCGGCGCAATTCCAGTCGATCGCAACCCGAAGTTCAGTGGCCAATGCAGCCAACAATGCATTGAACGCAGGCGTCTCTATCGACGGAGCTGTATTTAGCGGTCCAGCTCTCATCGGCATCCCTGCGGAAGTTTACCCGTCGCAACCGTCCTTTTGGAAGAGGCTCTTCTCGGGGTGATCCCTAGTGGATTATACTCGACGTTGAACGTGCAGCGCGGAATGGTTTGAGGGAGATTGAATCGATATGAACCCCCGGATCCTGCCTCATCTCGCATGGCTGCTCGTCGTCGTAATTGCGTATGGAATTGGATACTCGGGACGAAGTGACTCCGGGGCGAAGGTTGTCACCGGCACAGCGCTGCCGACAACACCCTGGCCGGAGCAAGCCGTGGCATCGGTGCAGACCTCGGCGAGCGGGATTGAGGAGCGAGGCGGCGTTGCGGCGCCGGCCGCGCTGGCGTCGGGAGATCCGATGCAGCTCCGGACCTTCCAGACGCTGTCGATCGGCAACCGCTTGCAGCGGATGCGCGCGCTTTGCGACTTGATGCCCTCGATCAATAAGGCGAATTGGCGGGAGGTGTTGAATGGCGTTTCCCGGTCGACGCAATCACAGGGGCGCAGTTTCAACGATACGGCCGAGTATCACATGCTGCTCGAGCAAATCGGAGAAGTGGCCGGGACGGAGGCATTGACGGAAGCGCTGAATTCGAAGCGCCGGGATACGCATGAGATGCTCACTTCGCTCCTCAAGGGTGTGGCTTCGCGAGATCCCAAAGCGGTCGAGGATTGGTACGGGCAGCTCCCGGCGGACCAGCAGGCCGGAATGCAGGAACAGGTCATTTGGGCCATCGCCGCCGGCGACCCGGCGAAATCGATCGAAATGGCGTTCTCAACGAATAAGTCGATGCAGGACCGACTATTCCCTGCCGCCATGAATGAGGCCTTTCAACAAGGCGGATTTGCGGCGGGCGAACGCATCCTCGACGGCGTGCGTGCGAGAAGTGATGTCACGGATGCATCGAAAGGGTGGCTCTTTATGTGCCTCGCGGAGCGACGCATCCAGATGAATGCGGAAAGCGGCGCTCCGCTGGAGACATTGATCTGGGTGGAGTCCTACATCGGCCAGCCTTTCATCGGGCCAAACGCGACGAAAGAGATGATCACGAGTGCGGCGCAGAGCGATCCGGCGAAGACGATGACTTGGCTGGAGCAACATAGCGCGGCCATGACACAGCCCCAGACGGAGGCGGCCTACGCCGCGATGGCCAGCGCTTGGGAGGGGCAGGACCCCGGAGCATTGTCCGCGTGGCTCAGCTCGCATACCGACAGTCCTCAACACGATCGGCTGGCAGGCGGCGCCGCCATGCAGGCATTGCGGGCGAATCGGATCCAGGATGCGCAAGAACTCATGCAGCAAATGACCGACCCGGCGGCGCGGGCTCCCTTGGAAGCGGCATTGGAGCGCCGGCAGACGATGCCAAGATGAGTGAAAATCAAGCGGCGCTGGGCGCAGCGGTCCCCGCTCACGGTCGTTCGAGGTTTTAAGAAGCACATTCCAGAGTTCGGCCTCCAAAAGATCACCATGAACACTCTCGAGGTATCGGTTGATGGCATTCACACGGATATCTACTATCACGACTACGCTTGCGATCGCGGCTGGAAGGCGATGATTTTAAAAAAGCCGAAGCGCCGCAAAAGCTTCACTGCGAAACTGACGTGATTGTTTCCTGCATATGAAAGCGACACTCGCCACTCGAAAACCAGTCGACCAAATCACCATCGAGGATCTGCGCACTTTCCCTGTTTGGGAATTCGCGACGGATGAAGAGGATCAGCCGGGACGGGACGAGACTTGGATCAAACCCGTCAAAACTGCTGTCGTTCCCGCTGGGGCTTTCTCCCAATTGGTGGCTGCTTCGTTTTCCACCGGCGCCACTGACTGGATGGGCTTCATGGAAGTGAGCACTGCTCGCCAACCATTTGAGCTGTCGCCTGGCGCGATCGTGACGCCTGATGCCTACTACTTTATCCCGTCCCCAGGGATGGTTGGGGCCGTGCGAGTGCGGGCGGCGCTTGCGCAAGCGTTGGGATTTACATTCCCATTGTCCTACAGCCTGCGGGTTGCCATTGCAGGAGAGTCGCGTCTACGGCAAGGCTCCATCGATTGACGCACAAGTCCACACGGGAGACGTTACGCTTAAATGATCGATGAAAAGAGCGCCGGCCAAACCTCTAACCCGTACGAATCATGTCCGAAGGATGCACCCCTATTGAAGTTATCGCTCTTCTGAAGCTTAGTGATTTCGATCTCGTTGTGCGCTGCCTCGAGGTGGTTCGTTCGCATTTGCCCTCCATTTTACCGGTGGACTTACAGCTCCGCGTCGAAGTGATCGCGCTCTGCCACCATCATCCGACGAATATTTATCCGGCCTTCGGCGTGTTTGGCGCGGAGAGCATGAAGCAGGTGGACGGGATCGACGCCAGGATTCGTGCTTGGGTTGAGAAGCAGGGCATCGACTGGCTCATCGTCAAAAGCCGCGACATCACCGTCCCGACTTGGGCGGCTTTGAAAGCGAAACGAAACCCGGACCAGTAGCGAGAGCGGATTTCGAAGTCGTAAGGGCTCGTAAAGAAATCGACTCCATATGAGAAAGGCCCGAATCATCGAACCTATCATGATCGTCTCAGCCTTGTTTTCACCGCACTGGAACCATCAGTGGGCTGCTACTGGGGCGCCAACTTGATATAGTCGACGCAAAGCGAGTAGCCGGCGCTGCTCGCGTTCTTGCCCGTCACGGTCAGCCGGAAAGCTTTGTTACCCACAGTGGCGGGGGTAAATGTGCCGCAATTCAGCTCCGTATACGCCGATGTCGCCGCGTATCCGTCCTGTGGCGAGCCATGATTCGTGTAGGTCCCCGAAGTGGTCGACGCGATGGCGAACTGGAAGATGCCGCGGGTCGAAAAGGTCTTCGTCCCGACCAGGATGGCATAGGGGCGGATCTCGGGCACATAAAAGGTGTAAGTGACGTAGTCGCCGACGCCATTGGCATCGTAGATCGCGCCGTACCCGCCGTGGAAGGAATCGTCGCGAATGACGCGGTGCGTATCACCTGAGGTTGCCGCCGGCGTGAGGTGCTCTGCTTCGTAGAGCAGCGCGCTGCCCGCGGGGCCCAGGCGCTGGCTGGCCCCGAGGAGTTTGCTCCACCAGGCGATCAACTCGGCCTTTTCGGTGTCCAGTGTGACGGACCCGGCGAGGCGCCCGTTGTTGACCGCCGTGGGACTGGGCGTCCACCAGTCATTGCGGGCCGGCGCCGAACCATTCAGATTGGTCCAGCCGGACTGGTTGTCGTGTTCGGTGTTGTTAAAAAATGTGCCGCGCGAGGCGTCGTTGCTGCTGTCCCAAAGATACATCCCGGTATTCTGCGCCGCGATCGGTACGCCATCCGGCAGCGCCCCGCTGGAGACCATCTTGTTTCCAGAGTATTCGCAGTCGTGGCCGGCGTAGATCCCAACGCCATAGTTGGTCGTCGAGACGAGTTGATTGTTATAGACCTTGAGAAAGCCGGGCGCTGTGCTCACGGTCGTGTTATTCCCGCCGTCGCTGATGATGCCGCCGCCCGAGTAGGTGTCGCTCTCAGGAAGCGCGGTATAGGCGCCCCAGATGAAATTGTCATGCACTGTAATGGGCGCCGAGCTCCCGCCACTGGTGTGATAGAAATTGATATTGTCCTCGACGCGGCTGCTATGCGGCGAGTTGATGATTTCGTTCCAGGCGACTTCGACGCCCGGCACATTGCTCATGTTCAGCAATTGGAGGAATTGCACACGCGCGAAGCCGCTCGTGGAGAAGCCGCCGCCGGCGCCGAGGCTGAAGCGGCCATCGATATTATGGGCGCGATTGTAGCGGATGCGGATGGTCTGGTCTGCGGAGCGGTCGCCGCTATAGCCATTCACATCGATGCCAGCGGTATTTTCAAAGTAGCAATTCTCCACGACCAGTTTTTTCGCATAGTCGACGTGAACGAAACGCCCCGGCGACGCCCCCGCGACATTGGGATTCAGTCCCTGGCCGTAGGTATTGAGGACGGTGAGCATGTGAGTTCGCGTATTTGGCGCATAGATGCAGGCGCCGCGGCTGCGGATATTCGAATTCTGAATCGTCACAGGATCGCTGGTATCGACCTTTACGGCCGGTGTATTCGGATCCTGACTCTCCCAGTTGCCGCTGTAAGTCCCGCCGGCCGATATGACGATGGGGCCGCTGTAAATCTGGCCTTGAGCGCGGTCGGGCGTCCTGAGCGCCAGGAAGGCGCCGAGAAGCGCAACGAGGCAGGGCCAGGCGCGCAGGGAAAGGTGAGGGGAATATTGGGTGTGCATGGGATTTCGAGGGGGAAGGAGCGGACGGCGCCCGGTGTCATCGGGGGCGATCGAGCGACGGCGTGGGAGACCCTTGCGCCTTTCTGGACTCTGGGCAAAGTATTCGGAACTTAACACGTTGAGTTCCTTGCCCGACGCCTCTTCCAAAATGCCCGCCTCTGTGACTCTCCGCGCGATCGCCGCAAAGGCCGGGCTCAGCGCGGCAGCGGTCTCGCATGCGCTCCGCAACTCGCCGGAAGTCTCAGCCGCGACCCGGGACCGAGTGCGCGAGATCGCACTGCGCATGGGCTGGCGGCCGAATCCTACCGTGGCCGCCTGGATGGCGCATCGACGCTCCGGCAAGGGCGCCAGCGCGGGAGAGTGCATTGCCTATCTCAACTGTTTTCCCGATCTTCAGGCCTGGAGCCGCCTGCTCTCTGGCACCCGGTTTGTCGAGGGGGCAAAGTCGCGCGCCCGCGAGCTGGGTTTTCGCATCGAGGAATTTTGGTTTTACGATCCCGCGATCAGTGCGAAGCGCATGGAATCCATCCTGAAAGCGCGCGGCATACGGAGCATCCTCATCGGCTCGGCAGCCACCGCACATGCGCATGTGACCCTCGATTGGACGAGCTTCTCCGCTGTGGCGCAGGGTTTCTCCGTCGCGCGTCCCCAAGTCTCTCGCGCGGCGAATGACTATACGCACTCCGTCAGCCTGGCGATCCGTGAACTCCGCCGGCTGGGATATCGGCGGATCGGGCTGCATCTCTGGCCGCAGGTCGACGCGCGCTGTCAGCGCCAGTTTTCCGGCGCTTTTCTGGCCTACCAGGGGCTGCTCGAGGCGAAAGATCGCGTGCCGATTTTCACCTCGCCCGCCCGTCATACGGCCAAAGTGCGACGATGGTTGGAGGCGACGCGTCCCGAGGCGATCCTCTCGCATCAAATCGAAATGAAAGCGGCGGTGCAATCGATGGGGCGGCAGGTTCCGGCGGAGATCGGCTTTGCCATGCTGGATCTGCATCCGAAGCCTCATCACGCCGACCCTCCGCAAGACGGATGCGCCGGAGTCGACATGCTCGTCGAGACGGCTGGGGCCGCGGCCGTCGATCTGCTAGCCGCGCAAATGCTGGCCAACGAAACAGGCCTCCCGGCGCATCCCCGCATCATCCTCACCCGTGGGCGATGGGTGCCCGGGAGCAGCGTGCGAAAAATCGGTCCCGTAGCCGGCTTGCCAGGCCTGCCCAAACTCACCTCGCTGATCGAGACGGGATAAATGGGCGGCCCCGAGGCGGTGGGCGGTGGATAGCTCGAAACAGTATGTTGCTAAGATGCAGTGCGTCGGCACTGCCGGCCGTAGATGTCAAGCATCCGCCCACGGCGAACTGCGAGCTTTTCGCCTCGTAAGGCAGCATTGACGCGTGTGAAGGGGGCTGCAAAATGCAGCCAGCAAAACCGACGCCAAATGAGAAACATCCGAATCGTTGAGCACATCTCGCTGGACGGCATTATTTCGCCCGGCGGCCGAAATGAAGACAGCGACTACTCAAATGGCGGCTGGACGGCCCCCTATCGCACACCCGCCGGCGCCCAGGCTGTTGCCGAGGCGCAGGGGGAGCGTTTCGATCTGCTGCTCGGCCGCCGCACCTACGATCATTGGGCCGAATTCTGGCCGACGGTCAAGGGTGGTCCGTTTGCGGATCGTCTGAATGCCGCGACGAAGTTCGTCGCGACTCACCGGCCCGACAGCCTCAGCTGGGCGCCAGCCGAGAGCCTGGGTGTGGATATCCTGGAGAGTATTCGCCGCATCAAATCACAGGATGGCCCTGACTTGCTGGTCTGCGGAAGCTCGACTCTCACGTCCCTGTTGCTCGATCAGGGACTCGTCGACGAGGTCGTGTTGATCGTCTACCCAGTCTTGCTCGGCCGGGGCAAACTCTTCTTTTCGGAGAGCGCGGTTCCGCGCGAACTCGCGTTGGTCAGCACCAAGACCACACCCACGGGCGTGATCCTCAATACCTATCGGCACGTCGGACCGCTGGGCGCCAAATGAGCCCGCCTTGCACTCATGACCGAGCGCATTCAAAGACGTAAGCCGCGCCGGAGCAAGTTTTCTACAGCGGCGAAACTGCTGTTCGTGGCCCTGCTTCCGTTTCCGGCGCTTGCTATCCTGCGCCTGGCTCGATTTATCGAGCCGCGCATCATCGTCGGCTACCTGATCCTTATCTCCGGCGTCACCGTCTGGCTATACTGGCATGATAAGCGCCGGGCGGAAGAGGATGGCTGGAGGACGCCGGAGTCTACGTTGCATCTTGTCGAACTGCTTGGCGGATGGCCGGCCGCTTTCATTGCTCAGCGAGCCTTTCGCCACAAAACCTCCAAAGTCCGCTTTCAGCTAACCTTCTGGGCGATCGTCGCCTCTTACCAGATGGCGTCGATCGATTTCCTCGCAGAGTGGCAATATACACGCGCCGTCATCCAGCTATTGCTGCCGTTCCTTCGCATGGATATTGAAAAGACGGGCTGACTCGAGGCGCTCTCCGAAGGTGAGCGTAGCGAAGACCCGGCGCTTCACATCGATGTTCAGCACGCGCCGGTGGACGGCGGCCAGTCTTTCGTCGCATCAGGACGACGTCTTAAAAGAAAATCGCAAAAACTCATGGCGCGGCGCCGTGCATCGGCTCATCCCGGCTTTCCATCGATCACTTTTGCACGGACTAGCGGATGTCTGACCTGGGACTTGCCTTGGACCCGAAAGAAAGATACCTTTCGGGAAATGATTCCCGTGCTCGAAGAGTCGTCGATTCGCGCTCGCGTCCCGCCCGTGAGCGTCGCGGCGTACCATCGGCTTTACTCGGAGCCGGAGATGGAGCAAAAGCACATCGAACTCATCCGGGGCGTTCTGATCGAAAAAATGCCACAATCACCCGCGCACGCGAGCGCCGTGGAAATCCTGCGCGAACGAATCGAGCGCGGCCTCCCGGACGGTTATTTTTTAAGGCAGGAGAAGCCGCTCACCTTTGCGGATTCGGAGCCGGAGCCGGATCTCGCGGTCATTCGCGGCTCGCGGCTGGATTTCATCGATCGGCATCCGGAGATGGCGGAGATCGTCATCGAGATCGCGCTCACCTCGGAAGCTTTGGACCGGGTGAAGCTGGAGCTATACGCGAATGCGAACGTGAAGGAATGCTGGCTCGTGTTGCTTCGGCATCGATTGGTGGAGCGCTACTACGGCCCTGGGAGCCGCGGCTACGGCAGTGTCCAGCGAAACGATTGGCCGGACGGCATGACCAGCGCAGCGATTCCCGGATTCACTCTCGGTTTCGAGGGGCTCGATCGCTTGAAATGTTAAGTTGCGCCGCTTTGCGGAGCTCCGAGGTTTAGTTAGCCAAGGCGATCGGCGCCTTCTTGCAGGGGCGAAAGCGTTCCGCCGCCGGAGCGCGTCTTGGGACCGCCCGAGCCCCAACGGGGCTCCGCAAAATAAGCCCAGGGTTGGCAAAAGCCTTCGACGCATGTCGAAGGTTTTGCCTACCCTGGGATTTCGATTTCTACCAATCTCTACCCCGAATGGGGTTGCTGATATGAGGGGTTTGTCCTGCCGGCGTGCCGGCAGGGGGGCCATCTCTCTAGCTTACTGCGGCACGAGCCGAATGTAATCAAAGGCCATCCCGTAACCCGCGCTGCTCGCATTCTTTCCCGTGACCGTGAAGCGAAACGCCTTATCACTGCTCGTTCCAGGGCTCCAGCTGCCAAGATCGTATTCCGTAAACGTCTCGCCGGCCGTGTAGGTGTCGATGACCGGCCCCAGGTTCGTGGGCGAACCTTGCTGATCCATCCGCGAGATCGCGAGTTGCCACTGGCCTTTGTTATTCCAGGCCTTCACGCCCACACGCACGTCGTACGTGCCCTGCGCCACCGCGGGCACGTCGAAGGTCACGTACTGACCCACCGCCGTGGCATCGAAGAAGGAGCCCTGGCTATTGCTGAACCGCGAGTCGTCCACGATGCGGTAGGTGACGCCGGTCGTCTGCGCCGCCTCCGCGAGATTCTCCGTTTCGTATTTGCCTCCGGAAGTGACGACCACGGTCACACTCCAGCCCGGCATCGTGATCGAGGAGATCGTGCCGCCCGAGACCGTTGCCGTCGTCGACGACATGTCCTGATTTACATTGCTGGAATTCATCAGGTAGATCTTGGCCGAGGTCCCGGTCAGGCCGCTGAGACTGGTTGTCCGCGACGTCGTCGTGGGGTTCACCAGCGCCACGGTCGTGGTATTGCCATAGACTAGGGCCACCGCGTCCATCCAGATCGCATTGGCGGTGGTGAGTCCGGTGTCGGTGCTCGAGACCGTTCTCACCGTCGCCCCGGGAGGCGCGTTGTTGTAGATCTTCTGCAGCACGTAGTAGAGCGGCAGTTTGTAAATCGTGCTCGTCCCGTCGCCATACATCAGCTCTTCCTGTGGATACGTGGCATCCTGGCTGGACCCGTATTTGCAGCCTACCCAGCTGAACCAATAGTTGTTTCGGACAAAGGACAAGTCCGAGCACAAGCGCCGCGTCGTCCAGAGCGCTGTATCCAGCGCCGGCTTGAGCGGATCGCCGGGGCTCGTGTGATCCCCCTGTTCGATCCAGCTATACTCGGTCATCCACTTTTCCTTTCCCCACTGGATGCAGCCGTCCCGCCAATTGGCAAGGGGAGTCGTCCCTCCGCCCCAGTTATAGCTATGGGACGAAAGTCCGCCCAGCGCCGCATTCAGCGCGGAATCATTGAGCGCGGGAAAGCCGGCCCCGCCCAAGATGTTCACACTGCATCCCCAGGTGTTCGCCGTATTGTAGGCGCCGTCTTCGGGACCCAGCAATTTGACGGACGAAAGCCCCGCGGAATCCAGTTTGGATCGAAGCGATTTGATGACCCGGTAAAACTGCGAGTAATCTTTGGTCCCTTCATTGATATAGCCCATGGCATCGTAGGATGCCGAGGTCGTCGGCTCGTTCTGGACGCAGAGCGCCGTAGGCAAGGGCAGCCCCTTATTCTTGATGTAGTTGCAAATATTGACGAAATAGTTTGCGAACTGGGTTTCATGGTCCGTCTTCAAGTAGCCCACCGTCCCCGCGCCATTGCTGCCGACCTGGGCCGGGCTCTTCATATTGATATTCGGGCACCACGAGCAGATTATGTAATGGAGTCCCTTGCTGTTCAGCAGGCTAATGCGGGAGCAATAAGCATCCATCACGCTGGTAACAAGATTGCCCTGGTCATCCGAGCCGCAATCGTGGCCAAATTGCAGCCGATCCAGCGTCAACCCGAGATCACCGTAGAGCGCCTGCTGGAAGAGCGGGCGATTGGGAAACGCGCGGTCGAAGTCCGCGTTGCAGCCCCATCCTTTGATGGATTGCTGATCGGTGGAAGACACCGTGGCGCTATAGGTGGCGGCTTCGGCGGAAACGCTTCCGAGCAGCAGCGCGCAGGGCAGCCCGAAAAGCAGGAACTTTCGAACGGTTGGCAATTTCCGCGTGGCAGGAGTTCGCACGGCAATGCGATGAATCGAAGATGACACTGGGTTCAACATGGTTTGGGGAACTTGGGGATTTCTGGGGAGACGCCGCTTATCCACTTGCGACGGAGGAGAGAAGCTTGTACCCCAGCTGGAGTTGGCGGCCAATTTTTTGCGCCGGATTTCTTACTGCACAGTACAGTGGAGCGCCAACCGACCAACCTCCAATGGGGGATGTTTTTATTGGATGATCCCGCCCCGTGCGAATAGACTGGGCGATACGAACTCAAGTCCCCTTGAATATGGCAAATTCCTTCCACCGTGTCCGCCAAGCCGTGGTTCGCAGCTTGGCTGCGCTCGCACTCTTGTTCCTGTGTTCCGGCTGTTTCGAGACGAAGCAGGAATTCACTCTCAATCCGGATGGCTCCGGCAAGGTCGTTCACGAAACGATATTTTGCGCAGGCGCCAAATTTGGTGATTCCAGCCGTGGGAGTCTCGACGAGGAGATGCAAGACGCCGTCAAACAGATGCTGAGCAATTCGAAGGGAGTCGACGCATGGACCGACGTGAAGTTCGATCGCTTGCCCGACGGACGCATCCATTTTCGCGGGATTGCCTATTTTCCTTCCCTTAGTGCGTTATCTATCGGGCAAACCAATCCCCTCGGTTACAGCTTGGACAAGCAGCCGGATGGCAGCCTCGTGCTCCGCTCGCCGGGCTTCCGGGCAGACGATGACGAATCAAAGCCGGCTCCCGCCCCCGAAGCAGATGAGGAGGATATGCCGACCCAGATTCTCCGCGCCAAGATCGCCTATCAGGGGATGCGGCCTCTGTTCATCGGGTATCTTTCCACCATGAAAGACGAAGCCATTTTTCATCTGCCAGGCGCCGTCTCGGAGTCGACAAATCTACGGCGGGCTGGCCAGCGCGCAGTTTCAGTGTCGCTGGAGGGATCGAAAGTGCTTGCTGCGGCGGAGGCGATGGCGAGCCAGGAGGACTGGTGGCGCAGGCAGGTCACGGCCGGCTCGGCCTTCACCAAGGAAGGCCCGGATTTTGCCGATCTGGAGTTCAATGCACGGGTCTTTGGCGAGAAGGCGCCGGTGGCGGCCACGATCCAGCCGGACGGGATGCAATTCGATTATCCAAAGGAAGTGGCCGTCGCCAAGGCCGATTACGCAGCCTTCGCCGCCCGCTTGCACATCCCGCCCCCGCTCAAGCACCCAGCCGCGGACTCCAGCCGAGCAACGGCGACCGCGGTAGACCAGGTCCCGCCGGACGGCAAGATTCCGGAGCTTCAGCAGGTCCGCGCGATCGGCCTCAAAGAAATCTATGAGGAAGGAGGTCTGCGCTTTGGAGGACCGAAGGGCCTGACGGTGGGATTGCGCGGAGCCCTGCCCTTCGCCGGAGTGGAGCCCGCCGGCGCCCAACTCGAGATCGCTTCGGCCGGCGACGGATCCAACCTGCTCTCGGACAATCGAAAAATTAAGGCGGATGAATTGAGCCTGCACGACGGTGAGCTCACGCTGGATGCCGAACTTATGCTTCCCGGGCCGGGTCCCGCTTCGCTCCGGGAACTTTCCGGATTTGTGGATTGCTACATCGAGGGTCCGACCCGTAAGACCGGCTTTGGCTTTGCCAAGTTGATGGAGGGCGGCAAAGGAAACGAATTTAAAGCCGAGGTGAGCAAACTCGAGCAGCCTGCTGAGGGCCAAGCAGGCACGTTGAAATTGCACATCGCGATCGACAAGTGGCGCATCAAGAGCCTCCAGTTTCTCGACGCAAAAGGCCGCAAATTAGATGTTATAAACCCTTCGTCCTCGTCTTCCAACGAGAGCGTGGATTATAACTATTCCTTCAGGAAACCGCTTCCCGAGGGAGCCCATATCGAAGCGGAAATATACGACCCACCCGTCAAGACCCGAGCTTCTTTTAAGCTCGAAAACGTGCCCCTGCCGGCGCGGCCTTGATCTGCCGGGGTGTCGAAATGAGTGCCACCTGGACAGAGTACCGCCGCCTTCGCCGTCGCTTCTATCTCGCGATGTTCGGTGGATTCGTGCTGGCCGATCTCCTGCTGCGATTGACTCATTGGGCCGCGCCGCAAATCCTGCGGCCTGTCAATGTGGTTCTGTGTGTTCTCTGGATTGCAGGGAGTTCTATTAGCGGCTTTCGCCTTCAGCGATTCCGCTGCCCGCGTTGCGACAAGCCGTTTTTCGTCGGTCGGTGGCATGTCAATACCTGGGCGAGGCGCTGCGCACATTGCGGATCGCCCAAATGGTCGGAAGCGCCTTCGCCATGTCATGATGCCTGACCACACGCCGCGACGAAGGCCTTCGCCTTTGACGAGAAGGGGCATGCGTCTCTCTTCGGCTCTGCTTTGCGCTGCGATGCTGGCGGCCTGCGCCCTTGGGATACCGTGTCTACCGCGTCAGCACTCGCAGAAATGCAAAGACGGGAGGTCGTCACCTACTACGACCGAAATCATGACGGTGTGGTCGATTTCGAATTGCACGACTACTCTGGGATGACAGATGCGGCCTGGACGCTTACCGATACGAAGTTTCGGGGTCGATACGACGTCCGGTTGAAATACAGATTTGGACTCCTGCGCGAGCGAGTAGATATTCCAGTGCCGAAGAACGTGAAAATCACACGTCGAATTCCTGAAAGTTTTGCCCCAGAATAGGCCCATCTAATCGTTCCAGTGAACTGCGGAAAAATAAACTATAGAATGAAAACTCAACGAATCACCATTGGTCTGACGGCGCTGAATCTTCTGATTCTCCTGTTCGTCTTGTTTCGTGTCAGCAAAGCCGCGACTTCAGACATTCCGCCGGTCCTTCGCATTCACGGTCTCGAACTCGTGGACGACCAGGGACGCGTTCGCGCCATGTTGAAGGTTTTTCCGGCGGATCCCGAAGTCAAAATGCCAAATGGCACAAAAGGCTATCCTGAGACCGTGCTGTTTCGGTTAATCAATTCCAAGGGCGCTCCCAACGTGAAAATCGCGGCGACCGAGGACGGGTCCGGCGTCAGTCTGGGAGGCGAATCCAATCCCACGGACATCCAGATTCTCGCCCGAGGTGATAACACCTCCTTGACGCTGCTTGATAAAGATGGGCGGACGCAGGTGATAAAGCCGCAGTGATGGATCGCGCCTCTCAGTCTCACCTTGCACCCGCCGAAAGCGTTGCAAAGCGGCGTGGCCCCTGAGCTTCCTTGCCGTTTCAATATCGCGATGAACCCGGAGGACTACGAATCAATTCTTCGAGCTGAATTCGACGCGGAGGATGGCTCCTTTCTCATTCAACTGCGATGCGACCTTACGTGGGATAGAGCAGCCTTCTCCCGCCTCGTTGCGGCCATGGAGGCGTGTGCCGGTCAGCACGAAGGCTGCTCCACGCTGCCGCGCTGGATCGCCGAGGGCTTTTGGTATTGTAGCCATTTCATTGCAGATTGGTCTTCCCATCCGAGCTTTCCGCGTGAACACCCGCCGGAGTACTACGAAGCCGCTTACGAGCGGCTGCACGACCTTGCCTTTTGGTTCTTCTTCGGTCAGCATCCCCTGACCAAACCTTTCTCACCATTACCGGGTGCCTGAGGCTTCGCATGCCATTCAATGACCATCAACTACGGGAATTAGTCCGACTTTCTCCGGACTTCCCCATCGAAACCTCAGAAGCTGCAGAGTACGTTGAAAGCCAGTTTGGCATTATCTTGCCCAAGACGTTTAAGCGCATTCACACTTTGGGCAGCGGTGCTACGGTCGGTATCTCTACTGGTGACCGAGTAACGGTCGGGTGCGATTTTCATGGGCTGGTCCAAAGCCCCTCTTCATATTACGGAAGCAGTATGATTGCTGCGCACGAATCAATGCTTTCAGAGTTAGACGAATGCCGTGAGGCGTTTCGGCGGGTCTTTCCTTTTGGCCAAGATGGCGCTGGAGCCCAATTCTGCCTGGACTATCGAATCCGAAACGAACCGTTTATTGCCAGATTCGATTGGGAATATCTATTGATTGCGCGCAACTTCGACGAGCTCATTGAACGGGCGATCCCTGGATCGGAGGAGCATTGGCGCAGTCCGGAGTATGCAATTTCAGAGAAGGAACAGTGTGAATTTCTGGCTTTATTGCCGGCCAATTGGTGACACGCTGTAATTCGATCCCTCACGTAGATGCATGACTCCCGTTAACTTTCGGGATGTCGGCGAAACGCTCGGCCTGTGGCTCGAGCCATCGCCCTTGTCCGCCGGCCGGCTGTTCCGCGGCGGCTGTTTCGACACGCTCGACACGCTGCACGATCTTGGTGAGCCGAAAACCATTCTCAACCTTCGTTTTGGAGCAGATCCCACGCACCTGAGGGCGTCGATCATCCATCTTCCGGCGCCCGATAGCTTCGAAAATTACGACACCCGCCGCCGACAGGTGGCGGTGTGGATCCGGCGATGTCTCGCGGCGCTCGCGTCGCCCGAAGCGGCGCCGCCGATCTACATGCATTGCACCTCCGGTCGCGACCGCACCGGGGTGATCGTCGCAGCTGTGCTCACTGCGCTTGGCCTTCCACGGCAGGTGATTGCCGAGGAATATATGCTGAGCGCTGGCGGCAGCATCGCGCTCATCGAACAGGCGCTCGACGGAATGGCGACACTGAAACTCGATATATGCGAGGAGCGGGATGGTCTGCAACGCCGTTTTGGCAGCGTTGATTGAGCCGCGAATTTTACGGTTGGCAGGCGCGTAGGCTTTTCTTCTCCGTCCAGGATTGGCGCCCGAGAACCATGCCTATCATGGCCTTGGACCGAGGTTCGTTTGCGTCGCCCCGGACCGGTCACGAGCTTGCAGTCGTTCGGGCCATCCGCTAGGAGTCGGCGATGGCCGTCAATCTCATCGCTGAGCAGCAAATCCTTGTCGGAGAGCCAACCGTGCTCGAGGGACCATCCCCGACGCCGCCGTTTGTGGTCGTCTTTGAGGACGACGGCGAGACCGCCTACCTGTATGCGCTCGACACAACGCGCGACGACAACCCGATCGTGGATGCAATGCTCATATACAATGTCGACAGCGTGAATGATCGTCATCTTCCTTCGACCGTCCAGATTGTCTGGTCGCTGGACGATCGCAAAGCTGCGCTCCTCATCAACAAATATCCACATGCGGTTTTCGACTTCGAGGCGCAGCGTGGGTATTGCCGCAGCGGATTTCCGCCGGCAGCGCCTGCCGGTTGGACGCAGCACGGGCACGAGTGGGACGATAGCGCGCTGGGTCTGTTTGCATGATGATGCGCGTTTGCCGACCGCTGCAGCTGGCCCTGGGTACTCGGGTGGTTGCCGCATGAGCATTAGCGCCCGAGTAAGAGAAATTTACGTCGGCGGGGAGCGTGCAGCTCCCATGAAATGGGTATCGTCCGTTCAGGCGATCGCCGGGAAGGGCCTGATGGGCGATCGCTATGCCCTTGGCCTCGGCTCGTATTCGAAGTCGAAGGGGATTCGTGATGTGACACTGTTCGAGGTCGAAGCCATCTGGGAATTCTTTCGGACTTCCGGCATTGACCTTCATCCTGGCCTTCTTCGCCGCAACATCCTCACTGAAGGAATCAGACTTTCCGAGTTGATCGGGGATTCCTTCTCGATTGGCTCGGTATCCCTCGTGGGTCTTCGGCCCTGCCCGCCATGTCGCCACCTCGCCAAGCTCGTCGGCATCCCGGAAATCCTCGGCGGCTTTGCGCGCTGCGGCGGCATCTACGCACAGATCTTGAACGATGGAATCATCAACATTGACGATCCTGTGGGTTGGGAACGCTAAACACGGCGTCGAAAATAAATGCGGATCTGGATAAGAAGGGAAGGGCCCAGGCATGTGTTCTCAGTCGCAGGTTTGGTTTGCCTTCGGTTGACATCGGTCATCATCGATGACGCGTATTAGTGCTTTGAGAGCGCCCGCCGTGACGGAAGTCTGGCCGGTGGCAACGGCCTTCCCATCGGAAGGTCTCCGGATCTGCTTCGTGCCTTCGTGTGAAATTATCGCTGAAGGGGCTTCGCTTGAAGCCGATGATTTCGACGCCTCGTCGAGGCGCACGGAGGAAAGAGATGTTCACACGAAGAGACGAAGGCACGAAGCCGCCCTCAGACTCGCCAAAAACGACAGAGATCAATCACTTTTTCTCAGCCACGTATTGGCTTCTGCCTCTGTTTACATAAGCAATGATTGATGCCGACGTGTTTAGTGTCCTGAAATGCGACCTAACGCCCCCATCACCTTCGCGTGGATGCGCCTCTGCATCCCGGAGGGATGCCAGCGATTAGCCGGTGATCGACCGAGTCTGGCGAGGGGGGCGCCGGTTCACCCCAAACCAAGCATGCACCCCGGAGGGTGTGCCAGCGGTCGTCGCTATCCACGCTGCTCGTTTTGTTACCCTAACACTTCTTGCCCTTTGCATACAATCTGGCGAATGCTGTTCTCGTGAACTACGAAAGAGGAAATATCAACGAAACGCCGGCAACGGTGTCAGGACGTGTTTCTCTGAGTAGGATTCGCCGAGACCTTGCGCTGCCAAAAGCTGCGCCCTTCGCCCAGCTGCGCAAGCGGTCGCGACGGAGCCGGGTCCCGGCGCCTCGTTTCATCACGAGATCCAGCCGACACGGCCGTTCGGGAACGGCCGCCGATCGTCTGGAAGATCCTGCCCTACGT
>FTCV01000441.1_pt1 | contig 17521 bp, 14 predicted proteins | sample 1639691 | NCBI WGS metagenome assembly FTCV01 (sample SAMEA3914864, study PRJEB12502) | metagenome | biome: forest; material: soil | place: USA | collected 2012-03-12 | depth 0.3 m
CGGACATACTTGTGCGCAGCGGACGCTCGACTGCTTTGAAAATGCGGATGAAGCCTATACTGGACATCTTCCAGATGCCGTCTCTTTTTACATATTCACCGTGATAATAGGCCGCGCCCGTCATTCCCTTCCCGCCGACCAGCCTAGCAAGGCTGTAGACCGGGCTGGCGGAGGTAAAGTGGACAACATCCCGCAATCGCCAAATACCCTTGGCGACATGCGGCCCGACCAGCGTCAGCTCCGGATGAACGACGATATGCCTGCTGACGAGCTCCGGCGTGATTATCGCCCGCAAGAAGGCGATCAATTGATCGCGCCCGTTGAAGGAGAATGCGCCTCCTGCAAACCAGGCCTTTGCATCTTCGGTGAAACACCCCTCGACCAACTCGAAATCTTGGGTGCCGATGCCGCGGGGGTACCGATATTTCAGCTGACAGAGCTCATGCAGCTCTTCCAGGTCGCTCGGCGTCGTCATTGCGCCGTTTTTCCCTTCTGATGAAGGAGGTCGATTATCTTGGAGGGATCGTAGCCATGCTTGGCGGGCACAACACGGTTTGCCGCGTTGCGTCCTGCCCTGCGTCCAGAAAAGACACCGTCAGAAAGTGAAATGCCGCTGAAATAGCCGATTGCGCACAGGCCAGCGGCCGTGCGGCCGGCTGCGTAGAGGCCCACGATTGGCGTTCCGTCTTGCCGCAGCACATTTCCGCTGTCCTCGTCGATCTTGAGGCCGCCCAATGTGAACATCATTGTGTACCCGTAGCGATTACCGATCGACATGTTGAGGGCGCGGAATGGTCCCTTTTCGATGGGGCCACGGTTTTTCTTGCCAAGCGGGTCGGGTTCTCCGCGCTGCTGGGCGTGATTATATGCGTCAATATGGCCCATCAGATTCGCCGACGGGATTGCGAGCCTCTTCGCCAGGCCTTCGAGTGAATTCGCCTTCTTGGTTCCGCCGAATATGAGATTTGCCAGTGTCGGTAGGGCGAACCAGCGGAAGTCCGCCCCGCGCATTCGAAGACACTCGCGCAGCACGGTAGAGTATCCGGCCCTATCCAAGATGAGATAGGCTTCGCCGTCGGGCTGGTTGCCGATCGCCCTCCCCAGATCGCCGAGATAGACCTCCTCGTTCGAGAAGCGCTCACCCAAGCGATTCACCAAGACACCTTTGAGAAGCCCAGCAGGCGGTGAAAGAATGCGCCCTGAAAAAACGCTGTCCATATAAGCGGTAGCGCCTCCTGCCGACATACCCAGCTTGATACCACTTCCATCGCAGCCGAGCGTTCCCATGCGCACGAGTGCACGCCAATTGTAGCCATAGATCGGCAAATGTTGCTTGAGCAGATCCTCGTTGTAACTGAAGCCCCCAGCGGAAAGAACTACACCTTTGCGGGCGCGGAGAAGGATGCGCCGGCCGTAGCTTTTCTCGAGTTCGCGCGCCCGGGCCGCCGCTCGATCCGTAGTCTTGGGATTGAACCCCTTCATGGGATGCACCTGCCTCGTCAGGCGGCCATGCTCCTCGCGTACCTTTTTATCGGCGATTTCGAGCGCGAGGACGCCGATCACCTCGCCTGCGCGGTCGACCAGCAGTCGGATCGCACGGGTGTGAGCCATGCGGCGGACACCCGCGCGATCGGCTGCTGCACTGATGGCGTCGTAATAGGCATATCCGCTGAAGCCGACGCCACGCGTACGATGCCCGCGCGGAGCCGGCTTGGCGATCGCCTTATATTCAGGAACGTTTTCGTTGCCGGAAAAGTAGAGGAATTTGCCTTCCGGCGGATAACCTGTCTTCTCAAGGAAGGCCTCGCCTCCGAGTGGCACACCGAGAGCCGCGAGCCAGTCGAGATCCGAGGCGCTGTTGTCGCAGAAACGTTTGAGCGTGTCCGGCCTGATGACGTTGGCGAGTTCTTTCTCCAGATATTTATACATCTCTTCCTTGCTGTCGGATATGCCCACGGCGCTTTGAAATCGGGTTTCACCCGCGTAGAAAATACCTCCGCTATAGGCAGTCGCGCCGCCAGCGCCGAAACGGTCGATAGCGAGCACGTCCGCACCGGATTCCCGCGCTTCGATCGCCGCACAGGCTCCCGCCCCGCCAAAGCCGACTACAATGATGTCCGCTTCGCCGTGCCAGTTTTCCCGGTCGGGCTTCTCGATCACGAGTGGCGGATCGATGATGTCCTCCGAGACCTCGACCATGATTCCCTACCTCAAATCAGCATGGCTCAAATTTTAAGTGCCGCCGGAGCGGTTCTCGACTTCGGGCCATCGCACGACCTGTCGGCCAGGCCTGTTGTGTTCCCCGTTTGAACCGGCCCTTGCGCGGAGAACGCTTTAGCGTAACAACACCAGCGCCTTCCGGTGACGCCGCGGCCAGGCCGTCGATTGACCTACGTCAGACGAACGGCCCTTGCGCCATCGACGAAAGTGCCGGTCGAGAGCTTCTGACGACGCCGCCCCTGAGCAGAGAAACATCTTGGCCGGTCTATGTCTACTAATTCGAAATGATCGGCCGATCATTCCCGCTATACTCACCATGAAGACACAAAACGTGGATTTTATCTGAGCACCTTGCTCATTTATATGAATCTGCCCCAGAACTTACGACCTCTCCGTTACGCCAGTCTAGAAATTCTGGAGCACTCTTGAAGACACGATATTCGCTCTGATCGATGATTTCGGATAAATTGTCTCGCACGGCTTCTGTATCGAGCGCGAGATTACCGTAGCCCCGGGTAGTTCCAATGAACTGGAAGGACGTGTGCCCTCCGCTGGTCTCCAAGATCTCGCCGGATAAGGCGCATTCCTCGTGCGCGAGATAAGCCATGACGGGAGAGACAATGTCGGGCCTCACATAGCGTTCCCACCATAACTCGCTCTGGCCGTTGAGCGCATCGGGTTGCTCGGTCGAAGGAGACGCGAAATAGCCCGCCATCATCCGGGTGTAAGCAGCCACGCCGAGTGCGTTGGATTTAATGCCGAACGGCTCGCCCTCGATTGACAATGCGCGCGACAGTCCGACGAGCCCGGTCTTGGCGGCGGCATAATGGGCGAGATTGGGAAGGCCCGCCAAGGCGGCCTGCGACGTCGTCATTACAATCCGGCCATAGCGACGCGCCTGCATGTGGGGCCACACCGCGCGCGCCATCAGGAACCCACCGTCGAGATGTACGGCTAAGAGCGCGCGATAGCTATCGAGAGACATTTGCTCGATCGCCGAGAAGGAGACGGTACCCGCATTGTGGACGAGGATGTCGATCTGCCCGAATGCGCTCAAGGCCGCGTCGGCAATCTCCGCAACCCCCTCCTCTGTCGCCACGCTGGCAGCGCATGCTATTGCGGTTCCTCCGGCTTCCACGATCGCCGTCGCCACTGCCTCGGCGGATGTAGCTGACTCACCGGTTCCATCGATGGCGGTACCGAGATCGTTGACGACGATCCGAGCGCCTCGCCGTGCAAGCTCCACGCAATGAGCCCGACCAATTCCGCGCCCGCCCCCGGTGATGATCGCCACGCGACCGTCGAACCGCATTTCCATGACGCCAAAGCCTCCCAACAATGCTCATCAAGGGCACATCATCAGCGCGATCGGACTGGGCCCGCGACTGTCGTGCGGTGCCCGAGATATACACCGGGCTGCGCATTCCTACGCTCTTCCGCCTCCATGTGTGGCACAGGAGCATCCGGCGTGAAGGGCACCGCACGCCGGGCCGCCGCAGGCCGGGTTCAGTGCCAGCGATCGGCTTACTCAACCATTCTCGGCAAATGCGTGGGCAATCGCGTGGGGATCAAAATATTCTCTCAATCTTGTGATCTTCCCGTCAGCTGTTTCCAAGAAAAGTACATAAGTGTTGGCGTAGATGCGCTGATTTTCCCTGACAATGCCCTGGCTGGTGAACTCTGCGACGGCGGACCCCTCGGAAAGGATGTGGACGGTGCGCTCACCATAGGTGAAGTCGCTGAGCGGCTTGAGGAATTTGCGCACGAGCTCGACAATCGCCGCCTTGCCTTGCAACTCTGACATACCCACCGACCTTCCATAAGGGAATTCCCAAACAGCATCGTCGGCGATGAGCTCTGCCCACGCGTCCGGATCCTTCACCGAAAGATCAAAATGCGCGTCGACGAGTTCCTGCACGCCTAAGGGGGCCTTGAGCTTCACCATATCATTTTCCCCTCGATCACAGCCGCGAACTCCGGCTCAGATCTTAACTCGCAAGGTCAGGCCGTAGGTCCGTGGAGGCGCCAAGGTCTGGACATCGCTGCCAAAGGGATTGGTGAAGAAAATAAAATAGGTGGCATATGTCTTGTTTGTGAGGTTGCGCGCCCATCCGCTGATCTCGAAGCGTCCACCTGCGGGAGCGTAGGTTAGCTGCGCGTTCACGACAGAGTAGGACTTCTGCTTCAGAAAGTTCTCTGCTCCTGCAAACCAACCAGAATTATAAGAATAGTTACCACTTACGGTAAGATTGCCGCCCAATACCGGTAACCTATAGTCGGCTCCGATATCAAATGTCCGCTTGGCGGTATAAGGCAACTGATTCCCAGAAAGGTCGCCCGACGTTGCCAAATTGCCTCCACCTTGTGAGGCGGGAACGGGCACCGCAACCGAGCCATCGGGAAATTTGGTGAAGCGATCGTGCAGGATCTCGGCGCTTGCGGAGACGGTAAGACGATCAGTGGGCTTGGCTACCAGATCGACGTCAACGCCATAAATTCGTGCCTTGGCTCCGTTCTCAAGAAGTGCACTGTTGGCACGGAATATATTTACCTGGAGATCCTTGTACTCGTACAGGAACCCCGAAACGTTGAACCGCAACCGGCGGTTAAACAGATCCGTCTTCAGGCCCACCTCATAAGCGTCGAGCACTTCCGGTCTGACCGGCTCCGCGCCGGGTCCTCCTGGGGGCAGCGTCGGATAGACTCCACTTTTGAAGCCGCGGTTATAGGAAATATAACCCATAACGTTGTCAGCAAACCGGTGGTCAAGCGAGAGGCGCCAGGTCAACTTCCGGAAAGTCTTATGTGCATCGGTCACGCCAACGATCGAGTTTAGATTCGCGAGGGCTGGGGGAAATTCCAATCCGGTGAAGCCGGTTATACCGCGCCTTTCGATCGAGTAACGCAGCCCAACGGTGAGGTTGGTGCGGTCGAAAAGCGGTACCGTCGCTTGACCGAACGCAGCACCTGCATCGGTCGTCTGATTATCCTGGAACAATATGGTTTGTAAGGGCGCCTGACCGGGGCCCGTCAGGGTGAACGGATGATAGCCGATCTTGGCATGAAGATAGTAGAGGCCGACGAGCCAAGTGATCCGGCTGGACGGGAGCGAGCCGAGCTGGAACTCCTGGCTCACCTGATTGCCTTTATCCGTCCATGCCACTTCGATCTGAGGTGATGGTGGCGGAAACTCGCCGTAGGACGTGTTCTTGTGCGAGGTTCTATAAGCGCTGATGCTGGTAAGCTTGGCGAAATCGAATTCGTGCTCGACCTGGAGGCTTACACCGTTTTGACGAAAAACGTAGCGCGGGTCGTAATTGTTATAAAGATCCCAATGATTGCCGCCCGGCTGGAAAAAAACGCCGCCAGGCGTATTCGCTGGATGTCCCGGGACGATGGAGAAGGTCGCCGGACCGTTATTGTTAGTACGCGACGCATCCCCCGCAATCTTTATTGTGGTCCGGTCGTCGGGCTTGATCAGCAATTTGGAGCGGAGGGCATACTCACCCTTGGTCCGATATACGTCATGACCGGTGACCTGGTTCTTGCCATAACCGCGGCCTTGGGTCAGGCCATAGGCCGAGAAATCGGCGGCGACCTTGTCTGTCAGCCCGCCACTCACATAGAGCGTGCCCGATCCCGTATTATAGTTTCCGTAGGTCGCCGACGCATCGAGATGGAAGTCCTGCGTGGGATCCTTGGTCCGCACCTCGATAACGCCGCCGGTGGCATTACGCCCGAACAATGTTCCCTGCGGGCCCTTGAGCACGTCGACCTGAGCAATGTCGGCGAGCTGCAGCATGCCGCCACTCATTGCCGCGATGTAGACGCCGTCGACATAGGTTGCGACCGAGCTCTCATTCCCACTGGAAATGGTTGTCGTGCCGACGCCTCGAAGGTGGGGCTGAAGGCCATTAAAGCTCGCCTGCATATTGAGGCCCGGCACCTTCTGGCCAAGATCCACAGTCGAACTGATGCCCGCCTGTCCGAGCGTGGCGGCCGTGATCGAGGATATGGCGATTGGCACTCTCTGGGCGGTCTCACGGCGCTTATTCGCCGTAACGACGATTTCTTCGATCCCCCTTGGGGTTTCCGCCGGACTGTTGCCGGCAGCGCTGGCCGCTGGATCGGCAGCAGAGGCCGGATCACCCGGCGACAGGGGCAGCGATTGCTGCCCCTGCGCCAGAACCAGCGACGGACAGACCGAGACGCTGGCCCCCACCAGCAACCTGCAGTAAGTTAGCTTGTTCATTTCCTCTCCAGTGGCGCCGGGTACGGTCCCTATTGGGCCGCTCAGGTTATTAAGATCCGCCACGCTGAACTTGAACTGATCCTCTACCCATGTCGATTAATGTCGATTGATTGGCCGATTGGTTATTGTGATTGAAAGGCGAACCGGCCCGATGTGGCTCTTTCCACATAGTGTTGGAAGTGGGAGCGCTGTCAAATTATTGACGGTGAGCTCGGCCTTGGCGACGACCGTGCAGGCTGGCCGGCCGGCCGAGCCATATGCTCCCCTCTTCCGCGACGGCGCCGCTTACCCTATCCTGATCCGTATCCGCGCGTGGTGAGGCCATGCCTATCGCGACGCGGGCGCTCGGTTGGAGCACAAGGCCGACGAAAGACAAGATCAACCGGCCGAGGAGAGAAGAATATGGATTTGAGGCGTATTCGATATTTTGTCGCGGCGGCGGAGCAGCTCCACTTTGGCCGAGCGGCGGAACGCATGAATGTTGTCCAACCCGCCATCAGTCAGCAGATAAAGAGGCTAGAGGAGGAGCTTGACGTTGAACTCTTCGATCGGATCGGCAACGAGGTAAGGCTGACCGAAGCAGGTCGACAGATGCTGCCTGAATGCTACCGCCTTCTCAGTCAGGCCAAAGAGGTGTCTCGCATCGCAAGGGCGGCCAACGCAGGCACCCGGGGGCGGATCCGCTTCGGCTTTGTAGACAATTCCATCTGCGCTTTGCTGCCGCCGCTCATCAAGATGTACCGATCGCGATTTCCCGAGGTGGAGATTAATCTCGCGCCACTCGATCGCGTCGGGCAGTTGGAAGAGCTTCAGGAACGCCGGCTGGACATCGGCCTCATTCCCGGCCCCGTGCCCGAGGGATTGATCGGCGAAGCCTTCATCTCGGCGCCGCTGATCGCCGCCCTGCCGAGCGATAGTCCACTTGCCTCCCGTCCGGTGCTTGAGCTTGAAATGCTCGCTTCTGAGCCGTTCGTCCTATTCCCGCCGGCTGTGCGCTCACGGATCCTCGAGGTGGTGCTTGCTGCCTGTGCGTCTGCATCCTTTACGCCGAATGTCGTGCAGGAAGCAGCGCAGATGCACACGCTGCTGGCTATGGTGGCGGGGGGGCTCGGAGTCAGCCTGGTGCCAAGCTGGGTGGGGCACGACACCGGAATTATCGGAGTGACCTTCCGTCCGCTGGCCAAGCCAACCCCGCCGTACGACCTGCAATTCGCCTGGCCAGAGGATTCCGCCAATCCGGCTTTGGAAGGCTTCCTCGACATTGCCCGCACAATTTCACGAACTCGGCATCCGGTCCCGCACCCGGCGGCGTGAGGCGATCGCGCCATCACGTCTCATGATCCAGCGATTGCAATAAGTTATTAGAAAACCATGGCGACGGAAGAATAGATTGGATGTCTACTAAAGCCGATCCCCAAAATCGGGGTCGGCGTAGCTACGGTGAGATAGCTTGATACAGGACCTCCAAAAATCCTACGATATCATCGCGATTGGATCCGGTGCAGGCGGCATGTTGAGCGCAATCAGGGCCCATGACCTCGGACTCAGCGCGATCGTCATCGAGAAGAGCCCGCTTTACGGCGGAACCTCAGCCGTTTCCGGCGGCGAGTTCTGGATCCCCGGCAACCATCTTATGCGCGACCATGACCCTGATGATCTTGTCGAAGCCTATCTGACAGACATCTCCGAAGGTCAAATCACGGCGGAGTTTCTGTCGCAATATCTCAGAAGTGGGCAAGCTCTCGTCCACTATCTGGAGGAAATCGGCATTCACCCCAATGCCAATGTTGGCAAGCCCGATTATATTTCGCATCATCCCGGCGCAATAGGCGGACGTTCGCTGACCCTCCCGCCGGTCGATGGCAAGAAGCTTTTAGGCGAAAACTTCTTCCAGATGCGTGAGGCATCGCCTTTCTTCACACTGCTCGGCCGCTATGCCTTGACCGCCGAGGAAGGTGGCTTGCTTGCTTTCCGCCTGCCTGGCTGGCGCCGCACCTTGTTGCGTCTAATGGTCAACTATTGGCGTGACATCGGCTGGCGCCGCCGAACGCGGCGCGATCGGCGCTTGACATTGGGAGGGGCGCTTGTCGGAAGATTGCGGCGCGCCATGCTCGATCGCTCAATCCCGCTGCTTCTCAATACCGAACTGATCGAGCTGACGCGATCGAACGGTATCGCAACCGGAGGCCACTTCCGTCACCTCGGCCAAGATCTGACACTGACCGCCAATTGCGGCGTGATCATCGCGACGGGTGGTTTCGAACATAATCAGCAGATGCGCGATGCGTATCTGCCCGTCCCCACGCAAACGCAATGGAGCATGGCGCCCGGCACAAACACCGGCGACGGGATCCGCGCCGGCGTCGCCATCGGTGCTGGGACGGATCTGCTCGATCAAGCCCATTGGTGGCCGACGACCTTGTTGCCCAATGGTAGTCCGAATTCCTTGACCACGCATTTCGTTTTTCGATATCCCCACAGCATCATCGTGAACCGGCATGGCGAGCGCTTTCTCAATGAGAGCTGCTCCTACGATCGTTTTGGCCAGCTCATGATCGAGGATCATCGTAAGACGGGTGCCAGCGTCCCGGCCTGGATCGTCTTCGATGCCGATTGCCGTCGCGACTATTTGAACGGGGGCCTTATCCCCGGCCGCTTCCGGCCGGACAGCCGTCTGCCGGCTGAGTGGTGGGACACCTATGTTTTCCGCGCAGATACGATCACGGAACTGGCCGCCAAGATGAACGTCGAGGCCGCGGCGCTCAATGCGTCCATCGACAGGTTGAATGGATTTGCCGTGACCGGCAACGATCTGGATTTTGGTCGCGGTGATCATCCTTACGACCGGATTCTGGGCGGCGGCGATCCTGCGGTAAAGCCCAATCCCTGTCTGGCACCTGTCGCCCGCGCGCCATTCTATGCGATGCGGGTCTATCTCGGCGATCTCGGCACGCGCGGCGGCCTGATGACCAATCCGGACGCCCAGGTGCTAGAGCCCGACGGCACTCCCATTCCGCAACTCTATGCGACCGGAAATACCGCAACCAATGTGTTTCGCGTCTGCTATCCGGGCCCCGGAGCGACATTGGGGCCGGCCATGACTTTTGCATTTGCTGCCGTGAACCACGCCGCGGCAGTGGCCCATTTCCTCAAGGCAGCGGAATGAATGGGGTTGGGGGCGGCGCAGGGACGCCGCCTCTCGTCTATGCCTCGAGTTGCTTCTCGAAGGAAGCAACATCGAGGTAATCGCGCCATTCGCTGATCTTGCCATCGCGCACGCGGAAAGCCCCCATCAGGGGGGCCGAGATCGTTTTGCCTTCTTTTGAGGTGAAGCTGTCTACACGCTCGGTAAGAACGATCTCTCCGGCCTCGGCAATATTGATGAGCTGCCAATTCGCGATCCAGCGCGTTCCAACACCGAAATCGTCCGCAAATTGCCGGGCGGCCTCGACACCGATCATCGGCGGCGCAGGCACATTCTGGTAGACCAGATCGTCTGCCAGAAAGCTGTGCGCCAGATCGAGGTCGTTGTCGTTCCAAGCCTGGAGAAATCGCTTTACCAGATCGCTCGGGCTCATCATTGCCTCCATGTTGCGTCCATTGCCATCCCGTGCCCGGTCACCATTCTTCCGCTGGCAACGTCACAGCGAGGCCATTCAATCCGGATTGGAGCCTGATCTGGCAAGAAAGGCGCGATCCGGGTTCACGTGCTGCGAGGCCTGAAAGAAGATCGTCCTCATCGTCCGATATTGGATCAAGCTTCCCCAGATGCTCGGGGTCAACCAGCACGTGGCAGGTGGCACAGGACAAGACGCCCCCGCACAAAGCCAGCAACTCGTCGACACCGGAGTCGCGAATGACCTCCATGAGCGACAGACCGATCGCGCTATTGAGCTGATGGAACTCACCCGAGCGAGTGGTAACGGCCAATGACACGGAGTCGGTGCGGACATCGCCCGGCGATGCGGTCAGCCCTTCAGCATCAAACGTCGCCCTCACCATGCGGTCACGCCTCCATCGACACAGATGTCCGTGCCAGTCACCCAAGAGGCCTCATCCGAGGCCAGATAGGTTGCGGCATAGGCAATGTCTTCCGGTCGGCCAAACCGATTGAGAAGCGTCTTCTCCCGGATCGCTTGCTCAAAGCCGGGCAAGGCGTCGAAGGCATAGCGTGTGGCCGGAGTGACAACCATGCCCGGCGATATCGTGTTGGCGCGGATCCCGTGTGGCGCTCCTTCCATTGCGATCTGCCGGGTCATCGCCAGGACGCCGCCCTTTCCGGTTGCGTGAGCGATCTGAGGGATGACCCTTCCCGCTCCCCAAGCGGCGACTGACGCAAAATTCACGATCGATCCTCCGCCTCGCTTGATCATATGCGGCCATACCGCGCGAACCGGCAGAAAGACGATGTCGAGTTCACCCGTCATCGTCGTCCGCCATTGCTCGATGGTCATGTCCGGGATTGGCGCGAATTCGACCCGCCCCGCGGCAGTCACAAGGATGTCGATGCCACCATAGGCATTTGCGGCATGGCTCATCAGAGCGTCGACCGCGGCCTCATCCAGGAGGTCGAGAGGAGCGTGGACGTCGATGATCGATCCGTCGGTTTCGGCGAGCCTGCTCGTTTCGTTTGCGCCGGCGATGTCGACATCGCAACCGATCACCTGTGCCCCTTCCCGCGCGAACATGAGCGCGCAGCCGCGCCCGATGCCACTCGCGACACCTGTCACCACAGCAACCTTCCCAGCAAGCCGGGTCACGACCGGGGATATCCCATTGCGGTGACGATGCTTGCGCTGCCGACATGGAGGCTCAAGTCCATCACGGCGGAGCCGGCAAGGCGGCCGGAATTACAACTTGGTCGGCTTGCGCAACTGCGCGTCGGCGTCATTTCCTGGAAGAATAAGATCATCCTGTCCCTGTCCAAATGATGTGAGACCACGATCTGCGAATGGGTGGAGAATTGTTACTGCAGGCTCGGCGATCGTCCAGAAGCAAGTTTTGATACGGCGATCATTGTCGCTAATCCACACCCGCTTCCGGGCTGCTGCGCTCCCATCCAGGCAAGCACGAGCGCGTAATCTGCCGCAATGACGCGTCGCTGCGAGGCTCCCGAGACGGATCGTTTCTAGCACGGACAATCCTTGGATAGCGGTATTCGGGAGCAATTTTGGCTCGTAACCCCGCAGTGCCGCCGGGGGGTGATGCTTCCAGTCCTCGCCCTCCGGCAACCGGTGAACCGCACGGGAGAGCTCACCGAACTGTGATTTTCAGGTCTTCGAGACCATCAATTCTGCCGACCAGAACATCACCTCTTCCGACCGGCCCTACTCCCTCGGGCGTACCCGTGTAGATCAGGTCTCCAGGACGGAGATCGAAGAAGCGGGAGAGCCAGTGAATGATCTCGTCCACGCTCCAGATCAGCAGCGAAATCTGGCTTTGTTGCCGACGCTCGCCATTCACCGTGAGGCTGATGGTGGCGCTTCCAATGTCCTGGGACATCGTACGCGGCGTAATGGCTCCGCAAGGCGCTGACTGGTCGAAAGCTTTGCCGGTATCCCATGGACGCCCCTTGTCGCGTGCGGCGAGTTGGAGGTCTCTGCGCGTCATATCCAGTCCGACGGCATAGCCATAAATCAATTTATGAGCGTCGGCCACCGGGACGTCCCGACCTTCCGCTCCAAGTGCGACGACCAGTTCGATCTCATGATGATAATTATCGGTCATCGAAGGGTAGTCGATCGTGGCGCCGCTGGAGACGATCGCATCTGCGGGTTTGAGGAAGAAGAAGGGCGCCTCGCGGTCGACCTCGAAGCCCATCTCATGCGCATGGGCGGCATAATTCCTGCCTACACAATAGATACGTCGTACCGCGAAATCCCCGCTACCGATTACAGGCACGGTGGGTGTCGGCGGCGCTTCGAAAACAAAGGTCTCGGCACTCATTGATCATATCCTGTATTGCGGTCTTCGCGCCAGATTCCGAGCGTTTCCTGGACGGCTCGATCGGAGAAGCTGAACAGTGTAGCCTCATCTCGGCTATGATGGATGACGCGACACCAGCTCGGCACGACAAAGATGTCGCGCGCCTTCCACGCGAACCGTCGATCGCCGATCTCGCTTTCACCCTCACCCTCGACAACTGAGAAGATCGTGCCGTCCGTTGCGCGATAGGGCTGTGTGGAAAATCCACTCGGCAGCCTTTGAATGAAGGCAGCGATTGTCGGCATCGGGGAGCCCCCATTTGCCGGATTGATGAAACGCAGCTTGTGGCCGTGCACCGGGTCGGGATCCCCTGCCCTCATCATCGCTTCCAGGGTCTGGGCGGAGCGTTCGTAGGGGTAGCGTAGGATCGGCGAGTTCTTATCGTCCGGTTTCCAGTCCACCGGCAGCATGTTGTTGCCGAAGCGGGCAGCACTGTCGCCGGCCGGGCGGATTTCGACCTGGGACGCCGCGCGTCCGGACTCCTGGAATCCTGCATCGAAGAACGCCAATATCGGGATATCGAGCCCGTCCAGCCAAACCATGGGCTGTTCGCTCTCGTTGCCATGATCATGCCAACGCCAGCTCGGCGTGAGAACGAAATCTCCAGGCACCATCTCGACGCGCTCGCCATCCACGGCCGTGTAGGCGCCATTCCCTTCGACCACGAAGCGCAGAGCCGATTGTGAATGGCGATGAGCCGGCGCGATCTCGCCCGGCTTGACGAGCTGCAGGCCGGCATAGAGCGAGTGCGTAATCGAGGCCGTACCCGGCATTCCGGGATTCTCGAGGATGAGCACACGGCGCTCAGCCTCTTCGGCGGTCAACAATTCGCCCGCACGAAATATATGGTCACGTACCACACCGTCATAGTCCCACATGATGGGGACGGCCGGGGTGACGGGCCGCCTGGGCACCAGGCTGTGCAGCCTTTCCCACAGCGGCGCGAGGCTGTGAGCACCGATTTCGTCGTAGAAACGCTGCCTCTCGGGCGATATCACCCGCCCCGACGCTGTCATGCCTTGCTCCCATTTACTCTGAGTGCGCTGTCGATCTGCCGCATCATGGCGATGCCCCTGCGTTCCACCTCGGCGGAGCGCCGCGACCAGCCATGTTCCAGGTCGATGAGACCGTCAGCGACGCCGTCAACCATCGCCTCGCCCAAGAGCTCGCCAAAATCGAGGATGCCGGCCCCGGGTTCGACCCGCCCCGGCATATCAGCGAGCTGCAACAGTCCAATATGGCGACGCGCCTTGCGGTAGGCTGCGAGAACATCACCGTCCATGTCATGGACGTGGCCAGTGTCGAAGATCATTTTGACAGCCGGATGGCCGACCCGTTCGAACAGGTCTACAGTCTGATCGGTTCCGGTGAGCAGCATGCCCGGCAACGCGATCATATGTTCCAGGCCAATCACCAGTCCGGCCTCGGCCGCCCTGTCGCCCGCCCTTCGTAGATTGTCGATCAGCGCATGTTCCTGCGCCGCGATCTCCCTGTCTGGATCTGCTTTAGCGAGGACAGCCAGCATGGGAGCATCGAGCCGCTGTGCAAGCGGCAGTGAGCGATCAAGATGCCCCGAGATGACCGACCAACCGTCGGCTCGCGTCCAGCTGGGCCGTAGAACATCCTCGAGCGGTGCATAGACGATGGTGCTTGATCTCAGCCCAAAGTCCTGAAGAGCCCTCCGAAATCGCTCCACCTCTTCGTCCGGTCGCGAGATGGCCCAAGGGAAGAGCACGCCGGCCAGCCCGATGCCGGCGGCAAACGCGACATGGTCGCGCGGGTCGCGACTGGGGACGCTTTCGCGGTAGAGCGGGTCGTCGATCGAGACATAGCCGAGATGCGAACTATAGTGGAGGTTCCACTCGAAGCTCATATGCGCTGCTCCTTCCGGATGGTCTCGGCGATCTTCTCTGCGGCCATCATGACGGGCAGATTGGTTCCCGCCGCCATCAGCGTGGGAAAGATCGAGGCATCGACGACCCTGAGACCTTCGGTGCCGACGACCCGGCAATCAGAATCGACAACCGTCGCAGACGAGTTTGGATCGCCCATCCGACAGGTCCCGGCAACATGACCTCCAGGCAGCGCCATAGCGCGCACGACGTCCTCCAAATTGTTGGTGGACAGGATCTCGGAGAGCGGTGTGCCCGCCTTCTTCAGGGCCCGCCTGCGTACGATGGCCGGCCCTGACAGTGTCAACGCTCCAGCGATGCTGAGGGCCTGAGCCTTCCAATTATCCTGCATCATCAAAAGGGCGAGCGGCGTCATCGAGGGCACGAATATCGCATCGACCATCTCGCTCACCGGATTCTCGCGCGACAGGTCGTCGATCAGGCGCAACGCATCGATGCCCCGCTGAAGATCGCGCGCATCGTCCAGGAGATTGAACTTGATCTCAATCTGGCCCGCCTGATTCAGTGCAACGTTGCCCTGGGAATAGACCTTGTTGATGATCATCATCAGATTGGCGATCTGACGGCCAAGCGGGTCCCAGGCGAGAGTGTTCGGCATGCGCTCCCAGATGTTCAGGGCCATGTCCGTTGCAGGCACGTCGGGGAGCTTGGAGGAGTAGCGGACGATCGAGGGGCATGGTGCGAGGACGCCAGCGGATTTCTGCCGTCCTTTGGAACGCAGGTGAGCCGCAACGATCAGCAGCGGATGATTGAGCAGATTACCACCCACCCCCGGAGTATCGCTGACCAGGGCTATTCCGGCGCGGTACAATGCCGCGGCGGGACCAATACCGGATCGCAGTAGCAGGGCAGGCGTATGCAATGCCCCGCTGCACAAGATGATCTCGCGCGCCCGAATGATGCGCTCGCCATTCCCGTGCCTGACGACAGCGCCAACTGCGCGCCTGCCGTGCATGAGCAGTCGCTCTGCATTGCATCCGGTCTCGATACGCAGATTGCTTCGTGCGCGGACCCGTGAGGTCAGATAGGCGCTTGCAGACGAGAGGCGCTCACGTCCCTCCATGTTGATCGGCACGGCGCCATGCCCATCGCCATCCTTGCCGTTAAAATCCTCATGATAAGGGACGCCGCGCGCCTCAAATCGCACACCGATCGCCTTGGCGAGTCCACTCCATTGGCGCCGTGGCACCCGGGTCAGTCGGATCGGCCCCGATGCGCCATGCTGCGGACCGGACAGATTTGTGTCCGTTTCGAGTTTTTTGAAAAAGGGCAGAACGTCGTCATAACCCCAGCCAACGACGCCAAGCTGGCGCCACTCTTCGTAATCGGCGGGAAGGCCGCGCTGTGCGTGCATGCCGTTGATCGACGATCCGCCGCCCAGAATACGGGCTTGGCCGAACGGCAACGGTCCGGGACCCGACCTTGAATATTCAGCCGACAGATCGGGCCAAAGGAAACGCCCGTCGTTCAGCGTGCGGAATCGCGCATCTCGAATGGCTTCCGGCACAGCCCCCGGCGGCGTATCGTCTCCAGCTTCGAGAAGAACCACGCGATTGCTAGCGATTTCCGACAAGCGACTGGCCATCACGCAACCTGCCGACCCGCCACCGACGATCAGATAATCGCATTCATGGTCGGTGCTGCTCATCCCTGGTCTCCCATCGCCACCGCCCTTGGTCGGACGTGGTGTGTGAGGTTGGATGGAATTGTCGAAAAGTTCCATCTCAGGCGACCGTGCAACGGACCGGACCGCCTCTATTGGAGTTTAAGGGCGAACCGTCGAACTGCCGTTGCCCCACTGCTCGGATCCGCGATCCGATGCTCGCCTGTCCAGTCATCTGGCCGATCGTGATCCCCTCCGCTTCCATCCTGCCGTCTCATCGTTCCTTGATGCGAAGAACGACATGTCTCGTCCGGACGGTCACTCTGTCCACTAATATGTTATGATGAATCGATCACAAAACGTGTTTCCGCAGTGTCACGAGCCAACATTAGCCCAATCTTCTCCGAGCACTGACAATAATGCAAAGCCATACGCAGCAGGTAAGTTCACCTATCGCTATGGGCGCTCTCATGCGAACCTCTGGCCTAATTTTGCGCAACCCTGATCATCCGATCCTATCGACCTATTATGACATGGTATTGGACAGTCTGCACGACATCATCGAAGTGTCACATCCCATCATTCTGGGAGGCTGTCTTGGCGGATCAGGCTGTCCGAGTCCTGCATGGCTATTTTCGATCATCCGCTGCATTTCGGGTGAGAATCGCCCTCAATCTGAAGGGCATCGACTATCAGTCCGTGTCGTACCATCTGCGGCGCGGTGAACAACGCGATCCGGCGTTCCTAGATTTGAACCCCCAGGGTCTTGTTCCTCTTCTTGTGGATGACGAGATTTTGCTCACACAATCTCTAGCGATCCTCGAATATCTCGATGAGCTTCATCCAAACCCTCCGCTGCTACCGCATCGTCCAGGCGACCGCGCCCATGTGCGCGCTTTGAGCGCCCTGGTTGCATGTGATATCCACCCCATCAACAATCTTCGTGTCCTCACATACCTGCGGAACGATCTTGGGCAGCCGGAGGACATCGTTAGGCGCTGGTATGCTCACTGGGTAACAGAGGGCTTTGCCGCTCTTGAGGCCCTTTTAACACGGGATCATCGCACCGGCCTGTTCTGCCACGGCAATCAACCGAGCATGGCCGACATCTGCTTGATTCCACAGGTTTTTAACGCGCGCGCATTTGACGTCGATCTAACCGGCTTTCCGATCATAAATCGAATAACGAAAGCAGCGATGGCACTCTCGCCATTTCTCGCGGCCAGTCCGGCAGAACAACCGGACGCCGAATGAGGCAGGGCTCCATGGCACGACCAGATCCGCTGCGCGCTGCACCGTCGGGTTGGGTCACCAGCGCCGCTCTGTCAGAAGGGTCATGACGAAGCGGCGCGCCAGGGGTCGCTAGGCATGGGCATGGGCGTGCCGGCTTCGAGCATGTCGAACCCGTAGACGCCCTCCCGTGATGACGGAGGGGATTCCCTGGACGGTGCGAGCATCGGATCGGGAGAACCGACGGAGATGTCACGCCAGCGCCGACCTTCGCCGGCGGCTTCAAAGCGGTCGCCCCGAGCTCTGCTCCAGGTCAAA
>FTCV01001772.1_pt1 | contig 17500 bp, 10 predicted proteins | sample 1639691 | NCBI WGS metagenome assembly FTCV01 (sample SAMEA3914864, study PRJEB12502) | metagenome | biome: forest; material: soil | place: USA | collected 2012-03-12 | depth 0.3 m
CGCCAGCGGGACGCTGTTATTTGTCAACGAAACATCTCTCTACAACAACGCCTCGACCACCAAATGGACGGCGGCCAATCTCACCGTCGCCAGCGGCGCTACGGCGGCCTTCAACGTGGGCGGAACCGGGCAGTTTACGACCACCGATGTCACGACGTTGCTGAGCAATCTCACGGCTGGAAATGGCAACGGCCTACTGGCGGGATCTTCGATCGGATTCAACACCGCCAACGCAAGTGGCAGTACCTTCACCATTTCCAACAACATCACTGACTCCACCGGCACTGGTGGAGGCTCCATCGGTGTCACGAAGCTTGGTGCTGGTGTCCTGGTGCTTTCGGGATCCAATGGCTACAGCGGCGTCTCTACCGTTTCTGGCGGCGTGCTTCAGTTTGCCAAGGAAGCGTCGCTTTATGGTAACGTTCAGTCCAGTTGGACGGCGTCCAATATCACGGTCAATAGCGGAACCACGGTCGCCTTCAATGTGGGCGGAGCGAATCAGTTTACGAACGCCGATGTCACGACTCTGCTGACCAATCTCTCAACCATCAATAATAACGGCTTGAAAGCGGGATCCTCGATCGGGTTTGACACGACCGGAGCCACTGGCAGTTTCACGATTTCCAACATCATTGCCAACTCCACTGGCACCGGTGGTGGTGCGATTGGTGTGACCAAACTCGGTACTAACACGCTGGTGCTCTCGGGGCCGAATACTTACACTGGCGGGACCCTCGTCGCGAACGGTGCTGTCAATGTCCTGAATGATCAATCTGCTGCGACTGGCGGCTGGACTATCTCGGATAGCGGTCTACCCGCATCAGGGACTGGAACAAATACACCGACCGCAAATTTTCAAGCTGGGTCCACAGTCGTGATTGCCAGTGGAAAGGCCGTCTCGCTGTCCACGGGTAATAGCTTCGGTGAAATTATGACGATCAATGCGGCCGGAACCGTAACGAACAACGGTACCCTGTCGGATGCACGCCAGAGTGCCGTGAATATCAATTCTGGTGGCAACTGGACTCAGAATGGAACGATGTCCGTTGCCACCTCTGGACTGACCTACGGGTCCGCCAGCATGACCGTTAATACGGGCGGTACATTCACCTATACGGGATCATCGGCCATTACACTCGGTCCCAGCAGTGGCGGTAGCGGTAATGCGAGTTTGACCGTAGCCGGGGGCACATTTGTGACTGGTATGGGCTTTTCGGACACGGTTACAAGCGGCACTGGTTCCGCGAATTTGGTTTTGTCTACCGGCGGTACGCTCCGATTGTCGGCAAACATCGCGACGTTGGCTACAGTCTCAGCTGGTGGCATTTTGAACGTCAACGTCGGTACCGGCGGCGGCACGATCGACACCAATGGCTTCTCGACGACGATTAGCCAGGGCATTGCCAATGTGAGCGGCCAGACTGGATCGCTCACCAAGGCAGGGAATGGCAAATTGACGCTCTCGAATGCCTCGAACACCTATACCGGAACGACAACCGTGAATGGCGGCACGCTGGTGGTCAGCGGATCGCTAAGCGGTACCACCAGTGTGAGCGTGGCTTCCGGCGCGACGCTTGCCTCGGGCGCAACAGGATCGATCACCACAGCGGCTGGCGGGAATATCTCGGTCAGTGGCACGCTCGCCCCGGGGGATATCGGCGCTGTGGGCACCTTAACGCTAGTGCCTGGCACGGGCGGGCAACTGAGTTTTGCCTCGGGCTCGACGCTTGCGCTGGACATCAGCGGCGCCAATTCCGACCAGATCGCCTTTGCCTCGGCTGGCGACTGCCTGCTCGGCAGCGGCAATGCGACGCTGAGCCTCGGTGGACTTACCGCCGCCAACTACACGAATACGTACACGATCTTTAGCAACGTCACGACCAGCGGATTTAGCTTCGCGAGCATCACTGGTTACGACAGCACCGACTACCGCGCCAATATCACGCAGGTGGGCAATGCCTATCAACTCTCCTTTGCCGCCGTTCCCGAACCCGGCACGACCGCGTCGCTCGTTGGCGGTTTGGGGCTCCTGCTCGGTTGGCAGCGCCGCCGGCCGGTGCGGAAGAGCTGAGTGCCTGATTCCTGCACGTCTTTGCGTCGCCTAGTTCGAGCTCAAATTCCAGGAAACCCGCCATAAGCCGCCGGTTTCCTGGCAGGCGCCTTCCCTGCTCCAGGCGTTTCGGAGCGAAAACTCGTTCGTCGAAAATATGGTAAACCGAGTACCGTCTTCCAATCGACTTCGCGTGGCCGTGATCGATGCCGATGTGCGGATTCGGAGTAACATTTCCTGGATACTCCGGACAGATTCCCTCATTGAATTCGTGGGGGCTTATGCCGGCGGGCAGGATGCGCTGCCGGACCTTCCCAGATTGCGGGCGGACGTGATCCTGACGGATCTCAGCCTTCCGGATATTGACGGCATTGTTTGCATTCAAAAGCTGGTCTCGGCGATTCCCGGTGCCAAGATCGTCGTGCTCACTTCGAATCGCGACGATGCCTCGATCTTTCAGGCGTTGGCTGCCGGAGTGGGCGGATACCTGCTGAAGCCCTTCCAGTCTTCGGAACTCCTTGGGGCAATCCACGATGTCGCGGATGGCGGCGCGCCGATGAGTGGTTTCATCGCGCGGAGGGTCATCCAATTCTTCCGGCCTTCATTACGTGAGCACAGTGATCTTACGCCAAGAGAGGATCAGGTCCTGAATCTCATGGCTAGGGGGTTGACGTACAAAGAAATCGCGGAAGAGTTATCCATCACGTTTTCGACCGTGCGCACATACATCGAGCGAGCCTATGATAAGTTCCAGGTGCGATCGAAGCCTGCGGCGATTGCGAAGTATCTGCTAAACGGGAAAATGAGCCCCATGGTGAATATCGCGGAGGTTGGGGTGCCAAATCGGTGGGGGCCGGCGGCATTCTAATCTGGATCGTCGGCCTGTCGAGTTACTCAGGAAAATGACTCGGTATTCGATTTGACGAATGCGGCGAATCGGTTGTTGTGGGTGATTGCCGCATCATCCCCGTCGTTGCCGACAGGAACGGAAAGTTCCTAGTAGTCCAAGTCCGCTAATCAGTGACAACGCCGCACTGGGTTCGGGTACTGCCAGCACGGTGAGTGACACGTCGTTCGCGCTTCCGCTGCCACTGGCCTGATAGTTTAGCTGATATTCGATGCCGTTGGTGGTGATTAGTCCTCCAGTGGCGTTGGAGAAGGTGCCACTGATGGCGTCCGCACCGTCATTTAGGATGATATAGAACGTGTCGCCGATCTTTGGGGTATATCCACTGTAAAGGGAGGTCTGGAGATCGCCTGCCAGACTTACGGTGCCAGTCACGCTGAGTTCGCTATAGAGCGTCGAGGAAGTCCCGGTGCCTGTGGCGCCGCTGAGTTCCAGCGAAAGGTGGCCGCCGGAAAGGAACGAGAAGTTACCTGAGGACAGGAGGCCCGAGATGGAAACGATGGTCAATGCATTTGCCTTCGCGGCGGCGAGCAGGGAGGCAATGGTGACACCGAGCGCGGTGCATGCGGTGACGCCCATCGAACGCCGGCGGGAGAAATGCGAGCCGGGATCGGAGCGCATAGCGAGGTGACCGTGATGTTGGTCTCGGAGAATCCGTTGCGATAACATACGAAAAACAGGAGGCGCTTGCGGACTTGCGATTATGGTAAGTGATTATGGGCGGCTAAAAGCGCCATTGGAACGGATGTGCTCGATTAAGAGGTTCTGCTTTTGAAGATGCGGTTGCAGTAGCAGGTGTCATGCAAAGTGGCTGGCTGGTTCTTAGTAATTTATTCAGCGAGTCGAAAACGCGTGCGGTGACTTTGTGGTTTCGCGTTCACTTACATCGATTGAAGCTAGTGAAATCGGTGTTCACCGGCCGGCGGTATGCCGCAGATTGTTTTCTTCTCCGTCGGGCTGTTGTCTGACTCGACGTTTTATATGAATTGTTTCTGATGTGGCGTAATCGTGATTAATAAGTGATTGCCCGACCTGACCTTGATGAGGCGCCTCATCTCTGGGGAGCTGTTAGCTTGCGTGAGCTTGTGGCGAGTTTTCGCTACATGACGGCAAGACAGGTTTGTGGGAATGCTGGTGGAATGAACCGTCCCTCGGAAGCCGGGGCACACGTGCCCTTTTAATGTTTTCATATTGTACGCCGTACCTCTGGTTTCGGTCGGGCGCGTCACATCATGGGATGTTCGCTCCACGCAGGTGAGAACTGTGCGGCCTAGCGGCCTCGCGCTCGCAAGTCCGGCAGATAACACAAAACCTCGAACGACTTTCTTCACTTAGCATCATGACTTTCCGTATCGCCGTCCCGTTTCTCCTCTTCACCGCTTGCGCGGCATTTGCCGACCCGCCAGCTCCCGGAATCCAAGAGCTTCCCGCGCCGATTCGCGACCAAGACTACCACCTTGTGTTCGATGAGGAATTCGACGGTCCAGCAGGTGCAAAGCCCGATCCGACGAAATGGTCGCCGAGGACGCTGGGCCATTGGCGCGAAGCCTGGAACGTGGAGGACTGCGCGCGGCTGGACGGCAACGGCAAGCTAGTCATCTCACTGCGTAAGAATGGCGACCGTGTGGAGACCGGCTACATCGGCACCCAGGGAAAATTCGCGGCGACACACGGCTACTTCGAATGCCGCTGCCAGCTGCAGAAGGCCGTTGGCTGCTGGAGCGCCTTTTGGATCCAGACTCCAAAGATGGGTGACCCCGAAGTGGACCCTTCCGCCGGCGTCGAGATCGATGTGATGGAGTACATCGAGGGTGGGCCGTACTACCATGAAAAGGTGCGGCACACCGGGCACTGGGGCGGCTACGACAAGGAGCACCACAAGTCGGAGGGCGTCGGAATCAAGGTGCCGGGCGTCTCGGAAGGCTTTCACACCTTCGCCACAAAGTGGGATGAAGCCGGCTATGTTTTCTATGTCGATGGCGTCGAGACCGGCCGGTGGAAAAACGTCCCGATGTCGAATCGCCCGGAGTTCCTCATCCTCTCCTGCGAGGTCCAGGGATGGGCGGGGGACATTGGCAAGGCCACGCTGCCGGATGCCTTTACCGTGGATTATGTGCGGGTGTGGCAGACCCCCGCGCAGATCGCGGCGGACAAGGCACGCGCGGAGGCGGAGGAGGCTGAGAAAATCCGTGCCGACGCGCAGAAGACTGCGGGGAAAAAGTCGCATCCCACAAGCTGAGCCATCGGTCGCCAAAGCAGAAGGCCTGCTGGATTCAAATTCGGCTCGCTCGTGGCCATTCATCCGGACCATGAACCGATCGCTTTGTGTGGTTTTGAAAGCCCACGCCGTTTGTTGACGCATCGTCACCCCGCGCACCGCCCACACTCAGGAAACTAGTAGAGGTGGCGATTTGCTGCGCCCTCCTTGCGATAAGAAGAGGTCCGTGATGTCGGCATTTTTGCCGACTATTAAACCGGGCATGAGATTGATAAGCAATTTCCACTTTCCGTTGGTGAGTGCGCCTCCGTCAGTAGTGCCAGATATCAAGTTCACGCCTCGAGCTCCCTGATCTCCTGCAATCTTACTTACTCCTCCAACACGCCTAATCACCTCCGCCAAAAACTCCTCGTGCATACGTTTTCACGAGGAATCCCAACAACCGATGTTCTCCCCAGGAATCTATCGTTCGAATTCTGTTCTGATTCGTGCCGCTCTCTGTGTCTTACTTGGCAACCTGGTGGCGGGAGCGGTATTTGCCGACGAAGACAGCAACGAAGTAAAGCTGGGGAGGCGCCTGTTTGAGGAGACGCGCTTTTCGCAGTACTTTTTCGCGCATTCCAACGGCGATGTGAATGCGCATCTGGAGACGGGCGATCCGGTGATGAGCAAAAGTGTGATGGTGGTCGGAAAGGGAATGGATGGACCTTTTGCCGGACAGGCGATGAATTGCCGGGCGTGCCATCTGGTCACTGAATTCCGCAACTCGGCGGGAATCCGGAGCTACACCGATTTTGGGCGGCGCTCGCCGATTCCCGACCGGGGCGACGGTCTTACCGTGACCGTGCGCCGTTCGCCGCCGCTGGTTACGGCCCAGCGGAAGGGCCATACCGGCGTGGTTCTGCATCGCGACGGGGAGTTTCCTTCGATGACGGAACTCGTGAAGGGTACCTTTAGCGGACGCAACTTTGGCTGGCTGCCCGGCGAACGCGATGTCGCGGTACACCAGGTCGCCGAAGTCATTCGCAACGACGACGGCACGGGGCAACTGGCCAAAGATATGTTCTACGGCTATTCCTATTCGATGCTGATCAGTAGTGGCGCGCCTGTTACAAGGAAAGCCAAGCTGCCTCCGCAATATCAGGGGGACATCAGCAAACTGAGCGATGAGGAGATATTCAACAAGGTCGCGGAGTTTGTGACGCTATATGTCCGGTCACTGCAATTTCACACGGATTCGGAGACTGGCGAGTTTGATGGGTCGCCATATGACATGTTCCTGCGCAAGAATAACCTCCCATGCGCTCCGCGTCCGTTGCATCCCGGGTTGCTCGAGACCGAGTCGGATATCGCTTACACCCGGGCGCTGCGTCAGGCAATCGACGGCCTGAAGGATCCTGCATGGGTCGTAAATACGGACCAAAAGTTTTATACTCACAAACAGGAATTCAAGTTTGGGCCGGAGGAGTTTGCGGGGCTGAAGATTTTCCTGGCCGAATCTCCGGGCGGGGGCGGTCCGGAGTCGTCGAATCATGTCGGCAATTGCATTGCGTGCCACATGGCGCCGAGTTTTACGGACTTTGGCTTCCACAACACCGGGGCGGCACAGGAGGAATTTGATGGAATTCACGGAGCCGGGGCCTTTGCGCGTCTGCCGATTCCGTCGCTGAAAGATCGGGACAAGGATTACGATTCCTATCTGCAAAAGACCGCCAATCATCCGCACGCTTGTGCGATGTACGAATCGGTGCCGGACTCCAAGCATCCATGCTATACCGATCTGGGAGTGTGGAATATATTTGCGAATCCGGACCTGCCCTATCCCCAGGGGCGGATTGCCAACGTGCTGCTTCTTTCCGGCGGGGATAACAGCCGGGATGCGATGCTGGAGCGCGCGATTGCGCGTTTCAAAACTCCGAGCGTGAGGGACCTCGGCCACTGCGCGCCGTACCTGCACACGGGGGCGAAGGATAAGCTCCAGGATGTCATTGTCTTCTATATGAAGATGAGCGTCATGGCGCGGAAGGGAGCGGTGAGAAACGCAGATCCCAGCCTTTCCAGAATTCATCTGGACCCATCGGATTTTTCTCCGCTCGTGGCATTTCTGCGGGCGCTCAACGAAGACTACGAGGATTGAGCTTCCTTGATCGCTAACCGATTTTTGGTTCCTCTAGAAACTCCTTGGGAAATTTTGCGAGGTGGTAAAGGTTCAATTTGCGTGAGAGCGTTCTAAATGGGCGGTTCCCAGCGGATCTCAGTCGGTGCGGCACTTTTGCAGGCCCGGAGGGCCGACTAGAAGGTAGCCGGTTTGGCGTCAGCCACCGGTTTCCGGCAAAGGGGCGGTGCGTCCCGGAGGGCCGCTGGGAAGACGTCCCCCCAGCAACAAAGCGCGGCTCACATGGACATTGCCATAAATATCGCTCGTCGAAATCCATCTCGCAGCGTTTGAGCAGGCCAAGGTATTATTCCTGAAAGAGTGGAGTGAGGTATGAGTGGAAGGCATAACAATGCTTTCTCAGCGCCTCATCCGGGGCTCGCCGCCTTTTTTCCATCTACCGGTGGCTGACGCCGACCGGCTACCTTCTAGTCGGCCCTTCGGGACTGCAAAGGGCATTCAAAACGGGGGGCTTGCGCCAATCATATGACACGCTGTAGCGAGTTTTCGCTACACAACGATTTCCGAGGAGGCGGGTTTGGATATGGGTAAACCCTCATTCGCAGCCTTGCTCCCTTTTTCAGTCCAACCCCAATCTTTCGCCATGCGATTTCCACGACCAAACCTCCCGTTCCTGGCCGCAGCCGTCCTTTCGGGATCCATCGCCTGCCATGCTGTGGCTGCAGATCCCGCTCCTGCAGCAGGCAACAAGCCGAACATTGTCTTCCTCCTCGCCGACGACATGGGCTACCGCGACGCGGGCTACATGGGCAACAAGGACATCCAAACCCCCAATCTCGACGCCCTGGCGAAGCAGGGCTCCGTGCTGAGTGATCTTTACGTTCAGCCGGTTTGTTCCCCGACGCGCTCGTGCCTGATGACCGGGAGATATGTGGCGCACACGGGTGTGTACCGGGTGATTCATCCCAACGCAAAATGGGGGCTTCCCCTCGAGGAACGCACGCTGGCGCAGGCACTGCACGATGCGGGCTATGAGACGGCGATCGACGGCAAATGGCATCTCGGGGAATTCGAGCCCGGATACCGGCCGATGCAGCGCGGCTACGACCACCAGTACGGGCTTTGGTTTGGCGCGATCGACTACTTTACGCATAAGCGCGGCAAGCAGATGGACTGGCACCGCGACGATCAGCCCTGCGACGACGAAGGTTACACGACCCACCTGATCGCGAAGGAGGCGTGCCGGCTCATCCGCGAGCGGAACACAAGCAAGCCGCTCTTCCTCTACGTGCCGTTCCAGGCGGTTCACGAGCCCCTGGAGGCTCCGGCAAACTATTCGGCGCCCTATGCTGCGCTTCCCAAGCCCCGTCCCACTTATGCGGGCATGATTACAGCGATGGACGAGGCGGTCGGACAGATCCTGGCGACGCTCAAGGAGAAGGGGATGGCGGACAATACCCTGGTGCTGTTCAGCAGCGACAACGGCGGATTTGCCCCCGGGCGAGTGGCCGACAATACGCCGCTGCGCGCGGGGAAGGGAACGATCTATGAAGGCGGCTTGCGCGCCTGCGGGATCGCCTCGTGGCCGGGACACATTCCGGTTGGCGAAAACCACGAGCCCGTCCACACGGTGGATTGGTACCCGACGCTCGTGAAGCTTGCGGGAGGATCGCTGGAACAGAAACTCCCCTTGGATGGACTGGACATCTGGCAGGTGCTAACGCAAGGCGCCAAATCACCGCACGACGCGCTGCTGCTTTGCGGCCAGGAGCCCGAAGTCAGGGCCCTGCGCATCGGAGACTGGAAGCTTCTCGAGAATCCGCCGCACGGTCATCCCGTCGAGCTTTATAACCTCGCCAGCGACATTGGTGAGCAGCACGACCTTGCTGCATCGGAGCCGAAGCGGGTGAAAGACATGCAGGCGAAGCTGGCGGACCTGATGAAATCGGCGGTGCCCAATCGGTCGCCGGAGAGCACCAGGAATCCCGCGAACAAAGGCAAAGCAACTGACGAGACCGGAGATTGACACAATTACCGAGCCATACATGAAGCAAATCCCATTTCCTGTGATTTCCCGACGCATCTCCGTTCTTCTGGCTGCGACTCTCTTCGTGTGTGGTTCGCAAGCTCCGGCTGCGGACAATACGGCGCGGCCTAATATCATCGTCATCCTTGTCGATGACATGGGCTTTTCCGATATCGGCTGTTACGGCAGCGAGATTCCCACGCCCAACCTCGATCACCTGGCGGCGACGGGACTCCGGTTCACGCAGTTCTACAATACCGGGCGCTGTTGCCCGACCCGTGCCGCGTTGCTGACGGGATTGTATTCGCATCAAGCCGGCGTGGGCTTGATGGTTGGGAATCAGGGAGTGCCCGGGTACATTGGCCATCTCAACGACCAATGCGTCACACTCGCCGAAGTGCTGGGACCGGCTGGTTACTTCACGGCGATGAGCGGCAAGTGGCACGTGGGCCAGGAGCAGGGCGTGACGCCACCGTTGCGGGGATTCGATCGCAGCCTGAATGCACCCGCAGGCGGCTTTTATTTTCCTGCCGATCAACGGGCGGAGCTCTATCTGAACGGCCGGAAGCTCGCGAACGATGATCCGCAATTGCCGAAGAATTGGTATACGACCGACCTTTGGACTGATTACGGGATCAAGTTCATCCATGAGGCGCTGGACGAGAAGAAACCGTTTTTTCTCTATCTAGCTTACAATGCTCCTCATTTCCCGCTTGAAGCGCCTCCGGAAGACATTGCCCGTTTCCGCGGCAAATACAAAATCGGCTGGGATCAACTGCGGGAGCAGCGCCTCGAGCGGGAACGCAGCCTGGGCGTGCTCGATCCCGCGTGGGCGCTTTCGCCGCGTCCGGATGCGGTGAAGGCCTGGGAGGCCTTGACGCCGGAAAGACAGGATCACTTCGATCACATCATGTCGATCTATGCGGCCTGCGTCGCCCACATGGATGCCGCGGTGGGACGTCTCGTCGCTGACCTGGAGAAGCGTGGAGTCCCGGACAATACACTTATCCTTTTCATGAGCGACAATGGCGGCAACGCTGAGAGCGGGCCGGCTGGACGCCTGGAAGGCGCCGATCCGGGAGGCCCGCGCTCCCAAGTATTTTGCGGCCAGTCCTGGGCAACCCTCGAAAACACGCCGTTCCGCCGTTACAAGCATTTCAATCACGAGGGCGGTACGGCCACGCCACTCATCGCCCACTGGCCCGCGAAAATCAAAGATCCGGGCGCCTTCCGGCAACAGATGGGCCACGTCATCGACATCATGCCGACCTGTGTCGAAGTCGCCGGCGCGAAGTATCCCGCGGAGTTCAAGTCCCACAACATCCTGCCGATGGAAGGGCGCAGTCTCGTGCCGGCCTTCGACAATCGTCCCATCCAACGCGATGCGCTCTATTGGGAACACGAAGGCAACGCGGCAGTTCGCGAAGGGGATTGGAAGCTCGTGCGTGCAGGACGCAATGGCGCATGGGAGCTGTATAACATGAAAGCCGATCGCACGGAGTTGCATGATCTCTCGGCCACGGAGCCGGATCGCGCGCGTTCGCTCGCCGAGAAATGGGATGCATGGGCTCTTCGTGCTCAGGTAAAGCCGTATCCCGCCGGAAAGAAAGGCGGAGCTGGGCAGCAACAAGCGGTGAAATCTGAAGTGCTCCCTGGCGATTGATTTGACGCGAGGAGGTGGAGTTCACAGTAAACGGCTGAACGTTGACATCGGCGCTACCTCTATCTTATGCGGTCATGAAGGAATCGATCAGTCGTGCGCGCAGAAAAATACTAGCTAGCAACCATATCATCCGCGGGTCTCACACTGCTCACTACCTATCACTGTTCTCTTCCGTGAAATCTGCCTGCCTGCACAGGCAATGCTCACGCCAACTTCCATGAATCCATCAAGGTCGATCCGCTCACTCACCGTTGCCGCCGTTGCCGCCGTTGCCGTTCTGGCGGGTGCAGCCGGCACACACGCACACGCTCAATCGGCCGGCGCCAGGCACCCCAACATCGTGTTCCTCCTTGCCGACGATCTTGGCTACATGGATATCGGCGCAAATAACCCGACGAGCTTTTACGAGACGCCGAACATCGACGGCCTCGCAAAACGCGGGATGCGTTTCACGCAGGGCTATGCCTCCTGCTGTGTGTGCTCTCCCACACGCGGCAGCCTCATGACTGGAAAGTATCCGCCGCGTTTCGGAGTCACCGATTGGATCGGAGGCCATCGCGCGGGAAAACTGCTTCCAGCACCGAATGGCGAGCATCTGCCACTGGAGGAGGTCACCATCGCGGAGACCCTGCGTGATGCAGGTTACGCGAACTTCTTCGCCGGCAAATGGCATCTCGGCGCCGGGGATTATTCTCCCAATGCGCAGGGATTCGGCCCGGGGCTGATTCCCAGTGATAACTCCAAGGACGCGCAGTTCTGGTATCCGCAGTCCGATACGCCGCCGCCGAATCACAAAGATGATCCGAAGACGACCGAGCGCATTGTGAACGAGGCCGTGAAGTTCATCGACTCGCACAAGGATCAGCCATTCTTCGCCTATCTGCCCTTCCTGGCGGTCCACGTGCCGATCGGCGCCCGTTCCGACCTCGTGGACAAGTACGAGAAGAAGAAAGCGAACGCGCCCGCCGATGCCTGGGGCCAGGAGCGAAGCAGCAAGGTGCGCATGGTGCAAAATAACCCGGTCTATGCGGCGATGATCGAGCAGCTCGACACCGGCATCGGACGCGTGCTGGAGGCTCTGGACCGGGATGGCCTCACTGACAACACGATCATTGTCTTCATGTCTGACAACGGCGGGCTTTCAACGGCCGAAGGCAATCCAACCTCGAATCTGCCGCTGCGCGGCGGCAAGGGCTGGCCGTATGAAGGTGGAGTGCGCGAACCGTGGATCGTGTGCGCGCCGGGAGTCACCAAGCCCGGCAGTACCTGCGATGTGCCGGTGATGTGCACCGATTACTATCCTACGCTGCTAAAGCTCGCAGGGCTTCCCCTGAAACCGGAGCAACATCTCGACGGCGTCGATCTCGTGCCGGTGCTCAAGGGGGAGTCAAAGGAACGCGGCAAGCCGCTGTTCTGGCATTACCCGCACTACGGCAACCAGGGCGGAGCGCCCCAAGGCGCGATCCGCGACGGCGATTGGAAACTCATCGAGTGGTATGAAGACGGCTCGCTGGAACTCTACGACCTCGCGCACGACATCGGCGAAAAGAACAACCTCGCCGCCCAGCAGCCGGACAAAGCGAAGGCATTGCTGGAGAAGCTCCGCGCGTGGCGTACCGAAGTGGGGGCGCTCATGCCGACGCCGAATCCGAAGTATAAGCCCGTGGCGAGGGTGGAGTCGGCCGTGAGTGAGGAGCAGTAAGATAAGCTGGTCATGTTCTCGAGCAACGGCGGCGGATTTTTGTCGGACCGCATTGCCGACCATTCCGCCGCTGCGTGCCGGACAAGACACGATATATCAAGACTGCGTGCGGTCCTGCGGATCGTCTGCGGGCCAGCCTTCCGTAAGGCTTTCACCCGGTGCATGCTGGTCCGCGGATAAGATCGGAAGGATCTACTTCCTGGCATCGGGCGGGGCCTCAGAGTCACTCCCGGGGCGTAGAACTAATAGTGAGGACCCTCTGGGGATTAATCGCGCGATCCGATTCGCGCCTTCCTCCAATACGAACACACTGAAAATGTCTAACCAGTCAGCGCGTTTCTCGTGAAGAAGACGTTACTCATTAGCTTTGCGGCCTTCGAGCAGTTCGCGGATGGTGATGAGCGGCAGTCGGTACGGCGATTGCGCACCCAATAATTTGGTGGCGATTGATTCAGCCGGTTCGTACCGTCGTCGTTATGAGCAAGCCTGCCTGCCCGATGTGTGAAATGACCGATGTCCTGGAGCATTCCGACCGATGGGAATGCCTCACCTGCGGTCATGAATGGTCGCGCGAAGCGGAGCCGGAAGCGCCATCCACCGGGACGCGCATCGTCAAGGACGCGCATGGAAATATTCTCGCAGACGGCGATTGCGTCATCTTGATCAAGGATCTGAAACTCGGTGGATCGCAGGTTCTAAAAGGAGGGACGAAGTCCAAACCGATTCGCCTGGTCGACGGCGATCACGAAATCTCGTGCAAGGTGGATGGTATCGCTGTTGGACTGAAGGCCTGCTTTGTGAAAAAGGCGTAGGGAGAGATATCGGTCACTTCTAAGTGGCCTTGAACAAAGTGCTGATGCTGTTGATGCAGAGTCGGCATTCACCCATCCCGTGCAAAAATGCTGTTCTGGATTCAAAGAATCGAAAGTCCGCCGAATCCGCCTGCCGCAATTTGAGTGATAGTGTGTCCTGCAGTAATTTTGCCATGAGGAAAAATCTGCGGAGCATCGGCTGAACTTCAGATTTTTCCTGTGTGCAGCAATCGGAAAACCGGAATGAGGCCGGTTTTTTTTGGAAGCTGACGCTGCCCACATAAACAAAGTGAAATCCTTCGGTGCTTTGAACAGTCGCCATCGCGGCGAACTCGCCGCTTGCGAAGACGTGCCCCTCAGCGACGATCGCATTTCGGTACGTCTCAACCACCTCGCAGAGTCTTTGCCGAACTCATCCAGTTGGCACCATAACTTCTTCGTTTGGAGTAGCTTAAGAAGAAGTTGCGGGGGTGGGATTTGAACCTACGATCCCGCAGCGGCGGGATTATGAGCCTGACGAGTGGAAAAGGTTGGTGAGGCGATAAAAGCCGGATCCGCTTTTTTGCTTCTTCAAGAGATTTTTGAGTTTGCGGGCGTTGGTGCTGGACATCGCTTCGCTGGTCCAGACGAGAATCCATGGTCCTTTTCCTTTGGTCCACTTGGAGAGGCCGTCATTGTGTTGGGTGAGACGGCGAGCAACGTCCTCGGATAGACCGATGTAGAATGTGCCATTGGGATTCTGGATGACGTAAACCCGGTATTCGATTTCCACGTGGGAAATCCAGGAACTGCCCCGGCACAAGAATATCCGCACCACCGTCCGGTACACCCACGTTGGCTACGAGCAGACCCGCAAAACCGCCGAGGCTCTCAGACAGGCCCTTGGGAAACGCCCACCCTGCGGAGCCGCATACTGGCGGTGGCGCGTTCAACGGTGCATCCGCCGTCTTGATCTTTTCAAGATGACAAACGTTTTACAAATTCCTCATCTCCCGCGAACAACTCGCCCAGCGTGCCGTGCTTTCATGGGCGTCGTCATTCGGACTAAGTTCCCTCATTTCGGCCATGAACATCCTCTCTCCAACCGCGTCGCGCCGCGAGTTCCTCCGCCGTGCCGGGTTCTCCGCCGCTTACTCCACCATCAATGGGCTTTTCGCGGAGGAATTGATCCGCACTGCTTCGCGTGACAGACGCCGCCAGCTCTTTGCACAACGAATCCATGAAAAGGCGAATCGCTCTCTTTGTCCTAGTCGCAGTTGCTTCCGTCACGGTGTCGTTCGCGGAAAGCGCGCCGACGCTCGAAGTGCACGAATGGGGCACTTTCACGGTGGTTTGCGGGTCGGATGGCCAGCCTATTCGATGGTACCAGCCGAGGACGACCCTGGTCGAGCTGCCCGCTTTTGTCATTCCACGGGGATTATCGATCAACGAAACAGTTCCGCGTAAGTACCAGCTCACCAAGAGCGGGAATGAAACCGTGACGTTGCCGCCTGCGGTGGCCGGTGACGCGCTGGATGCTGCCGAGTTGCCGGCATTCGTGCTGCCGCGGGATCAGATCCGTCCTGCGGCGATCCACGGATTCGTGGTGGCGGGAAAGACAGGGACGGCAACGAATTCGGCGTCGCACGGGTTTTTCGTCCGGATGGAGACGCCGGTCATTTATTTCTATCCCAACCAGCCAATGCGCGTGAGCGTGGAGGCGAAGATGCAGCAGGGGCACATCACAGAGTGGTTCCCGCAACATGCGGGCGAGAGGCCGGATGGCGCGATGCGATGGGAAGGCGAACTCGCAAGCCCCACAGGCCCAGGCGCCGCGCATCTACTGCCGGTCGATCTCACCCATGGCGCGCGTTACGTCCGCGCGCGCTCGGTTCCGAACGCCTGGTTCTTCCACACCGGGATCGGTACGCAGGTGGTCGATGGGCCAGCGCAACCACCCGCCAACGAAGCGTGGGAGAAATTCATCTTCTACCGCGGCGCTGGCGACGAATTGCCGCCGTATCGCGTGGAAGCGCCCGCCAAAGATGCCGTGCGCCTCTCGCATTTCGGAGATGGCCGGGAAATTCGCTCGGCGTTCTTGCTTGAAATCAGCAACCGTGGCGCGCGTTGGAGCCCCTTAAATCCGCTGCCTGAGATGACCGGCAACCAAGGCACGCCATCTTTGGAAGGCGGCTTGAATACGCCCGTGAAAGCGTTGCCCGCCGTGCAGGAAGAACTCGCCGCCGCGATGCGAGGCGCGCTAATCGAGGCCGGACTCACGACCGACGAGGCCAAGGCGATGGTCGCCACTTGGGGAGACGTGTGGTTCTCGGAAACCGGGACGCGGGTGCTGGCGATCCTCCCGCGCGCCTGGGTGGACTCCGTGCTGCCGCTCACAGTTGCTCCGAAGCCGTCAAACCTGACGCGCGTTTTCGTGGCTCGCTTTGAAGTCTTTACGCAGGAACGTGAGCAGGCCTTGCTAAGTCTGCTCGCGGCGGGAGAAAACCCGGGTCCTGAAACCTTGGAAAAGTTCCGCGACCTGCACCTTGACCGCTTTGCGACTGCGGCCCTCGAACGCGCTCGTCGCCTCGCCGATGAGCGGATGCGGGCGGCGTTCACTGTGCTGCAAGCGGCAGACAAAACGCCGACAGGCCCCGTGAGTCGCCCCGAGAAGATCGCTTCGCCGGGTCCGTAACGAGCCGCAGATCCATTACTTCCTGCTCAAAAACATCCTTCGGCTCCTCGAGCAATCTTGGCGTCAAAGAGGGGGGCACCCTGCTCACAAAAACTTTTTTCGAAAATTCGAACAAAACCTCTTGTCATGCCGCCAGATTCCGTTACATTGCGTCCTCTTCAATCGCGGGGTGGAGCAGCCTGGTAGCTCGTCAGGCTCATAACCTGAAGGTCGTAGGTTCAAATCCTACCCCCGCAACTTCTTCTGGCAGAGGAAGATACGTCAGCCAAGCTGCTCAGGTTGACACCCCTTCTGGGGCTGTGCATGACAAAAGCATGACAGACTCGGGCCGCAAACGTCGGCCCGGCCCTAAAATCCTTCGCATCAAGGCCGGCTCAGCTCAGGTGCCAGTGTACGAAGGTTCCGTCAGGGGCTCGAAAAGATTCACCATCGCCTTCTACATGGACGGCAAGCGGGTCCGGCGGACTTTCGATTCTCTGGAGAAAGCCACCGACGAAGCGCGCTCGGCCGCGCGAAAGATCCAGCTCGGGCTCGCCGAGACGAACGATCTGCGACCGGTGGACCGGGAGAATTATCATGCCGCAGTCGCTCTCGTCCGGGAGTTCTCCGTTCCTTTGGTTGCCGCGGTAGAGGAATACGTCCGATGCCGGAAACTGTTGGGTGACGTTCCGCTCTTTCCTGCCGTGGAGGAGTACCTCCGTCGCACAAAAGGCGTCCGGCTTGGAGCTTCGGTTGCGGACGTGGTCAAAGAATTCCTGGAGGCGAAGGAGCAGGACGGCGTGAGCAAACGCTACCTTTCGCAGCTTCGCAGCGACGTGAACCGGTTTTCTGCCGCTTTCGACGGCCCGATCCTCCGGGTGAAGTCCGAAGACATCGATGCGTGGCTGCGCAGCCTTGGCGTCGCAACACGGACCCGAAACCAAATGCTGACATCCGTGCGGACACTCTTTTCATTCGCCAAAAGCCGCTCCTTTCTCCCGAAGAACGAACTGTCGGAAGCGGAGGCTTTGAGCAAAGCCAAGGTCGGTGACACGGAAACCGTCATCTTCACGCCCGGACAAATGCGGGAACTCATCATGGCGGCTCCTCCACTGCTAATTTCCTTTCTGGCCATCGGTGCGTTTGCCGGCCTTCGCGCTGCGGAGATCGCTCGCCTGGACTGGAGCGCGATCAATCTCCAGCGCCGGATCATCGAAGTTCGAGCGGGCCAAGCCAAGACGGCGTCCCGCCGCATCGTCCCGATCAGCGAGAACCTCGCCGCATGGCTAGAACCACACGTTCGCACAGGGCGGGTCATTCATACCCCGGAGATTTATCGCCGGGTCTCTGCCC
>FTCV01001474.1_pt1 | contig 17467 bp, 11 predicted proteins | sample 1639691 | NCBI WGS metagenome assembly FTCV01 (sample SAMEA3914864, study PRJEB12502) | metagenome | biome: forest; material: soil | place: USA | collected 2012-03-12 | depth 0.3 m
ACGCCAGTGAGGTGATCCTTCATCCGCAGCGTGATCTGGCCGGACGGGGCGAGTGTGAGGATCTGTCCGACGTCAGGCGTGCCTGAATTGAATCCCTGCAGGAACTTGATAACGTCCGGAATACCATTTCCGGTGGAGTCGTGATTGGGCTGTGTAGGATCAATGCCGTGGTCCGCGCACCAGCGCTGCCACGAAACCGAATCCTCCGCCTCATTGGCTGCGGGCGGAGTAATCGTGATCGTCCCGCTCGAGCCTGTGCTGTCGGCGCTTCCTGTGGCGAGGTACAGCGTAACCGGCTGGCTCGGGACAAACCCTGAGACCGATAACGTCCAATCGGCGGTCGGATTGGATGCGTTGAGGATTTGATTACTTACGGCGATCGCGCGAACCACGCCGTTCTGCTCGACCCACGCGCGATCGATCGTCAGCGTGCTCGTGCCGCTGGTGAAGGCAGCAGTTACTTGATAATCACCATCGCCTTGGACGGCACCACTTACGTCCTGCCGCCACACCAAGCGTGCGGTGGAACAATTCGCCGGAGTCCATCCACCACTAAGATCACTCACCGCGCAGCGGCTAAGCGTGATGGTCCCATTCGAGTTCGCTCCGCCTGCGCCGTTCGCAATGATCGTCAGGACGGGATTGGCAGGCGTGGACGCAACTCGGAAATAGTAATGATTGTCGTAAGTGGCAATGCCAGTCCATCCGGGATGGGTATCCCGATCAATCAGCGTGGCCCCATCATACAGGTCAACATCGTCGATCTGGAGCGCATTCGAGCCGCTGGTGTACTGGAAAGTCAGGCACCAGATCCCGGGCGCGTTGATCTCGCCGGAAGCTCGCGTCCAGATTTCCGGCGAGGCCGAGCAATCCGACGGCGTCCACGTGCTGCCAATCGCTTTCGAAGTCATGTCAAAAGTGCTCACAGCTTCCGCGCCATATTTCGTCCACAGGGCCGTGGCGATGGAAACGGTGTCGCCGACCGGTGTTGTCGGATAAGTCTCATGACCATTGGTCCACATAAGTTCCCAAGCACCGATCTGGGAACGGACGGCGCTCTCGTTAAACGTCGTGCCCTGATCCACCGCGGCGTACAGCGCCGTCAGATATTGCTGCCAGCGCGGAAGGTAGAAGCCGGAAAGCAGCCCGGACCATTCACGGTTTGCGTAATCGTTCAACTCACTAATGGAATTGCCCCACGTAGTAATCAGCAAGCGGGCGTTGTGTTCGCAAAGATCCTGATCCGCAGGGACCGGTCCCCACAACCGCGCATCATTTAGCCAGGTTCCCAGCAACCATTCCGGGCGGGTTGCACAGAGGGAATCGAGATCCGCGATGATCGCCAGAATGCGGTCGCCATGCGCGTGAACACCAGCGGCGTCATTCGCAGCATAGGATGCAGCAAGCATCCGCTGATGCCGTGTGGCGAGATCACAAAGCACCTGCCGGGTGATGTCCGCGAGGTCGAAACGGTAGCCATCGGAAGTGCCGGCCTGCGGTGCGGCTTCCAACATCTTCTTCCACGCCTGTGCCAGCGTGGGCGCGTAATACGGGATGTTCGTACTCGCCCATGTGCGGGCGAGCAACGAAGTGCTCAATCCCGGTCGCGCGCAAATGATCGAGTTATGCGGTTCCTGCGCGCCCGCGGCTGGGCCATCGCTGCTTTGCAGGCGCAGATCCCATGCGGCTTCCAGCGCAGCCTGACGAGTACCATAGCGACGAGACGCATACTCGTGCGCCCAAGTTGTAACATCCGGCGCGGTAGCGCTCCATGAATTCGAGAATAACATCTCGTACGCGGACGGAATCGTATAACTACCTTCCGGCACCATTCCGATTCCGGCCATCGGACCGCGGCCCGGATCATTCAGCGCAGCAACGGGCATGCTGGCGAGCTTGGCAAGGCTCGCATCCATACCAGTGTTGCCGCCGAAATTCTGGATTGCGCACCAGACCCACGGGGTATTGTTGAAGGCATTGCGGCTGCGCCAGTTTTCGGTGGTGGTGCAGTTGAGGTCGAGCACCAGTAACCGTTGCTTGTCCACAGCATCAAGCATGGTCTGGATGGGATTACTCCCCCAGGCTTCGAGCACCCAGGTTGCTTGGGGATCGACCTTGCTGATACCCGCAAGAACGGCGCGCGAGGCCGCCGCGAGATCGATGCCAGTCGTGTTACCGCCTTCATGGAAGGGATCAGCGGCAAGGAATTTCACCGGACCGAACACATCCTGCACGGCCTGCGCATAGTAAGTCGTGAAGGTATCGAAAAGCGGATCCGTGGGATTCAGCATGTTAGGCCGCTGGAATCCGGCGGACCAGGTCCCCTGCGCGCGGACATCAGCCGCCGGGAAGCGGGTCTGGAAATCCTGCGGCACCATGCCGTAGAAGCCCTGCACCATCGGCGCCATGCCAAGCGCGCGCATTCGGTCGCAGATCTGGCGTCCCAGCGTGGCTCGGGCATCCACCAACCCGCCGGGCACGGGACCGCCAAATCCGTAGATGTTCGACAGCAGCATCCATGGCAGATGCGAAGGCGGGCACAGCCACGCGCAAACCTGGTCATCGGTGTAGCCAAAGTGATCGCGCAAGGTCTCGCGGAAGACCTCTTCGACGCCGGGTGTGACTTGCGCCACGTTGACGCCTTCCATCGCCAGGATATCGATCTCGCGCTCCCACCTGGACCAATTCCACCACGCACTCGTGTAACCAAAGGTGCAGGGATTGAAGAAAAACCTCACGCGATGCGGGCTGACCACGCGCAGCTTTTGGGTGACCACCGGCAATGGCACAGGCAAGGCGAGCTGGTTACCATTGCGAGAGACGTGACAGTGACAGTAGTCGGTCAGATAGCGATTCAGGGCCGACGCCACACTCACCGATGTATTACCGCGCAGGATTATTTGATCCCCCTGCCCGTCGATCTCAAATACGTCAAAGCCATTCGCCGGCGGAATGAACTGGACGATGAAACGGTCCGCTTCAGATGGCAGCACGCGGGCGATCAAGTTTGGAGCTTCCGTGAGATCACGGGAATACGGCACGACCGTCAGCTGCGCGGGATTGCTGTCTACGCTGCCTTGCGCATTACTAACCGTGACCAAATAGCTCCCCGCATCAGTGGTCGCAATGTTAGTAAGTGCCAGCGTGGCGCTCGTCTGCCCGGACAGGCTCTGTCCGTCCTTTTTCCACTGATACGAAAGCGGCGCGGTCCCCGTCGCCTGCACGCTGAATGTGTAACTTCCGTATTCCGTGATCGTCGCGGCGTTCGGCTGCGTCGCAATCGTGGGCGCGACGGGCACTGCAACCGGCATCACTTCGGAAAAGCTGGTTCCGATACGAAGCGAGTCGAAGGTAATGCCGTTGTTTCCGGAAAGCCTGATCCGGTCGAATACCGGACGATTGCCCGAGCTGTTGGCAATGTTGCCGGAAACAGTAGTAGCGGGCGTGGAGGAAGTAATATCAGCGCCAACCTGCGAGGAAGCGGTAAAAATATACATCGTCGCCACCGTCTGCGTGGACTGGAACGCGAGGCGCATCACATACCGCACGGCAGTCGTCACCGGCACCGTGCCCAAGCCACCCGCGCCGACGGTGGTCACATCGGTCCAACTCCAGTTACCCTTGTCATACTGGTTGCGTCCCAGCATCAGGCTGTAGTTGGTATTCGCGTCGGCAAAGTTGGTGGAACCCGCGTTCCACAAGGTCACGCTTCCGTAGCCACTGGCAGCAGTAGTCTGCTGCGCGGTGAAGGAGATCCAGACTTCGCCATTTCCCGTACTTTGCGCCGCCACGGCCGCCGCGGCCTGCGCCGACAGGGCGCGGAAATAGATATTGCCGTTGGTAACAAGGCTGTTGCTGGTGCCGGCGTTAGACTGACCAAGCGGATCGAGGTTTCCGGCGGACAGGTTGAGCGCGGCCGCTGTCGTGCCGTCGGAACCTTTCCATGCCTCGCCCCAGCCAGTGCCGCCATTCATGGGAGCCGCGCTTCCAACCGCATAATCAAAGTCGTCGGAAGCAATGGTAACCGCCCGGACGGCGATGGGGGGCTGGATCAGGATCGCGATCAGGATCGCGATGAAGCGAAGCGAATTCACAAAGACACGTCGGGTGATAAGACTGGTGGGCTCGGCCATGTGGCTGGCGCGCTAAAATAGGCGCGGAACGAGCCACTGATACCTCCTTTCCAGTCCCGCCGCGTTCGATCTGATGCTACGCATAGAATCGAACACGGCCACGACAGTCCGCATTCATCAAGATCCACACGGAGTTCGCGGATTTACGGCACAGTCACGGCCCCTGCTGCCGTGCCATCTCACAGCATCGGGCGCCTCACTGCCTCGAAACTACGTCACCCCCGCCTTCTGCGCCACGATCCTCGCGACCGCCGTCTTCAGCGTGGCGGCCGTGAAGGGCTTCTTCAGGACCTGGTCGATGGTGTGGGTGCAAACACCTTTCGGATCCACCGCTTCTGCAAGGCCGGTCAACAGGATCACTTGCGTGCCTGGCACTTTCCTCTTCACGCGCGCTGCAAGCTCCTCGCCGCCCATCCCGGGCATCGCGCGATCGGTGATCACGGCATCCCAGTGGCCGGCGTCGAATTTCTGCAACGCATCCACGCCATCGCGGGCTGTCTGCACTTCGTGGCCACCTTCCGCCAGGAGGATGGTCAGGATCTGGCAAATCGCTGGCTCGTCATCCACGACGAGCAGCCTCAGGGTTCGGGGCGGCGCCGCCGGCTCTTGACCGGTACTGAAGCAGTCGCCCCGAGCCAAACGTTCGGGATACATCATCATTACAGGAGATCTTCGAGATTACAGGAGATCTTCGAATCCACGTAGAGCTTCGGTCAGCTTCTTCATCCCGAGTTCGAGTCTGGTTTTGATGGTTCCCAACGGAATGCCCGTCGCTGTGGCGATGTCCCGCTGGCTCATTCCGCGATAGTAGGCCATTTCGATGGCTTCGCGCTGGGCCGTCGGCAGGTAAGCCATGACCCGCTGAAGATGCTCCCGCATTTCGGCGTGCTCCACGTCTTCTTCGACATGGGCCACCGTGTCTTGCGGGGTTCGTTGTGTCTCGATCAGCAGCCGATCCTCCATCCGGCAATACGCCTCGCGTTTGCGCAGGCGGTCAATGGCGCGCCTCCGGGCCAGGGTCACGATCCAGCTCAGGGCCTTCCCTTTCTCGGCGCTGTATCCCGAAGCGCGATCCCAGATCTCCATGAACACTTCCTGGAGAAGGTCGTCGCTTTCCGCTTCGTTGTGCAGCACCTTCATAATGAGCGCCTTCAGCAGCCGCGCATAGCGGTCGTACATGAAGCCGATCGCCTCGGTGTCGCGCTCCTGGATCATCTCCATCAGTTGTTCGTCGGTGAGATCCAGTAAAGCGGCCTGTTCGAGGTGTCCGTGGGCCTCGTGGTCGGTGTCGCTTGATGACAGAGTTTCAATAAACATGGGCAAGCTTTTGGTACAGGTTGGAACGCTTGGGTGTCCCCTCCGCATCGGTCGCAATATGGGGCGATGGCGTGGAGAATGTTGGCCATTCGACATGGCAGGTGCTCCTTTAGCAGACCCGGTGCCATCCGGTTTTTCAGAGGCGATTGGCTAAGCATCGCCCAAAAAGTGTATCGGAACAATACACTTCATGTAGCACATCGCACCGGACACTTTCGTCCGACAGTGCCTGATAACGTCCATGTCGTGGCACGACGCCCCCCCTTCGAAATCCCCTATTGGCGAATCTCAAAATGACGCGAGACCGACGGACTGATTCCGCCGGTCTCGCTGAAATCCTGAAGCGATGTGGCTTGTCGCCGCTTACCTTAAAACGCCTCCGCCGGCTCGCCGTACGGAAGATCCTTCGGCAGCGGGACGAATTCTTCAATCCGGCGCCACAACTGGCTGAAATCCTTGTTCACGTCGCCGGACAGGCAGTCCGTGATCTCTCCAGCGGCATCCGGGTACCGCTTGATGAGTTCGCGGAACGAAAACGCCGGGTCGTAAAACGCGTACACGAGCTTCCGCATATTCTCGACGCCCTCGCGGATCGACGCGCCATACGAGGCAAACCGTGCCGGCGAAAGGTCGCCCGTCACGAGCCCTTCATGAACCGCTTCCGCCGCGAGCATCCCACTCTTCAGTGCCAGCATGACGCCGCTGCTGAAAACAGGATCCAGGAAGGCGAAGGCATCGCCTGCCAGGAGCAGTCCGGGCGCGGCGCAATGGCGCACGTGATGCGAGTATTCGCCCGTGATGAAATACTGGCCGGTGGAAGCGCCGACCGACAGGTGATCCTTGATCCACAGGTTTTCCTCGATCTCACGCTCGAAGATCTGCTTCGGCTCCTTCACGCCACCGCGGGTCAGGTACTTGCCCTCGGCCACGACGCCCACGCTGACCATGTCGTTGTGCTGCGGAATGTACCAGAACCAGCCTTTCTCCGGCACATACGCGACGGTCGTCGCGCCTTCATCGATGCCGGGATCGCGCTTCGCTCCTTTGTAATAAGTCCAGACCGCCACCTTGTTCAGGTACGGATCGCGCATCCGCCAGCCATGGCGTACGGCGCTGAAGGCTTCGCGTCCCGTGCAATCGATCGTGATCGGTGCACGCAGCTCGGTGCCTGAGCCGTTGGTACCGCCGATCCGGACGCCGACGACCTTGCCGTCTTCTTTTACGAGTTCGGTCACCGGGGTCTCTTCCCGGACTTCTGCCCCTTTCGAGCGGGCGTGGTCGAGCAGGATCTGGTCGAATTCCGAACGCAACACCTGCCACGTCTGCGCGACCGTCTCGCGATCGTAGCGATTGAAAAAGTAAAATGGCTGCGAAGCCCGGCCGTCCGGCTGCACAAAGACGACGCTGTATTTCTTCACAAATGCCGATTCCTTCAGCGTGGGAATTAGCCCGATCCGGCGCAGCGGTTCGAAGGAAAACGGAATGAGCGACTCGCCGATATGATACCGGGGAAACTTTTCGCGTTCGAGGACCAGCACGCGGTGGCCGCGCTCCGCTAGCAGCGAAGCGGCGCAGGAGCCGGCGGGACCTCCGCCAATAATCAGGGCATCATAGTTCGTCGAGAGGGGCATAGGATCTGGTGTGACTAAGTGATCAGTTAGGGAGCGATATGTTAGAACTTACACGGATAGCGAAGCGCCAACCTGGAGACTCATGCCCATTGCGCGGAAGATATGATCACGCTTCTCCAGATAGCCCTTCGAATCCAGATCGCGCGGACGCGGAAGATCGATCACCACCGTTTCCTGGATGGTCGCCGGACGGCGACTCATCACAAAGACTCGGTCCGCGAGCTGCACTGCCTCTTCGATATCATGCGTCACAAACAGGATCGTCTTCTTCTCCGCCTGCCAGATCCGCACGAGATCGGCGCGCATCTTCAGTCGCGTGATGAAATCCAGCGCACCGAAGGGTTCATCCATGTAAATGATGTCTGGATTCGCCGCCAGCGCCCGCGCAATTTCCACGCGCTGCCGCATGCCGCCGGATAACTCGCGTGGATACGCGCCTTCGAAGCCCGTAAGGCCGACCATCTGCGTGTAATGCGCGACGATCCGCTGCTTTTCCTCGTCGCTCTTTTCACGCAATCCAAAGCCGATGTTTTCGCGAACGGTCAGCCACGGAAAGACGCCGTTTTCCTGGAATACAAAAATCCGTCGTGGATCGGGTCCCTGAACCGGACCGCCCTCGACAAGCACTTCACCGGAAGTTCCCGTGAGGAATCCGCCGATGATATTCAAAAGGGTCGATTTTCCGCAGCCACTGGGCCCAACGATGCAGACGAATTCGCCCGGGCGCACCTCTGCGTTGAGGTCCTCGAGGACGTGAATGGACTCACCGTCCCGCTTGCCGGGAAAGCTCATCCAGAGGTTTCGAATCGAGACGACAGGTGTACTCATGGAAGTTCGGTCAGCGGCGGTTGGCATAGCCCCAGCGGACTTCGTCGAAGCCCTCGAGTTTGCGGACAAGGAGATCGAGCACGAGACCGATAAGTCCAATCATCACCATCCCGGCGACGACTAAGTCGTAACGTTTGCCGGCATTCCGGGCGTCGATGATCAGATAGCCGAGACCGCTATTAACGGCGATCATTTCAGCCGCAACCACGACCAGCCAAGCCACGCCCAGCGCGATCCGGATGCCAGTGATGATCTGTGGAAGGCTCGCCCGGAAAATCACCTGCCGGAACAGCTCCCCGCGGCTCAAGCCGAAATTCTGCGCCGCGCGCAGATACACGGGCTGCATGTTCTGCACAGCCGCAACGGCCGAGACCGTAATCGGAAAGACGCTGGCCAGGAAAATCAGAAACACCGGCGCCAGGTCGGATACGCCGAACCAAAGGATCGCCACGGGAATCCACGCGATCGGTGAAATCGGGCGGAAGGCCTGAATCATCGGATTGAACGCCTGAAAAGCGCGTCCGTACCAGCCCAGCAACAGGCCAAACGGCACGCCGACAATCACCGCCAGCACAAAGCCCCAGGTCACGCGGAACAGCGAAGCGACGATGTACTTCAGGAGCAGACCCTTCTGGATCAGCTCGATGATTCCCTTCGCAACATCTATTGGAGTCGGAAATAAATCACTATGTGAAAGGACCACCGCTGCTTGCCAGCCAGCCAGGAACACGGCTGCCACGATCATTGGCAGGATGCACTTGGCGAGATCGCGGCGGGCAGCGGGCCGGCCTTTAGTTACAGGCCTCTGCTTTGGAGCGACAGCTTGCGGCTTTTCCACAGTGGTTTCCTCGACGGGAGTTTCCTCGACAGGAGCAGCGTTCATGGCACGAACAAAAAGGCTGAAATCATTGGGCTACTGGGACTTTCTCCCCTTCCCACGGGTAAGGCTTCACGACCGAGTCGTCGGGCACGAAGGAAGCGTCGGTGTAATCTTCGAAATGCGCGGTTCCCTTGAGGATGCCGGCTTCCTTCGCGAGTTGCTCGATCTCCTCAAAGTCCGCCTTTCTCACCGCGAGGTTGCTGTATTTCACGCGATCCGGCGGCTTGCTCAGCACGAAGGACAGCAGGCGCGGGTTCTGGTTGTAATAGTTCTGCGAGACGAATTGGGCCGCATTCATGCGGTGATCCATGCTCTCATCGATCCAGCGTCCGCTCTTCGCAATGCCATCCACGAGTTGCTGCACCGCCGGACGGTCTTTCTTGATCATGTTCTCATTCACTGCGAGCACGCAGGAAATGAAGTTCGGCCACACGTCCTTGGTCAGCCACAGCACGCGGCCGTAGCCATCCAGTTCCGTCTGGGCCATGAAAGGCTCTCCGCTTGTGATCGCATCGACCCCCTTGGAATACAGCGCCGCAGGCATGTCCGGCGGGGGCATTTCCACCAACTGGATATCATCGATTGTCATCCCGGCCTGCTTGAGCGCGCGGAAAATGAGCAGCCGCTGATTCGAATAGCGGTTCGGCACGGCGACTTTCTTTCCGCGCAGATCCTGCATCCGGTAGATGTGCGAATCCTTGTGCACCATCACCGCGGTACCGTCGCGGTGGCCGAGATACACGATCTTGATCGGCACGCCCTGCTCGCGAAGCGCCATGGCCATCGGCGCGAGGATGAACGTCGCAGGCGTGTACCCGGAAAGAAATGCTTCCTTCAGTTCAGGAAAACCATTGAAGCGCACCGGCTCGTAAAGCCCCTCGCCGGTCATCTGCTTGTTGATGAAATCGGTCACCGGGCACGTGAGATGACAGGTCACCGGAAGGAATCCCACGTGATACTTCTCCTGCGCGCCTGCCGTGGCGTTACCCCGGTGGAACCAGCCGAGATTCAATGAACCGTGCATCACGGTAATGACAGCGATCCAGACAACGCTGAAGATGAGCAGTGTTTTGCGAAGAGACATAGCCGGGCGGATCCTTACGCGCGCGCGGAAGTGATGAACAGCAAATCGAGGAGTTTCATGGAAAAGGGACACGGCCCCTCATCCTCGAATGCGGGGAACTTCGGACAGCCGCGCGGAATAAATCATTAGCGTGCAATTCAGTTGTTCGTGAAATAGAAGTTAAGCATCACGGTTATGCCGATATGGCATCACCGCCTCAGAATCCCTTTCACGAACGCTACCGATGGATCTCCGACATCTCCGCTATTTTCAAGCCGTGGCCGAGGAATTGAGCTATTCCCGCGCCGCCGAGCGGCTGCGCATCGCGCAACCGGCTCTCAGCCGCGCCGTGCAGGAGGTGGAGTCCGATCTTGGCGCCGAATTGCTGGAGCGCAACCGCCGACACGTCCGGCTCACCGCCGCGGGGCAGGTCCTGCTCCATGAAACGGCGATCCTGCTGGAACGCTGGGATGAAGCCATGCGCCGAGTCCGAAGGACAGCCGCCGGCGAGGAAGGCGAATTACGCCTCGGCTACATCGGGCCGCCGACGCAGCCATTCTTCGGGCGCCTGCTGCACGAATATCGCACGCGTTATCCGAAGGTTTCAATCCATCTGGAGGAACGAACGCCCGAGCGTGTCTGGGAGATGCTGGCAAAAGGCCGACTCTCCGCCGCGATCACGCGTCCGGTTTCGACCGGCTATGAATCTGGCCTGCGAACGATCCTTTTGCGCGAGGAACGCCTCGGCGCAGTCTTCCCGGCGGGGCATCCGAACGCGCAGCGGAAATCGCTTTTCTGGAAGGACCTCGCCAAGGAACCGCTCATCGTGCTCGCCCGCCGCGAAGGCGTAGGCCTGCACGATGCCGTGCTGGCCGGATGCCGCCAGGCGGGATTCCTCCCAAAGATTGCGCAAACACCGAGCCTGATCGGCACGGTGCTCAGTTACGTCGAGGCCGGCGCGGGCGTGGGAATCGTCCCCGATTGCGTGATCGCCAGCGAACAGCAACTGCGCTTCGTACCGCTCAAACCGGCCATGTCCGTTCCCCTCGTGCTGGTCTGGCCGGAAGGGACAGATCCTACGCCAGTCCAGCGCTTCCGCGAACTGGTCGTTGAATGGCAAAAAGCTGGAAAGCTCTGGAAGAACCCGGCACTCAAACAGACTTGAGCGTGAGATGTCCGCAAGCTTCGCAGCGCTGAATAGCGCTTAGCAGAGCAGCTTATTGGATTCCCTAAGATCAGGAGACGCCACACAGCCAATCGAGGCAGAATTGAACATCATCTTGAAGGGTCACCTTTTCTTTTCGGCTTTGTGATCACCTCAGTTCGTGACTTAGGAAGGAGTTCTGCCGTCATAGGCGTTAAAAATGGGAGGAGGCACGCATCAAGGAGAACCATCGCCCACCAGACATTGTCGCCATTCGCGTGATAATGAAACACAAACAAAACAATAGAAACCGACCCAAATAAAGCGATGGCGCCACAAACGGGCACAGCACCATTAGACTGCCATTTGACGGTATGCTTATACGCATTGGGTAAAAATCCACAAGCTATAGCCACAACAGCTCCAATGAGGGTGACCGAAACCGCGATCTTTTCATTCATAGCATTCCAAGGAAAAACCTGGGTAACGACTTCCCGGCATTTATCTCAACACTCTGACTTCGTTGCGAGCATCGACACAACTTACTGTGCGAAGAGTCAGCGAATGCATCTACAACAAAAAGTACAGTCAACGAGATATTCAAAGACATACCCCCTACGCTACGACGCCCAGCACCGGCTTACCATCCGCAATCAGGACTGGCCGATCTCCAGCCGTGCGGACTTCCGTATGTGGATCGATTCCGAGGAGATAATAGATGGTCGCAGCCAGGTCGTCGGGACGTACCGGGTTATCGGCCGGATAGGAGCCCGACTTATCGGACGCACCATAGACAAAGCCGCGCTTCACTCCTCCGCCCGCCAGCAGTGTCGTATAACAATGCGGCCAGTGATCGCGGCTGACGTTCTTATTGATATTCGGCGTGCGGCCGAATTCGCCCATCCACACGACCAGCGTTTCGTCGAGCAGCCCGCGATGATCGAGGTCATTGAGCAGCGTCGGCAACGTGTGATCGGTGATCGGCAGCTGATACTTTTCGATGATCGGGAACATCCGCGTGTTATCGAAGCCGTGCGTATCCCAGCCGCCGGATTCCGTGCTGCGGCCGCCGATGTTATCCGAAAAGTACACCGTCACAAAACGCGTACCGGCTTCGACCAATCGCCGCGCCAGCAGGCAGCTTTGTCCGTAAGGCGTCCGCCCATACGCTTCGCGCACGGCATCGGGCTCGGCGGAAAGGTTGAAAGCCTCGCGCAATTTCGGCGATTGCAGCATGCCGATCGCCTTGTCGTAATAGCCATCCATCCCGCGTGCGGAGGCGGAGTAATCCATGAGCCGCGTCTGGTGATCCACCAGCTGCTGGAGTTCGCGCCGGGCCTGCAGGCGTTCGAAGGAAATGTTACCCGGCAGGGTAAGTTCCGGCAGCGAAAACGACGGCGAATTGGGATCCTGCAGGACGAGGAACGGATCGTGCCGCTTGCCAAGGAAGCTGGCGTGCTGGCCTGGGGTAACCGAGCCATCGCCAATGACATACGGATACGAAACGGCCGTCGGCATGTCTCCGCGTGGCGGTGTCAGCGTATCGACGACCGACGCGTAACTTGGGAATAAGTCGAGCGAATCGCGCAACCGCTGATCGTCCGTCGGCGGCGCGTGGCCGGTCAGCGCATAATAGCCGGCCGAGTTGTGATTCTTCATCGTGTGATGCATCGACCGGATGAGCGTCACCTTGTCCATGACCTGCGCCGTCTTCTGCAAATGCTCCGAAACCTGGATCCCGTCGGCTTTGCTGGAAATAGCCTTGTGCGGCCCGCGAATGCCTTCCGGCGCATCCGGCTTCATGTCGAACATATCGACATGTGAAGGCCCGCCGAATTGGAACAGGAAAATCACCGACTTGGCACGCGCCTTGATCTTGTTGGCGGTCGCCTCCGCGCGCAAAAGCCCGGGCAAGGTCAGTCCCAGCAGGCCGAGTCCGCCCACCTTCAGGGCATGGCGTCGGCTCATGCCGGTCGCGCGATAGTTTTGGCAGGAAAATGAATGATTCATCGGAGCACGGAGGGTTCAGTGGATGAACAGGAATTCCTTCGAATTGACCAGCGCCCAAAGCATATCCTCACAGGCTGCCAGGCGATCTGCACCACCGCTCAGGCGGCTCGCAAAAGCCGAGCGTTCGGCTTCGGTGGGCTGCCGCGACAGCGCGGTCATGAATAACTCGTCGATGATCTGCTCATCCGAACTTCCACGGGCCAGCATTCGGTCGATGCGATTGTCGGGACGCGTGAGCAGATCCTCGAGCATCGGGCCGCTGATGAGTTGAAACGCCTGCGGAATCGCCAGTTCATTCGAGCGTTCGCATTCCGAGGAAATCAGGCGCGGCGGCTTGCCGAAGGATGCGCCGAACAGGTCCACGCTCGTGTGCAGCGGCTTGTAATACTTGCGACCTTCCGGCACCTGGGCCAACCGGGTGCCGGGCAGCACGCCGTCAATCGTCAGCGGCGCACCGGCAACGCGCGACAGCGAATCGGCCAATTGCTCCGCGGTCAGTCTCCGCACCAGCGCGCGCGAATGGAAGGTTTCATCATCCGCGTTGGTTTCATTTGGCTCCGAGGAAAGCTGATACACCCGCGAATTCATCACCGTGCGGATCGTCCGCCGCAGGTCGTAGCCATGCTTGGCAAAGTCATCGGCAAGATAGTCGAGTAACTCAGGATGCGATGCCGGGTTACTGGCACGGAAGTCATCCACAGGATCGACTAATCCCCTGCCCATCAGGTGGAACCAGATCCGGTTGACCTGCATCCGCGCAAACATGGGCGTATGTGGCAACCAGTCGGCGAGCGCAAGCAGCTCATCGTAATCCGACCGCAGTTCGGGTGCCGGGCCGCCGAGGAAACGCGGCGTCGCCGCTTCGCCCGTGCGCGGATTCGTGATCTCGCCGTGATCGGCAATGAACACCGACTGATCCCCGCGGAACTCATTCTTGTCGTTCTTGTCCGTGCGATGATCGCCCCACCACTGGTAATCGATCCGCGTGAACAGCGCCGCCCAGTTGAAGTAATCATCCTGCGTCCAGCGTTCGAACGGATGGTTATGGCATTGCGCGCAGTTCAGCTGCACGCCAAGGAAGACGCGCGCCGTATTTTCCGCGCGCATCACTGGCAGGCGATTGGCTCGCCACCAGTTCGCCGCCGGATTTTCAAAAGTGCGTCCGCGTCCGGCGATCAGCTCCCGCGCAAACTGATCCATCGGCTTTCCATCCGCGATGCTGTCGCGAATCCAGTCGTGGAAGACGTGAACGCCTCTTACATCGAGTTGCCGATCTTCGATCTTCAGGAGATCCGCCCATTTCAAGGCCCAGAAATCCGCGAATTCTCCACGATCCAGATACCGCTCAACCAAGGCCGCGCGCTTATTCGGCGCGGCATCGCCCACAAACGCGCGCACCTCTTCGGCGGACGGCACGAGCCCCAGCAGATCCAGGCTCGCGCGCCTGATGAAGGTCGCATCGCCGCATAACTCGGAGGGCTGCAGGCGCAGGACTTTCAGCTTCCGGAAAATGATCTGGTCCACGGCATTCGAAGCCGGAACGTCACGCCAGGCCCAGCCCGGCCGTGCAGGCACCCAGTCCAGCGTGACGGGAGTCTGCTTGTTCAAGTAACGGACGAGCACCGTGGTCTCGCCCGCCCGTTCACGCGTGAGCACGCCATCGAGCGTCGCCTTTGTCAGCGTGTTATTGGGTTCAAAGACAGTCATCCGCGTCACGTCCTTCGCCGTGCCATCGGCAAAGATGGCTTGGGCGTGCAGCGTAGCTGGCTGACCGTCCTCGACGATTGCACCCGGCGACACCGTCACTTCGAGACGCTCGAGCGCCGGGGCTTCGGCGCCGGAATCAGGCGCGCCCTGCTGCAGCCAGCCGAGCAGGATCTGATACTCCGGCGAATCCTTGGCAAAACGCTTCCCGCCTTCATGCGCGAGCTGCGCCGTCGCTTTCATCAGGATCAGGCTCTGGTCCGGCTCGAGTACGTTCACACGCCGCCCGGCCTGTTCACGCGCAATCGCCGCCCAATCCAGATCGGGATCCTGACCGCGCAGCGACAGCTTGAAGCCGCCTTTTCCATTCGCGTTGCCGTGGCAGCCGCCGGCATTGCATCCGGCCTTCGAGATCACCGCCATCACGTCGCGACGAAACATCGGCTCCTCGGCCCGAAGTCCCGTCACGGCGACGGAAAACAGGGCAAGGCCAAACGTCAGAAGCTTCAAATAGCGTGGGCTATGGCACATGGCGAAACGCGGAACAAACCAGCATTTCATTCAACCCTCCAGACGCGATTTCCGTAGTCCCTCTGCGGCAGCCGACAAAGTCGCCGGCACCGGCTCACTCGCCCCGCAGGGCATGCGGACGCGAAATGTCGTGCGGTCATCGACCGACTCCACGAGCGCGACTTCAGATCCGTTGGCTCGGGCGAGTTCAAAAGCGATATTGAGCCCCAGGCCAGTCCCCTCGCCTGGACGTGCGGAATCCGCCCGGAAAAACCGCTCAAAAAGCCGCTGCTGCTTTTCCGGTGGAATCGCCGGGCCGGTATTCGTGATCGAAAAGACCGCACTGGAGCCGTCCCGCTCCAGCCGGATCGTCACGGAGCCGTCAGGCCGATTGTACCGGATCGCATTGGCGAGCAGGTTTCGGAAAACGGGACGCATGAGCGCGCGATCCGCCTCCACCTCGACTCCTTGCGCGATCTCGTGCCTGCAATGGAGGCCATTTTCCGCGCACAAAGCCTCTGCATCTTCCACGATGCCCGAAAGCTCCACACTGAGATCGTAACACTCACGATGAAGTGACAGTTTTCCCGCATCCGCCTGGGAAAGCAGCAGGAGGCTCTGCGTGATTGATTTCAGCCGCGCCACTTCGGCGAGGACTGTTTCAAGGGCCAGATGCTGCTCCGGCGGAGAATTCCGCAGAGTCTCGTAAAGGGTGGCCTGCATGACCGCCAGCGGTGTCTTGAGTTCGTGCGAAGCATCCGCCGTGAATCGGGCCACGTGCTGAAAGCTCGCGTGAAGGCGGTCCATCATCGCATTGAACACGGTAATGAGCCGGGCGAATTCACGGTCATCGCTCGCAGTGACCGGAATGGCTTCGCCAAGCTCCGCCACATTCAGCTTTTCCGCAGTCGTCACAACGCGTTGAAGCGGCCGCATGGCCCGGCCCGCGAGCCACCAGGCGCCCACCCCCGCGAGTACCAGTCCTGCAACACTCGCCGCGCCGAAGCCAATCGCGGCGCGGCGCACCTCCGCGTAAAAATCATCTGAGGAAAGCCCGACGAAGACCGTGTAGCGTGGGCTGCTCAACCCCACGTAACGCCAGCCGCCCCACGTGAAATAATCCGGCGGCCGGATCTCCGGCATCTGCGGCCTGCGCAGAGTGCCGCGCGGCGCGGGAGGAGTGCGTTCCAGGGGACGGCTATCATCGGGCACGGTGACGACCCCGGCGCCACTGGGAAGGCGGTCGGCGAAACCTTTGGCTGGCGCAGCAGCGTTCGCGAAAATCAAGGCATGGCCGGGTGCGTGCGTCTGCACCACTACCGCGAGGTTTCCGCGGTCGAGTTCCGCCTGTCCAAAAACGCCGTCCGCCGCATCGCGGATTTCCGCCGCTGAATGCCGGGGCGTGAGTTGCGACCAGAGCCGTCGCGTGGCCTCGATGAGCCGCAAGTCGAGATTTCGCGCCAATTGCCGCCGTGCATACCACCAGGAGCCTGCCCCGATCGAAATCACGAGCAATCCTGCCACGAGCATCGTGTGGACAGCCAGACGGAGCCGGAAGGTCGGTCGCGCCGTCTTCATTCACCAAAGGCGTAGCCAGCCCCGCGAACGGTCCGGAGAAGCTTGGGTTCGCGATCTTTGTCGATCTTCGCGCGAAGCCGCTGGACATACACCTCCACGAGATTGCTCTCGATATCGATGCCATATCCCCAGACGTGCTCGTAGATCTGCACACGGCTGAAAACCCGCCCCGGCGCGCGCATGAAGAATTCGAGCAATTCGAACTCCCTCACGGAAAGTTCGAGCAGATGGCTTCCGCGAATGGCTTTTCGTGATAGCAGATCGAGCGTCAGGTCAGCGATCCGAAGCAAATGCGCGGGTTCGCCCGCATGACGCCGCACGACCGTGCGCAACCGCGCCGCGAGCTCCTCGATGAAAAACGGCTTGGTGAGATAATCGTCCGCCCCGAGATTCAATCCCTCGATCTTTTCGGGAAGGGCCGCACGCGCGGTCACGAAGATGACCGGCACGCAAATGCGCCGCTCGCGCAGCGCGCGGAGGATGCTCAGTCCGTCGCGCCCTGGAAGCATGATATCGAGCACGAGCGCGTCGTAGCTCGTGGTGAGGGCACGCTCGAGCGCGGCATCGCCATCGTCCAGCGCATCGACAGCGATCCCCATCTCCTCGAGCCCTTTTTTAGTCGAGGCGAGGAGCGTCGGCTGATCTTCAACCAGGAGGACACGCATGGCT
>FTCV01000944.1_pt1 | contig 17397 bp, 19 predicted proteins | sample 1639691 | NCBI WGS metagenome assembly FTCV01 (sample SAMEA3914864, study PRJEB12502) | metagenome | biome: forest; material: soil | place: USA | collected 2012-03-12 | depth 0.3 m
GCCGTCGATCCTGCTGCTCGACGAACCGACCAACCACCTTGACGCCGAATCCGTCGAATGGCTGGAAAACCACCTGAAGGAATACGCGGGTGCGGTGCTGATGATCACCCACGACCGCTACTTCCTTGACCACGTGGTGGACTGGATCCTCGAACTCGACCGCGGAAAGTACTTCCCGTACGAAGGTAACTACTCCACCTACCTGGAGAAGAAGGCCAAGCGCATGGAGCAGGAGGACCGCGAGGAATCCGGCCGCCAGAAGGCGCTCAAGGACGAGCTGGAGTGGATGCGGCAGACCCCCGCCGCCCGCCAGACCAAGTCGAAGGCGCGTATCCGCAAGTTCGAACAGCTTCAGGAAGCGCAGGCCGGCCGCAAGCCCGGCAAGGCCCAGATCGTCATCCAGGTGCCTGAGCGTCTGGGCGGCAAGGTCATCGAGGTGAAGGGCATCTCGAAGGCGTTCGGCGACAAGCTGCTGTTCGAAGACCTGTCCTTCATCCTGCCGCCGGGCGGCATCGTCGGCGTGATCGGCCCGAACGGCGCCGGCAAGTCCACGCTGTTCAAGATGCTCACCGGCAAGGAAACCCCGGACGAGGGTTCGATCGACATCGGTTCGACCGTGCACCTGGGCTTCGTGGACCAGAGCCGCGATCACCTGGACCCCAAGAAGAACGTCTGGGAGGAAATCTCCGACGGGCTCGACTACATGAAGGTCAACGGCCACGACATGTCGACCCGCGCTTATGTCGGTGCGTTCAACTTCAAGGGCGCCGACCAGCAGAAGAACGTCGGCAAGCTGTCGGGCGGTGAACGCAACCGCGTCCACATGGCCAAGATGCTGAAGGAGGGTGGCAACGTCCTCCTGCTCGACGAACCGACCAACGACCTTGACGTCGAAACGCTGGGCGCGCTGGAAGAAGCCATCGAAAACTTCGCGGGCTGCGCCGTGGTCATCAGCCACGACCGCTTCTTCCTTGACCGTCTGGCGACTCACATCCTGGCGTTCGAAGGCAATAGCCACGTCGAATGGTTCGAAGGCAACTTCGAGGCTTACGAAGAAGACAAGCGCCGCCGCCTTGGCGATGCGGCCGACCGTCCGACCCGCCTTGCCTATAAGAAGCTGACCCGCTGAACCTAAGGTTTTAGCTGACGAAGCGCCAACAAAGCGCTGGTAAATCAGGGCCGTCGTCCGGGAAACTGGACGGCGGCTTTGTTCATTTTAAAAAGTGATAATATGAATGGATGGCAACAGCTCGGTTCACGGATTCGACAGCACGCCTCCTATATCCAATGTCTTAGGATAAGCCGCGAAGGGGTGCGGCAAGTCCGGTTTTGGAGACCGGAAATGATTACGAAGGGTACGACACTGAAGACGAAGTTCCTCAAGAGCGCAGGTGTAGCGGGTGCCATGGCGGCGGCCCTCACATCGCTTGCAGCCCCTGCGATGGCGGATGATCATCCGCGTCAGGGCGCCCGGCCGGAAACGAATGGCCGCGAGGGTCGCCCCGCGCCCCAACAGCGCCCCGCCCCGCAGCAACAGTTCCGCCCGCAGATGCAGCCGCAGGCTCGTCCGCAAGGCGCGCCTCAAGGCCAGCCGCAGATGCAGGGTGAGTCTCGGCCCGCCCATGCATGGTCGGGATCGCGCCCGCAGGGCCAAGCCCCCCAGCAGGGGCAGCCTCAGGCCCGTCCGGACTGGAACGGCAATCGCGGAAACGACAACCAACGGCCGCCCCAGAACCAGGGTTGGGCCGGTCGTCCGCAACAACAGCAAGACAATCGTGGCCCGAACGATCGTGGCCCAGGCGATAGGGGCCCCGATCGCCGTCCGGACTGGGCGCAGAACGGCAACCGCCCCGGCGGCCCCAATCAAGGACGTCCGCCGCAGGGTGGGTACGATCCTTCCCGCCCGTCTCCGGGTGGCCCCGGTCGCCCCGGCAATATCGCGCCGGATCGCAACCGCCCCTCCTGGCAGGGCAACAACCCGTCGTGGAAGGGCAATCAGCCCAATGATCGGCGCTGGGCCAATGACGATCGCCGCAATGACGACCGCCGCTGGAACAACGACTGGCGTCAGGACCGGCGCTATGACTGGCGCGACTATCGCGACGGCCACCGCGACGTCTATCGCGGCCGGCCGTACTATTCGCCCTATCGCGGCTATGCCTATCGCCGCGTGAGCGTCGGTTTCACGCTGGGATCGCTGTTCTATGGCAGCTCGTACTGGATAGACGATCCGTACATGTACCGCCTGCCGCCCGTCTACGGCCCCTATCGCTGGGTCCGCTATTATGACGACGTGCTGCTGGTGGACGTCTACACCGGCCAGGTGGTCGATGTAATCTACGACTTCTTCTGGTAAGAATGAGATACCCCCCGAGGCACCGCCTCGGGGGGTATCTTTTTGCCGCGCAACCGATTGATCTTGGCAAGGGCTTGGTTAGTCTGCCCTTGATGAGGGGAGAACGGCATCCTGACAGCGAAGCCCTTGCGCGGATCGGCGCCGATGTCCGGCACCGGCTAGCCAACGAGCGAACTGTCCGTCAGGCGCAAGTCAATGCCGCCGAAATCTACATCGTCGAGAACTTCCTTCCGGCCGACGCCTGTGATCGGCTGACCCGGCTGATCGACGCGGTCGCGTGCCCTTCCCGTTTGGTGGAAGAGGACGACTGGGCCGGCTATCGCACCAGCTATTCGGGCGACATCGACCCCGCCGATGCCACCGTGCGTGCGCTGGAAAGCCAGCTAAACTGCCTGACCGGGCTGGACACCGCACGCAGCGAATGCGCCCAGGGCCAGCGCTACCTCACCGGCGAATACTATCACGAACATTGTGACTGGTTCGACACCGCCGCCAATTACTGGCCACATGAGGATGGCAACGGCGGCCAGCGCAGCTGGACGGCGATGGTCTACCTCAACACCGTGGAACTGGGCGGGCATACCGACTTCATCAAGCTGGACCTGCGCGTCCGCCCCCAACCCGGCACCCTGCTGCTCTGGAACAACGCCTGCCCCGACGGGTCGCCCAATCCCTGGACACTGCACGCCGCGCGGCCGGTAGAGCGCGGGGTGAAGTACGTTGTCACAAAATGGTATCGCGCGCGCAACTGGCAGTAGCCGGTCAGCTTTCCTCGCCATTCTCTACGGACTGGCGCGTATCCAGATATTCGAAAAGGTGGTCGAAGCGCCGGTGCAGGCGGATGATTTCCAACTGCGTACGCAAGTTCACTTCGTAATCGTGCCGCGCGGTGATGCGGTCTTTGTCCGACTGGCGGTTCTGACTCATCATGATCACCGGCGCCTGAATCGCCGCCAGCATCGAGAGCATCAGGTTCAGGAAGATGTAGGGATAAGCGTCGAAGGGCTTCAGCCCCAGCGCTTCGAGCAGGCTGGAGTTCAGCATCATCCAGACGAACAGCACCACGCCAAAAGCGATGATGAAGCCCCAACTACCGCCGATTGCCGCCACTTTGTCGGCAATGCGATCGCCGTGGGAAGCATGCAAAGCCGCAAGCTCATCCGCATCCGGACCAACCAACGTGCCCGACGAAATGCGGCCGAGCACGTGCTGGTCTTCGGGGTCGAGTTCGGTCAGCTTTCGCCCGAGAAGCTCTTCGGCGAGTTCCTCGGGCGTTCGCGGATTCTTACGCATTCTCGCCCCTGATCGTGGTGTTACGCGGCCGAAAGGGCCTCCGCGATCAGTTTGCGCGTTTCGGGCACGCCGTAAAGGGCAATGAAGCTGCCCATACGCGGGCCCTGCGGCGAACCGAGCAGCGTTTCGTAGAGCGCCTTGAACCAATCGCGCAGCGTTTCGAAGCCGTAAGCCTCGTTCTTGCCGATCTCATAGACGGCGTTCTGCAACGTTTCGGCAGAGGCACCGGCGCCGGCCTTTTCCAGTTCGGCATCAAGCACCTTCAGCGCTTCGGCCTCATTCGCGGTGGGCGCGCGGCGCTTCAGGGTCGGCGCGATGAAGTCGCGGTTGGTAGCGAGAGCCGCGCGGACCATCTCACCCAGTTCGGGATGCGCTTCCGGGCGGGCATCCTCGATATAGTTGCCGAGGTAGGACCAGACCTGCTCTGCGGTCGCATCCGCGCCCAGCACGCCCACGAGGTTCAGCAGCAGAGAGAACGTCACCGGCACGGTGTCGCCCGCGCCCTCACCCGAACCGCTGGCGCGCAGCAGGTGCCACACGGGGTTGCCAAGCTGCTTGTCGATCGCCTGGTCGGCCAGATTGCCGCGGAACTGCCAGTATTCGTCGACTGCCTTCGGGATCACGCCGACGTGAAGCTGCTTGGCGCTCTTGGGCTCACGGAACAGGTAAAAGCCCAGCGATTCCTCGGTGCCGTAAGTCAGCCACTGCTCGATGGTGAGGCCGTTGCCCTTGGACTTCGAGATCTTCTCGCCATTCTCGTCCAGGAACAGTTCGTAGATCAGGCCTTCCGGCTTACGGCCGCCCAGGATCTGCACGATCTTGCCCGACTGGGTAACCGAATCGGTCAGGTCCTTGCCGCACATCTCATAATCGACGCCCAGCGCGTACCAGCGCATCGCCCAGTCGACCTTCCACTGCAGCTTGGCCTTGCCGCCGAACACGGACTGTTCGACGACCGAGCCGTCCTCGTCGGTAAAGCGGATCATGCCCGTGGCCGGATCGAGCACTTCGACCGGCACCTGAAGAACCACGCCACTGGTGGGCGAGACCGGCAGGACCGGCGAATAGGTCTTGCGGCGTTCCTCGCGCAGCGTCGGCAGCATCACGTCGAGGATGCCCTGGTTGCATTCTAGCACGCGCGTCAGCGCGGCATCGAAATCGCCCGAGTTGTAGCGGTCGCTGGCCGAAACGAATTCGTAGTCGAAGCCGAAACGGTCCAGGAAGTCGCGCAGCATCGCGTTGTTGTGATGCGCAAAGCTTTCGTGGGTGCCGAAGGGATCGGGAATGCGGCTGAGCGGCTTGCCGAGGTTGGCGGCCAGCACTTCGGCGTTCGGAATATTGTCCGGCACCTTACGCAACCCGTCCATATCGTCCGAGAACGCGACAAGGCGCGTCGGCGCACCACCGGTCAGCGCCTCATAAGCGCGCCGGACCAGCGTAGTGCGCAGAACTTCCTGAAACGTGCCGATATGCGGCAGGCCTGAAGGACCGTAGCCGGTTTCGAACAGCACCGGCGCATTGTCTGGTTTACCGTTCGGGTAACGCTTGAGCAGCTTCTGGGCCTCCTGGAAGGGCCAGGCCTTGGACACGCGTGCGGCTTCGATCAGGGCTTGTTCAGTCATGCGCGCGCTATGACGCGAAAATGCCGCATTTCGCAAGCGCGAAGCTATGCGGGGAACCACTCCAGCGGGGACTCGTTCTGAATCCCTAGGTCGCAAGAGGACGAGTTAAAGCCGTGAAATACGTCGATACCCTGCAAAAGCAGCTCGAAAGCATGGCCGATGGCTTCGTGCAGGCGCTGCCCAGCCTTGTGATCGCGCTGATGGTACTGGTCGTCACCTGGGCCGCCGCCCGTTTCGCCGTGCGTATTGCCGACAAGCTGACCGGGCGCACCAGCATTCGTAACGATCTCAAGCAGTTGTTCGATACGCTCGTCCGTCTGGTCGTGTGGATTTTCGGCTCGCTGATCGCGTTGACGGTGGCGGTGCCCAGCTTCACGCCGGCAGGCGCCTTCGCTGGCCTTGGCGTCGGCGCGCTGGCCATCGGTTTCGCGTTTCAGGACATCTTTGAGAACTTCCTGGCCGGCGTCCTCATCATGCTGCGCGACAAGATGAACATCGGCGATTCGATCGATTGCAACAAGATCCAGGGCAAAGTGGAGCGCATCACCCTGCGCGAAACGCATATCCGCCAGTTCACCGGCGAATTGACTGTGGTGCCCAACTCGATGCTGTTCAAGAACCCGGTACGCATCCTCAACGACGAACCCGTCCGCCGCGACGAACTGGTGGTCGGCGTGTCCTACGACTGCGATCTGGACCGCGCCGAAACCCTGCTTCGCGATGCGGTAAAGGGCGTTGAAGGCGTCGATTCGAACAAGGCCGTCCTCGTCGTCGCCCAGGCGTTCAACTCGAGCTCGATCGACTTCCTGATCCAGTGGTGGGCCGATACCAGCCCGCGCGACATGCGCGTGACCAAGAGCGACGCGATCAAGGCGATCAAGGCCGCGCTGGATGGAGAGGGCATCGAGATCCCCTACCCCTACGTCACCAACACCTTCAAGGAAGCGCTGCCGATCGACCGCGCCCATTCGCAGGACAAGCGCGCGGCCTGATCGTTCGCGCCTCTGGTCCGCAAAAAAACAACGGCCCACTCTCGGACAGGAGAGCGGGCCGTTGTTTTTGGATCAACCGGATCGACGGATCACTGAGCCGCCGTGTCCTGCCACTGCCAGTCATAAACCAGCGGAGCCTCGCGAAAGGCGAAGCGGTCGATATGGCGCGCGACCACGTCGGTCAGTTGCTCCACATTGTCGCGATCCTCGCCCGTGATGGCGATGGCAATGCCCTCACCATCTGCCGCCATCGTCGCCACCGCGGTGGGGAAAGTCACCGTGCCGGTGCTCCCTTCCACTTTGGTTTCCAGCTTGTGGCTCCAGTGCTTGCAAAGCTGCAGCACATACTTCTCGCCGTTAGGCGTGGCGACTTGCGCCGCGATCGTGTGGCTCAACCTTCGATCCTTTCGATCTTGCGAGTGGCCTCGTCCAGCGCATCGGCTATCTGGAGAATGATCTCGCGGCTGGTGCCTTCCTTGGAAAGGCGATCATGCATCGCCGTCCTCAGCGCATGGATCGCGCGGCGGACCGGAGCGGGATCGACCTTGTCGCGGGCCTCGGCCAGCGCCGCAAGGCGGGCCTTCAGTTCCACGGCCTTTTCGGCGTCGGTTTCGGCCTGCTTGCGGCCTTCCTCGGTCGCAGCGTAGGACTTGCGCGCGCTATCTTCGGCCTGCGCTGCGATCAGGCCCGCCTCTTCCATATAGGTGAGCGCAGGGTAGACCACGCCGGGGCTCGGTGCATAGTCACCGCCCGAAAGCGTCTCGATCTCGCGGATCAGTTCGTAGCCGTGGCGCGGAGCCTCGACGATCAGCGCGAGCAGCAGGATCTGAAGCTCTGCCTGATCGAACAGGCGCTTGCGACGCCCGCCGCCCATGCGACCACCGGGACCGAAGCCCCCGAAACCGCCGCCGAAACCTTCACCCCGGCCGCCGCGACCACGTCCGCGACCGCCCGGAAAGCCGCCCTCGAAATCGTCACCGTCACGGCCGAACGGGCCGCGCTCCATGCCGAAACCGCCGCGGCCGCGCATGCCGCGCGGACCGAAGCCCCGGCCACCGAATTCGCCGCCCATTTCAGGACCGAATTCAGGGCCAAATCCTTCGCGACCTTCAAACAGCCCACGACCGCCACGCTCGTCACGGCCGCATCCGCGGCCCCGTCCATGACCATGTCCGCGACCTTCGCCGCGCTTGTGATGGATGTTCATCATTTTCATCTTTCTGTGTGCCTTCATGATGGTCACAAGATATATCTTAAAACGAACTTCGCAAGAGCATAAAACATATCTTGATGCATTTTTCGATGAAGCAATGGGATTCTGAAGGAAACCGGGCCCGCAAGGTTGCCCCTCCGCGCGCGCTGCGACTAAGACGGCCCCATGGCCGCCCTCGCTCTCCCCGCGCTTCACGCCAGCCACGCCGGCTCCTGGCTTCGCGAAGGGGCTGGCACGACTCGCCCGGTTTCGAAGGGCGAAGCAGTCACGGCCGTCGCCGATACGCCCCTGCTGATCCTCAACGCCCCCTTGGTGGCGACCCGACTCGGCTATCCCGATCTTTCGGGGCTGGACCTGCTCGAACTCTTCGCCTTCATTCACCCCGCGCGCTTCGTGGTGCCGACGCCGAAGGGGCTCGCCCACGCGCTGGGGCTTGACGAACCCGCCGGTGATGCCGACGTCCCGCGCTTGTTGCAGGAAGCGGCCGGTGCGCTGCTGGAAACCTGCGAAAGCCCCACCTGGGCTGAGCGTGAGGGCGCATGGACCGGCCTGCAATCGCTGGTCCGCATGCGCTGGCCATGGTCCACCCTGCTCACCGCCCGCATCGCCAAGCCCGAGCGCGCCGAGCGCTGGCTGTTCACCCGCCTTCCGGAATGGGAAGAAAGCCCGGAAGCCCCCCAGCCCCGGCAAGTCACGCTTCAGCCCAACGAGGTGCTGCAACGTCTGGCCCAGCTTACTGGCAGCAATGCGGAGCAGCGGCAGAGCCAACGCGCCTATGCCGTGGAGGCGTCCGAAGCTTTCGCCCCGCGTGAGGCGCGCGGCCGCCCACATGTGGTCCTGGCGCAGGCCGGCACCGGAATCGGTAAGACGCTGGGCTATCTGGCCCCCGCCTCGCTCTGGGCCGAGCAATCCGGCGGCACCGTCTGGGTATCCACCTACACCAAGGCGTTGCAACGCCAGCTGCGCAAGGAAAGCCGCCGCGCCTGGCCCGAATACCGGCCCGATGGCAGCCAGCCCGTGGTCGTGCGCAAGGGGCGTGAGAACTATCTCTGCCTGCTGAACCTGGAAGACGCGCTGCAAGGCGGCTTTGCCGGACGCGCCGCGATCATGGCGCAACTGGTCGCGCGCTGGGCCGCCTATTCGCAGGACGGCGACATGATCGGCGGCGACTTGCCCGGTTGGCTGGGCACGCTGTTCCGCCAGCGCGGCATCACCGCCCTCACCGACCGGCGCGGCGAATGCGTCTATGCCGGGTGCCCGCATTTCCGAAAGTGCTTCATCGAACGGGCGACGCGCGCCAGCGTGGGCGCGGATCTGGTGATCGGCAACCACGCGCTGGTGATGATCAACGCCGCGCGCGGACGCGATCAGGCCTCCCGCCCCACGCGCGTAGTGTTCGACGAAGGCCATCACGTTTTCGACGCCGCCGATTCGACCTTTGCCGCCGCGCTGACCGGGGCGGAGGCCATCGAACTGCGCCGCTGGGTGATCGGCCCGGAAAAGAACGCGCGCGGCCGCCGTCGCGGCCTCTCCGCCCGCCTCGCCGATGTTGCCAGCTATGACGAAGCCGGTGCGAAAGCCATCACTGCTGCCGTCGCCGCCGCCGAGGCGCTCCCCGGCGACAGTTGGATGCAGCGCATCGTCGAAGGCGCGCCCTCCGGCCCGCTGGAGGAACTGTTCGCCGCCGTCCGTGCCACCGTCTACGCCCGCGACGAAAGCGGCGGCCAGGAAGCGGGATATGGCCTGGAAACAGAGGCCGCCGGGCTGGACGGCTCCTTTGTGGAGGCGTCCGAAGCTGCCCGCGAATCCCTGGCCGAGTTACGCCAACCACTGATGCGTCTAAGCCTGCGACTGGAAACGCTGATGGAGGACGGGCCGGATTGGTTGGACGGCCCCGGCCGCGCCCGCATCGAAGGCGCGCGCCATTCGCTCAGCTGGCGAATCGACTTGCTGGCCGCATGGGAGGCACTACTCGCCCGCCTCGCGGGTCCGGCAGACCCCGAATATGTCGATTGGCTGGCGCTCGAACGCTCCGAAGCGCGCGAATTCGATACGGGAATCCACCGTCACTGGCTTGATCCGATGAAGCCCTTCGCCAGCGTCGTTCTGGAACCCGCCCACGGCGTCGTGATGACCTCTGCCACTCTGCGCGACGGCGACACTTGGGACCAGGCGATCAAACGGTCCGGCACACCCTATATCGACGTTGCCCCCAAGTTGTCGGAACATCTCAGCCCGTTCGACTATACCGCGCAGGCCGAAGTGCTGATCGTAAACGACATTCCGCGCGGCGACATTCCGGCGCTGGCCGGCGCTTACGGGCGGTTGATCGAGGCATCGGGCGGCGGCGTGCTGGGCCTGTTCACCGCCATTCGCAGACTGCGCGCAGTCCATGGCCGCATTGCCGATCGCCTCGCACGCGGCGGACTTCCGCTTTATGCCCAGCATGTCGACCCGATCGACACCGGCACGTTGGTCGATATTTTCCGCGACGATCCCAAGGCATCTCTGCTGGGCACCGACGCCTTGCGCGACGGTGTGGACGTGCCCGGCCATTCCCTGCGTCTTGTCGTCATGGAGCAAGTGCCATGGCCGCGACCGACAATTCTGCACCGTGCACGCCGCGTGGCCGGTGGCGGATCGTCCTATGATGACAGCCTGATCCGCGCCAAGCTGGCGCAGGCATTCGGCCGCCTGATCCGCAGCCGCGAAGACCATGGGCATTTCGTCGTGCTGTCCTCCGCCTTCCCTTCGCGCCTGCTCAGCGCCTTCCCGCAAGGGACCCCGGTGCGTCGCATTTCGCTGGAGGAGGCCTTGCATCGCGTGGCAGCAAGTGTTTCAGGGGAAACCGTGAAGGACGGCGATCCCGCCCGCCCCCCAGTGTGAGCGCATCATCCACATGAAGACTCTCGGCATTTTCAGGCACGCCAAGTCCGACTGGAACGATGCGCGCCTGCGCGACTTCGACCGCCCGCTCAACAAGCGCGGGCGCAAGGGCGCGGCGCTGATGGGCCTGCATATTCGCGATCACAAAGTGAAGTGGAACCGCATCCTGGCCTCGCCCGCGGTACGCGCGGCGCAGACCATCGAACTGGCGGAAGAAGCCGCCGGCGAATCGCCGCCGATCACGTGGGACCGGCGCCTTTATCTCGCCAGCTCCGCCACGTTGATCGACGTGCTGCGCGAACAGAAAGGCGATCCGCGCACTATCATGCTGGTTGGACACAACCCGGGGCTGGAGGACGTGATCTTCGACCTGGTGGCGGACGATGGCTCAAGCCCGATGCGCGATGTGGTGGAGGAGAAGTTCCCCACCGCTGCCTTCGCAGTGATCGAACTCGACATCGATTCGTGGGACGCCATCACCGATGGCTGCGGCCGGCTCGTCCATCTTACCCGGCCGCGCGATCTGGACCCCGAACTGGGTCCGCAAATCGAACATTGATTTAGGGCGCTTCCAATCAGGTGGACACACCTGATGACGCGGAAATCGCTTTAAAGTTCGCCTGATGCCCTCGGCTCAAGCGGCCTGAAGTGCATCCGCCAAGCGCGCACGAATGGCGTGCAGCCGATCGATCATCTCACTGTCGAAAGCCGCGACTGCTACGGGCGGAGCCGGTTCGGATGCCAGTTCTGGCACGGCTGGCGGGATCGCTTGCCCCTCGATCGCCTGTCGCGCACCGCGCAGGGTATACCCCTCACGGTGGACGAGGCGGTCGATTTCGGCAATCAGCGCAATATCTTCCGGCCGATAATAGCGCCGTCCGCCAGCACGCTTGATCGGCTGCAGCGCGGGAAACTGTTCTTCCCAATAGCGCAGCACGTGCTGCCGGACGCCAAGCGCCTTCGTCACTTCGCCGATGGTGCGAAGCGCTTGCGCGTCCTTACCATCTTCGAAACGGGTTTTCCCCGTACTGCCGGACATGAAACTGGCTCCTTTGGGCGTCGCCGCCCCGCGGGAGCGGCTTGAATCACAATTCCGCGATGCGATCCTTGAGCATCTGGCTGGCGCGGAACGTCATCACCCGACGCGGGGTAATTGGTACTTCCACCCCCGTCTTCGGGTTGCGACCCACACGTTCGCCCTTGTCTCGCAACAGGAAAGTGCCGAAGCCGGAGATCTTCACGTTCTCCCCTTCGCCGAGTGCTTCCGACATGTGCTGAAGAATGGCTTCAACCATACCAAGCGATTCGGCCCGCGAAAGGCCGAGTTTCCTGTGAATGGCTTCCGCGATTTCAGCTCGCGTCAATGTTTCCGTGGAGCGCATCAACACCACATCCCCTTCGAGCCCTGACCCCCATTACGATAATATGAAAAAATAAGGGAAAAGCAATGCTCGAGGCTGTAATCACTATGATAGTATTCGGTCCGGATGGGATTTTACATCCGAACCAGGCTGGCGCCCCAGGTGAAGCCGCCGCCCATCGCTTCCAGCACGACGAGATCGCCCTGCTTGATTCGACCGTCGCGCACGGCCTGATCGAGTGCAAGCGGCACCGAAGCGGCCGAAGTGTTGGCGTGCTGGCCCACCGTCTTCACGACCTTTTCCGCCGGCATGTTCAGCTTCTTGGCGGTCGCATCAAGGATGCGGGCATTGGCCTGATGCGGCACCAACCAGTCGATATCCTGCGAGGAATGTCCGGTTTCAGCCAGAACTTCCTCAAGCACTTCGGCCAGATTGACCACAGCGTGACGGAAGACCTCGCGGCCCTTCATGCGCAGCTTGCCCACGGTGCCGGTGGTGGAAGGACCGCCATCGACGTAGAGAAGCTGGTTGTGCGCGCCATCGGCATGAAGCCGGGTAGCAAGGATGCCGCGCTCAGCGCCGCCTTCCTGCTCTTGCGCTTCCAGCACGATCGCGCCGGCGCCGTCGCCGAACAGAACGCAGGTCGTGCGATCTTCCCAGTCGAGAATGCGGCTGAAAGTTTCGGATCCGATCACCACCGCGCGCTGGGCCATGCCCGAACGCAGCATCGAATCGGCCACACCCACAGCGTAGAGAAAGCCCGAACAGACCGCAGCCACGTCGAAAGCGATACCGCCCCGGCAGCCGAGATTGGCTTGAACCAGAGTGGCCGTGGCCGGAAACGTCTGATCCGGAGTCGCGGTAGCGAGCACGATCAGATCAATCGAAGCCGCGTCGATGCCGGCGGCTTCGATGGCCTTGCGGGCAGCATCGGTTGCCAGGCTGGACGTGGTTTCGTCGTCAGCGGCGATGTAACGGTTGGAAATTCCGGTACGTTCGACGATCCACTCGTCGCTCGTATCCACCTTTTCCGCCAGTTCGGCGTTGCTGACCGCACGACGCGGCAGGGCAGAGCCCGTGCCGACAATAACCGAACGGCGCATCAGGCGCTCTCTTCCTGGACGCGCGGCTTGCGCAGAGAAGTGCCGCCCATGCGGGCAAGATCAGCGGAGATCCGCTCGGTCACGTTTTCCTCCAGGAGCCGCGCGGTAACCGCCACGGCATTCGCGACCCCGGCGGCATTCGCACCACCATGGCTTTTCACGACGATACCGTTGAGACCCAGGAAAACCGCGCCATTATGATTATTGGGATCGAGATGGTGCTTCAGCAATTCGGTTGCCGGTTTCGAGATCAGGAATCCGATCTTCGACCGCAACGAACTGGAAAAGCCGCGCCGCAGCAGATCCGCCACGAAACGCGCCGTGCCTTCCACGGCCTTCAATGCGACATTGCCCGAAAAACCGTCGGTCACGACGACATCCATGTCGCCACGCCCCAGCTTGTCAGCCTCCGTGAAACCGTCGAACGAGATCGACAGATCGCTGGCCGCAGCCTTGAGCATCGATGCCGCATCGCGCAGCATTTCGGTGCCCTTGGTCTCTTCGGTGCCGATATTCAAAAGGCGCACGCGCGGCTGCTCACGCCCCGTGGCGACGCGGGCATAGGCAGCACCCATGATCGCGAACTGCACAAGGTTGCGCGCATCGCACTCGGCATTGGCGCCAAGGTCGAGCATGACGAGGTCATGATCTTCCAGCGTCGGCAGCAGAGCGGCCAAGGCAGGACGATCGATGCCGGGCATCGTGCGCAGCGTCAGCTTGGAAATCGCCATCAACGCACCGGTATTACCGGCACTGACGGCGGCGCCGGCATCACCTGCCTTCACCGCCTCGATAGCGCGCCCCATCGAGGTGCCCTTGGCCCGGCGCAACGCCTGGCTGGGCTTATCCTCGCCACTGATCACGCCCTCCGTATGGAGGATCTCGGAGCTGGCCCTGAGGTTGGGATGATTTTCCAGCGCGGTTTTGATCCGCGCTTCATCCCCCACCAACAGGAACTTGAAACGTTCATGACGACGGCGCGCGAGCGCAGCGCCTTCAATCATGACGCGCACGCCCTCGTCGCCGCCCATCGCATCGATCGCGATACGCGGCAGACTCATGGCACTCTCCGAGACTCGTTCGTGGTCTTAGACTTCGACCGCGACGATTTCACGACCGTTGTAGTGGCCGCAAGCGTTGCAGAGGTTGTGCGGGCGCTTGAGTTCACCACAGTTCGGGCACTCGTGGAAAGCCTCGACCTTCAGCGCGTCATGGCTGCGGCGCATGCCACGGCGGGAAGGGGTGGTCTTTCTCTTAGGGACAGCCATTTCGGCACCTGTTCCTGGAATAAATGAATGTCAAAAATGCCGCCGAGACCGTCATTACCCGGACCGGCGGCTTGCGAAGGCGCGCCTATAACCGATTTCTCATGAGTTGCAACCCGTTCCGACCCGACGCATGAACGCGATGCATTCAAGTTACCGGAAACCGAGAGAAACCCCGTATGATTCTGCAGACGACATTATGCCTCGCCGCCGCCGCCGCGGTCATCACCTTCTGGCATATAGTGCGCATCGGCCAGGTTCGCACCAAGGAAAAGGTCCTCCACGGCGACGGGGGCAGCGTTCTGTTGGCCCGCCGCATGCGTGCGCAGCTCAATTTCGTGGAGAGCACGCCTTTCGTGCTGATCCTGATCGGCGCGATCGAGATGACCGCCAAGGCGGGTGCCTGGCTGGCCATCGTCGGCTCCATCTTCATGCTGGGCCGCGTACTGCACGCTTTCGGGATGGATTCGGACCGCCCTAACCTTCTGCGCATGGCCGGCACGATCATCACCGTGCTGACGCTGCTGGGCCTCGCGGTCGTGGCCGTGCTGATCGCGCTCGGCCGATTCTGAGCATATCCGGCCCGAGTTCACGCTCGGGCCGGTACGCCATATTCTATATGCAGCCCAATTAGGCCGGCAGGCCACGCTCCAGCGCGGCATCCCCAACGAAGGGATTGCTCCGGCGCTCATCGCCAAAAGTGCTGATCGGGCCGTGGCCAGGCACGAACGTCACATCATCACCCAGCGGCCAGAGACCCTGGGTGATCGAATTCACCAGATCCTCCAGATTGCCGCGCGGAAAATCCCAGCGACCGATGCCGCCCTGGAACAGCACGTCCCCCACCATGGCGAACTTGCTGGGTGCATGGTGGAAGATCACGTGCCCCGGCGTGTGCCCCGGGCAATGCACCACGTCGAGTTCCAGTTCACCCACCGTTACCTTGTCGCCATTTTCAAGCCAGCGATCAGGCTCGAAGGTATGCGCCTCCATGTTCCAGCGCGGCCCATCGTCGTTGAGCTGGGCGATCCAGAACCGGTCTTCCTCCTGCGGCCCCTCGATCGGCACCCCCATTTCCTTGGCGAAAACGCCGGCCATGCCGCAGTGATCGAGATGCCCGTGCGTGACGAGGATCTTTTCCAGCGTCACGCCGGTCTTCTCCAGCGCCTGCCGCAACTTGGGCAAGTCGCCGCCCGGGTCCACGAAAGCCCCGCGCATCGTCTTGGTGCACCAAATCAAGGAGCAATTCTGCTGGAGCGGCGTGACGGGAATGATCCCCACGCGCATCGGGCGGTCGTCAGCGTTCTCGGTCATGCTTGCGGAAATGGCGGCAAGCCGGGCCGAATGCAACGCCTCTAGATACGCCCGCCCTTCCACACGACCCGCCCGATCACGGCGACTTCGTCGAGCCCGCATTCGATCGGGCGATAGGCGGGATTATCGCTGAGCAGCACGATCCGCCCTGCCCCCTGCACGCCAAGCCGCTTGACCAGAACGGAATCGTCCAACCGCACGACATGGATACCGTCACGCAGCGGCTGCCAGTTCCGGTCAACCAGAATCTCATCGCCATGGCGCAGAGTCGGCTCCATCGAATCGCCTGTTACGGTGATTGCCGAAAGCATGTCCGGTCGCAGCCCCATCGATCGCAGCCAACGGGCGGAGAATCGCAGCGTTCCGAAAACTTCCTCCGCCTCTGCATGGGACCCGGAGCCGGCCGACGCACCCACGGTCAGGCGAGGTACATCCATCCAGCCAGTGTCGCCGCGAGATTTTTCCTTTACCTTACCAAGTTCCATCTCCTCGACACCGAAGAAACGAGCCAAGGTGCCGCGATCAGCCTCCTCCAGCTTGCGCGGGCTACCTTTCTTAATGAATTGTTGAAGATAGCTCGCATTCTTGCCGATCATACGGGACAAGGCGGACAGGCTTACTCCCCGCCCATCGGCGAGTTCCAGCAGACGGGCGCGAGTGTCAGTGCTTTCCACAATGTAATCGTAGGTGAAAGAAATTTCCTAGACAAGTAGGATTTCAGTTGGAACATTTAGGGAACGAACACCGTAATCCGAATGGGAGGACACCCGCGAAATGCTCCTGCGCCAGATCGAAAAATTCCTGAAAATCACGCGCATGCCCCGCACCAAGTTCGGCCGACTCGCCGCGCACGATCCACGCTTTGTGGAAGACCTGCGCAACGGACGCGTGCCGCGCGCCAGCACCACCGCGCGGATCGAAAACTTCATGAACACGTATCTGGAGACCGGCCATGCGCTCTGATGCTCTTGAAACTGCATCGCGCCCGGAGCCTGCCACCCGATGCGCCGTCGGCGCCGAAAAACGCGCGCGCGGCCCGTGGCTGGCCTTGTTGTCGGAAGTTCTTACGCTGGCAGGATCGCATGCCGAATTCCGCCATCATGCCGAACGGCCGTGGTGCAGCGCCACTTTTTCAGGATCGCGCCACACCGTGACGCTGGAATTCAGCGGCCAGCCTGCTCTCGACGCGGCGGAGGTGCTGATTGCCACCCTGCCCGATCACGAGTTCACCGTGTCTGGCCAATTGGTCGCCGACGCCACGATCGCGGCGGTCGACCATGAAACCGGCCCGCCGCCGCGCATGATCGTCGAAGTCGAACTGCTGTTGCTCGACGAAAGCTGAACAGAGAGCGTTTTCTAATCAGGTGGAACCCTGATGACTCGGAAAACGCACCAAACCAAAACCTTAGAGCAGTTGATCCGATGCGATCGGATCGGAAGCTGCTCTAGTAGCCCCGGGAAAGGTCGACCACGTGCGCGAGCGGTTCGCCGCGCACGAATCGGCCCAGATTGTCCAGAAACCGTGCCGCCGCCCGCTGAAACAACGCATCCTGCGCCCGGCCGGACAGATGCATCGAGATATGCACATTCTCGCGCGACCAGAGGGGGTGGTCCGCCGGCAGCGGCTCCGGATCGGTGACGTCCAGGAACGCGCCGCCCAGATGACCCGAATCGATGGCGGCCAGCAGCGCATCCTGATCGATTACCGTGCCACGTGCGAAATTCAGCAAGACTGATCCCGGCTTCATCGCCGCCAGCTCCGCCGCCCCGAACATGCGATGCGTTTCCGGTGTGGAGGGAACGATCAGAATCACCCAGTCGAACCGCCCCAGCGCGCCGCGCCACTCGTCCGGACCCAGTTCACCCTGCCCTGCGCGGCGACGCGCGACGGTAACGTCCGCACCGAACACGCGCAGGATCTCCGCAATGCGCCCGCCGATCTCACCCGCGCCCAGTACGAGCACTTTCGAATCGAGCAGTTCTGCCTTGCCC
>FTCV01001826.1_pt1 | contig 17291 bp, 14 predicted proteins | sample 1639691 | NCBI WGS metagenome assembly FTCV01 (sample SAMEA3914864, study PRJEB12502) | metagenome | biome: forest; material: soil | place: USA | collected 2012-03-12 | depth 0.3 m
GACGCGCGCCAGGATCAGGTTGCTCGGGACTTCGGAAAGCGCATAACCGAGGAAGAATATCCCCGCGCCGAAACCGAATATCTCCGCGCTGAAGCCGAGGTCGCCGTTCATGTGCAGGGCCGCGAATGCGACGTTCTGCCGGTCGAGATGCAAAAAGAGATGGCCGAGGCAGACAAGCGGCAGGATTTTCCACGCAAGTCTGCGGAATGTATCTTTTTCAATCAGGTCCATGTGCTCCTCCCGGAATGCCCGTCACGCGATATTTCGCTCTCTTGTCTCATATTATGTGACGTTAGACCGCATTATGGTCCTTCGTCGTAAATTGTCAAGCGCACGAACAGTCGCAGGTCATCGATCTCGAATCAACGCAGGTCACGGTCGAGCCACAGGTGACGGTCGAACCAGCCGAAGCCCGCCCGGATCATATGGTGGAGGCCGGCCAGCCTGCTCTTGTGCGGCACCAGCGGGCGGTGCCAACTCCCCCACCGCGCCGGCTGCCGTCCGAGCCGCGTTGGCGGCGGCACGGCATCGGCAACTCCCGGTATTCGCCACCACCGCGCCGCATCTTGACATTTAGGCGACTATCTCATATTATGATCTTATGTCCTATATTATAGGACAAAACGATCTTGCAGCGATCAACTCAGCTCCATGAAAAAGGAGGTTTCGATGCGTATCGAAGTCAATGCAAACGGGATCAGCCTGCGTGAAGCGCAGAATTTTTCGAGCTTCGGCATCTTCCTGAACAGCGGACGCGTACCGGAGACCGTCGCGTCCAACTGGTTGGAGGGCGGCACCCGGGACCTCGGCGGCCAGCATGTCTGGGTGAAAGAGGAGGCGCTGCGGGCCTGGGGGCATCTTCACGAAGACGCGGCATGGCAGGAGAGGCTGACCGCGATGATCGACAAGGCCAAGGGCTATGGCTTCATCGACGAGAGCGGACGGCGTATCCGGGCCCATATCGTCAACCCAGGCACCACCGCGCCGGCTGTTGCCGACGGTGCGGCATCGCGTGAGCTTGCGGACGATTTCAAGGTGGCGATGCGCCGTCTGGCGGCAACCGTCTCGGTCATCACGACACGTGAAAACGATATCTCCTTCGGCATAACGGCAACGGCCGTGTCGTCGTTCTGCGCAGAACCGCCGGCGCTCATCGTCTGCATCAACCGTTCGACCAGCATCCACGATCCGGTCCGTCGAACCGGCCGGTTCTGCGTGAATCTTCTGGCGGCGGAGCAGGACGAGGTCTGCAACGCTTTCAGCGGCAAACTGAAGGGCGAGGAGCGTTTCAACGTCGGCTCCTGGGTAACCGGGGAGCACCGCCTGCCCTATCTGGAAACCGCCCAGGCCAACATCTTTTGCCGTGTCGAAAGCAGCCTGCAGTACGGAAGCCATACCGCCTTCGTCGGCGCGGTGGAAGCGATCGAGAACGCGCCCGACATCCGCACCCTGGTCTATCAGAACGGAACGCTCGGCAGCTTCGCGTCCCGCCCGGCCGGCTGAATCCGAAACGCCGGCCGGATGGGTGTCAACGCCGCAACCGTGATATTCCAACCCCGACCGGCAGGTGCGGCGCAGACTTACCCCGGTCAAGCCTCCTGTCACGGACGATGGATCGGGGCCCTCCTTGGCGCCGCCCTCCTGCCCGTTCGGCGGGACGCCGAAGCTGCGGCACTGTGGGCAGCGAAGGGTAAGGAGCTGCACCAAACTGGACGAACGGCCGGGGCCGCGGGGGGCACGATCGGGCGCGGATTGGAAGAAATCGGCGCCAGCGTGCCGGCGCCCGGCCCGCACTTGCGCCGGGCGGATGGGGGGCGCAAACGGTTGGCCCGTCGTCGAACTGATCGCCGCACAACCACTCGCGCCGGCCTGACGGTCGCCTGTGAACTCGATACCGGGATCGAGGCCCTTTCCATCACTCGAAACGACTTCCGTCCGGAGAGGAACTACACCATCGCCGCTCAAGCGGAAAGCAGCGCATTCAATTTGGCGTAGGTCCCAAGCCGCGGAGCGCAAATTAAACCGGGACAACCTGCCGGAATCCGCTACGGCGGCACTCAAGTGCCTTGAATTGAAGCGCCTGTCATGCGATGTAGGATGAGTGATCAGATAAAGGGCAGTCATGGACAAGGCGTTCATCAAAGGCTTAACCATCATGGAGATTCTTGCAAACAGCTCGACGCCCAGGGGCAGCACGGAAATCGCCCGTGAGCTCGGGCTGACCCGCAGCAACGTCCATAGGCTTATCCAGACACTTGTCCAGCAGGGCTTTGCCGTCAGCGAACCTGCGACCGGCCGCTACAAGGCGACCTTGAAATTCTGGGAGCTGGGCGGGCGCGTGTGGTCGTTCCACCCGTTGCGCCGGGCGGTTACGCCGGTCATAGAGCGCCTGGCTTCGGAGACCGGCGAGACGGTGCATGTCCTCTTCCGCGTCGGCGACGACATGCTCTTCGTCGAGCAGATCGGCGGACGTGACCCGATGCGTTCCCACTGGCCGCTCGGCACCCGGATGTCGCTGTTTCGCATCTTCGACAACGGCACCGGACTGCTCGCTTATCAAAAGGCCTTTCTGGCGACCCAGCCCCTCCAGAGACAGCGCGAGATCGTCGACGGCTTCGCCGCAGAACTCGGCAATCCGCCCAAGTGCAAGAAACAGCTGCTCGACGAAGCGATCGAAACCCAAAAGCGCGGTGCAGCGATCAATCGCGGCGACTGGAACGCCGGGCTAAGCGGCGCCGCCGCCATCTTCACCGATGCACAAGGCAATGAGGGAATAATCGGTTGCGCCGGCTCGTCGCAACGCCTGTCGCCCAGCCGCCTCGAGGAGGTCGCTCACTCGGTTGCCTTGGCGGCAAAGGTCGTGACACGCGAATTGACCGCTGGCGCCGAAATCGGCGCCTGAAATCGCGAACCGGTCCCCAAGCCGCCGTGGCGGCGGCGACCGGTCAGGCTGTGACGGCGTGTCAGGAAGCTGCCGCTTTCGGCGGCCAGACGAAATCGCCGAGGATCGAGTTGTGCTTGCGGTTCTTGAGGATCTCAAGAGCCTCGATCGTCTTGTCGAAGACATCCCTGACAAGTTTTCTACCTTCGATCACCCGCCCGTAGTTCGAGCAAATCCGCTCGATCGGGCGGGCGGCGATCGTCTTCAGCTCGTCGATCAACGGGGCGGTATCGGAGCCGGCAATCCAGTCAAATTTCGTGTTGAGATATTCCAGAATGGTATCGACGCCGATACGATCGTCGGCACGCGCGATCAGGCCCCGATGCGATGACGTTTCGGTCAGAAAACCCCAGGACTCCGCACCGAACAGGGTCTCGGTCGCGTGCTCATAGAGGTAGAAGGTCGCAAGAACGCGCAGCGCCGGGCGCAACACGTCGAGCTTGAACTTGCCGACCTCGACGACGGCGCCGGGTGCAACCCAGTTGAGCAGCGCACCTGTCTGGGCTTTGAGCTGGGCGTCGGCGTTGGCGAAATCCATGCTTTCGAAGAAGTCGAGCGGACTGACCTCGCCACCGCCGGAAACCCTGGCGATGTCGAATTCCTTGACCGCCCACGGCAGATTGATGAGGTTGTCCGGTTCGCGGCGCGTCATCGCCATCTGACGGTTGGTACAGCCGGCGATCAGCTTTTCCATGGCCTTGCCGATCTCACGGCGATGGATGGCGATGCCCGTATCCACCAGAAGAAAATTATCGCCGTCCTTCATCACATAGGCGCAGACGGGGATCTCTCCTTTCGCCGTTGCAGGAAAGAAGCTGAGCGGCCTTGTGGCCGGGATCATGCCACCGATGGCATAAAGCTGCTTTGGAACGATCTCGACGATATTCGGCAGGCTGGCGCCGAAGTCGATGTCATGCGGGCTCAAAGAATCATTCCTTCCTTTGCGATGCGGACCGTGACGTCCGGCGTATCGATGAAAGCGCCGTGCGCAGAGGCGATGTGACGCGGCTTCAGCATGGCGAGCAACCGATCGATCTCCGGAAAGGTCTCCCGAGCATCGAAGTAGCGTGCCCACTGCATCGCCCGTTCATTCAGGAAGCGGATCATCTTGAGGTCGGGCGGCGGCATCTCGCTCGTCAGCAGGCTGCAATCCCCGGGAATATGATAGTGCATGAGCGAAAACGCGTCGGCGACATAGAGCGTCCTGTCCAATGTGTCGAACCCCCACAACGAGTTCGGCAAGTCCCGCCAGATGGCCGGCACGAACAGAAAGTCCCGGTCACCCAACGACACGCTATCGCCCGGTTTTACGTTCTGGAAGCGATGGGCGATCTCTGGATAATAAAGGTCATAGTCTCGCAAGTCGCCGACCGCGATCGCCTCGGGGTATTTCTTCATCCAGCGGCTGATCAAGCCGGCATGCGGAAACTCGCCATGGGTCGGGAAAATGTAATCGAGCGGACGTCCCTGCAGAAAATTCTCGATGTCCTGCTCGACCTGCTCGGCGTGGATCGGGTGGCCGGTATCGATGATGATCGATTTTTCGCTTCCCTTCACCACGAACACCCCGAAATGCGAATGGACGAAGTCGCCGCCATAGCGCAGCGGAAGACATCCGCCCGTCCATAGGAGGTCATCCTTGATCACCCGCGGCAAGGGATGGCTGGAGATTGCTTCAAGTTCGGCGCTCATTGCAATCCTCTCGGGAAGTCATGATACGGAGTCCGTATTGTGGCATATGTGATCATATAGCGATACGGATGATAGCATAGCAAGACGTATGTTCAAGTTCGAGCGACGCCGGGATCCGTCGGCCTGCGCGATCCTCTTGCCCCGCAGCGGGCGCGCCGCCAGCACGTGAAGCTCGGGAATCGTCAGCTTTCAGGCAGGCAGGATAATGGAAAGCTCAGGATTTGATGTCCCCTCCCAGTGGTCTTTTCAGCTTGCGCCACGCTCGGCATGTTTCGCAGCCGGCCATGAAACATCATCACATCGCCTCGGCGTGGCGCTTCTGCCGAGCCGGGCCTTGAGTGGATGCATGCCGCACCGTTCGGCAGGCGGAACCGATCCGGCGACCATGCCGCCAACCCGAGAGCGGCCTTGACAGTTCGAGACATAAGATCATAATACAATCAACCGTCATGCAATATGATACAATAGCGACGGCCCTTCCGGGTGATCAGGAGAGGATCGCATGCACATGTTCCGACGCCGGCATTTTCAAAGCGACCGGTGGGCCTTTACGCGACGGCGACTGGTGCCCGCTCTTTCAACTTCCAACCGGGAACATGCCCATGTGGTTTAAACCCCCGGTTGAGCTGACCTGCAAACTGCTCACCCGTATGCCGGACCAGCTGCGCCGCCGACAGCGGACAGACTGGGCCGACAGCGCAACGCCCGGAACCATTTTCGACAGCTTCATCGAAGGGCCCTGTTTCGACCGGAACGGCAAACTCCACCTGGTCGATCTTCCCAACGGGCGCATCTTGCGCGTCGACGGCGACAATTGGGAGACGGTGGTCGACTATGCAGGCTGGCCGAACGGGCTTGCCCTGGCGGCGGACGGCTCGCTGGTGGCGGCCGACCATAAGCTCGGTCTGGTACAGCTCGATCTCAGCGCCGGAACGGCTTCGCCGCTTCTGACCTCGGCAGCCAGCGAGGCGTTCAAGGGCTGCAATGATCTGACCATTCATCCGGACGGGTCGATCCTCTTCACCGATCAGGGCCAGACGGGCCTGCAGGATCCGACCGGCCGCGTCTGGCGCTACTATCCCGACGGCAGGCTGGAGAGATTGATCTCGAACGGTCCAAGCCCGAACGGCCTGGCGCTGAACGGAAAAAGCACCCATCTCTACGTTGCCATGACACGCTCGGGCCAGATCTGGCGTTTCGCCCTCAGGGCCGACGGACTGGTGGTCAAGGCCAACAATTTCGTTCAGCTGCCCGGCGGCCATAGCGGGCCGGATGGCATGATGTTCGACCAGTATGACCGTCTCTATGTCTGCGATCCGTCGCATGCATCGGTCTGGGTGATCGATCCGCATGGGGTTCCGTTGTTCAGGCTCCGCTCCTGCGCCGGCCGCTTCATCACCAATTGCGCCTTGACTCCGGATCGGAAGCAGGTGGTGATCACCGAGTCGGAAACCGCCAGCATATTGATCTGCGATATTCCACCCCACGAGCCTGATCGAGAGGCCGCATGAGCGATCCGATTTCAAGGACGCCCCCGCAGCGGCCATTCGGCCAGCTCGAAGATCGGATGGCGATCGCCGAACAGCTCTACCGCTATTGCCACGCAATGGACCGGTGCGACTGGGACTTGGCCAAGGCGTCGTTTCATCCCGATGCCTATGACGATCACGGCATGTACAAGGGCGATGTCCAGGGCCTGATGGACTTCGCAAGGGAACGGCATCGGCACATCGTCATGTCGATGCACCTGATCGGCAACATTCTGATCGAATTCGCCGGCGACAATCTTGGGCTGGTCGAGTCCTACTGCTTCGTCTGCCAAAGCTTTCGGTTCCCGCCGGGGGAAGGCCGCGAGCCGTCGGAATTCGATACGCTCGCCTGGGTCCGCTATGTCGACACCTTCGAAAAGAAAGACGGCGTCTGGAAGATCGCCCGGCGGATCACCGTCTTCGACAAGACGATGGATGTTTCGAGTTCGGACGGCGGCACGGCGCGGTTGGTCTATAACGGGTCGCCGCGCCCACGCGACCGGTCCGACCCCTACTACACGGAACGAGAGGCGCTCGGTTTGCACTGAGCGGATCATCGTAGGCTCCGCCCAGAGGACAGATCCGTCCAGCGGAGAAAGTTGCAAATCAATCCTGACTGCGATTTTGAAAAGGAAACGGGATGACATTCCGACTGTGGAGCAATGACCTGACCGATGGCGGCACCATGCCGAACGCGCAGGTGCTGAACGGCATGGGACACAACGGCGACAATATCTCGCCCCATCTTGCCTGGGAGGGCGCGCCGGAAGGCACCAGGAGCTTCGTTCTGAATTGCTACGACCCGGATGCACCAACCGGATCGGGCTGGTGGCACTGGGTGGTCGCCAATATCCCGGCCGGCGTGAGCGAGCTCAAAACCGGAGCGGGCAGCCCCGGCGGCGCCCTGCCGGCCTCGGCCCTGCAGACCAGAACCGACTTCGGCTCGCCCGGTTACGGCGGCGCGGCTCCACCCCCGGGAGCCCCGCATCGCTACATCTTCACCATTTTCGCGCTGTCCGTTCCGGCCCTCGATATCAATGCGGATGTCAGTGCCGCCCTGGTCGGCTTCCTGGTGAACATGAACAAGCTCGGGCAGGCCAGCCTCACCGTTCAATACGGCGCCTGAGCATTCTCTGATCGAAACAGGCGTCAATCATAGGCGCGGTTGGAGGGCGCACCCCAGGGGAAACCCCTCCAGCCGTCGCAGCGGGGACGAGGATGCAGCCGCATCAAACACCCTTGGCCGGCCTCAGGGTAATCGAGGTCGGGCAGATGATCGCCGGGCCATTCGCCGGTCGACAGCTTGCAGATTTCGGTGCCGAAGTCATCAAGATCGAAGCGCCCGAGCAGGACGATCCGATGCGCCGGTGGGGCCATGATCTCTACAAGGATCGCGGCCTCTGGTGGCCAAGCCTTGCCCGCAACAAGAAAAGCATAAGCCTTGATCTGCGTCAGCCGGACGGACAGGCGCTTTTTCGTGCGCTGGCGCGCCAGTCCGACGTCATCATCGAGAATTTCCGTCCGGGAACCCTGGAGCGTTGGGGCCTCGGACCGGAGGAACTGCACGCGCTCAACCGTGGCCTGATCATCGCCCGCGTCTCCGGATTCGGCCAGACAGGCCCCTATGCGGAAAGGGCAGGCTTTGCAAGCGTCGGCGAGGCTATGGGCGGCCTGCGTTACGTCAATGGCCATCCCGGCGACAAGCCGCCGCGCTCAGGCATTTCGCTCGGCGATTCGCTGGCGGCGATGACGGCCGTCCAGGGCATCCTGATGGCGCTCGTCTGGCGCAACGGGCGCGGCGAAGGACAGGGCCAGGTCGTCGACGCGGCGATCACCGAAGCCTGCTTCTCCCTGATGGAAGGTGCGCTCACCGAATACGCGACGCTCGGCATCGTCAGAAAGCCGAGCGGCTCGGCGCTGAAGAACATCGCGCCGTCCAATGTCTACAGATCGAAAGACGGCCAATGGATCGTCATCGCCGCCAATGCCGACCGGATATTCGAACGGCTCTGCACGGCGATCGGCCGGCCGTCGCTGGCAGCCGATCCGCGATTTTCATCCCACACCGCAAGGGGCGAAAACGCCGATCAGATCGACGCGATCATCCAGGACTGGTCCTGCGGGCACACCGCTCAGGAGATCGACGAGATCCTGAACAGGCATGGCGTCGTCTGCGGGCCGATATATTCGATCGCCGATATCTTCGAGGACCCGCATTACAGGGACCGCGGTATGGTCCTGGAGGTCGAGGATCCGGAACTCGGCAAGATCGCGGTCCCCGGCATCGTGCCGAAGCTCAGCCGCACGCCGGGCGCGCACCTTTGGACCGGTCCCAATGCCAAGGGAACCCATAATGCGGAAATCTACCAGGATCTGCTCGGCCTCGACCACGAGCGCATGCGCGAACTCAGCGAACGAGGCGTGATCTGATGAACGGGAAGAGCCGGATTCGCATCTGCGGGGTCGCGTCGTGGGATGGAACCCAGAACGAAAAGACGATCCTGGCGGCGTAACGGCGCATCGCACTCCCTGACAGGCTGTCGGCACGCCACGTGGATCGCATCGAGGCCGGCAGCGTCGTCGATCCACGCACGATGCCAGCGCTGCTGATGCCGGCGCTGCTTCGCAACCAGGGCTCGAGCATCGCCGACACGGTCGGCGCGGGCGTGCCGGTCGGCATGCACCGTCACCATGCGCGCGGCACCGGACTTCCGGTGCGCCAGAGCGGCTACGGGGCCCATCCCGATCTCGCCGGGCTATACCCTCAAGTGATCGGGAGGCATCGCCGTCAGACCTCGACCTTCGGCCTGCCGGCATCCGCCCCCCAACCCCCGTCACATGCGCATCAGAGGTAGCGCGGCAGCTCCGTCGGCGTCCAAGGGGCGGGCGGCATCGCCTCCTCGTCGATCAGCACGTCGAGCACGGCGGGCAACCCGCTTTGCCGGGCCTTCATGAAGGCGTCGGCGAACTCCTCCGGCCGTTTGACGCGGATGCCGAAACATCCGAAAGCCTGCGCCACCGCGGAATAATCGACGGGCGCGAAGGAGTAGAGCTCCTCGCTGTTTCCATTGCGGCCGTCATAGATGTGCTGATAGCTCTTCTTGGCCTGCTGCAGCCGGCCATTGTTGTTGACGATGATGATCGTGTTGAGGCCGTAGCGTTTGGCGGTCTCAAGTTCGCTGAGGTGATAAAGCGCCCCGCCGTCGCCGGTGAAGCAGACCACCATCTTGTCGGGATGGGCGCACTGCACCCCGAGCGAGGCTGGCAACGCCCAGCCGAGCGAGCCTGAGGTGCGGATGTAGCTCTGGTTCTTCGTCAGATAGAGCATCGAGGCGCTGAAGCTCGAGGCATGGCCGGTGTCGACGACGACGAATGCATCGTCGGTCAGCAATGTTTCCAGCTCGGCGAGGAGGCGTTCAGGCCGGATCTTCTCGCCATCCGAGGTTCTCAGTGGCTCCGCCTTCTTGCGGAAGTCGTCGACGATCTCGGCGATCCGCGCGAACCATTCATCCCGCCTGGTCGCCGGCGCCGCCGCCGTCAGGGCCTCGAGCGCCAGTTTCACGTCGGCCTGGATGCCGATTGCGCCGATGTAGTTCTTGCCGATCTCGGCGGGATCGGGATCGATCTGAATCACCGGCACCGTCTCGGGCTTCGGCAGGAGCCAGTCGCCGGTGATCCAGTCGCCAGTATCGCAGCCGGCGTAGATGAAGAGATCCGCCTCGGCGGCCACCCGGTTGGCGCTCTCGCGCGAATACATGCCGATGACGCCGGCATAGCCTGGTTCAAAGTCGGGCAGCAGGGCCTTGGCGTCCATCGAGGCGACGATGCCGGCCCCGATCTTCTGCGACATCTGCCGGACCGCCTCGCCCGCATCCGACCAGACGGCACCGTTGCCCATCACGATGGCCGGCTTCCTGGCGGCGGCGATCGCGGCGATCGCCCGCTCGACTTCCCGTGGATTGGCGGCGGGCCTGAACGCCGGACCGAAGCCCAGCGGGATGTCGAGAGGCTGAAGCCCGGTGGCATCCGCACCGGCGATCATGTCGCCGGTATGGCCCTTCAGGTCGAGATGCACCGGGCGCGGCGAGCCGCTGGTGGCGAGCGCGACGGCCTGGTTGAACAGGACGCGCCATTCCTCGACACTGTCGACACGGGCGGTCAGTTTGGTCACGGCGCTGAAGAGCGGCTCGTGATCGATCTCCTGATGGGTATTGCGGTGTTCGCGGTGCGACGGCTGCCGGCCGGTCATCGCGATGACGCTCGACTTGGCGAGATAAGCATCTTGCAGTCCCGACGCCAGGTTGGCGGCGCCCACCGACTGGGACATGCAGATGCCGAGACGCCGGCCGGCCCGCGCATAGCCGTCTGCCATATAGGCCGCGGTCTTCTCGGAATGGGTAAGGATGCGCTTGATGCCGACGAACTCCATCTCCATCAGCGCCCGACGAAGGATCGCGTCCATGTAGAACACGTGGCTGACGCCCAGGTTTTTGAATGTCGATGCGATGAGCTGAGCGCCTGTTGGTTTTTCAGTCATGGTCTGCTCCTTAACGGTTGGTTCCTCCACAGAGCAGCTCGTCGATTGGGGCAAGCCCGGCCGACCTTCTCCTTCGAGTAAAGCTCAAGCGGTGTGAGAAGCGCTCCGCGATCGTCTCATAATATGATCTATCATATTGTATAATGAGACCGACGCCTAAATTGATCGAGATTTCCCGGCTTGTCAACAGCTTGGCTCGCCGTGCGCGAGCGATTGCGTCGTTGACATATGGTCGTATGTATCATATCATAAACTTATGTCTCGTATTATAGGACATAAAACTGTGGAACAGCCACATCTTTCGCTCACCTCTCTCAAACTCGAAGTCCCTCAGGAAGGAAGCGGCCGGCCGCTTCTGCTTCTGCGCGGCAGCGAGCCGCCTGGTTCATCGGATAAGTTCATCCGGGCGCTCGCCGAGCGGTACAAGGTCATCGCACCCTGGGGGCCGGGCTTCGGCTCGTCGGACCTGCCGGACGATTTCGATTCCATCGAGGACGTCGTCTACGCACACCTCGAGCTGATGGAAAAGATGGACCTGGCCGACGCGATCGTCGTCGGCCTGTCCTTCGGCGGCTGGATCGCCGCCGAGCTGGCGGTGAGGAATACCAGCCGGATCAAGGCGCTGGTGCTGGTCGATGCGCTCGGCTTGCGGGTCGGGACGCCGACCGATCGGCCGATCGCCGACATCTATGCGATGGACGACGCCGAGCTGGCGACGAGCAGCTACCACAACGCCGAGTTCGGGACCTGGAACGCCGCCGACAAGTCCGACGCTGAGTTGCTGAAGTTCGCAAGAGGCCGCGACGCCCAGGCAAGGTTCGGATGGAAACCGTTCATGCACAATCCCGCGCTCTCCCGGTGGCTGCACCGGATCGACCGGCCGACGCTCGTCGCATGGGGCGAGCAGGATCGCATTGCCGCGCAGAGCCTTGGAAAGGCCTATGCGTCGGGCATCCCCAACGCGCAATTCCGGACGGTGCCCGATGCGGGACATTTCCCGCATATCGAACGACCCGAATATCTCAGCGGCGAGATCATCCGTTTCGCCGACGCTCTTGAATAACCCTATCGCCAGGACAGGGGAGCATCTCATGCGCTTTTGGTTCTTCTCCGAGATGGCCTATCCAAAAGCTTGGAAACCAGAATATCCATCTCTTCGCGTCAACCTCAGCAACGACAAGTTCGACCCGGAGGTCGGGACGGCGGTGCTCAACCGCCACTTCGACGAGTGGATTCTGGCCGACGAGCTCGGCTTCGACATCATGACGAACGAGCATCACTCGACGGCGACATGCCTTGCGGTATCGCCGTCGATCACGCTCGGAATCCTGGCCCGGCAGACCAAGAAAGCGCGGCTGCTGGCACTCGGCCACGCGGTCAGCCACCGGTCGGACCCGGTCCGGGTCGCCGAGGAAACCGCGTTCGTCGACGTGATCTCCGGAGGGCGCCTCGAAGTCGGCCTGGTCAGGGCGGCACCGCCCGAATTCGCCGCCACCAACGCCAATCCGGCCGACGTCATGAACCGTTACTGGGAAGCGCATGATCTCATCCTGAAGGCCTGGACGACCCATGACGGTCCCTTCAATTGGGAAGGCCGGCATTTTCACCACCGCCAGGTGAATATCTGGCCCCGACCCGTGCAGCGGCCCCATCCCCCGGTGTGGATTTCCGGCACGTCGGCACAGACCGGCAAGGCGGCGGCCGAGAAGGGTTACGTGTTTGCCACCTTCTTCGGCGGACTTCGGGCCCGCGAATGGCTCGACGCGTATCGCGAACGGTATCTCGAGGTCTGGAAGAAGCCCGCGACCGACGACCGGTTCGCCTGCCTGGCGCTGCTTGCGGTCGGCGAGACGGAGGAGGAAGGACGGCGACGCGGTGACCAGATGCGCTCGTATCTGCGGACCGCGGTCCAGGTTACCAAGCCGTTTTCGAGCCCGCCCGGCCTCATCCCCGCCCCGGTCTACGCCCAGATGCTCCGCAAATCGTCAGGGGCCTCCATCTTCGGCACGGCAGCGAGCAGCGGAGCGAAGGCGATCAATATCGGCACCGCCAGCGTCGACGAACTCATCGAGGCGGGGATCATGTTCGCGGGCAATCCCGACCAGGTCGCACGTCAGATTGCCAGCGTCGCCGACCAGATGGGCGGCATGGGCAATTTTCTGATGATGGGACAGGCCGGCGAACTCAGCCACCGCGACACCACCAGCAGCATGAAACTCTTCGCCAAGGAGGTGATGCCCCGCTTCCAGAGCGGGGATGAGACCGTCCTTCGGGTGAAAGCAGGCTGAAGAAGCGCCTGAAGGCGCCGCAGCCGGTGGAAGCGATCCGTCGCCTGCTTCCACCGGCAACATCCAGGGCCAGACGATGACGTCGTCGATGCCCGACGGAGCGGATGTCTTACGCAAGAACAACAAAGGGAGGAGAACAGGATGCTGTCGGCAATCGAATTGCAGAAACGCTTCGGTCTGTACGTTGCATTGGACCACGTGTCGATCGACGTCAAGGAAGGGGAGTTTTTCACCCTTCTCGGGCCTTCGGGCTGTGGCAAGACAACCACCTTGCGAAGCATCGCCGGGCTGGAAACGCCCGATTTCGGCGTCATCACCATCAACGGCGCTCCAGTCTTCCATTCGGGACGCGATATTCTCGTACCGGCGAATCGGCGCAACATCGGCATGGTGTTCCAGTCCTACGCGATCTGGCCGCATATGAATGTCTTCGAAAACATCGCATTCCCGCTCAGGGTGTCGCCCGTTCATGTCCCGGAGACGGAGATCAGGAAGCGGGTGATGGACGTGCTCGAGACCGTGCAGCTCGCCGCCTACGAAACGCGTCAGGCGACCAGGCTCAGCGGCGGCCAGCAACAGCGCCTGGCGATGGCGAGAGCCCTGGTCATGCGTCCGAAGCTGCTTCTTCTCGACGAGCCGCTCAGCAACCTCGACGCCATGCTGCGCGAGGCGATGCGCTCGGAGCTGCGCCGCCTGCAGAAGGACTTCGGCATCACGACGATCTACGTCACGCACGACCAGACCGAAGCGCTCGCACTATCCGACAAGATCGCCGTGATGAACCGCGGCAAGATCGCCCAGCTCGGGACACCGCGATGCATCTACAATGATCCGTCCTGCGTCTTCGTGGCGGATTTCATCGGGTCGACCAACCTCGTCCGGGGCACGGTCGAGGAGCGGGCAATCGGCTCTGCAAGAGGGTATGTCGTGGCAAATGGGTTGGGCTTTACCTGCCCGCTTCCCGCGACCGCCGACCGGGGGAAAAGGATCGCAATTTCCATCCGCCCGTCCGACATCAGATTCCTCGGGCAGCACGATCAGCCGAGCGGAATGAACGTGTTTTCCGGCCGAGTGATCGAAAAATCCTTTCTCGGCAATCTGATCGATTATGTGGTGAAGATCCAGGACGTCGCCTTCCGCGCCTGGATGCCTCCCGAGATCGACCATGCCATCGGCAGTGAGATCAAGGTCGAGCTGTCGCCGACGCGCATGGCGGTGTTTCTCGACGACGCCGAAGATTCGCATGCCCAGGCGGCCTGAAGGACGCCGTGTGGACGGCCATGCGTTTTTGGAGGCGAGGGGTTGGAGGAGTGCCCTAAATGGAACCAGCGGTTATCATGACCAGCTCTAGCTCGAGCAGTGCATCCGGCGCCGCGAAGGCCAAGCCGACTCGTGTCCGGAGCGGGTGGCTGCCTTACGTACTACTCGTGCTCATCGGATTAATAACGCTTGCGCCGATCACCAGCGTCGTTGTGGGCAGCTTTCGTCCGATGGGCCTGCCGACAAGTTCAGGCTGGACGCTGACGCACTACATCGACATCTGGTCGTCCGCCCACACCTATCGGCTTGTTCTCAATACGCTGATCTTTTCCATCCTGAGCACCACGCTGGCGCTGTCGATCGCCGGTACGATCGCCTGGCTCATCGAACGGACCAATATCTATGGTGTCGGTTATTTCCGGGCCGCCATCCTGGCACCGATGGCGACGCCGCCATTGCTCCTGGCGATCGGCTGGATCCTCCTGACCAGCCCGAGCATCGGGCTCTTCACCTCGATCCTTCAGGCGGTCTTCGGCGCCAGCGCACCGAAGATACCGATCTACAGCCTCGCCGGCATGGTCTTCGTGCAGGGGCTGATCATGGTCCCCACGAGCTTTCTCATCCTGGCGCCCGTCATGCGCAACATGGATCCGAGCTTCGAGGAAGCCGCGAAAGTTTCGGGGGCGACGTTCCGCCAGACGCTGATGCGGGTTTCGCTTCCCTTTCTGACACCGCCCATCCTGTCGCTGGTTACGTTGCTCCTGATCTACGGCATGCTGACCTTCGACGTTCCCGCAGTCATCGGCATGCCGGGCAATGTCATGGTCATGAGCTCGGAGATCTATTCGCTGATGAACCCGAGCAGCGGCCTGCCGGACTATGGCAAGAGTGCCGCGATGAACAGTTCGTTGTTGTTTCTGCTGATCGGCGCGATCGCGGTCTACTACAATTTGACTGCCAATTCCGACCGCTTCTCGACCGTGGCGGGGAAGGCCTACAAAGCGACCCGCTTCGATCTGGGGCGCTGGCGACCCTATGCCACGCTTGCCGTCTGCGTCTATTTCGCATTTGCCGTCGTCCTGCCCTTCATCACCCTCCTGTGGGTGTCTCTCACGCCCTACTTCGCGGGCATGAGCTGGGACCTCGTTCCGCTGCTTTCATTCAACAGCCTGGCCAAGACACTGACGCTTCCACGCGTCTGGCATTCGGCGATCAATTCGCTTCTCGTCGCCTTCACCGCAGCGGCCGCCCTTACGCTGCTCAGCGTGCTGTCGGGCTGGACGATCATCCGATCGCGCTTGTGGTGGATCAAGGTGCTCGATGTCCTCGCGATGGTCCCGACGGCTGTTCCCCATCTGATGATGGGGGTGGCGCTTGTCTTCATCTTCTTCAGCCTTCGCGCCATACCGATCTACGGAACGATCTGGGTCATAGCGCTCGGGCACATCATCATCTTCCTGCCGATCGGCGCGCGCATGGTGCAGGCCGGCATCATCCAGATCCACAAGGAGCTGGAAGAGGCGGCGATCATGGCCGGTGCAACCACCAGGCAGACCCTGTTCCGGATCGTCATGCCGCTGATCAGGCCGACGATCGTCGGGCTCTTCGTCTGGATTTTCGTTCATTCCTTCAGGGAATTTTCGGTGGCCGTGATGCTTCAGTCCGGCCGAAACGAGGTCCTGTCGACGGTGCTCTACAGCTACTGGGACAATGGGCAGCCGGAGGCCGCCGCCGCGATCGCGGTGACCATGATCATGGCCTTGTCCGTCGCGATTCTGGCCGGCCATCTGCTGGGAGCGAAGCATGAAAGGAACTGACGCGGCGCAATAAGTAGAAACGGTATTTCACCAAATGGCGGGAGGAGGAAACCATGATGAAACCGACAATCGACCGTCGCACTGTTTTGAAGGCATCCGCGTTTACGGGGATCAGCCTGATGACCGGGATCAAAACCGCGTGGGCGCAGCAGATCGAGACGCAGGGTCTGGCCGAGGTGGAGGCCGCCGCCAGGAAGGAGGGCAAGTTCGTCTGGTATGATTCGATCCCGTCCGACCAGGGAAAGGCGGTCATCGAGGCTTTCGGCAGGAAATATCCGGAGATCCGCGGCGAGTTCGTTGAACTGTCCACGACCCAGCGCGTCGCGCGCATCAACCAGGAAAGCAACGCCGGCGGACCGACGGCCGACTTCTTCACCGACCTGCCCGAAATCGCCATGAAGCTCGTCGATCAGGGCTTTGCGCGCGCCGTCGACTGGAAGGCGATGGGGATCGAGCCGAGCCAGGAAAAGACACCCAACCCGCATCTGCTTCTCACCCACGCAACGCCCTGTGTCTTCATTTACAACACCCGGAACGTGCCGGATGCCGATGTCCCGCGCACCTATGAAGACACGCTGAAACCCCGCTGGAAAGGCCGTGGCGGCATGTGGTCCATCCCCTTCGGCCCGATCCAGATGATCGAGACCTGGGGAGAAAACGGCGTCTCGGACTATTTCAAGAAGCTCGCCGAACTGCAGGTGCGCCTTTATACCGGCTCTCGTGCGCTTGCCGAGGGCGTTGGCGCCGGCGAGCTCGATATCGGTTATTTCGTGCCCTATAACGGCGTCGTCCCGGCAATCAACAAGGGGGCGCCGATCGGGGTGCTCTGGATCCAGCCGGTCGCCGTCGGCACGCTCTATGGCGTCCTGCCGAAATACGGCACCAATCCGAATGCCAGCAAGCTTTTCCTCTCCTGGATCGCTTCCCTGGAAGGGGCACGCATCTGGGAACAGGTAACGGCCAGAGGAAATCCTTATGTGGAAGGCACCGAGATGAACAAACTGATGGCTGGACGCAAGCTGTCGCGGCTTCCGACCGACCGGATGGTAGCCGATTCCGACAAGCTCAATGGGTTCGGCGTTTCGCTGGTCAGGATGATCCAAGGCCGGTAGGACGCCGTCAGGTTGGAGAAGGTGACCGGCTGCACTTCGAGCCAAGATAGCCTGCCGTTGCCCGGGACAAGTCCAAACCAATGGCGAAGCGTCAGGATCGGGCCATCGGGCGTGC
>FTCV01002253.1_pt1 | contig 17219 bp, 13 predicted proteins | sample 1639691 | NCBI WGS metagenome assembly FTCV01 (sample SAMEA3914864, study PRJEB12502) | metagenome | biome: forest; material: soil | place: USA | collected 2012-03-12 | depth 0.3 m
CAGTTCAACTCGGCAGCACGGAGCACGGCCGCCGTATCCGTCGTGAAAAATGGATTGCCGGTGCCACCTGCCAGGACGACAACGCGGTTCTTGCTGAGGTGCTGAAGGGCAGTCTGCCGCGCGTAAACCTCGCAAAGCGACGGCATGGCGACAGCCGACAATGTTCTAGCCGAGCAGCCCGCCGCCTCAATCGCACTTTCGAGCGCTAGCGAATTGATGACTGTCGCGAGCATGCCCATCGAATCGGCCGTAGCGCGGCCGATCCAACCAGCAGCGGCAACCTTAGCGCCACGGATGATGTTGCCCGCACCGATCACAACGGCAACCTGAAAGCCGCTGCGTGATACTGCGGCCAAATCCTCAGCGATCGCGGTCAATACGACCGGGTCGAGCCAGAAGCCGTCCTTGGCGATCAACGCTTCACCGGAGAGCTTGACCAGCACGCGCTTGAACGGCTCGACCATGATTTTCCTCCCGAACCCGCTCACAAAAAAGGGCAGCGCCAGCGCTGCCCTTGTTCGAGCTCAGCTCGTTTTGGCCGCTGCCGCGACTTCTGCCGCGAAGTCGCTCTCTTGTTTCTCGATTCCCTCGCCGAGCGCAAACCGGAAAAAGCCTTTTAGCACAACCGGCGCGCCGGCAGCCTTCTCGCCTTCCTTGACCGCCTGAGCAACGGTCTTTGCGTTGTCGTGGATAGACGGCTGATCCACCAGGCAAACTTCCTTGTAGAAGCTCTTCAGGCCGCTCTCGACGATCTTTTCAAGAACATGGGCCGGCTTGCCAGCGTTCTTCTCTGCAAGAACGTTTTTCTCGCGTTCGACCACCGCCGGATCGATGCTTGATGCATCAAGTGCGAGGGGGCTTGTCGCCGCGACGTGCATGGCGATCTGGCGACCGAGCGTAGCAAGCGCTGCCATATCGCCGGTCGATTCCAGCGCGACAATGACGCCAATCTTGCCAAGGCCTTCGGAGATCGAATTGTGGACGTAGCTCGCGACGACACCGTGCGGCACATGGAGTTCGGCCGCGCGGCGCAGCGTCATGTTCTCACCGATCGTGGCGATGGCGTTGGCGATCGCCTCTTGAACGGTGCCGCCGCCAGGGTAGTGCGTGCCAAGCAGAGCCTCGACGTCAGCCTTCTTCTCAAGCGCGACACCGGCGATGCTGCGAACGAGCGCCTGGAATTCCTCGTTGCGCGCAACGAAGTCGGTCTCCGAGTTGACCTCGACGACGACGCCACGATTGCCCTGAACCATCACGCCGACAAGGCCTTCAGCCGCGACGCGGCCGGACTTCTTGGCGGCCTTGGACAAGCCCTTCTTGCGCAGCCAATCGATCGCGGCTTCGATATCGCCGCCGGTCTCGTTCAGCGCGTTCTTGCAATCCATCATGCCCGCGCCGGTCTTCTCGCGGAGGTCCTTGACCAGCGCCGCCGTAATCTCTGCCATGAGATAATTCCTCTTCTTGCAAAAACCGGCCCGGGCCGCCTGTCCTGGCGATCCGGGCCGTTATTCCTATCCGGGCGAACCCGGCCAAAACTCGCTTCTGGCGTATCAGCCCGCGACGATGGCGCGAGCCAGGTCGACCCAGCCGTCACGAGCGATGCGGCCCTTGAGCTTCATGTCGCTGTCGAGCGCTTCAACATCGGCATCGGTCATCGCGGCAAACTGCCAGAAATGATAGATGCCGGCCTCGTTGAGGTTCTTCTCGAGCTCGGGGCCAATGCCGTGGATCTTGGTCAGATCGTCGGGCGCTCCGCGCGGCGCCTGGAGACGTTCGAACACGTCGGCAGTCGGCTCGATCGTGGTTTCGGTCGGCAACTCTTCTACGATCGGAGCTTCCGCCTCGCCGAGATCGATCCCCGAAGCGCCCTGGCCGCGTGAAATGCCATCGATCGCCGCACGGGCAACCAAGTCGCAATAAAGCGAAATGGCGCGTCCAGCGTCGTCGTTGGCTGGAACCGCGAAGGTGATGCCATCCGGATCCGAGTTGGTATCGACGATCGCCGCGACCGGAATGCCAAGGCGCTGCGCTTCCTTGATCGCAAGCTGTTCCTTGTTCGTGTCGATCACGAAGATCAGGTCAGGCGTGCCACCCATATCCTTGATGCCGCCAAGCGCCTTGTCGAGCTTTTCGCGTTCACGCGAAAGCAGCAGGCGCTCTTTCTTGGTGAGGCCCGATGCGCCGCCATTCAGCATCTCGTCGACCCGGCGCAGGCGCTGGATCGAAGCCGAAATCGTCTTCCAGTTGGTCAGCATGCCGCCGAGCCAACGCGAGTTGACGTAGTACTGCGCCGAGCGCTTGGCGGATTCCGCAACAGCGTCGGCTGCCTGGCGCTTGGTGCCAACGAAGAGCACGCGACCACCGCGAGCGACCGTATCGCTGATCGCCTGGAGGGCGCGCTGCAGCATCGGCACTGTCTGAGCAAGGTCGATGATGTGGATGTTGTTGCGGGTTCCGAAGATGTACTCGTCCATCTTCGGGTTCCAGCGGTGCGACTGGTGACCAAAATGCGCTCCAGCTTCCAGAAGCTGGCGCATAGTGAAATCGGGCATTGCCATGATAAAATACTTTCTCCGGTTGATTCCGCCGCGAGCCAGCTCGATCGGAGAACCGATCACCGGAACGGCTTGAATCAGCCGTCAAGGCCCGCGTGTGGGATGGCGCGGCTTATACGCAGGCTTTGCCGGTTTCGCAAGCCGTAAAGCAACGACGGGCGCGATTACGGAATCATCAGACGTGCTGGACGCTGACGACGCCTGGTACGGCCTTGATACTGCCAACGACTGCGCCCGAAAGATCGAATTTGCCGGCAAGACGGATTTCAACTTCGGACTGGCCGGCTTCCGTCATGACAATGACAGCAACCTCCCCTTCCCCGCGCTTCTGCAATCGTGCCGCGACGCCAGCCACCGGCTCAAGGTCACGGAGGAAAATCCGCACCCCCTGCTGGACACGCGCCAAGGCGGTATCGAGTTTTTCGACGGTTTGAATTCGCAGTCGAAGATCGTCGTTATCGAGCGCGGCGGATACAGAGAGCAGCACCGCCGAACCTGGGTTCAGCAAATCGCGATACTGAGCAAGGCTTTCTGAAAACAGGATCGACTCATACTGGCCGGAACGATCGGAGAGCTGGATGATTCCCATGCGATTGCCGGTCTTGGTCCTGCGCTCCTGTTTGTCGATCACAGTCGCGGCCAATCGACCGGCTGACGCGCCCTGCCGAACGGCGCGGGCGAATTCCGCATGCGTCTGAATACGAAGCTTGGCCAGGCCTTCGGAAAACTCATCGAGCGGGTGCCCACTCAGGAAAAAGCCGATCGCATCGAATTCGCGCTGCAAGCGTTCCGACTGCGGCCAATCGTTGACGGAAGGCAGCCGAATTTCACCCTCGTCCGCAGCGCCGAACAACATAGACTGCCCGCCTTCGCGTGAACTTTGGGCAGAATTGGCTGTCGCAACGACCATATCCGCGCCCGCGAAAACAGCAGACCGCCTCGGGGCTATCGCATCGAGCGCACCGGCCGAGGCGAGTGTCTCGACGACCCGCTTGTTGACAAGCCGGCCGTTGATGCGCCGACTGAAGTCAGTAAGGCTGGTGAATGGGCCGCCGGCACGCGCGGCGACGATCGCCTTCACCGCCTCGGTGCCAACTCCCTTGAGTGCCGCCATCGAATAGATGATGGCGCCGTCTTCAACATCGAAGGTTTCCGTCGAACGGTTTGCCGACGGTGCGGCGACGGTAATCCCAAGCCGATGCGCCTCACGCCGGAACTCAACCAATTTCTCGGTATTCGACATATCCAAAGTCATCGAGGCAGCGATGAACTCGACCGGATAATGCGCCTTCAAATAGGCTGTTTGATAGGAAACCAAGGCATAAGCCGCCGCGTGACTCTTGTTGAAGCCGTAATCCGCGAACTTGGCTAGAAGGTCGAAAATCTCGTCCGCCTTCGCCTTCGCAACCTTTCGTTCCACCGCGCCCTGGACGAAGCGGCTACGCTGCGCATCCATTTCGGCCTTGATCTTCTTGCCCATTGCGCGCCGGAGGAGGTCGGCTTCGCCGAGCGAATAGCCTGACAAGACCTTGGCGATTTCCATCACTTGTTCCTGGTAGACGATAACGCCAAAAGTCTCCTTCAGGCTCGGCTCGACCGCAGCGTGCGGATATTCTGGCGTTTCCGTCCCATGCTTGCGTGCGCAGTAAACCGGAATATTAGCCATCGGACCCGGTCGGTAGAGTGCAACCAGTGCGATGATGTCCTCGAAACGGTCCGGCTTCATTTCGAGAAGAGCGCGCCGCATTCCCGCGCTTTCTAACTGGAAAATGCCAACGACCTCACCACGTGAAAGCATGGCGTAAGTCGGCTCGTCATCAAGCGGCACCGCTTCGAGATCAACGGTAATGCCGCGTTGGGCGATCAAGTTTACGGCCGTCTGAAGCACGGTCAAGGTTTTCAGGCCTAGGAAGTCGAACTTCACCAGGCCTGCAGGCTCGACCCATTTCATGTTGAACTGCGTCACCGGCATATCGGATTTCGGATCGCGATAAAGCGGGACCAATTGATCCAACGGCCGGTCGCCGATAACGATGCCGGCGGCATGAGTGGAGGCGTGCCGGTAGAGCCCTTCCAACTTGCGGGCGATATCGAGCAACCGCTGTACGATGGGTTCGGCAGCCGCTTCCGCTTGCAGGCGCGGCTCCTCGGCAATCGCCTTTTCCAAAGTGACGGGGTTGGCGGGGTTTTGCGGAACCAGTTTGGTCAGGCGGTCCACCTGGCCGTAAGGCATTTCAAGGACGCGCCCGACATCGCGCAAGACACCACGAGCAAGCAGAGAACCAAAGGTGATGATCTGCGCGACGCGGTCCTGACCGTAACGCTCCTGAACGTAGCGGATGACTTCGTCGCGCCGGTCTTGGCAAAAATCGATGTCGAAATCCGGCATCGAGACACGTTCGGGATTGAGGAAGCGTTCGAAGAGCAAGCCGAAGCGCAACGGATCAAGATCGGTGATCGTCAGCGCGAAAGCGACCAGCGAGCCGGCGCCCGAACCACGCCCCGGTCCAACGGGTATGCCTTTGGACTTCGCCCATTTGATGAAGTCCGAGACGATCAGGAAATATCCGGGATATTTCATGCGCCGGATGACGCCGAGTTCGAAACTCAGGCGCTCGCGATAAATCTCTTCCGTAAGGCCCGGCGCAACTCCACGTGTCCGGAGACGTGCGGTCAGGCCTTCTTCTGCCTGACGCGTTAGTTCATCCGCCTCGTCTGTTGCATCGCCATCGCCCACGGTGAAGCTCGGCAAAATCGGTTTGCGCAAAAGCGGCCTGTAGGCGCAGCGCATGGCGATCTCAACCGTATTGGCAGCAGCTTCGGGCAGGTCCTCGAACAGCTTCACCATGTCAGCGCGGGGCTTCAGCCAATGCTCCGCTGAAAGCTGCCGCCTTTCGGTCGCTGAAACGAGAGCGCCTTCCGCAATACAAATCAGGGCGTCATGCGCTTCGTAGTCTTCGGGCTTGGCGAAACAGGCTTCGTTGGTGCCGACCAGCGGAAGATCGGCCTCATAAGCCAGAGCCAGAAGCGCCGGTTCGACAATCCGTTCATTTTCGAGATGATGACGCTGGACCTCAATGTAGAGGTTCTGGCCGAATAATTTGCGAAGGCTTGCCAGACGACTCTTCGCCAGATCGGCATTACCGGCGAGCAGCATCTTGTCGAGTGGTCCTGACGGCCCGCCAGTCAGGGCAATGATCCCTTCCGTACCTTCCGCCAACTGTTCCAGGGTGGCGTGCGTTTCATCAGAGGAAGGCGTCTCGAGAAAGGCGCGGCTCGAAAGGCGCATTAGGTTCTCGTAGCCGCGCTCGCTGGTCGCCAGCAGCACCAGATTGCCGCGCGCTTCAGCCGCCATATTCGTCCGACCGACCGAAGCGGCAACATCACCGAAATCGATACTCAATTGGATGCCGATGATCGGCTGCACGCCGTATCCCGCCATCTTCTCTGAAAACTCGAGCGCACCGAACAGGTTATTCGTATCGGTTATAGCGAGCGCCGGCATCCGATCGGCTGGGGCGAGCTTAGTCAGTGCGGCAATCGTCAGCGCGCCTTCGAGCAGCGAGAAGGACGTGTGGACATGCAGATGCACGAAGCCGACGTCGCGATAAATCGTACTCAATCCCTGGACTCCCCTCGGACCCGCAAAACTGCCCGAGGCCCGGCCGATCGTCGAGCGATTCGGCGGTCATCTCCACAGACTTCTCACCAGGTTCCGAAAGCTTGAGCCCAGAAGGAGATCATCAGCAGGAACATGCCAATGGCAAAAAGTTCGGTGAGGTCTTCGACGAGAACACGCAACATGAGCTCAACTCCATATTGTTCCTTATTTGTTCTTATTCTTGTTTTGTTCTCATCGCAAGCAACAGCGCTGGGTGAGAGTGCCCAAGCTGCGCGAATGGTAAATTTTGATGCCAGGCTGCCGCGAAACGCGTTAACGAGCCTAGGTTCAGTCGACCTCGACGACCTTACCGTCGCGCAGAGTCACGCGTCGATCCATGCGAGCGGCTAAATCTAGATTGTGTGTGGCAATGATCGCGGCAAGACGTGTCTGACGAACCAGGCTTGCCAGCGTATCGAAGACATGGTCCGAGGTTTTTGGATCAAGATTGCCGGTCGGCTCATCTGCCAGCAACACCCGCGGCGCATTCGCGACGGCGCGCGCCAGCGCGACCCGCTGCTGCTCGCCGCCTGACAGTTCTGCTGGCCGATGGTCGAGCCTTTCCCCAAGGCCAAGAAAGCTTAAAAGCTCGGAAGATCGCTGACGCGCTTCCTTTTGCGCCAGGCCGGCGATGAGTTGCGGCATCATCACGTTTTCCGCAGCACTCAGTTCCGGCAGCAAGTGATGGAACTGATAGACAAAGCCGATATCGGTTCGGCGCAGCCGTGTCCGGCCTTCATCATTCATCGCAGCCGTGCCCTGCCCCGCGAGATAGACCTCACCTGCATCAGGCTTTTCGAGCAGACCAGCCAATTGCAGAAGCGTCGACTTGCCCGTGCCGGAAGGCGCAATCAACGCCACCGACTGGCCGGGCCAGACAGCAAGGTCCGCGCCCTTCAGGATATCGAGCCGCGCGCCACCCTGCGAGAAGTGCCGCTCGACGTGGTACAGAAACAGCGCCGGTGTCGACAATGGCTCATTCATAACGCAGCGCCTCGACGGGATCGAGTTTCGCGGCCCGCCACGCCGGATAAAGCGTCGCGAGCAGTGACAATGTCAGCGCCATCCCGACAATGAGTACGATATCGCCAAGCTGAACGTCCGCTGGCAACCGTGACAGGAAGTATAGTTCCGCCGGAAAGGTTGAAGGAAACAGCGTCGAGCGCAACGTTTCGACATTCATGGCGAAAACCGTGCCGAGAATGCAGCCTGCAAAAGTGCCGACCACGCCGATGCTGGCGCCTGTGATCAGAAAAATCCGCATGATCGAGCCGCGCGTCGCTCCCATGGTGCGCAGGATCGCGATATCGTGCGACTTGTCCTTCACCAGCATGATCAAGCCCGAGACGATGTTCAGTGCCGCGACGAGCACAATCATCGTCAGGATCAGGAACATGACGTTGCGCTCCACCGCCAACGCTCCGAAAAACGTCCGATTTCGCAGGCGCCAGTCGGACAGAATGACAGGACGGCCTGCCGCTTTTTCAATCTGCACCTTGAGATCGTCGATATTATCCGGATTCTTGGCATAGACCTCGATCAGCGTGGCTTCATCCGGTTTATCGAAAAGCGATTGGGCGTCGGAGAGCGGCATATAGACGAACGAGGAATCAAACTCGGACATGCCGACTTCGAAAACAACATTCACTGGGTACGACTTGATATTGGGCTTGCGCCCCATCGGAGTCGCAGCTCCATGGGGATTGAGCAGCGTAATGTTGTCGCCGACCCTGGCATTCAATTGATTGGCAAGCCGGACGCCAATTGCCAGCGCTCCACCTTCGTCAAATCCGTCGAACGAGCCCTGCCGAACATTCCCGGCTATCGAGTCGATGCGCTTGATGTCCTTCTCGCGGATGCCGCGGATCAGCGCGCCTGCGCTGGCGGCGGGTGTGGAGGTCAGCGCCTGGCCCTCAATCATAGGAATCGCGATGACGACGCCCGGAACCTTGTTAATACGATCGGCGACGTCAGCGTAATCCGTGAAAGGCGTATCGTAGGCCTGCACAAAAATGTGGCCGTTAATGCCAAGGATCTTGCTGACGAGTTCCTTCCTGAAGCCGTTCATCACGCTCATGACGACAATCAAGGTCGCTACGCCAAGCATGATCCCCAGAAAGGAAAATCCGGCGATCACCGAGATGAAACCTTCCTTCCGGCGCGCGCGCAGATAACGCAGCGACAGCATCCATTCGAAAGGCGCGAAGGCACGTGTGGCCGGCCCTTTGACGGGTTCCTGCCGGCTATTGCTTTCAGTCACGGCGCTCAAGACAGCATTACCCGGCAATCCGTTGCACGGCCTCCGCCGGAGACAGGCTTTCGCGCTCGCCCGTCTGGCGGCGCTTCAATTCGACCTTACCTTCCGCGACGCCTTTCGGCCCGACGATGATCTGCCAAGGCGAGCCGATCAAATCGGCGGTCGCGAATTTGGCGCCCGGGCGCTCTTCCGTGTCATCGACAAGCACGTCCAGGCCCTTCGCGGTCAATTCCTTGTCCAGCAACGCCGCAACCGCATCAGTCGCGCTGTCGCCAGCCTTCAGGTTCAGAATGCTGACATTGAAGGGCGCGATCGAGTCCGGCCAGATGATACCGGCCTCGTCGTGGCTCGCCTCGATGATCGCCGCCACGAGCCGCGAGGGACCGATGCCATAAGAACCCATATGCACGGGTCGCTCAACGCCATCGGGACCAGCGACAACAGCGCGCATCGGCTCCGAATATTTCGTGCCGAAATAGAAGATATGGCCAACCTCGATGCCGCGCGCCGACACGCGCGACGTCTCAGGAAGCGCCTCGAACGCCTTGGCGTCATGCATGTCCGAGGTCGCCGCATAAAGCGAGGTCCATTTATCGACCGTTCCCTGTAGCGCCGAGACGTCGTCGAAATTCGTATCGGCCGTCGGGATCGGATATTCCAGATAATCCTTGTGACAGAAGACCTCGCTCTCGCCGGTCGAGGCGAGAATGATGAACTCGTGGCTCATGTCGCCGCCGATCGGGCCAGATTCGGCGCGCATCGGGATGGATTTCAACCCGAGCCGTGCAAAGGTCCTGAGATAGGCGACGAACATCTTATTGTACGAGTGGCGCGCGCTCTCCTTGTCGAGATCGAAGGAATAAGCGTCCTTCATCAGGAATTCGCGCGAGCGCATCGTGCCAAAGCGCGGCCGCACCTCGTCGCGGAACTTCCACTGGATATGATAGAGATTGAGCGGCAACTGCTTGTAGGACCGGATTGCCGAACGGAAAATCTCGGTAATCATCTCTTCATTGGTCGGCCCGAACAACATGTCGCGCTCGTGGCGATCCTTGATGCGCAGCATTTCCTTGCCGTAGGCGTCATAGCGGCCACTCTCGCGCCAAAGATCAGCTGATTGGATCGTCGGCATCAGCAACTCGATGGCGCCGGAGCGATTCTGTTCCTCGCGGACGACGCGGTTGATCTTCTCCAGCACACGTAGCCCGAGCGGCAGCCACGCGTAGATGCCGGCACTCTCCTGGCGCACGAGACCGGCGCGGAGCAGCAGGCGATGCGAGACGATCTCCGCCTCCTTCGGCGTTTCACGCAGAATGGGCAGGAAGTAGCGGGAGAGCTGCATGGGCGACTCGAACGAGCGTTTGACGTTGATAATGTGACCGGGTGTAGCAGGGACTTGAAGCGTGCGGCACGAAAAAACAACCGCTTTCTCATTTGACTACGAACGGAAACATCTGATCTCTCGCGACCTGATGCTCAACTTTCGTTCAAGAGATGGAAAAAATGCGCCAAATTTGTGCAGCGCGTCATGACAATCGTTCTCCCATTCGCTACGAAAACAGCAGGGACATCGCGATGACCCGAGGGTAGCGATCCCTGGTCCGAGTCGAGGGAGGAAAATCCGGCGCGGGCGCGGCCATAAAAATGGCGGCGCGACACAAGAAAGCCGGATGCCAAAATGGCAATCGAAAAAGCAAGATCCTGAGGGATCTTGCTTTTTTCGTTTAAAGGATCGGCAGAAACCTCACCGCAGCAAGAATGGCTGCGAAAACCGGCATCGAGATCAAGGTCGTCAGAATCACCTTGCGCTTCATCTCGGGCGCTTCCGGTGCGCCTGCCTCGGAACCCGGCACCACAGTGCCGCTTTCATGCTGTGACCGCACACCCAAGGGCAGTACTGCGAAGAGGGTTACCCACCAGGTGATGAAATAAACGGCGAACCAGGTTGGCACGAAGGCGGCGAACAGTGCGAGGACAAGCACAATCCCGAAAGCCCAAACCCCACCCACGATCCGCTCAAACTCGGGACGCGCAGTTCCATCGGGAAGCTCGTTCCGCATCAGATAGGTGATCGCGCCAGCAAGAACCGCGAGAGCTGCCGGCACCATCAGCATATAATAGGTTGTGGGGCTCATACCTGCTCGAGCTCCACCAGTGTTCCGTTGAAATCCTTCGGATGCAGAAAAAGCACGGGTTTTCCATGCGCGCCGATTTTCGGCTCGCCATCGCCCAATACGCGGGCGCCGGCCGCTTTCAGATGATCGCGGGCCGCCAGAATATCGTCCACCTCGTAGCAGACGTGATGAATACCGCCGTCCGGCGTCTTCTCCAGGAATTTCGCGATAGGCGATCCGGCACCGAGAGGCTCCAGCAGTTCCACCTTGGTGTTCGGCAACTCGACGAAGATCACCGTGACGCCATGTTCCGGCAGCGCCAGCGGCGCTGTAAGTTTGGCGCCCAGCATATTCCGGTACGTGGCGGCACCTTTTTCGAGATCTGGAACAGCGATCGCAATATGATTGAGGCGTCCAATCATCGGCTTCCCCCCGTGCTGCTAAACGGTGATCACCGCGACGTGGCAGATCGGCTTCTTGTCCCACTCATCCGCCACGGTGCTGCGTACGGTCTTTTCGATTGCGGTGCGCACCGCATCTGGATCGCGGCGCTTGGCACGCGGCAGATTGTCGAGCAACTCGTCGACTGCATCCGCGATGATATCGAGCATGCTTTCGTTGTCGTCGCTATGAATTGGCAGACCACTCGCCATGATCTCCGGCTCGCCGACGACACCGCCATTGGCGTTGAGGGCGACCGAAACCGAGACGACACCGGCGAATGAGAGCTTGCGCCGCTCCTGCAATGTCGGTTCATTCGAGGCGACAAGCAACGAGCCATCTTTGTAGATGCGGCCGGACGGGATCTGGTTGATCACGCTTGCCTTGCCCGGCGCCAGCCGAACGACATCGCCGTTGAAGGCCCTGACGACCTCCGCGACGTTATGCGCGCGAGCGAAAGCCGATTGTTCGGTCAGATGCAGCGCCTCGCCATGCGCCGGGATCGCGATTCGCGGGCGAATCCAGCCATACATCTGCTCGAGCTCGGCCCTGCGCGGATGTCCGGATACGTGGACGAGGCCGTGGCGATCCGTGATGACCTCGATGTTCTGTTTCACCAGCTCGTTGATGATCTTGCCGACAGATTTTTCGTTGCCAGGGATCGTGCGCGAGGAAAAAATGACCCTGTCTCCGGGTGCGAGAGTGACATGCGGATGTTCGCCCGCTGCTACCCGCGCCAAGGCGGCACGCGGTTCGCCCTGACTTCCCGTCAGCAGCAGGACGACCTTGTCGCGCGGGAAATAGCCGTAGTTGTCCGTCGAACGGAAAGGCGGCAATCCCTTGAGGAAACCGAGGTCGCGGGCAATTTCGACGACACGCTCCATGGCGCGGCCGACCACCACCACTTCACGCTCGGCCGCAAGGGCCGCTTCGGCAACTGAACGGAGACGGGCAACGTTCGAGGCAAATGTGGTAACAGCAACACGGCCCGGCGCTTCGGCGATCATCGTTTTGAGCGTCGCGCCGACCTCGGTCTCCGAAGGCGAAATGCCATCGCGCAGCACGTTGGTTGAATCGCACACCAATGCCAGCACGCCGGCATCGCCAATCGCTTTCAGGCGCGCCGCATCCGTGGGGCGGCCGACGACCGGCGTGGGATCGATCTTCCAATCTCCAGTATGAAGCACGGTGCCGGCTGGTGTGTTGATCGCCAGCGCGCAGCTTTCGGGGATCGAATGCGCAACAGGCACGAACTCGACCCTGAACGGGCCAATATCATGCGTCGAGCCCTGCTCGATCACCTTGACCGGGATTTTTGGCGCACCGGCCTCGCGCAGTCGCCTCGCCTCCAGCAAATCGGCGGCGAACTGTGTCATGTAAACCGTCGCGCCAAGCTTCGGCCAAAGCTCGGCAAGCGCTCCGAAATGATCCTCATGGGCATGCGTGATGATGATGCCGGCGAGATTGCGTTTTTCGGCTTCGATGAAGCGGATATCGGGAAGGATGAGATCGACACCCGGCACATCATCGCCCGCGAAGGAAACACCGACATCGACCATGAGCCATTGGCGGTTCTTGCCCGACCCGATCCCATAGAGGCCGGCGTTCATGCCTATCTCGCCGAGGCCGCCAAGCGCGACAAATACCAGTTCCTGATCGCTCATCCGTTCCTCGCCTTCCAAGGCTTATTCTGCAGCATCAACCGGACGGTGGATCAGCTACTTCTCAGCAAACTCATATCACATCGATGCTTGGGGAAAGGCCACATCGGCTGCGTGTATCAACTGGCGACCGTTTCCATCGTCGAAGATCAGACGGCCCTGATCGTCGATGCCACTGAATATTCCAGATTTGGGCTCGGTGCCGGCACGCACTGTGATCGGCCCGGAGAGCCCGTGCGCCGACGCAAGCCAAGCTTCACGAATTGCATCGAAGCCACGAGCCCGATCAAATGTCGTCAAGTTTGCGGCAATCCGATCCGATAGTTTTTCAAAAAGATGCTCAGCTCCGGCCTCTGCACCAAGTTGGGCAAGACAGGAGGCCAGGTAGGGCAATCCATCCGGGCAATGCGCGCAGTTCACGCCTATACCAATAGCAACAGCTTGCTGACCACCTGCAAGCGCCCTCCCCTCCAGCAATATGCCGGCAAGCTTTGCCCCCGAAGCCAACAGATCGTTTGGCCATTTCAGCCGGATTGCCTGTGGCTCGGCCACCAATTCGCGCACGGCTTGCAATACGGCGACACCGGCAACAAACCCGAGCTTCGGCAGATCGGCGGTCGGACATGGATCGATCAGCAGCAGGGTACTGAAGAGATTGCCACGATTGCTCGACCATTGACGCCCATTGCGCCCTCGCCCGGCAGTTTGGTCGTAGGCAACGAACCAATGTTTGCCCATATTCCCCAACGATGAAGCCTGAAGCGCTTCATCATTTGTCGAGCCGGTCGTCTCGAATACCGTGAGCCGGAAGCCCTCTGCTTCGGCCTGCTGACCTAATCTCATTCAAACAGCGATTTGGCGGCGAGCGAAGCAGCCTCGCGAAGCGGAGCAGGCGCGATCCAGAAGCACAGGATGAAAGCGCCGGAAATTCCGAGCACCACCTTCTCACCAATCGCCATCGGAACGAAAGAGGATTTCGGTTCGTCGAAATACATAACCTTGACGATGCGCAGATAGTAATAGGCCGATATCGTGCTGGCGATAAAACCTATGACGGCGAGCGGATAAAGGCCCGCATTTACGGCAGCGGCAAAGACATAGAACTTACCGAAGAAGCCAGCGAGCGGCGGGATGCCGATCATCGAGAACATCAGGGCAGCAAGTAGAGCTGCCATGCCCGGATTGGATTTGGCCAAACCGGCTAGCTCATAAATATCCTCAACTGGACCCGATTCCGTCCGCATCGCCAGAATGCAGGCGAAGACACCGAGCGTCATCGCGAGGTAGATCGCCATGAAAATCGCTACACCCTCGACCCCGGCAGCCGTGCCGGCAGCAACACCAACGAGCGCGTAGCCCATATTGCTGATCGACGAATAAGCCATCAGTCGCTTGATGTTCGTCTGACCGATCGCGGCGAAACCGCCGAGCAGCATGGACATGATCGAGATGAAGGAGACAATCTGCTGCCACTGATGACCAATGCCGGGAAAGGCTTCCATCAGAACCCGCACCGTCATCGCCATTGCGGCCATTTTCGGCGCACCGGCAAAGAAGGCCGCCACGGGTGTCGGAGCGCCCTCATAGACGTCCGGCGTCCACATATGGAACGGGACAGCCGAAATCTTAAAGGCTAGGCCGGCCATCAGGAAGACCAAACCGAAGATGACGCCGACGCCCTGAGGCCCTTGCGCCGCCTTCGCGATTTCGATGTAGGAAACCGAGCCGGTGAAGCCATAGATTAACGAGGCACCGTACAGCAGCATGCCCGAAGATAATGCGCCCAGTACAAAATACTTGAGGCCCGCTTCGCTGGAACGGGTGTTATCGCGATGCAAGGCCGCGACGACATAAAGCGCAAGCGACTGCAGTTCGAGGCCGATATAAAGCCCGATCAGATCATGGGCCGAGATCATCAGCATCATGCCGAGCGTCGCCAGCACGACCAGGATCGGATACTCGAAACGATCGATTTTTTCCTGCCGCAGGAACTCGCGCGAAAGCAGCAAAGCCGCCAGCGAGCCGAGCAGAGTCAATATCTTCATGAAACGGCTGAAGCCGTCCGCGACGAAGGCATCGTTGAACGTCGGCGTTTTTGTCGGCTGTGCCAGAACGACGATGACAACGGCGATAGCCAGCAGCACACCAGCGATCATGTTGATCAGCGCACTGGAACGATCTCCGCGCACTGCGCCTAGCACGACCAGTAGCAACACGCCGATCCCGAGGAAAATCTCAGGGATCGCCGGAGAAAGCAGCGGGACGGCTTCTGGAATCAGGGAGGGGTTCATGGCTCAGCTCACTGGACCAGCAGGGCGGCAGTTTTCGCCGCACCAATCGCTGCGTTGTAATTCTTGAGGATGATGTCGACCGAAGCCGCGCAGGTGTCGAGAATCTGGCCGGGCTGCACGCCGTAGAAGATCGTCAGCAACAACAGCGGCGCGATGATCACCGCCTCGCGCAAGGTGAGATCGTGGATGCCTGCAAGCGCAGGCTTCTGCATCTTGCCGAAAACCACGCGGGCGTAGAGCCAGAGCGCATAGCAGGCAGAGAGAATAACACCGGTCGTAGCGAGGAATGCGACCCAAGTGTTTGATTTGAAAGCGCCCATCAGCGTCAGGAACTCGCCGACGAAACCGGAGGTGCCCGGCAAGCCGACATTCGCCATCGTGAAGATCAGCATGATGCAGGCGTAGAACGGCATGCGGTTGACGAGACCGCCATAGGCAGAGATTTCGCGGGTATGCATGCGGTCATAGACCACGCCGACGCAGAGAAAGAGCGCGCCTGAGACGAAACCGTGCGAGACCATCTGGAAGACCGCGCCCTGTACACCCTGCGGATTGCCGGTGAACAGGCCCATCGTCACGAAGCCCATATGGGCGACCGAGGAATAGGCAATCAGCTTCTTGATGTCTTCCTGCATCAGCGCGACGAGCGAGGTATAGACGATCGCAATGACGGAAAGCGCGTACACAAACCCGGAAAAATGGGCGGAAGCCTCCGGAAACATCGGAATAGAGAAGCGGAGAAAACCGTATCCGCCCATTTTCAGCAGCACGCCGGCCAGAATGACTGATCCTGCCGTCGGCGCTTCGACGTGTGCATCCGGCAGCCAGGTATGGACCGGCCACATCGGCATCTTCACCGCGAGCGAGGCGAAGAAGGCCAACCACAGCCAGGTCTGCATCTGCGGCGGGAAGTGGAAAGCCAGCAGCTTGACGATGTCGGTCGTACCGGCCGTGCCATACATCGCCATGATGGCGATCAGCATCAGCAGCGAGCCGAGCAGCGTGTAAAGGAAAAACTTGAAGCTCGCGTAGATGCGCCGCTTGCCACCCCAGATGCCGATGATCAGGAACATCGGGATCAGGCCAGCCTCGAAGAACACGTAGAACAGCACGAGGTCGAGCGAGGCGAAGACGCCAAGCATCATCGTCTCGAGCAGCAGGAACAGCGCCATGTATTCCTTGACGCGGTTTTGGATCGACTGCCAGGAGGCGGCGATGCAGAGCGGCATCAGCAGCGTCGTCAGCAGGATGAACGGCATGGAGATGCCATCGACGCCAAGCTGATAAGTGATGTTGTCGCCGAGCCAGGCCTTGCGCTCGATGAGCTGGAACTCGCCCTTGGTCGGGTCGAACTGCGCCCAGGCGATCAGCGAAACGATGAAGGTGATGATTGTCGTCCAGAGCGCGACCCAGCGCGCATTCTGGTTGCCGGACTCATCCTGTTTCAGGAAAGCCAGAATGAAGGCCGCGCCGATCAGGGGCAGGATCAGCAGCAGCGACAGGATGCCGAAGCCGAACATCAGTGGGAGCCCCCGAACATGAAGTAAGTGAAGATCACGGCGACGCCGAGCATCATGGCGAAGGCATAGTGGTAGACATAGCCGGTCTGGAGCCTGACGGCCCACCCGGTGACATCAACCACACGGGCGGAGACACCATCCGGCCCCATACCATCGATGACGGTGCCATCACCGCGCTTCCAGAGGAAATAGCCAAGCCGCTTGGCCGGGCGCACGAAGAGCCAGTCATACAGCTCGTCGAAGTACCACTTGTTGAGCAGGAAGCGGTACAGCATGCCGTGCTGCTCGGCGAGCTGCTTCGGCAGGTAAGGCTTCGCGACATAGAAGATGTAGGCGAGCACGAAGCCGACAACCATCATCACGAAGGGCGACCAGCTCACCCAGGCCGGGATTTTCTCCTCGTCATGCATGTCATGCATGATGTGGTTGTCCGGACCGAAGAAGAGCGCAGCCTTCCAGAAATGCTCGAAATCGTGACCGATGAAGTATTTCACGAACGGAAAGCCGGCGAGGATCGCGCCAACCGCGAGCACCGCGAGCGGGATGGTCATGACAAGCGGGCTCTCATGCGCATGATCATACGTGTGATGATCGGCGCGCGTTTCGCCCCAGAAGGTCATGAAGAATAGCCGCCATGAGTAGAACGAGGTCATGCCCGCAGCGATCGCCAAAAGCACGAAGGCATAGCCGTTGGCCGGGTTATGCGCGACGTATGAAGC
>FTCV01000417.1_pt1 | contig 17092 bp, 13 predicted proteins | sample 1639691 | NCBI WGS metagenome assembly FTCV01 (sample SAMEA3914864, study PRJEB12502) | metagenome | biome: forest; material: soil | place: USA | collected 2012-03-12 | depth 0.3 m
GCCTGTGAAGGCGCTGGATGCGACCCCGGCGCTGCAAGAGGGCCCTGCGCTGCATGAGAATCTCTCCGCGACTGCTGCGGTGCGCAGGCAGCGGCCAACGGTGTGCTATCCATTGGCGGGCGATGCGCTGGGCGGCAGTCACGTCTCGCTGCGCGGGCTGATCGACGGGCTGGACCCGGCGCAGATCGAGGTGATCGTGGTGCCGGAAGTGCCCGATGGCCGGCTTGCGGCGTTCTTTTCGGGCATCGCCCAATGTCCTGACCCAGCGCGACCGACGCGGCCTTTCGTGCCTGGCCGCAGCATCGGCATTGCCAAAGTATTGGGAACGCTGGCGGGACTGCCGCGCCGGGTGCGCTTCCTAAAAGAGCGCGGAGTGGACATCGTTCACACCAACGACGGGCGCAGCCATGCCAGTTGGGCATTGGCGGCCCGGCTGGCGGGTGCGCGGCTGGTCTGGCACCATCGCGGCGATCCCGGCGCGCGCGGGCTGCGCTACGTCGCGCCGGTGCTGGCCGACCGGATCGTTGCGGTTTCCGCCTTCGCGCTGCCGCATGGCCGTCGCGGTGCGGCGCGGACGGCGCGGGTGATCCACAGCCCGTTCGACGTATCGATCACCGCTGACCGGGAGGCGATGCGTGCGCGGATTCTGGAAGAAACCGGCAGCCCGCCGGACACGGTGATCTGCGGCTATTTCGGCAGCTTCGTGGAGCGCAAGCGCCCGCTCGCCTTTGTCGAGGCGGTGGAGGCGCTGGCTCGCGCGATCGATCGGCCGGTGCTGGGCGCGATGTTCGGCGAACCGCGCGAGACCGATCTGGACCGGCAACTGGACGACCGCATCGCCGCCGTCGCGGCGCCTGCGCGGGTGGTCCGCATGGGCTATCGCTCGCCTGGGCATGCCTGGCTGGCCGGCTGCGACCTGGTGCTGGTTCCCGCCGTAGATGAGCCGTTGGGGCGTACGCTGGTGGAGGCGATGCTGGTGGGCACATTGGTGGTGGCCACCGATTCAGGCGGCAATCCGGAAGCACTGCGGCAGGGCTGCGGCGTACTCTGCCCGCCTGACGATCCGCGCGCGATGGCGCGCGCGGCGGCGGGTCTGCTGGCGGACCCGGCATGGGCCCGGACGATGCGGCAAGATGCGACGGTGGCGGCGCGCGGCCGGTTTTCGCAAGCCCGGCATGTCGATGCGATCCGGACGATCTACGAAGAACTGACCTGAGTTTCAGGCCTGCGCGCGCGGAAAGGTCCGTCCGGTTCTTAGAACCGTACGCGCAGGGCTACACCGCCACGAAATCGGTCGAACTCCAGCACCGAACTGTCGCTGTTGCGGGTGCCGTAGCCGGCGGTGGCGGCCACCGAGATATTGCGCGAAACCAGATATTCCAGCTCTCCGCCGCCGGTGATCGTTTCTTCGTGGATGCCCGATCCGGTGTATTTCGTCTTGCGGTAGCCGACCGACAGGGTGCCGTAGAGATTGTGGCGGATTTCCTGCTGCACGCTGAGCTTGGTGATCGTGTCGGTACGCTGTGTGGCGCCGACGCGGAAGGTCGCGACGTCGCCGTTGAAGGCATCAAGCAGCACGGCGGTACGGCGAGAGGGGTGGTAGGTGAGGTTCCCCGCCACCGAAAGCCCGGTGTGGCCGGGCGTGGATGGATCGTCCGGATCGTGGCGGAACACGCCGACGGCCAGGCCACCTTCCAGCACGCCGCCGGGCTGGAAATTGATACCCAATCGCCCGCCATAAGTGGTCGTATTGCGCTTGGCGCCGCTGGGCGTCAGATCGAAGCGAAAATCGCGACGGGCGACGAAGGCGGTGGCGGTGGCATAGGCGCGGCCGGTAACGCGTAGGCCGAATGTGGCCTGCCCGGAATAGGCGGTGAAATCGCGATCGGAATCGATGCTGGATAGGGCATTGAACTTGGTCACGTCCGCCTGAACGTCCAGCAGCGTGCGCGTGGCGACGCGGTGGTAGGACACAATGCCGCCCAGACTGTCGATCCGGCGCGGGCCGGCGTTCGGATTGCGGCGCGCTTCCGGATCGGAACGATCCTCGATCGCGCGGCGTGAAAAGACGCTGGCGGACAAGTTGGATGTCGGGCCGGTCTGCCAGTGCATATCGCCATCGACCAGCCAGCTATCGGCGTTTTCCGTGGAGTGGCTGGCATAGCGGCGCAGGGTGCCGCTGGCATTCAGTTCGAACGTCACTGGCGCTGGCTGCGTGGCAATGGCGATACGGGGCGAAATATCGAAACGCACATCGTCCTGCGCGTTGTTTGGCGCCGCGTAGATGTTGCTGTCGTACAGAACATCCGCCTCTCCACCCAGCGTCACGTTCAGTGAGCCGAGGTGAAGTGGCAGCACGCGATAATCGGGATCGTTGGCGAAGACGGCGGGGGCGGTGGCGCCGATTTCCTTCGCCTGTGCCCAGGCCTGCTGCGGTGTTGCCAGCAGCAGCGGAACCGGGGCGGCGAGCGCTAGGTGGCGGGGCTTCACGCGCCTAGAACCAGCGTTCGTAGACGCGAATGGTATCGCCCGGCAGGACCGGGGTGGTTTCCACCGCCTTGGCGGTCATCTCCTTGCCGTCGACCGTGCGGGTGATGGCCACCTCACCGGTCTTGGCGCGATAGGTATAGCCGCCGGCGGCGGACAGCGCGGACAGCACGGTCATCCCCTGGCGATAGGCGAACTGGCCGGGCTTGTTCACTTCGCCGGTGACGTAGAACGGGCGAAGCTCCACCGCGCCGACATTGACCACGGGATCGCCGCTCATGATCCCTTGCTTCAGCAGAGCGGCGGCGATGCCCTGTTCAATCTCACGATAGGACAATCCAGCAACGGCGATCTGCTTGATGTAGGGCAGTGAGATCGAGCCGGTGTCCTCCACCGTGTAGTCGCCATTGGCGGCATCCAGATCCTGCACCACGACATGCAATTTGTCGCCCGCACCCACCCGGTAGGGACCTCCCGGAGTGGATGCGAGCGTGGGCATCGATGCAGTGGGCGACGAGCAGCCACCCAGCATCGATGCCGGTATCAGACAGCAGAGCAGCGGAACGGCGACGGCGGCTTTCCATGCATTGGCCCGCGAATGCGGCCGCCCAGAACGACGCCCAGAACCACGCCCGACATTGGGGCAATTGCGAAGTGTTGCCATGATACGCTCCCCGACAACCTTGGAACGATCGGCCTTCCCTCAGGCCAGATCCAGGAATCATCGCCTTCAGATTACGGAAAATACGCCGAATTTCCTTGGTTATTAAGGGCTAGCTCGCCGTTCCTCAGGGGGTGCCGAAAGCCCTCCGGAAGAGCATTGCCGACACGAGGCGCATTGCCTGAAGGTGAGGGGGTTTTAAGGTGGTGGGTTCTCAGGCGACGGGCATGTTGCGCGTCGGTGACTTCCAGCGGGCAAGGTCCAGCCCGGACATTGCTTCCAGGCTTTCCACGTCGCGGGCGTAGAAATCGCGCAGCCTTTCGCGAAGCTCGCAGGTGAGAGAGGGATAGGCCACCTCGCGCGCGAATAACGCGCGCATGCCCTCGAACAGCGGATTGCCGCGCAACGGGCGGATGCTGCTTTTCAGCGGGGCCAGCGCGCGGCGCAGCGGCAGCGGCAGGATTGCGGCGCGGCTGTTGTTCTCTCGCGTCGCCCGGCCGGGCTCGCGAATGGGATCGACGCCGATGTGGCGCGACACTTCCTCCACGATGCGGACGGGGTTCGCGACGACGTCTTCGTAGAGGTAGATCAGCATCTGTTCGCGCGGAAACAGGTCGAACCAGCGCGCGAGATGGCGGGCATAGAGCCCATCTTCCAGAAAGCGCGGGAAGGGATTGTCCGGCGTGGTTAGATAGTCTTCCGGCGGACCCTTCACCGTGCCGCGCCGGTAGAGCATCTTGTAGTCGGAATAGGCGCGTTCGACCGGATCGCGCAGTTGCAGCACCAGCCGCACGTCGGGAAGGGTAGCGGCGATGCGCCGGGCCGCCAGTGGATGGGCAAAGTAGTCGGCCGACTTTTCGCCGATCACGTGGGAGCTTTCGGGCCGCTTCTCGAAGGAGGCGCGATACCATTCCTCCCCGCGTTCGAACTCGTTGCTGAAGTAGTGCGGTTCTGGCAGTGGCATGAAGATCGCCGGGTTTTCGACAAGGCGGGCCTGGATCCAGGTGGTTGCCGCCTTGACCGCGCCGATGACGATGAACTGTGGGCGCCAGGTGCGATCGATCATGATGCTTCCGCGATGGCAGTGCGCAACCCGCCGGCGATGCGGGCCATGGCGTCCTCGTCCAGCGTGTGGTCCACCGGGAACATCAGCGTGCGGCGTCCCAATCCCACTGCCCGTTCCAGCGCGCCGTCACGGCGGATCGGCATCTTGTCCAGCGCGGCTTCACGGCTCATGTCGGGGCACGATCCGGTGGCGGCGGGCAGGCCCATGGCGATCAGCCGACCCAGCACGCGTTCGCGGCGTTCGCCGGTTCCGTCGGAGAGTTGGACGTAGAACTTGTACCACGCATGGTGTGAATGGTCAGGCGGTTCGGGCAGCAGCACGCCGGGCACGTCGGCCAGCGCCTCGCACAGCAGGCGTGCATTGCGCGCGCGCGCCGCCAGCCAGAGCGGCAGCTTTCCAAGCTGGCGCCTGCCGAGTGCCGCTTGCATCTCGGTCATGCGATAATTGGAGCCGCGATGGTCGTGAATGTGGCGGAATGCGCCGGGCGTGCCGCCGCCTTGGGCGGCCTTGCGACAGTCCTTGCCATGGTCCTTGATCGCCCAGCCGCGTTCCCACGCATCCTGGTCGCGAAACAGCAGAAGTCCGCCTTCGCCACCGGTGGACATGATCTTGTCCGTGCAGAACGAGAAGGATGCCGCATCGCCGAACGATCCCACGCGCCGGCCGCGCCACATGGCGCCATGCGCCTGCGCGCAATCCTCGATCAGCTTCAAGCCGCGGTCGGCGCAGAGTGCGGCCAGGGCATCCATATCGCAGGGCCAGCCGGCAAGATGGACGCAGATCACGGCCCGCGACGCCGGGCCGATCATGCGCTCGACCGAGGCGGGATCGATGTTCTGGCTAACCGGATCGATATCCGCAAAGACCGGCGAAGCGCCCACGGCCAACACGCAACTGGCGGTGGCGAAGAAACTGCGCGCAGGCACGATCACTTCGTCGCCTGGCCCCACGCCTAGCGCCCGCAGCGCCACTTCCAGCGTCAGCGTGCCGTTGGCGATGCAGAGCGCCTCGGGCGGCGCGGCTTCATCGATATAACGGGCGAACTCGGCGGCGAAGGCACGGTTTTGCTCGCCATGGACGAGCGCGTTGACCTTGCCCGACCGCAGTACGGCGGCCACTGCCTCGATCTCGTCCAGTTCGTGGCGCGGCCAAAGGCTGCGCAGCGGCGCTTCCTCATGTCTTTCGCAAGACTCGGACTGCGTCGTCGCAAGAGCGCCGGAATCAACCAGAGCCATGATGCCTCCCTAAGTCATGGGCCTAGATTTCAGACCTTCATCGGCTCGCCGGAGCCGCGCGGGCCGGTCATCGCTTCGTTCTGGATCAGTTCGAAACCGGCGCTGCCGCTTGGCACTTTGACCAGCGTGTGGGTGATCCGCCGCGCCTCCACATGGTCGCCCAGCTCCACCGCGCGGGCGAGCCGATCGATCGAGCGGGAGATGAAGGGCAGAGGGATCGGCTTCGACTGCGCCTCGAAAATGCCCTTGATACCGGAGGACAATTGCTCCTCGCAGATGTCGAACAGTTCCTCGAACAGCTTCTCTCCAGGGCGCAAGCCCACGAATTCCACCGGCACGTCGATTTCGGGCTGAAGGCCGTAGAGCCGGATCATGCGGTAGGCGAGGTCCACGATCCGCACCGGCTTGCCCATGTCGAGCACGAAGATCGTCCCGCGCCGGGTGTTCTGCGCCAAGGCCGCCGAACTGCTTTGCAGGATCAGTTGCACCGCCTCTCGCACGGTCATGAAGAAGCGTTCGATATCGGGGTGGGTGACGGTGAGCGGGCGGCCTTCGCGCAACTGGCGGTGGAACAGCGGGACGATGGAGCCGCTCGATCCCAGCACGTTGCCGAAACGCACGGTCATGAAGCGCGGTGCTTCGCTGTCGTCCACGCCGCACATGTCCAGCGCCTGTGCATAGAGTTCGCCCACCCGCTTGGTGGCGCCCATCATGCCCACCGGGTTCACCGCCTTGTCGGTGGAGACCTGAACCATCGCCTTGACCGAATACTCGCACACGGCATCCGCAACGATGCGCGTGCCCAGGATATTGGTGTGGACGCCGGCGCAGGGATTGGTCTCCACGATCGGCACATGCTTCAGCGCTGCGGCGTGATAGACGATCACCGGCCGGTGCTTTTCGAACACCCGGCGCACGTCGTCACGCTCGCGCACGTTGCAGAGTTCGGGTTGGACATCGAGATCGGGGAACTGCTCACGCAGCTTCATCTCGATGGCGTAAAGGTGAAATTCACTATGTTCGAGCAGGACCAGGCGAGAGGGGCGAAAGTTGGCGAGCTGCCAGCACAGTTCGCCACCGATCGTGCCGCCCGCGCCGGTCACCAGCACGCATTTGCCGGTGATCTGGCTGGTGATCTGCTCCCCCTCCAACGTGAATTCGTTGCGGCCGAGAAGGTCCTTCACCGATAGCTCGTCCGGCGCGGCGCCGTGGCCGCGCTGGAGGATGTGGCTCCAGCCGTCGCGGATGCGCGAAAGCTCCAACCCCATCTGGCGCGAACGCGATGTCAGCCGGGCCATTTCCCGGTTGGAAAGATCGGTGCCATCGTCGCAGGCGATCACCAGCGAGGGACGGCGGCCCTGTTGCTCCAGTTCGTCCACTGCGTGTGCCAGATCTTCGTGCGTGCCCAGTACGGGCACTTTGGCGATGCGCAGCAGTGTGTCGTTGGCGGCGGGCAGCAGGATGCCGACCACAGAGAGCGTCGGCGTGCTTTCGCGCTTCAACACATCGATGATCGACAGGGCCCAGTCGGGCGAACCGACCAGCAGCGCCCGCCGCAAGTCGCGGGCTTGCGCGGTGGTGGGTTGGGTCTTGGCGGTTTCCGACAGCTTCTCGCGCAGAGCGCGCCGCGCACCGCGTGCCGCGAGCAGGGCGGTGATTGCGAACAGCCATTGCGCCAGCGCGACGGCGGCAAACTGCGGCCGTTCCGCTTGTACGCCGGGCACCAGCAGGATCGCCGCCCAGCCCAGCCCGAATGCGGGGATCGTCAGCAAGGCCAGATGCATCGCGTGTGAGAAACTGAAATAGCGCCAGCTGCGCCGATAGAGCCCGGTCATGTAGAAGCAGCCGGTGGCCAGCGCCGCAAAGGCGAGGACGGCAGCAAGATGGCCGTCCGAACGCGGAAAGCCGGTACGGCCGATAAAGGTGAACGCCAGTGCCAGCGTGGATGCCAGGATGGTGAAGTCCATCAGCATCAGCACCGTGTTGCGGAACGTGCGGCGCAGGCTGAACTGCGCGATCGAGGAACGGGATCGCGCATTGCTCGATCCCAGCTTCCGCACGCGCAGGAACGTGTTGGCGGAACCGCCGGTCATTTTCGATGCCGCGCTTCCTGCGACGGTTTGGTTCATGACATCAGCCTTCGCGGGTTGCTTATGGCGAAGCGGTTCATCTGCCCTGCGGCCTCTTATGCCGATGCATTTTCGGATGCCCCGGCCCACAGGTTTCGCTTGTCTACCGGTGAACGCAGAAGGGCGCATGTATTCATGAAGTCATCAGCCGGAATTGCCGCCAGTCAAAGGAATTAGGTGGTGGATTCGACTTGCGAGCATTTAGCATGTGCCAAATGGTTTGGGTCGTCGGGCTCGCGCTCATCCCTAAATCGCCGGAATTCATCTCTAAGGGCTATCAGCCGATTAGAAACTTGCGGTCGACGTGGTCGCGCCCATCATCGGGGAGATCGTGGGGGCCGATTGGGAATTCGGAATGGCCGTAGAAAATGGCCTTGCGTTTCATACTGATCATTCACCCCGGGGGGGCTTGAAGTCGTTATGAAAGTTCTCATCCTGTCCAGTCTTGCCTATTCGCTCACCAATTTCCGGGGGGCGTTGCTGCGTGAGTTGAAGGCCAACGGCCACCACGTCATCGCGGTGGCTCCGGATCGCAATGCGGCGGTGGAGGCGGACCTTTCCAGTTGGGGCATAGAGTTCCGGATCGTGCCGATGGACCGCACCGGCACCAGCATCGTCGGGGACGTGGGGCTGTTGGCGGCCTATACCCGGCTGATGGTGGCGGAAAAGCCGGACCTGGTGCTGGCCTATACTCAGAAACCCATCATCTACGGTGGCATCGCCGCCCGGCTGATGTGCGTGCCGCGCTTCTTCGCGATGATGTCTGGCCTTGGCTATGTATTCAGCGAGGCTAGCGCACATCGCCGCCTGCTGCGCCGCTCCGTCGCGCGCCTTTATAGAGAGGCAGTGCGCCGTTCGCGCGGGGTCTTCGTGTTCAATGCGGACGACCGGCAGGACATGATAGACCTTGGCATCGTCAGCGATCGCCAGAACGTGATCCGCGTGCCCGGTTCCGGCGTTGACCTCGATCGGTTCGCGGCGGCACCCCTGCCGCGCGGGCGGATGCGCTTCCTTCTGGTAGGGCGGCTGATGCGAGACAAGGGCATCCACGAATTCCTGGAGGCGGCAGCGGTGATCCGGCGGGATCATCCGGAAGTCGAATTCAGCATCCTCGGCCACTACGAACATGCCAATCCCACCGGGATAGACGAAGTGGAGTGCGCGCGGCTGTCGCGGCAGTATCCGGTGCAGTTCATTCCGGGCACTTCGGATGTCAGGCCCTATCTGGCCAGTTGCTCGGTCTTCGTGCTGCCGTCCTACTATCGAGAGGGGCTGCCGCGCACGATCCTTGAGGCTATGGCGACGGGCCGGCCGATCATCACCACCGACATGCCCGGTTGCCGCGATCCGATCATAGAGGGGGAGAACGGCTTCCTTGTCGCCCCGCGCGATGCGGATGGCCTGCGCACGGCGATGCAGCGCTTCATCGACAGCCCCGAGCTGGTGGCCCGCATGGGCGCGCGATCGCGTGATCTGGCGGAAAAGGTCTATGACGTGCGCAAGGTCAACCACCAGTTGCTGGATGAGATGGATCTGCTGAAAGAGCCGTGGGGCCGCAGCGATGCGATAGAAATGCCTGTATCCGGAGGTATCCCGACGGGCCCGGCATCGCCTGAGGCCCTGCGCCGCGATGGCGGCCCTTCGCAAGTCGCCACGGGCTGACGCGATCATGGCCACCGATACCTTGCGGGCAGTCGTGGTCGGCGCGGTCGGCAGCACGGCCGTGTTGATGGAGGAACTGAGCGCGGCTGCCGGATGGTGCGTGCCGCTGGTGGTCACTTTGCCGGAAGAACTGTTCAAGCGGCATTCGGACCTTGTCGATATCCGGCCGCACGCCGCGCAAGCCGGTGCCAAACTGGCCACGGTCGCGCGCACCAACGATCCCGAAACGCTGCTGCTGGTTCGCGCCGCGCGGCCGGACTATGTGTTCGTGGTCGGATGGTCGCAGCTTTGCGGGCAGGACTTTCTGGCGATCGGCGCGAAGGGATCGATCGGCTACCATCCCGCGCCGCTACCACGCCTGCGCGGGCGCGCGGCCATTCCCTGGACGATCCTGCTGGATGAGCCGATTTCAGCTTCCAGCCTGTTCTGGATCGGCGCTGGCACCGATGATGGCGATATTCTGGCGCAGCACTACTTCCACGTCGCGCGGGATGAAACGGCGCAGGGCCTCTACGATAAGCATATGGATGCGCTGCGCACCATGCTGCGCGGAGTGCTGCCCCGGCTGGCTGCCGGAGAGCAACCGCGCACCCCGCAGGATGAGCGCTATGCCACTTGGGCGACCCGCCGCACGCCGGCGGACGGGGCGATAGACTGGCGCCAGTCCGCCATAAGCATCGATCGTCTGGTGCGCGCGGTGGGGCGGCCCTACCCTGGCGCCTTCACGCGTTCGGGTGACCGCCGGATCACCGTTTGGGCCACGCAACCCGTTGAGGGGGCGGAGCGCCATCATGCGATGCCGGGCCAGATTGTTGCCCGGCATGGGCACGTGCTGACGGTGCAGACGGGGCAGGGCCTTCTCGACCTGGTTGAGTGGGAGATTGAGGGGCGATATCCGCCGCTCCACGCGATCCTGGAGGGTTAGCGATGGCGGGGCGCCCCGGCATGGGATTGCGGCATTACGGCAAGGTACTGGTGATCGCGCCGCATCCGGACGACGAAGTGCTTGGCTGCGGCGGCACCATGGCGCGTATGGCGGATGAAGGCATGGACGTGCAGGTGGCGGTCGTCACCAGCGGGCGGCCGCCTCAGTTCAGCGAGGAATCCGTGCTTCAGGTTCAGGCCGAAATGCGGCGGGCGCACGGGCACCTTGGCGTCAGCCAGGTGCATATGCTGGGCCTGCCGGCAGCGGCGCTCGATACGATGGCGGCGGCGGACCTCAATGCAGCGATAGGCCAGGTGGTTCGGGAAGTGCGCCCGGATACGCTGTTTCTGCCGTTTCTGGGCGATATCCATGCCGATCACCAACTGGCATTTCTTGCCGCGATGGTGGCAGCGCGCCCGCGGGACCGGCGGGTGCCGTCGCGCATCCTGTGCTACGAAACGCTGTCCGAAACCAACTGGTACGCGGCGCCGATGACGCCGGCTTTCGTGCCGAACGTCCATATCGATATTGCCGGAACGCTGGCGCGCAAGCTGGAGGCTTTCGGCATGTTCGAAAGCCAGGTGAAGGCCTTTCCGGATGAGCGATCGCTGATGACGATCGAAGCGCTGGCCCGGTTGCGCGGGTCCTGCGTATTTGCTGAAGCTGCGGAAGCCTTCATGTTGGTCAGGGCGATCGAGCGTTGAACAGGCAAGCGGCTGCGCGCTGGGCCCGATCCACGCCAGCTGGCGTGCGATGACCCGTTCCGAACAAAATCGAATTACTCAATTCATGACTTAAAAACCGCGGCCCAATACTTTGGGCTGCGGCCGCTCCGTGCGGTGGATTGGGGGCGATTTCCGGTATTTGAGATCGCTGCCGGTCGTGCCGCAGCGCGGCCAAATCCTGCTGCATTGCGGCAAAAATGCGCGCCGGTTAACTGATAGGACAGCGTGGGTTTCCCGTGACGGCTGATCCCGCCAATCGGATCTGCATTGGGCCACGCCCGAAAGATGGCGGTGACAAGCGCAGATATCGCCATTTTGGGTGCAATATGGCTCCGCGACGATCGAACATCCTCCAAATGGTGAAATTCGGCTCTAACGCGTGATTTCGGCAGCGAATTGTCGTGGGTGAATCGGGAACGAAGCAGGGACACTACCTCTGTCGGTGGGCTGCGAAGTCCGAGTCGGCAGCCGAATTCCCTCATTTAGGATGATATGGCGCGTGGTTGCGGAGGCCCAAAAGCCGGAATTTGGCATCGATCTAACCCGGTCGGGTTGTGTGCGCAATTGCACAAAAGCCAATAAGTAAATGATTTAAAGCAGAAATATGGCGATTCTACCTATTTCGGGGTAGAGATGCGCGGAAATCTGCGGTTTCTCTATGGTTTGGGCCAGTGAAAATGTTGAAACCGTGTTCTAAACTGCTGGATATGCGCGAGTTTTATGTTGTGTGCCAATTCGGCATCGCTGTTTTCTCCATCTTTGCAGGCTCTCGACTTGAACTCCTGGATATGTTCTAAGGAGATGCACCTAATGCTGTGGGGTATGAAGGGGCATTGGAGGGGGGCACCGGTTCCGTCTGGTCATCCGCCGAATGTCTATTTTGTCTTCTTCCGGCGATGTCGGGCGATTTTGCCCGTCTGCGTCCACCCTCCTGCACTAGTGTTGGCGATTTTGTATCGCCTCAATCAAAAAGCATACCTTGGGTCGTCCGTATTTCCAGGATTCAGGAGAGAAAGACGATGGCGCAATTTGATGAAGTATGTGTCTCCATTGTGGGATTCAATTCGCTGGTTCGTGAAGGGATCTGCAAGATCCTCGACAAGGGCGAATTTCGTTGCAGCCGTTTCTATCGGGATTGCGACGAATTGCTGGCAGAGACTGCCGGTGCGAACCTGGGCCTGACCATTTTCGATATGGGTCATTGTGACGATCTGCTGGGTTGCCTGTCCACGCTGAAGGATCGTCATTCTTACATGCGGGCCGTATTGCTGGCCGATGAGTTCGAATTCGGCGAAATGGTCGATGCCTTCCAGTTCGGCGCACATGCCTATCTGCTGAAGGAAATCGGTGCCGAACCGCTGATTGAATCGCTGCGGCTGGTCAATCAGGGCGAAAAGGTCCTGCCCAGCGCGCTGCTTCAGCATCTTCCGCAGAAGCAGGCTATCGCCGAAGGGCAGGCGGATGTGCAGGTTCAACTCAGTGAACTGCTCTCCGATCGGGAGATCGACACGCTGCGTTGTCTGGTGATGGGCTATCCCAACAAGGTGATCGCCTATCGTCTGGACATCAGCGAGGCGACCGTGAAGGTCCACGTCAAGGCGATCCTGCGCAAGTTGATGGTGCAGAACCGCACGCAGGCGGCGATCTGGGCGGTCAATCAGGGCCTCGTCACTCAGGGCGGCGATTTCCGCGAAACGCCGGAATATGTTCCCGCGGCCGAGGAAATCGCGCGGCCGGCAACGCTGGCATACGCTCGCTGATACGGGCGCTAAACAGGGGTCTCCATTGTGGGGCTTATCGGCGCGGCAGGAATATCCTGTCGCGCCGATGCGTTTGCGGCTCCCGTGTGGAAACTGCCTGACGCTTAGCGCGGTGCGCGGACCACGCAGCGAAAGCCGATGTGGCTGGTGGCCGTGTCGATCATCTCGGGATGCCGTGCGGCCGGGCGATAGCGCTGGCAGTAGTTCGCGGCGCAAAGGTGCGATCCGCCTTTCAGCACTTTCCGGCCGATGCGCACGTCGGGCTGGGCTGGATCGAAACTGTCCTTCAGCTTGCCGCCACGCGGATTGCTGATCGCGCAGCACGATCCGCCGGCCTTCTTCGCTTCCGGTTTGTCCGCCCACCAATCGCGCGTCCATTCCCAGGTATTGCCGATCATGTCGTAGAGGCCGTAGCCGTTCGCGGGGAAGCTGCGCACGGGCGAAGTGCGCTCCCAACCGTCCAGGCACTGGTTGGCGAAAGGAAACAGGCCCTGCCAGTAGTTGGCGAGCATCTGTCCCTCGGGGGCGAGTTCGTCGCCCCACGCATATTCCACGCCCTCAAGCCCGCCGCGCGCGGCGAATTCCCACTCGGCCTCGGTCGGCAGGTCCTTGCCTGCCCATTTGGCGTAGGCTTCGGCATCGGCATGGCTGACCTGCACCACCGGATGGTCCCAAAGCTCCAACGCGTCGAGATCGCTGTCGGGGCCATAGGGATGGCGCCATGAGGTGCCGAAATCGAACCGCCACCAGTTGCTGGGGTTGGTCGTGTCCACCGGTGTCGCACTCTTGTGGAACACCAGCGATCCGGGCTGCGCCATTTCCGGCGGCATACCGGGATAGTCCTTGGGATCGGGCGCTATCTCCGCGACGGTGACGTAGCCGGTTTCTTCCACGAAGCGGGCGAACTGGCGGTTGGTGACTGTCGTTTCGTCGATCCAGAAAGCATCGACCGAGACGCGGCGCAGCGGCGCTTCTTCAGGGTAGAAACGCTCCGATCCCATGGTGAAAGTGCCGCCGGGCACGTGGATCATGCCGATCAGACTGTCGCTGTGTTCACTCACGATCTCGGTCATGACGGTCCCTTCCTCAGATCCCGTAATGCTTAGGGCCGCAGCGAACCTACGCCAAATGCGTATTTTCTTTGCGGCCTTAAACGAAGGATGAGGTTAGGTTTTTAGCGGTGCCGAATTACCCGAGCGCCACTTCCTTCTCTGCGTAGAGGCGTTCCAGTTCGGCGCGGCTCTTCTTTTCGGCGGCAGTCTTCAACTGGCCGCAAGCCGCATCGATGTCGCGTCCGCGCGGAGTGCGCACCGGGGCGGAGATACCACCCTTGAACACGATGTCGGAAAACGAGCGGATCCGCTCCGGCGTCGAGCATTCGTACTGCGCGCCGGGCCAGGGGTTGAACGGGATCAGGTTGACCTTGGCGGGCAGGTTGAACTGCTTCAGCAGGCGAACCAGTTCGCGCGCATCGTCGTCGCTGTCGTTCTTGTCCTTCAGCATCACGTATTCGAACGTGATGCGGCGGGCGTTCGAAGCGCCCGGATAGTCGGCACAGGCCTGGAGCAGTTCCTCGATCCCGTACTTCTTGTTGATCGGCACGATCTCGTCACGCACGTCCTTGGTCACCGCGTGGAGCGAGACGGCCAGGTTCACGCCGATCTCCTCGCCGCAGCGGGCCATCTGCGGGATCACGCCCGAGGTGGAGAGGGTGATGCGGCGCTTCGAAAGGGCCAGACCCTCTCCGTCCATCACCAGCTTCAGCGCATCGCGAACCGCGTCGAAATTGTAGAGCGGCTCACCCATGCCCATCATCACGATGTTGGTGAGCAGGCGTCCGTCGGCGGAGTAGTCGCCCCCGTCGTCATCGGCTTCGGCCGCTTCGGCGCCGTCCACGCCGCTGGAGAAGGCAAAGTCCATGCGGCCCTTGGGCCATTCGCCCAGCGCGTCGCGCGCAAGCATGACCTGGCCGACGATCTCACCTACCGTCAGGTTGCGGACCAGACGCATCGTGCCGGTGTGGCAGAACCGGCAGTTGAGCGTGCAGCCGACTTGCGAGGATACGCAAAGCGTGCCGCGATCGGCGTCCGGGATGAACACCATCTCGAAATCGTGCGCGTCGGCCGTGCGCAGCAGCCACTTGCGGGTGCCGTCGCTGGAGTGCTGGGCCTCCACGATTTCCGGGCGCCCGATCACGAAGCGTTCGGCCAGCCAGGGGCGCATGGTCTTGGCGATATCGGTCATCGCCTCAAACTCAGTGACGCCGCGATGGTAGAGCCAGTGGTAGACCTGCTTGGCCCGCAGCTTGGCGGCCTTGGCGTCTAGCCCGGCACCTTCGAACAGTTCGGCAATGCGCTTCTTGGGCAGGCCGATAAGGTCCGTGCGGCCGTCCTCACGCGGGGTCACGCCTTCGACGATGCCGGGGCGCGGCACCGGAACGGGATCGATGTGCCCGGGGATCGGCATCGGGCCGGCCCCGGCAGAGCTGGAAATGGTGTCTGTCATGATTGGCGCGCCATATAGTGCATTCGGGGCAAAAGCGGAAGATGGCTGCATCATGGTCCGCGCGACGCAGGCGTACGCCCGCCTGCGCGAACACACACAAACCTTGACGGGTTCCTCCGGCCCGACGCGCCAAGCGCTCCGGTTATCGAAACAGTGTTGCCGAAAAACACCAATGATTTCGTTATGTTAAGTTCAGGGAAACCGAGCGTTTGCGACAGGCATTTGACCAGTCCCGGCAGGCAAGACCTGCTCAAGAAACTAGGACTGGATCGAACACATGAAGAAGGCTCTTTTCTGCCTCGGTACCGGCGTCGCAGTGATTTCCGCCCCCGCTTTCGCGCAAGATTCGGCCCCCGTACAGCCGTTCGACAGCTTCCACGTCGAAGCCCTTGCCGGGTACGACGTGACGAAGGCGGGCAGCAGCGTGGACGACGATTCCAATATCGACAACGACCAGTCGATCGACGGTTTCGCCTTCGGCGTGGGCGCGGGCTACGATTTCCGCATCAACAACTTCGTCGTCGGCCCGGAAGCGGAAGTGACCTGGTCCACCGCGAAGACCAAGTTCAACGATGGCGACTTCGAAGGGTTCGGCATCGGCAACGTCAAGACCAACCGTGACCTCTATGTCGGCGCGCGTGTCGGTTACGTCGTCGCGCCCAGCACGATGGTCTATGTGAAGGGCGGCTACACCAACGCCAAGTTCGACGTGCGCAACGCGGTGGGCACGGTCGATACCAAGACCGACCTCGATGCGGACGGCTGGCGCATCGGTGCCGGCGTGGAGCAGGCGATCAGCAACAACGCCTTCGTGAAGCTGGAATACCGCTATTCGAACTACGAGAAGGGCGAACTGGACTATCGCGACGATATTCCGGACGGTCAGCGCTTCGACCTCGACCTCGATCGCCATCAGGTGATGGCCGGCGTGGGCGTGCGGTTCTGACAAACGTCTAATGCGGGGAAGGGCAGGGACCACGGTCCTTGTCCTCCCCGACACGGGGAGGTGGCAGCGCGAAGCGCTGACGGAGGGGATTTGCGCCCTCACGCGGCGGCAGTTTGAGCCGCCAGTCCCCTCCACCACCCTTCGCGCGGTCCCCCTCCCCGTACCGGGGAGGACTTGTTACTGGACCTTGGCGCAGCCGATCAGCGCGGCATCCATGGCAGACGCTGCGCCCGCCAACGGCCATGCATTGACGAAGCGGTTGCCTCTGAGGTCGGTGGCAGTCACCGTCATCCGCGGCGCGGAGCGCATGGCCGCGACGATGGCGCTATTGTCACCTTCGTTTCGCGCCCAGGCATCCCCGCCGCCGCCGGTCAATTGCCAACGCTGACCGCCCACGTTCAGCGTGATCGTCGATTGCGGCGCGATCCGGCGCGAGAGGCGGAAATGAAGCTGCCCCCGCGCACCCCGGCGCGGCCAGGAGCCCACCGCCGCAAAGGGCTGGTACTCACGCGCGGACTGGTTGGGTTCGGCCATGGCGATGGCATAGCAGCGCGGCACCACCGGATCGCGAAACGCGCCCCACGTGGCATAGAGCCCCAAACTCTCGCGGGCGAGCGCAGGCACGGCGCCGGCCACGCCGATAGCGAGCAGGGCGAAAAGACTGAGCGTGCGACCGGACATGCGTTTCATCGAGGCGCGCTCATGGCATGGTTTCGTGTCGATGCGAAGGCGTCAGTGAAGGTGCTGCGACAGGGCGGCAATGCCCTTTTCTAGCCCCGAGCCAAACTGGCCGATCCGGAAAGCCGGGATCATGTCCTCGTCCATGATGCTCTTGCAAAGCGAGTCCGGCAGAGCGCGTTCCAGCCCGTAGCCGACTTCGATGCGGGCCTTGTGGTCGTTTGGCGCCAGCAGGATGAGCACTCCGTCATCGATCCCTTTGCGGCCGATCCCCCAACGTCTGCCAAGCGCAAGCGAGTAAGCCGAAATTTCC
>FTCV01001594.1_pt1 | contig 16967 bp, 19 predicted proteins | sample 1639691 | NCBI WGS metagenome assembly FTCV01 (sample SAMEA3914864, study PRJEB12502) | metagenome | biome: forest; material: soil | place: USA | collected 2012-03-12 | depth 0.3 m
CGACTTGCGCGAAATCTTGTCGACTTCGTCGATATAGACGATGCCGCGCTGGGCGCGTTCGACATTGTAGTCGGCGGCCTGGAGCAGCTTCAGGATGATATTCTCGACGTCTTCACCGACATAACCGGCTTCGGTCAGGGTCGTGGCGTCAGCCATGGTGAAGGGCACGTCGATAATGCGGGCGAGCGTCTGGGCCAGCAGGGTCTTACCCGAACCGGTCGGCCCGATCAGCAGGATGTTCGACTTGGCCAGCTCGACGTCATTACCCTTTTGCGCGTGGTTGAGGCGCTTGTAATGGTTATGTACGGCGACCGACAGGACCTTCTTGGCCTGGGCCTGACCGATGACGTAGTCGTCGAGGACTTCGCGGATTTCCTTCGGCGTCGGCACGCCGTCCTTGGACTTGACGAAGGCGATCTTGTGCTCTTCGCGGATGATGTCCATGCACAGTTCGACACATTCATCGCAGATGAAGACGGTCGGTCCGGCAATCAGTTTGCGCACCTCATGCTGGCTCTTTCCGCAGAAGGAGCAATACAGGGTGCTTTTGCTGTCGCCTGTCGCGGCTTTGGTCATATGCTTCTTTCACCTCAAGTCGCGGTTTCGCGCACGCTATCAGCCGCGCGGCCGCCTGTACACGCCACCCTATGTCATGAAGCCTTAATATAAGGCTGACATCGGCGACCCAACTCTAACGAAGCCCCTTGCTTCCGCATTTATGCACAGTTTCCAGCATGTCTCAACCGGGTGCGCGGATCAATATGTCGTCGTTCGATGCTTTTATATGGGATAAAAATCGTGGATGAAAAGCCACAACCCGCGCGTAACAGAGAATTGTCCCCGATCGTGAGTGCCGACGCCGCCCCGCTCATCGCCGCCTTCGATTTCGACGGCACCCTGACATGGACAGACAGCTTCAATGCCTTTCTGTTCGACACCTGCGGCGCGTCACGCGTGGCGACGGCGGCGGTGACGCATCCGGGGCTGTGGATCGACTATCTGCGCACCTATGATCGCGGGGCGCTGAAATCCCGCTTTCTTTACAGCCTGTTGGGGCCGGTATCTCAAGCCGAGCTGCAAGACCGGATCGCGCGGTTCGCCGCCAAACGCGGCCGCAGCCTGTTCCGGCCGGATGCGCTGGAGGCTTGGGAGGGCCACGCGAAAAGCGGCCATCGCCGGGTCATCGTCACCGCCTCGCCCGAACTTGTCGTGGCGCCCCTGGGGGCCTTGATCGGCGCCGATTTGGTCATCGGTACGCGGTTGAGCTTTTCAGACGACGGACATTTGCGGCGCGACCTCGATGGCGTCAATTGCCGCGGCCCGGAAAAGGTTCGCCGTCTGCGCGAAGCGTTCGGCGACGGGCTCGACCTCGATTCGGCCTATGGCGACACCTCAGGCGACCGCGAGATGATCGCCGCTGCCCGCCACGGCCATTATCGCGTCTTCCACGGCAAGCCCTAATGCAAAAACGCGGCCCTGTTTCCAGAGCCGCGCTTTGAAAGCTTAGTGAGTCGACGTTTAGGCCGCGGCCGAATCGCCGTCGTGGCGCTTTTCGTAGACGTGGTCGATCAGGCCGAAGTCGCGGGCCTCCACCGCCGTCATGTACTTGTCGCGGTCAAGCGTGCGCTCGATCGTCTCATAGGTCTGGCCGGTGTGCTTGACGTAGATCTCGTTGAGCAGCTTCTTGGTCTTGAGCATGTCTTCGAGTTGGATTTCCATGTCGGTCGCCATGCCGCGCGCGCCGCCCGAGGGCTGGTGCACCATGATCTTGGAGTTCGGCAGCGAGATGCGCTGGCCCTTTTCACCGGCCTGCAGGATCAGCGAGCCAGCCGAAGCGGCCATGCCCATGCACACCGTCGATACCGGCGACTTGATGTATTGCATGGTGTCGTAGATCGCCAGCGCCGAGGTCACCTGACCGCCCGGGCTGTTGATGTACATGGCGATTTCCTTCTTCGGGTTTTCCGATTCGAGGAACAGCAGCTGGGCGCAGATCAAGGTCGCCATGCCGTCTTCGAACGGGCCGGTGAGGAAGATGATGCGTTCCTTCAGCATGCGCGAGAAGATGTCGTAGGCGCGCTCGCCGCGGCTGGATTGCTCCACCACCATGGGCACCAGGTTCATGGTTAAGTTTTCGACTGGGTCGCGCATCGACGAATCCTCTGTGTGTCTTTGAATGCCATTGGGCGTCGGCGCTTTTTAGAGCCTGAACTCTTAACCTTGTATGAGTGCGCCGCCCGTATCGGGACCAAATTGGCAACTTACGCACAACAATTCAAGAGGCCATTCGCCCGGGTCAATGACCGGGCCAGATGACCGGGGTCATGTGGCAACAAGGAGCAAAAATGTTTCTTGTGAAAAGACGCGACTTGCCTAGGGTCATTGGCCCAGCACGGAGGCGGATATGGATCATGAGCCGGTAATGGCCAGCGCCAGCGGCAAGGCGGTGAAGCCACCGCACCCCTTTGCCTATTTTTTGCTTTATCTGCCGTTCGGGCTGTCCATCGGCTATATTGGTACATTGGGATATCTTCTCGCCAAGGGCGGTGTTGCGACGGCGCCGATCGCCACCCTGGCGGCGCTCTTTGTCGGTGTCGCCCTCCCGCTCAGCATCACCTCGCCCCTGGTCGACCTGACGGGATCCTATCGCGGCTGGTTCGCGGTTTCGACCTTGCTGACCGGTATAGCCATCGCCGCTTTCGGCTTCGTGCCGAAGGACGCCGCCCACATGCCGCTGCTGACGAGCTTCGCCCTGCTCTTGGCCGTGGCCTCGCGCCTGTCGCACCAGGCGGCGGACGGGCTGATCGCCCACGTCTGCCCGCAAGAAAAGAAGGGCGTCGCCGGCGCATGGACGCAGGCGGCCAATGTCGGCGGCAGCGGCATCGGTGGCGGCCTGGGCATCTATCTCGCCGACCACACGCCCTTTTTGTGGATTTCACCGCTCAGCGTCGGCTTGCTCTGCGCCGTTTGTTCGGTGGCATTCTTCACGGTCCGGGAGCCCGAGCGCGCCCATCATGGCGCCGGGAACGGCGGTATCGGGCTGATCTGGCAGCGCATAGCCGAGCTTTTCGTCGACCTGTGGCGTTTGACGCGATCGCGCCTCGGGGCCCTGGCCCTGTTTCTGTCGCTGCTGCCCATCGGCACCGGAGCGGCGTCGAACCTGTTCAGCGCCATCGGCGGACAGTGGCACGCCTCGGGCGACCTGATCGCCCTGGTCACCGGGGTCGGTGGCGGCATGGTGGCCATCGTCGGCAGCCTGTTTGGCGGGTATCTCTGCGATATTTTCGACCGCAAGAACGTTTATATCGTCATCGGCTTGATCTCGGCAGCCCTCACCGCCGTCATGGCCGTCCTGCCCAAGACGCCGATGATCTATGCCGGCTCGGTGCTGCTCTACACAGCGATTTCCGGCGCGGTCTATGCCGCTTTTTACGCCTATGCCCAGGAAGCCAGCGGGCGCGGCACGGCGGCCTCGAAACTGGCCCTGATGATCGGCATCTCCAATGTGCCGATTTCGGCCATGACCTATGTCGACGGCCTCGCCAATACCCGCTGGGGCACCAATGGCATGTTGCTGATCGAGACGGTGTTGGGTGTTATCGCCTGTATCGTCTTCGTCGCGGTGCGTCTGGTGACCCGTCCAAAAGCGGCAAACGCGACGGCTTGACACAACATATTCGGCGATCTATATAACCATTAAGTTATATAGATGCGTGGTTAAGCAGATGTCTCCCGCCGAACTCGACGCCACCTTCATCGCCCTCGCCGATCCGACACGCCGCGCCATCCTCGCTCGCCTGGCCGAGGGTGAGGTCGCGGTCATGGATCTGGCGGCGCCCTTTGCCATGAGCCAGCCGGCGATCTCCAAGCACCTCAAGGTCCTGGAAAATGCCGGCTTGGTCGCCCGCGGCCGTGACGGCAATCGCCGCCCGGTGCGCGCCGTGGCCGAACCGCTGAAGGCGGCGACGTCGTGGATGGAGGATTACGTCCGCGCGCTGGAGAGCAGCTATCAGCGTCTCGATGCCCTGCTGGTGGAACTGCAGGCCGGACCGGCCAGCGATGACACGGTTAATTAAAATCAATCATGGAGAGCCCAGGATGTTGAACACCGGAACCCTCACCGTCGGCCTGCCGTCCGATCGCGAGGTACGCTTCACCCGCGTCTTCGCGGCGCCGCCGGAACTGGTCTATGCCTGCCTGACGAAGCCCGAGCTGGTGCGCCGCTGGTATGGCCCGCATGGTTATAATCTTTCGGTTTGCGACATCGACCTGCGCGAAGGCGGGAGCTTTCGCTACGTGCTCGACAAACCCGACGGCGCCAAGGTCGGCCTGAGCGGCACCTATATCCGCCTCGATCCGCCGCACAGCTATGAACACAGCGAACGCTTCGACGATTTCCCGGTCGAGGCGCGGGCGACGACGCGGTTAGACCAGCAAGCCGACGGCAAGACCATACTGACCCAGACGGTCGAGGCCCCGTCGAAGGAGGCCCGCGACGCCATGTTGGGTACCGGCATGGAGCACGGCGCCGCCGAAAGCTTTGACCGCATGGCGCAACTGCTCGACGAACAGGTGAAGGCCAGGAGCCTGAACATCGATCCGCCGCAGATCATCGACGCCCCGGCGGTCAAGGTGGCGCGCATCCACGTCACCACGCCAGCGTCGCAGATCATGGTCGCCATGAACGAAGGCCTGCGCGAACTGCGGGCAACACTCAAGCAGCAGGAGATCGAACCGTCGGGCGCCTGGCTCACCCATCACTTCAGGCAGCCCAACGAGACCTTTGATTTTGAAATCTGTTTCCCCGTCGCGGTGGATGTTCAGCCCGAAGGCCGTGTGGAGATGGGCGAAATCCCGGCGCAGCGGACGGCGCGGACGACCTACCACGGAGACTATGGCCGCCTGGGAGAGGCCTGGGGCCAATTCATGACCTGGGTCAAGGCGCAGGGCGTGCCCTATGCCGAGGATCTGTGGGAAGTCTATGCCGTCGGCCTGGAATCCAGCCCCAATCCGGCCGACTGGCAAACGCAACTCAATCGACCGCTTCTTTAGTCGCACTTTTTTGTAGCTCAAACGCCGCATGGCTCCGCGCACGAGCGCGGGCGGACGGGCGCCCTTGCCGGATTGCTGGGGCAACCCGGAATCTGAAACCTATGGAATCCCCCTCATGCACCCGATCATCAAGACCGTGGGCGCGCTCAATGTCGCCCTGCCCTCCGACCGCGAAATCCTGATTACCCGCCACTTCAAGGCGCCGCGCACTTTGGTGTGGGACGCGCATACAAAGCCTATCCTGCTCAAGCGGTGGCTGCTCGGCCCGCCGGGCTGGACCATGCCGGTGTGCGAGGTCGATTTGCGCGTCGGCGGCAAGTACCGCTACGAGTGGCACGGTCAGGGCGGCCTGGCCATGGCGCTGTCGGGCGTTTATCGGGCGATTGAGGCGCCGTCGCGTATCGAAGACACTCAGGTCTTCGATGACAACTGGACGCAGGGCCCGGCGGATACGACGCTTTTGCTGTTCGAGGACAGCGCCGGCACGCGACTGGAGCTGACCATCCTCTACGCCAGCCAGGAGGCGCGCGATATCGCCGTGGCGACGCCGATGGCCGAAGGCATGGAAGCCGGCTATGCCCGCCTGGAAAACGAGGTCGCCTAACTCAAAAAGGCCGGCGATGTCCGCCGGCCTTTCGCTATTCATCAGGCGCTGGGCTTGCCGCCGCCGATCACGCTGGCGGGGCAGGTCATCTTGGCGCACATGCGCTTGACGACGTCGGCCTGCATGTCCGGCATCAGTTCCATCATGATCGGCATCAGCTTGCCGGTCGCCACCGGGATCTTGGCGATGATCGACTGACCTGTCGGGCTTTCGTAGAAGTCGTCGAGCCTGGTCAGTTCGTCCGTGGTGAAGGTCTCGGCGTAGATCTGGACGGTGCGGTCCGTCAGCTTCGGCAGCATGTCCTCGACACTGCCGGTCACGGCGTCGGTCGCGATGGCCATCTGGTCGTCGGTTAGGTCCGGATGCGATTGGCGCATCTGCGTCATCATCGCCGGGATCATTTGGCGCATCATCCCCGAAATCATCTGATCCATATGCATGGCGGCAATATACCTCTTGGTCAGCGCGATCTTGGCCGGCGTCACCGGATCGGCCGTTGCCGTCGCGGCCTGAGCCGACGCCATGTGCGGCACGGCCAGAGTCAAGGTCAGGGCCGTCAGGCCGGCCATCATCATTTTACGCACTGGAATTCCCCCTCAAAAACGGCCCGCTCAATCGGGCCGTTGTCAGTGTACCCCTCACCCGCGAGTCTGGCTAGGCCAAGGGCATCGCAGCGCAACAAAAAAGCCCCGGATCGCTCCGGGGCCTTTCGATTTCATCCGAAAACGACTTAGATCTCGTCGTCTTCTTCCTTGAGCAGGTCTTCCTTGGAGATCGGCTCGTCGCTGACCTTGGCCAGGGTGAAGATCAGGTCGCAGACCTTTTCCTCGTAGATCGGCGCGCGGATCTGCGCCGCGGCGGCCGGGTTCTTGGTGTAGAAGTCGAACACCTGGCGCTCCTGGCCCGGATAGTTGCGGGCTTCCTGCATGATCGCCTGGCTGACTTCCTGGTCGGTGACCTGGACGTTCTGGCGCGTGCCGATTTCGGCAAGCACGAGGCCCAGACGCACGCGGCGTTCGGCGATCTTCAGATACTCGGCGCGCAGCTCTTCGTCGGACTTCGACTTGTCTTCGTCCGACAGTTGGCCTTGGGCCTTGTCTTGCTCGACCTGTTGCCAGATGCCCTGGAATTCGGCCTCGAGCATGCGCTTAGGCAATTCGAAGTCGTGCTTTTCGTCGAGCGCGTCGAGCAGCTGGCGCTTCAGCTTGAAGCGCGCGGCTTGTTTGTACTGGCCTTCGAGCTGGGTCTTGAGGATGTCGCGCAGGGCTTGGAGGCTTTCCAGGCCCAGGCTCTTGGCCAGTTCGTCGTCGGCTTCGCCGGCCTTGGGGGCCTGGATGTCCTGGACGGTGACGTCGAAGGTCGCTTCCTTGCCGGCCAGGTCGGCTGCGCCGTATTCCGCCGGGAAGGTGACGGTGATCGTCTTTTGCTCGCCCTTCTTGGCGCCGATCAGCTGCTCTTCGAAGCCCGGGATGAACATGCCCGACCCGATGACCAGTTCGCTGCCTTCGGCCGTGCCGCCGGCGAAGGCTTCATCGCCCAGCTTGCCGACGAAATCGATGATCAGCTTGTCGCCGTCTTCGGCCTTCGGAGCGGCCTTGCCCTTGCCGGCCTTGGCTTCGTATTGCTTGTTCGACGACGTGACGGTCTTCAGCGCTTCGTCGATATCGGCGTCGGTCGGCTCATAGACGGGACGCTTCAGTTCCAGCGTCGTGACGTCGACCGGGGTGAAGATCGGCATCATTTCGACGGCGATTTCGTAGGCCAGGTCCGACTTGCCATTGATCACGGCTTCGATGTCGCCGATCGGCTTCAGTTCCGGCTGCGATGCCGGACGGATCGAGGCCTGTTCCATGGCCTGCTGCGTCGTTTCGTTGAGGGTTTCCTGAACGATTTCGCTCATCAGGTCCTTGCCGTACAGCTTGCGCACGTGCGCCTGCGGCACCTTGCCCGGACGGAAGCCCTTGAGGTTCATCTTCGGGGCGATCTCGGCGATCTTAGCATCCAGCTTTTGCGTCAGTTGGTCGCGGGCGACCGTGACTTCGAGGACGCGGCTCAGGCCTTCATTCAGTTTTTCAACGACTTGCATCGGTCTTTTTTACCCATTGCTTCAGGCGCCTTGCGAAACTTTTCGCACCTTCTGAAGCGGCTATATGAAAAGGCGCCCGTAGCCTGATCAGCCCGGCGCGCCAAAAGATGTGCCCTTATGGCATGATTGGCCTCAAGGTCAACGACAAAGCGTGCAAGGCGTGTGCCTTTGGCGGAAATTTCGTGTGAGGCCTTATAGAAGGCCCATATCCGCGTTTCGCCGTCACGGCACCTTCGCCGTTATTAAGTGTGACTGCATATCCAAAATTGATAATCGGTCGCAATAAACCCATAGCCCAACGGATCGAGCGTGCTAAGGTCGATGGCGGTGGAACGCAGCGAGCGCACATGAGGATATCTCGTGGCCCGTGCCCCTTTGTCTTTTCCCCGACTGACAGGACTAATGTGCCTTGTACTTGCCGCCGGGTGTACGCGTGCCCACCCGCCAGCCCCCGCGACCGCACCTCATACCGTAGTTCAACAGGCGCCATCTCAGGCTCAACGATTGACGGCAGAAACGCGGTTGCTCGTACAATATCCGCAGCTGGCGACGCGCAATGGCCCCACCCTGACCATCCACTTCGGTGGCAAGACGGTTGCCACCTATACCGACGATCCGAAAGGCTGCGATCCGTACAGCATCACCCGTGTGGTCATGCTCTACGATACAACTGGCGACCATCGTGAGCCGGTGGCGGAAGTCACCTGCCATTTCGGCAATATTGACAATCGCTATCTCGTCCTGCCGTCGACCGACAAATACGTCATCCGCGACGACATCGTGCCGTCGCCGGACGGCCGCCGCTTCGCCACGTCGGACAGCAGTTTGAGCGCGGCCGGCGGCGAATTCACCCTGGTCAGTTGGCCATCTCTGGCGCGAAGTGCGGCCTTCCACGCCGGTTGCCGCAAGGTCGCGTGGCGCGATGACAGCCATCTGACCGCGCTATGCTGGCACAATAGCGGCACCACGCCGCACGATCCCAACGATTCGCGCGATGTCTATTTTGCCGCCGATATCTGGCGCGACGGCGATGGCCAGTGGCAGATGCAGGCGACCCACTTCGTCGAAGCCGACAGCTCCAAACCGGTGGCGGCGAACGGCCGGCCCCTGCCCCACCTTGTGGCCTTCATCCCGCCGCCCGATGCCCCATAGGGTGAACGAAGCCTAACCAAACCTTTTCGCCGTCCTTTTACACTTTTGGCCGACAACAAAGCATCGTTGCCCAAAAGGTGAAACATGGCCCCTTTCAAAGCTTCGCTGCGTTATCTCGCCCCCTTCGATCGCTTCGTCATCATGAGCGATCTGGCGCCTGAAACGGTACAGGACCGCCTGGCAACCGCGGTCGAGCGCAAGGACTATACCCGCACCCTGTTCACCCCGGTGCGCACGCCGTTCGAGGGCTGGGTGGACGAGGACGGTTTCAAGGTCAATCGCGTCACGCGCTATAACAATGCCTCGCACCCGATCGCCCGCGGCCGGCTGCGCGCGGCGCACGACGGCACCTGCATCGAGGTCAGCGTGCGTCAACCATGGACGACGCTTGTCTTCAACGCGCTGTGGTTCGTGCTGTTTGCCGGCCTGTTGATCACCGGCGTCATGCTGATGTCGACGCGCGCGGCCACCGTGCTGATCGTCGTGCCGCTGCTGACCATCGTGCTGGCCTCGCTGCTGACCAATGGCCTGTTCTGGTTCGACAATGGCCGTACGCGGCGCAAGCTGCTCGAAGTCGTCGACGGGCGCCTGGCCTAGAGAGGCTTAAGCCTCTTCCGCGACCGGCTCGCCGAGTTGTCCTTCCCAGCGCGCGATGACCGCCGACGCCACGCCATTGCCGACGACATTGGTCGCCGAGCGGCCCATATCGAGCAGATGGTCGACCCCCATGACGAGCGCGATCCACGTCGCCGGCAGGCCGAAATAGGTCAGGGTCGCCATGATGACCACCAAAGACGCCTTCGGCACCCCGGCAATGCCCTTGGAGGTGATGATCAGCATGACCAGCATCATGATCTTCTGGCCGAGCGTGAAGTTGATGTGGTGCGCCTGAGCGATGAACAGCGTCGCGAAGGTGCAATAGATCATCGAGCCGTCAAGATTGAACGAATAGCCAAGCGGCAGGACAAACGACACGATCTTGCGCGCGATCCCGGCCTGGGGCAGACCCGCCAGGACCTTGGGATAGGCGGCTTCCGACGACGCGGTGGCAAAGGCCAAAAGCGCCGGTTCGCGCACGATACCGAAGACCTTGAAGATGCGCGGTCCGGCGAAGATCAGCCCGAACAGCAACAGCACGCACCACAGGATGGCCATCGCCGCATAAAACCCGCCCATGAACTTGGCATAGGTCAGCAGGATCGGCAGGCCTTGCTGGGCCACGGTCTGGGCCAGGGCGCCGAAAATGCCGAAGGGGGCGAACCGCATCACCATCGAGGTGATTTTGAGCATGATTTCCGACACCTGCTCGGCCAGGGCCATGACCTGCGGCGCGCCCTTTTCCAGCATCGAGATGGCAGTCCCGGCAAACACCGCGAACACCACAATCTGCAGGACTTCGTTGTCAGCCATAGCCTTGAAGATCGAGGTCGGGATGACGTGGTCGATGAAGTTGTCGAGCGTAAACGACGCCGTCGACGGCGTGGCGGGCGCGGCTTCACCGGCGACGGGGGCAAGCGTTATGCCGGCGCCGGGCTGCAGCCACTCGACCATGAACATGCCGATCAGCAACGAGATGATCGACATGCACAGGAACCAGCCCAGCGTCTTGACGCCGATGCGGCCGACGGAGGCGGCGTCTTCCATATGGCCGATGCCGGTGATCAATGTTGATAGCACTAACGGCGCGATAATCATCCGGATCAGGGTGATGAAGATCTTGGGCAGCAGGCCATAGACGGTGATCGCCGTCGGCGCCCAAGCGTCCTTGGCGTGTTCGTGGGTGAGCCAGCCGGCGCCAACCCCCAACACCATGGCCGCTACGATCAGCAGCGCAAAAAAGCCCTTCATGCCCAAATCCCCGATTGATGGTTACATAGGTGACTAGCTGAGCATCGAAGGGGAAGCAACCTCACGCCACGGCCTTTTCGCCGCTCTTGTCCGGAAGCTTGAAACCCCACGGCCGGTCGCGCAATGCCGCCGCAACCGCAAAGGCCGCCGAGGCCTGGGTGGTAGCGATGAACACCATGACCCAGTCGATGTGGCCCGCGCCCTTGTCGTGATGGACGACCAGCGGAATATGCACCAAGAGCACGAACAGCGACATCATCAGGCCCTCGAGCGTCGCCCCCAGCCGCGGCAGGATACCGGTGATCAGGGCAATGCCGGCGCAGACGTGACCGATACCGGTCAGCCAGGCGAAAAAGACGTGAAACGGCAGCCAGCCCGGGATCATCGAGGCGGTGAAGTCGATGAACGAGAAATGCGATAGGCCGAATTCGATGCAGCAGACGCCGTACAGCAAACGGAAGACGTAGAGCGCCTTGGGTCCGCTCAGCCAGGCGATCGCCGGGTTGTCCCCCGCCTTGACCGCCAGCGCGTAGAGCGTCAGCGCGCCGAGCGTCATGCCGGCGTCTTCGGCGACGCCCAGCCAGGTACCGATCATGCTGGTCACCTTGGTGATCTTGGGCAGGACGGCGACGGCTTCGGGCAGTTTCAACGCCAGAACCCAGATCGCCAGAAACAGGCCAAGCAACAGCCCGCCCCACGCCATGCCTTTACGCAGCACCAGGGCCGCGCCGCCGATGATCAGCAGGCCGCCCGACAGCCACACAAACGGCTGCGGCACCCAGTCGGGCACCGGCTGCCATTGCAAAAGGAAGCTATGATACAGCAGGGTGACCAGGCCGAGCCCGATGGCGCCGGCGGCAAAGCCGATCCGCGCCCAGCCGGCGATGCGTCCTTCCGCGTCCATGCACACCCTCCCAGTGGCTTATGCCACCAGTAGGGGGTCGCTTGGCGGATAAGTCAATATGACCAATCTGTTACAGTTAACTTGCGATCGGCACCCAGATCTCGAGCCCGCCCTCGCCGGTTTCGCCGTTGAAGTTGGGCCCGTACTTCTCGAAAAACGGCTGCGGCAGAACTTTCAACCCGCTGTCGGGCAGCCACTTGTCCCAGACCGACGCCCAGGTCGAGCGGATGCCGGAAATATGACCGGTATGGATGAAGACGGCGTAGTTCGATGCCGGAATGTCGACGGTGGCGAACGCGTTGGGCAGATCGGCTGTCGGATCGATCTCGACACCGGCCATGTAATCGAAGGCATTGTCGGTCTGATTGTAGCAGACGCCGTAGGTGGTGAAGGGCTCGCCGCTGCGGCCCGGCACGTCGGGCAACCATTGCACGAAGCGCTGCCACAGCGATGGAATCGCCGCCGAGCTTTCGGGGGTATAGTTGCCCGCCAGGCCGCCGATGCGAAAGGCGCGGCCGGAGCGGATCTGATGCGGGGATTTTGTGTCGATAAGCGATGCGGGCATGAGGACGGCCTCCTGAAGGTCGAGGGATTGCAGGGATCGGGCTTCACGCACCGCCTCCGGCGTCTTGCCGAAAGCGGTGGTAAAGGCGCGCGTAAAGGCCTCATGCGAGCCGTACCCGGCTTCCAGCGCCACCGACAGGATGTCCGATGCGCCATCGGCTAGTAACCGCGCCGCCAGCGTCAGCCGGCGGGCGCGGACATAGCCCATGACGCTCCTGCCAATGCGGGCGTCGAAAATGCGCGCCAGATGAAACCGGCTGACGCCGGCGGCATTGGCCACGCTGTCGAGCGATACCTCTTCGCCGAAATGGGTTTCGATGTACCACAAGGCTTTCGAGGCGGGATTGACGGGCGGTCGCATGAAACTCCTTTGCGTGCCCAGCTATGGTGGCACAGCCCACAGCACTTCATTTGATCGGGATTGCGCATGAGGGCAATCGGGCCGCAATCTGGCCAGTTCGCGCCTGATTGGGAAGGTCCCGCATATGATCCTTACATTATAAGGCCTAAACCCCATGGCTTCCCCCTTTTGAGGTTTTCATGTCCCGTATCGAACAAAACTGCCGCTGGGCCTACGCCAAAGCGATGCGCATCGACTCCGTGCGCGATACGCTCGACGTCCTGGGCCGCGCGGTCTATCTCGATACGGACGGCTTCGATCCGGCGCGCTACGTCCTGTCGCGGGTCACGGCCAGCCCCGATCGGGCGCTGGTCTATTGCAACGGCGTCCACGTCGCCTGATCGCCATGAGTTTTCGCCTGTATGAAAGCGCGTGGGTTCAGGTCGAAGGGTTCGACGAACCGGCGCAGGCCCACAAGGACCGCAGCAACCTCGCCGCCTTCAACGTCATGGGCTTTCAGTATGATATCGACGCCCGCCCGCTGCCGTCATCGCCGGGCGCGCCGCGCCTGCTGTCCTTGCTGAGCCTGCAAGCCATCCGTGAAGCCGGCCTGTCCAGCGGCTACCGCTAATCCTTGAGCCTTGAAAGGCCGCGCCATGATTCCTGTTCTTGAAACCAGCGACCGCGAAGGCATTGCCGAGGTCGTCAACGACATCCTGGCACGCCACCGCGACGGCAGCCTGACCGACATCAGCGCGCGCCGGGCCTTGAATGCCTATACGACGTCGTTCGCGCCCGATGACTTCCTCGATGAGGCCGACCTGATGGGCTTCGACGTCTACCTCGACATCACGCTGCAGATCAGCAAGCGCACGACCTCGTCGTGGGACGCGGAACTCGCCGACCGCACCGACCTGATCGCCGGCATCGCGCTCGGCGAAGACACAGCGCGAGCGAAAATCCGCGAAGTGGCGTAGGAACGTTTTAGCGGGCTCCCGCTCGATAGATGGGCGCCTGTGAAGCGTGGAAGCTGTATATGTGCTACGGTCCCCGACGGCCGCCCCGAACTTCCGCCCCATTACGCAATTCAGCGGATGGCGACTGAGGAGGTATGACCTGTTCTAACTTCAACGTCCGCTGCGAACCTGATTAAATGGGTGGCTGCGCTGTGTGCGAGCGGCGGCGATGCGCGGGTGCGTTATTCCACGCGCATTTGGATCAGCGCGAATTCATGCTGAGCATTGCACTTCGAGCATCTCCATTTTTCACCTTCTTTAACCTCAGAGTCCCACAGACGAATCTTCTCGTCACAACCGTCCGAGGAGCAAGGGAAGTCATGGAAAATTGGCTTCCAAACTGAAACGCTCCCTTCACCTGCTGTCACTTCATAAGTCGCCGGGCAGTGTTCGTTGTGACACTTCACAATGACCGTCTCTTCACCGATAGGGAAGCGAACTCTAATCGGCCTGCCACACTTCTTGCGCATGCACTTTTCAAGATGACCATGATGCCCTAACGTGCAGTTCCAGACTTTAGAACGCAAGACACCTTCGGCGATTTCCAACACTTCTTCGCACTTTGCCCGCACTTCGCCGTACTCAGGCGTCCGACCTGCGGCCAGTTGCTTTATTGTCGGGACGTGAAGATATGAACCCAGTGCGTCGTAACGGCGCTTTATGTCACTTATCGTCAACGGTGTGTCAGTGCCCAAAAGGATGCCAGAACCGCGCGGTGCAGGCATTCCTTCATCAGCTTGAGGGGCGAATGAAATAGTAGATGTCATCAATATTTTGGGGTCGATTTCGAAAAGCACCTTCATAAGCTTCGACGGCTGCCAGGTGCTATACTCTGTCTCGGGTAGATCATCCTTAAAGGCTTTTGCCCGATCATAGGTTAGCGCTTCCAATGCAAACCGACATTCGAGCGCTGCATAATGAAGCGATGGGGAGTCTATATTGGTCAGCAAGGCACGGGCGCGCTGAACAGCCTCGCGAGCGATTTGGCGGTAATCTGAATTGAACATTTTGCTTCCTGCTGCGACCGATACGGCAGGGACGACTATCGTCCCTTGCGATCCGCCCAAAGGCATTCGGCACGCGCCGAGACTGCATCTGCGATTTCTTGGCTTCGGAAAAATAAGCCGCCGTTGACGCTAATGTGTTCGGCTTTTAGCTCGCTTATTGCTTGGTCAAGTGAGCTATGCCAACTAATGTCCCAGTAGGGCCTTTTTGCCATTTGGTTCCTGCGGTTCCTTGCAATGCGGAACGGATATTTCTTTGAGTAATCGAACGTCGAATTTCGCTGACCGTGACGACGTGCGAAGTCCTTATCAAGGAGCATGTTTGTTTTGAAGCTCATGACAATATCCCCCGGATTGAAAATGAGGATATAGGGAGCTGACGACTGCCACGCCATGTTCATTTCGCTGATAACCGCAGGTTCTCTCATCCGGAAGGCGTTCGCAAAACGCAGTTTTGGTGCCAGTCTCTCAACTCCACCAACATCTACCTGTTACATTCTCGGCCACGCCGCACCTCCCCGCTTGACAGCGCCGGCTAATCGCAGCATGACCCGCGGGCTCGCAGGGCCCAGGTCCGACGGCCGGCGTGCGGATGTGGCGGAACTGGTAGACGCACTGGGTTTAGGTTCCAGCGCCGCAAGGCGTGGAGGTTCGAGTCCTCTCATCCGCACCAGCCGCCGCTCCTCAGTGGCGCACCGGGCGCCCCCTTCGCGAAAGATCTGCTAGTGCCTAACTCCAGCCGACTGATCCATGCTGAGCCGCAACTGTTCGTCACCGACATGGACACGGCGCTCAACTTCTATCGCGAACAACTCGGCTTCGACCTCGCCTTCACCTCGGGCGAGCCGGTCTTTTACGCTCAGGTCAAACGCGGCGGCGCCATGCTCAACCTGCGCCATGCCGATCGGCCGGCTTTCGACGCCGAGTTCAAGGCCCAGGAAGGCGACGTTTTGAGCGCCACCATCACGCTCGATGTCGCCAAACCGCTTTATGCCGAATTTGAGCGCAAGGGCGTAGCGTTTGCCCAAACCTTGCGCACCGAGCCGTGGGGCGCGGTGACCTTCATCGTCGCCGATCCGGACGGTAACCTGATCTGCTTTGCGGCGTCGGCGTAAGCTGTCACGCCAGCGTCATGGGCGCGGCCTATGTTGCGGCATCGCAACAATATCGGCGAGCCGTATATTGCCCGCTTGATTTTCGCGGCGAAGGCGGCAATATGATTGCAATTGAGACGTGTTGCGGCGTTTTTCGCCCCTTGCCGTTCCCGGCACCGCCTTTATGCACGGCAAATTCGCCGTTCGCGCATTTTCCTTTTGAATTTGCCCCCAACGCGGACTAAAGCACGGGTCTCGCGTTCACGCCCGGTTAACATTTCTTTCAGCCATGTGAGCAGGTGCAGCACAAAACGGCTTGCATTTGCCCGCAATGCAAACATGTTACGGCGTTGAACGGTCTGCTCTTTATGGATTGCTCATGAAAAAGATAGAAGCTGTCATAAAGCCCTTCAAGCTGGATGAAGTGAAGGAAGCCCTTCAGGAAATCGGCGTGCAGGGAATGACCGTGCTGGAGGCCAAGGGATATGGCCGCCAGAAGGGCCATTCCGAACTCTACCGGGGTGCGGAATACGTCGTTGATTTTCTCCCGAAAATCAAAATTGAACTGGTCGTGGCCGACGACCTGGCGCCCACCGCCCTGGATGCGATCCAGACCGCGGCGCGCACCGGAAAAATCGGCGACGGCAAGATCTTCGTGAGTGACGTCATTGACGTCCTCCGTATTCGAACCGGGGAAACCGGGCCGCAGGCGGTCTAGCACCGCCAAAGTCCTCCCCTCTCCATATTCTACGGCTTCATGGGGCGTCAAAAAATGACATCTGCAGACATTCTCAAGCTCATCAAGGAAAAGGACGTCAAATACGTCGACGTGCGCTTTTCCGACGTGCGCGGTAAATTGCAACACGTGACTTTCGACATCGACCTGGTCGATGACGAATTCCTGAACGACGGCACCATGTTCGACGGTTCGTCGATCGCCGGCTGGAAGGCCATCAACGAGTCGGACATGAAGCTGCGTCCGGACCTGAAGACGGCCTATATCGACCCGTTCTATCAGCAAACCACGCTGTTCCTGTTCTGCGACGTCATCAATCCGGACACCAACGAACCTTACAACCGCGACCCGCGCTCGATCTCGAAGAAGGCCCTGGCCTACGTCAATTCGTCGGGCATCGGCGACACCGCCTATTTCGGCCCGGAAGCCGAATTCTTCATCTTCGACGACGTGCGCTGGTCGATCTCGTCGGACAACACCGGCTACGCCTTCGATTCGACCGAACTGCCGCAAAACTCGGCCAAGGTCTATCCGGAAGGCAATATGGGTCACCGTCCGGGCCCCAAG
>FTCV01002205.1_pt1 | contig 16872 bp, 8 predicted proteins | sample 1639691 | NCBI WGS metagenome assembly FTCV01 (sample SAMEA3914864, study PRJEB12502) | metagenome | biome: forest; material: soil | place: USA | collected 2012-03-12 | depth 0.3 m
CCAGATACAACTGGCTCCGGGTAAGTGGCGATTCCAGATTCATGCCGACGGCGGTGTGCGGTTGATGGTCAATGGAAAGCCCGTAATCGAGAGATGGCAGGGCGGGGGCTTTGGCCTCAGTGAAGGCGACTACGAGCAACCCGCGCTCGATGATGTTACGATCGAAGTGGAAAATTTCGTTCCTTCCACGTCATCGGGATTCGATTTGGTATTGATGCCCGTGACCCCCGCGCATCCTGACGAACCGGCGGGTTACTGAAGCCCGGCGCCAAAGAGGGCGACCGGGCTCCAGCCCAACCATGGAAAAATTGGCTGTATGCAGCGAAGCGATTCCGCCATGTGGTAGCAACTCCCGCGGGCGGCGGTAGTTAAGGCTAGCCGACCTTGCAGAGCGTCGGAACGAGATGCTGCGGGGTGGAGCTGTGCACCCGCTCGTGGCTGGCGCGAACTGCCGGAGTATGGCAGTGATCTGTGGCAGAACCGTGACGGTTCTGTGACACTGCGGTAACACCGGCAGGGCCGCCGGATTGACGGAAGCTGCGTGGCTTACGTACCTAGCGAACGGCAGAGAATGACCAGCAATCCCGCGGAATGCTGCTGACATTCGGATGCAGTGACCAACGATGAAGGATCCCTTCCCGCGTCATGCCGGCTTTCTCTAGCACACGGGCTGAGGCAAAATTCTCCTCATCGACAATCGCCCAGACCCGAAAAATTCCCGGCTCGGTGAAAAGCTGGCGGATCACGGCGCGCACGGTCTCGGTCATGTAGCCTTCGCCCCAGTACTTTCGGGCCAGGACGTAGCCGAGCGAACAGCGCCATGACTGACGCTCGGGCGTCACCGAGATCATGCCCATGACGGTTCCCGGCTGGTTCTGTGGCGTGATCGTCCACGAAAAATCTGTCCCGGTTTCCCAGCACGCGAGGCGCGAAAGCAGCGCGGACAGCGCGTCTTTGAGCGAATCATGCGGACGCCACGTCAGATATCGCGTGACCTCAGGATCAGCTCCGTAATTCTCGTAGATGGCCGAGGCGTCTTCGATGACGGGCTTGCGCAGGTGAAGCCTTGGCGTGTCGATGATTTCCGGAAGCAGCATGAAATAGGGTGGCGGGACTCGCGTTTCGGATTCCGCCTTTTGGCCGGATGCCCGGTTCGCAAGGCGGATGTACTAAGCTCCAACGCAAGCGGACTACGCGCGAACGCGTGTCCCAAGAACGCGCGTGTGATCCATTCGCGAAAAGCGGAGCGGGTTATAATCGGAAGCGGTTACTTTTTCACCGTTCCCAGATATTGCCAAATGGCTTCGAATTGTTCGTGTGCCTTGCCATCGAAGAAATCGGTGATCTGCGTCTTGCCGGCATCATCGGCAAAACGTGGCATCTTCGTGTCCGGATCGAGCCGGAGTGGGAAATTGACCCAGCGATGGTAGTACGCATGGCGGATTCGCTCATGAGCATAGGCAAGATTGATGCCCGGCGCTTCAAAGACTGCAGTTGGAGGGCGTTCTCCGACGCCATGGCAGGTGGTGCAATTGAATCCGCCATTTTCACTTATGAGAGTCGCGCCTGCTTTGACAAAGGCCGGATCGGCAGGCGGCTCGGGCTCGCTCGCGGTCGGCAGGCCGTGATCGAAGGCGAGACCCTGCGCCAGTGTTTCGGCGCGAACACCGAATCCGGGCATCCGGGCGATCAACCATGGGCGGGGCTTGTAAGCGACTCCTCCCGCGATGAACTTCGCAGCCCAGTCGGTCTTCAGCTTTTCGCCGAGCCACGTGAAGAGCGGAGCCGTGGTCCCTGCGATTGGCTGGCCTTCACCTTCAGGCGCTGGCGCGGCCGCGGTCAGCGGAGCGATGTCATTGTCCAGTTGCGACCAGACGCTCGATTCGCCATCGCGACTGTGACAGGCGGCGCAGCGGACGTTTACAAATTGGCGCTGTAGGAATTCAGCGGGATTATCCTGCTTGAGCGAATCGAAGCCATTCGCGGCGAAGGCCTTCAGTGCGTCGCGTTGTCCCGCCGTAAGTGAGAAGTCAGGCGCGGTGCCGCGGTCCTTGGCATCGGTCGCCAGACAGCCACGCAGCCATCCGTTTTTCAAGGTGTCCGCAAGTTTGGGCTGAGTCGTCGGCGGGACGCCGGCGTGACAGTTCAGGCAGCCAACCGTCGCGGCGAGAAGGGCGCCTTTTGCGGCATCACCTTTGGGGCCTGCTGCGAATTCGTGTTGATTTCCGGAGAGCAGGAAAGCCACGAGGCGCTCGGCTTCTTCGTCGGTGAGTCGGAAGTTTGGCATCCGCGTCCACTGATAGAATTGCTGTGGGTTCTTGAGATATTCACGCAGCGCCGGGGCCTGCCATTTGGCCTTGAGATGGCCGAGCGGCACGCGATCGAATTCATCCTTTCCATCGTATTCGGGTGGCGTATGGCAGGCGATGCAACCGAGGTTGGCAAAGAGCGCGCCACCTGCCGGGGCCAGATCTTCCGCTGGTTTGGCGTCGTTGGGCTGACCGAGAGAGACAAGGTACGCGGCGATATCAGCGGCCCGCTGATCGACCTGTTCGCCCGAACCTGCAAAGAGGCGGGGCATCGGCGTATGCGGACGGATCGAATGCGGATCGTTGATCCAATGCGCAAGCCAAGCTTCGTTGAACCGAGCTCCGAATTCCGCGAAAATCGGGGCATCCTGCGCGAGTTCAGGCATCGCGCCTTCCTGGCCCTTCGCCGGAACGAGGCCAGTGCCGTCGTGACAGGCAGTGCAGTGAAGCTGCGCGAACAGGAGACGTCCTTCGCGGAGCCGTTCTCCCGTGCGGAGATCGGTCGCGCCGGCATTGTGCGAGAGTGCATTCGGCTGGACCGGTTCGGTCGGGAAATCCTTCGAAGACCAGGAAAGCCGCAGCATCGCGTCGCCTTTCGCCGGGCTCTTGTATTCGACGAGGAGCTTATTTGGTCCCTTGTTCAACTGAACGGGTTGACCCACGACGTGCGCATTGCCGTCGAGGACTTTGGCTCCATTGATCGAGACTGTGAAGCTGCCGAGGATGTCTGCGGAGAAGATGTATTCGGAGCGCAGCGGCGACACGATGTCGCCTTCCCATTTTGCGGTGAATGCTCCAACCGGAAGGAAGGGAGTGGCTGGCTGGCCTGCTGGCACGTAGAGAGCGACTAGGCGCGCGTCGCGTGTATCCGTCTTCCCGCCGGATTCAAAAGTCAGCGCGAGGCCCTGTTTTGCTTCCGCCTTTGCTTCGGGGAGTGGCGGTGCTTTTTACGGGGCTTCTGCCGCGACGCAGCCCAGGGCAGCGGCGGTCAGCGCGGTGGCAATTACGAAAAAGGATTTCATGAGGAGGAGGAAATCGAGTGCGACAAATCGGCACGCCGCGAGGTTTGCCGCGGCGCGCGCGAACTGTGTAGAGACGCGTGCCGCTTCCGTCAATCGCACACCTACGGGAGGCGTTGCGGTTGCCTAATCCCGCGCTTTGACCACGCCGCCCGCGGTCACTGCATCCGGCGGATGGAGGATGACTTGTTGCCCATTGGTCACGCCCGAGATCACTTCCGCTGCGATCCCGTTGTTGTGGCCGATCTCGACTTTTTGGAGCCGAGCGCGTCCAGAATCAGCGACGAAGCACATCCAGTCGCCGCCGCGGCGAAAGAGTGCGCCAGTTGGGATCTGCAGCACGTCGGGCGATGACCACGTAAAGATCCGGGCTTCGACGCGGTAACGATCACCGAGTTGTTCCTGCCCCGGCAATTCGGTGAACTCGACCCGCACCTTGACGCGTTGTTCCTCCACGCCAAGGGCCGAGACTTTGGTGAAAGCTGCTGGTTCGACTACCTGAACCGTCGCGGGAATTGGCTTTGTGCCGCCCCAGCGCTCAATAATTGCCGGGGCGCCCACCTTCACGCCTGCGGCGTCGGTCGAAAGCAACTCGATCTCGGCTTCGAGATCCGTCGGATCACCCACCTCCATGATCGGAGTGCCTGCCGCAACGATTCGAGCGCTCTCCTCGAATACATTCAGTACATAGCCGGAAACCGGCGCAACGATCTTGAAGGGCTCCCCGCCTGCCTCGAAGTGGCCCTGTGCCTGGAGCAGGGCGGCCTGGGCTTGTTCCAGTTCGAATTTCGACACCTGCAGCGCAAATTCGGCGCTCCGCAGTTCGCGTTCGCGCATTGTCGCAGCCATGTCCGCGGCGTCCCAATCCTTCGTGGAGATTGCTCCGGTCTGGTGAAGGGGGAGCGCTCGCAACCTATCATGGGTGGCCAGATCTGCTGCAGTGCGGGCTCGCTCCAAGTCGGCCTGGTGTTGATTCAGCGACGCCTCGGCTGCTTTCACCCGGGCTTCGGCCTGGGACTGTGTCCGCGGGTTTAGCAGACTGGCCGGCTCTGCCTGCACGCAGGCCAGAACGGTAGTTCCGGCTTCAATTTTTGCACCTGCACGAAGGTCCACTCGTTGAAGAAAACCGCTCACTGGCGGCGAGATCGTGAATCGATGCCTGATGCGCGTCTTGCCCTCTTCGAGTACGGAAACGGCCAACGAGCCCCGGCTGACCTTGCCGATCTCGACGGGAAGTGGCTTTGGCCGAAGCCCTTGGATAAGCAAGCCTGCCACCAGGGCCACGCCCAACCAAGGCACGGCTTTGCCGAAATTTCGACGTTTGCGTGCTGCCGGACGTTTTACGGCCGAGGCGCTGGATGCGGGCGGGTTCATTGCCGGCTCCCGGAGCGAAACTGGGGAATGGGCGGGCTCGGTCTTCACGGTTGCTGATTGGTCAAAAGCCCAACATCCCGCACGGAGGCCGGGTCGTCCATGCCATTATCGAATCGATTCATGGCGGGTTTTCTTATCGATACGAACTATTGAGAATTGTTGTCGCGTGCCGATAAGGAATGGGTACGTTGGTTCGTTTCTTGTTAACAGGTCGTTATGAGTGATTTGTCTTTAAACCGTTATTGAGTAAACGCCATTCGGAGCAAAGATTGCCACAGGATTGTCTGAACTTCGGAATTGCCCGGCCACCAGCGCATAAAGTAATACGGGGACCTCTGCCCATGAAAGGTCTCAATCGGTTTTGGTTTGCGCTGGTTCTCAACATGCTTTGGATTGCCGGAGTGCATGGGGCCCCTGCGGTGCGTACCCAGCAGCTTCGCGCTGCCTCCGGAGTCACGATCCCAGGCAAGTTTTCGAAGGCGGCAGATTCGCTTCAAGGTCAGCGCCCGCTTGTAAATGCCGGCAATCACAGGGTTGTAGCGCTCGGAAGCAGGGCCTCGCTTTCCGGGACTGCAGTCGGCTTTAAACCTGGGGCTGCGTTGCAGACGACCTGGACGAAGGTCCGCGGTCCAGGAAATGTGGTTTTTGCCGATCACACCGCAGTTAAGACGACGGCTACCTTTTCCACGCCGGGCAGCTACGTCCTGCAGCTTTCCGCGACCGATGGCACGCTCTCGAATAGTGAGACTGTCGAGATCACAGTTCAGGATACCTCGGGAATTCCGGCATCGCTGACGATGACGAGCGACCCCGGTGATTATATTGGTGGCGGCCAGACTTATAACTATACCAATCAGACCGGTACCTTTGGGGTTTCTACTTATGGCAAGGATCTCATGGTTTCCTATAACGATCCCGGATACGTAAACTCTTGGGACCTCGAAATTGGCGGCCCTGAGTTTGGACCGCTTCAGCTTGGTACTTATACTGGGGCGACACGAGCGGCTTTCCGGGGGCCGACCGAGCCGGGGCTCGATGTTTCCGGTAACGGGCGCGGTTCCAACACGCTGACCGGCAGCTTCGTAATCAAAAAGATCATTTATGGAGCAAATGGTACGGTCGTTTCGTTGTGGGCCACTTTCGAACAGCATTCGGAAGGGGCCGTGCCTGCCCTGCGAGGAGAGATCAAATACAACGTTGATTCTACAGCCACCCCGGTGAATCAGGCGCCCGCTACCTACGCGGGCGTGGATCAACGCATCGTATATCCAGCCACTGCCAACCTTTCAGGCTTGGTGCAAGACGACGGCCTGCCTATCGGACATGTGCTGGTGCCCACGTGGAGCCAGGTGAGCGGACCCGGAACGACAACTTTTAGTCAACCCTCCGCGCTGCAGACGACGGCTTCGTTTTCGGTTCCCGGACAGTACGTGCTGCAACTTTCTGTTAGCGATGGGCTATTGTCCGGCTCGGACACTGTGACGATAACTGTCGTCGATCCCAGCGTGCAGACATCTCTGGTCATGACAAGCGATGCTGGCGACTACATCGGTCAGGGGCAGACTTACAGCTTCGATTTGACCACAGGCAGTTTCAGCCTGAATTCGAGCGAAAGCACACTGACGATTTCATACGGCGACGGTGCCAATCAGTGGTGGGATCTGGATTTCGCAACGCCGGGCAATGCGCCTTTCACCGTGGGCACTTATACAGGTGCGGCCCGGGCTGCTTTCAAGGATCCATCCCAGCCAGGACTCGATGTCTCCGGCGATGGACGCGGTTCAAATACCCTGACAGCCAGCTTCACGGTAAAGAAGGTCATTTATGGGCCCTCGAATAACGTTGTTTCCTTCTGGGCAACGTTCGAGCAGCACTCGGAAGGGGCGACGCCAGCGCTTCGCGGCGAGGTGAAGTACAACGCCCAGGATACTGATCCGTCGGTGAATCAGCCGCCGAGTTCTTACGCTGGCCCCAACGCCCGTGTTGTGCTGCCAAATGCCCTCGCACTCGCTGGTCTGGCGGCTGACGATGGTTTGCCAAATGGAACACTCAGCACTGCGTGGAGCGTCGTGAGCGGTCCAGGGACGGTGACATTTGGGGATTCGACTTCGCCGCAAACCTCCGCGGCGTTCTCTGCGGCAGGAAATTACGTCCTCGCGCTCACTGCCAGCGATGGCGTGTATTCGACCGTAAGCAAAATGAACGTCGAGGTCGTCGATGCCTCCGTCAACACATCGCTGACAATGACCAGCGACGCTGGTGATTACATCGGGCAAGGCAAGACCTATAACTACAATCTCACTAACGGAGATTTTACGGCCACTTATTCAGGTGGGGTCATGACGATCAACTATAGCGGTCCCTCGTATGATGACTGGACGCTGCAATTCGCCGCGCCTTACTATGGGGCGTTGACGGACGGTTATTACTCAGGGGCGGCGCGGTATCCGTTCCAAAGCTCCAATCAGCCCGGACTGAGCGTCTATGGAGAAGGGCGGGGATCCAATACGCTGACTGGCAATTTCACGGTCAAACAAATCGTAATTGGAACCGATGGCTCGGTGAGTTCCTTCTGGGCGACTTTCGAACAGCACTCCGAAGGGGCGACGCCTGCGCTTCGTGGTGAGATCAAGATCAACGTCAGCGGTGCCAATAGCAATCAGCCGCCGATCGTTAATGCAGGAGGAAGTGCCTCGGTTTTGCTTTCAAATGCACTTGTCCTCGCGGGAACAGCTGCGGATGACGGCCTGCCGAACGGGACTTTGACAAGCACCTGGAGCATGGTGAGCGGACCCGGGACGGTTACCTTCGGAGATCCATCGTCCCTGACGACCAGTGCGACATTTTCGGCGGCAGGTGCCTACGTGCTGGCGCTCACGGTTAGCGATGGACAGCTCTCGGCGGTAAGCAATCTGCCCGTCATCGTGATCGACCCGAATAATCCCACGTCGCTGACCATGACGAGCGATAGCGGCGATTGGATCGGGCAGGGGAAGATCTATAACTTTGACCTGACGACCGGCATTTTCTCCGCCACCTATTCGACTGGGGTTGTTTCGCTGAATTACAGCGGGGGCGGTGAGATGTGGACGCTCGATTTCGCGGCTCCGTATCATGGCCCGCTCGTGCCGGGAACTTATACCGGTGCGGTTCGATATCCTTTTCAGGCGACTTCCCAGCCCGGGCTGGATATCGATGCCGACAGTCGTGGATCGAATACCCTGACCGGGACCTTTGTGGTCAAGAAGGCGATCTATGGCGCAAATGGCAAAATGGCCTCGTTCTGGGCGACCTTTGAGCAACATTCGGAAGGCGCGGTCCCCGCACTTCGCGGGGAGATCAAATTCAATGCAGGCGCGACTGATACTTCGACGAATCAGCCTCCCGGCGTTTACGCGGGCGCGGATTCGGTTGCGACGCTTGGGCGCCAGCTTTCTCTTTCCGGAGCGGTGACCGACGACGGACTGCCGGGGGCGGTCACGATTACCTGGAGTCAGCTAAGTGGGCCTGGTGTCGCGACTTTTGCAAATCCTGCTTCGGTTCAAACAACGGTTACCTTCTCTGCTGCAGGGCAATATGTATTGCAGCTCGCTGCCAGTGACGGACAGCTCTCGGCGACCAGCAGTCTCAACGTAAATGTCGTCGATCCAAACGAGAATACGTCGCTGGTCATGACCAGCGATGCCGGTGATTATATCGGCGCTGGGCAAACTTACGATTATACGCCCTATGATGGCGTATTTTCGGTCTCGAAGAATTACGACAATGGCGTGTCGATCGATTTCAACACGCCTGATTATAGTCATTTCTGGTATCTCGACTTCGCGGCTCCAGGTGGTGCGACTCTTACCCCCGGAACTTATAACGGAGCGGTGAGGTTTCCGTTTCAGGGGAGCCTGGCGGGGCTGGATATCGCGGGCGATGGCCGTGGATCCAATACCTTGACCGGCAGTTTTGTGGTAAAGGAAATTCAGTTTAACGCCGACGGATCGGTAGCCAGTTTTTGGGTGACGTTTGAGCAGCACAGCGAGGGCGAGACTCCAGCATTGCATGGCGAGTTCAAGTATCGCGCGCCACTCTTGCCGATCCCTGATGCGGGATCGGGTGGAGCGACGTTTACTGCATTGCCGGTTCAGCTCAATGGTTCCGCGACCGTGGGTGGTCAACCGGCTGGACCTGACGTGAGTTATACGTGGTCTGAGGTTAGCGGTCCCGTGGCAGTCTGGTTCTCGAATGCGGCTAGTCCAAATACGACGGCGATATTCCCGATCGCGGGGACGTATGTTCTCCAGCTTACGGCCAGCAATAGTTCGGGCTCTTCCAGCGCGCAGGTGACTTATACGGTAACTTCCGTGAATGGAACCTACGATGGAATCCTGCTTTCCGGTGATGGTTCACCGGTCGGGGTGTTGAATCTCCAAATGACTCTTCGGGGAACATTTTCGGCGAAGCTGCAGATCGGTGATTCGGCTTATCACTTCGCCGGGATGCTTGGGCCCGACGGTACGTGGCAAGGTCCCGGTGCCGCCCGCAAGAATGCCCCGTGGATCGAGCTAGTGTATCAGGATGGCGGTACGGTGTCGGCATCCATATTCGTCAACGGGCAAACGATCGACGGCACTTTGCAGCAAGTGACGCCGATCGCTGGAACGAAGTTTCCGAAGACACTGGTCGGGATGTATGCATTTCAGCTTTCCGTCGCTTCGGGTGAGGTCGGCTGGGGAACAGTGAGTGTCAATTCCCAGGGACAAGCTGTGGTGAAAGTTTCTGCTCCGGATGGTTTGCCATTCGTAGCGGGGGGGACGGTGTCGGCGGACGGAAAGCTCCTGATAAATACCTATCTCAAGCGTGATCAATCGGATCTCGCGGGGACCATCCAGTTCCCGCTTACTTCCGGGGCGGACGTCAATGGCACCCTCTACTGGGGCGAACCGTTGAAGCTCCTCGGAAGTGTTCCGGCTGGGACAAACCATCCGCCGCTGGTGTTGCATGGCGCGAAGATTGTTCCGGTGAATGTGAAATCGGAGCCGCTAACGGGCTCGACCGCAGCCGTGCCGGTCAATGTGACGATTTCGGGATTTGGCAGCGACACACAGCCTTTGGTCGTCCCGCTCATTCTCGTCGGGCGCAATTCAGTACAGCTCCAGTCCGGTTCCGCAGTCGTCAAGCTCCAGTCGAACATCGACGGTCTGATCACCGGGAGCATCCTTGATCCTCATTCCCACGCTTCAGTCCACTTTACAGGAGTCATTCTCCGGAATGACCAGATTGGGCTTGGAAGCTTTACCAGTCATGGTGTTGCGGGATCGATTAAGCTGAATCTTGCCAGTTGGTAACCTCGTAACCGCCGCGCAGACGTCTATTCGGCGGCCTTCAATACACTGAGAAGATCCAGGTGCCGGATGCGCCGGCTTACCACGGTGAATGAAATGGTGGTGGATGCGACGACCACCAGCACGGCCATTGAGTAAGTGTGAGCCGTCAGGAGAAGAGGCAGACGCACGCTTTCCGTGCTCGCGGTGCGCACAATCGCCGCTGCGAGTCCGCTGCCGATGAGGAGCCCGAGCGGCAGCGCCAGCACGGTCAGGATTGCGAGCTCATTGATCAGCACGCCGGCCACCTCACGGTGGGTGAAGCCGATGACTCGAAGGGTCGCAAGATCGCGGCTGCGTTCGCTGAGGGCAATACGCGCGCCGTTGTAGACGACTCCGAAGGCCACGACGATCGAGAAGGAAAAATAGAGCGTCTGGAGCATCGACATCGTCTCTGCCGTTGTCTTCTTGAAACTCTCCCGCATCGATTCCTTGATCATCATGGTGCCGACGCGCGGCGTCTGCTTTACCTTCGCCAGGAATTCTCCCCAGTGGCTTTTATCTATTGAAAGATAGGCGCCGCTAACGGTATCGGCTTCCCGCATCAGGCGATGCAGGCTTTCCGCTTCCATATAGGCTGCAACGCCCGCGTAATCGGTAAATACCCCAGCCAGCACGGCGTCGCGCACAGGCCGCTCGCCTTCCTCGACTTCGAGTTGAATGTGATCGCCGGGCTGCGCTCCGAGGATTTCGGCAAGCTTGGCTGAGATGAATAATCCATCCGCCGGAAGCGACAGGGGATGGCTATCTGCATCCAATAGCCGGTTGAGGATCCCGTCGCGCGGAACACCGCTGACGGCCAGCTTCCGTGACCGGTGCCCGAAGCGCAGTTGCGCCGGCACCGAACGGAACGGTTCGGCAAGAACGACGCCAGGCAAATGGCGAAGGTCGGATAACGCTGCGGCGGAGCCGGGTTCGACGAGTCCGATCGTGACATCCTGCCGCTGGGCCACGTCCCATTGAAATGTGAGCAGGTAATTAATGCCTTCCTTGATCGTGCCTGGGATCACGGGAATGCCTGTCGCCAGGGCGAGGCCGAGTCCGGTGAAAACTGCCTGCCAGGGGCGCCGTTCGAGATTGCGTAGCGCCATCCTGAGCGAAACTCCGAGGAATCGGGCCAGACCGATTCGCTCGACGAAGGCGGGCCGGAACTCTGCCGGTGGCTCCGGCCGCATGGCTTCCGCTGGAGGAAGTCGAACGGCCTGCCGCACCGCTCCGATCACTCCGGCAAAGGCGGCCCCGGCACTTACCAACAGCGCGATGGCGATGGCGGATTGATCGGGCCGGAAGGGCAGGGACGGAAACCGGAAGAAGCGATGATAAACCTGCACCACGTTATTCCCGAGCCAGAAGCCGAAGCCGCAGCCAATCAGCGTGCCGATCACAACGATAACCAGGGAAAACTTAAGATAGTGAAGGCCGACCTGGGTGGAGGAATAACCGAAAGCCTTGAGCTGCGCGATCTGCTCGCGCTGCAGCCGGACGAGTCTCGTGAGCACCGCGCTCGACATAAAGGCGGCGATGCTGAGAAACGCTGCTGGAAAGGCAAAGGCGAGCGCATGCAGGACGCGGAGTTCGTCGTTCAGGCGGACGGCTGAGGGATGGTCCTTGCGGCCGTAAGCTCCGAGAGCACCGTACGGCGCAAGGATGAGATCGAGTTCGGCGATGATCGGGGCGTTATCCTCGCCCGGGGCGACGTCGACGATGACGTTGTTAAACGCGCCGTGAAGATCCAGCGCGGTAGAGAGCTCGCGCTCGTTCATCCACAGCACGCCAAAACGAAGGTTGTCCGGCAATGTTTCGCCCGGCCGCGCTTCAAAGACGTATTCCGGCGAAAGCGCGGTTCCGACGATCGTCAGCACCTGGCGCTGGCCGCGAATGATCGCCGGGATCTGATTTCCAGGCACGAAACCATGGGCGGTGGCAAATGCCTCGCTGACGACGACCTCGCCTCGAGCGCCGATTTCTGGAAGTCGACCGGTGCGGATGAAGAGCAGGTTCAACTGTTGGGGACGATCGTCCGGCAGCGAGATCGCCATGGCGTCCACAGGCTCCGCGTAACCCGGAAGATCGAGCGTCACACGGCCGGTGGCGCGCGTTTCGATCATGGCAACGCCGGGGATCTTCGAAAGCTGCGTGCGTACGTCGTTTGGAGCGCGCTTCAGGTCGGCGAAGACATCGGCGAAGTGATAGCGCTCGTAGTATTCGTCGCGCGTCGTTTCCAGGGAGCAGATCAGGCTGCGAGCCATGATCATCATGGCCAGTCCACAAGCCATGACGAGGCCTACGGCGAGCGTCTGGCCCTTCATCTTCCCCAGATCCCGCCACAGTTTCTTGTCGAGTGCGTTCACGGTCGAGGCCGGATTACGCCCTATGCGATCAATTCGCAAGTACCACGATGTCTTCTGGTGCGGCGGTCGCGTACAGGTCGCGGTCCATGCTCGTTTCGACGAAACGCGGATTCAGTTCGAAAATCTTCAATTCCTGACCTTTGGCGGCGAAGCGGTACTGTGCCATTTCGCCGAGGTAAGTCCGATCGCGCAACCGGCCTTCGACGGCATTGGTTTCCGGCCGCTGCAGGCTCAGCTTCCAGCTTTCGGGCCGGATCGACAGGGTGACCTTGCTCGCGCCTGCCGGGAGATCCGCCGGAGCGGCAGAGGAAAAAATTCCCAGCGCGGTCTCGACCCGGACGTTTCCGTTGGCGGCGTCGAGGATCTGGCCATCGATAAAATTGCTTTCACCCATGAAGTCGGCCACGAAGCGGGAGCGCGGATGCCGATACACCTCCGCCGGTGTGCCTGCTTGGCGGATCTGTCCGGCATCTAGCACCGCCATGCGGTCGGCGATGGAAAGCGCCTCCTTCTGGTCGTGCGTGACGTACACAGCCGTGAGCCCAGCCTCGCGGCAAATGCGGCGGATTTCACTGCGCATTCCGAGCCGGAGCTTGGCGTCGAGATTCGAAAGCGGCTCGTCGAGAAGCAGGCACCGGGGGCGGATTACCAGTGCACGGGCCAGGGCTACACGTTGCTGCTGGCCTCCTGAAAGCTGATGGATGCGCCGGTCGCCAAGGCCGCCCATTTGCACCGACTCGAGAGCTTCTTCGACCCGCCGGGCGACTTCGCCGGAAGGTACGCGCCGTTCTTCCAGTCCGAACGCAACATTCTGCGCCACTGAGAGATGTGGCCACAGCGCGTAGCTTTGAAACATCATTCCCGTATTGCGCAGATGAGGGGGAACTCGCGTCACGTCTTCCGTTCCAAAGAGGATCCGGCCGCGATCCGGTTCGTAGAATCCGGCGATCGTTCGCAGCAGAGTCGTCTTTCCGCAACCGCTCGGCCCGAGCAGGAAAAAGATTTCGCCGGCTTCGATCCGCAGATCGATTTCCTTGAGGGCGGGCGTTTCCCCGAAGCGCTTCGTGACGTGATCGAGAGTGATGGGAATCACCCCATGAAATTCAGGGGCGGCAGAGGCGGTGCCAAGTTTTTTCGCCGATGGAATTGAGTCGCTATCGACAAATTAACTGTCCACCGGTAAATTATTGACAGCTGGTAATTTGTATATCCCTCAGATTATCGTTTTAAACACGTATGATTCATCGCGATTACCTCATCGTCGGTGCGGGTGTTGCAGGTGCGAGCGTTTGTGAAGGGATCCGGGAATACGATCCCAAAGGAAGTGTGATGATCGTTGGCAATGAGCACGTATTGCCGTACCATCGTCCGCTTCTTTTCGAGAACTGCCTCAATGGAAAGCAACCGGTGCCGGAGAAACTGCAGCAGCACGATCTGGCCTGGTTTGAAAAAAAACATATCGATGTGCGGCTCGATACGCTCGTCACGCAACTCAATATCGAACGGCATCTGGCGGTGCTGAATAACGGCCAGACCGTCGAGTTCAAAAAGGCCTGCCTCGCCATGGGCGCGCGCTCGCGGCGTCCCCAGGTGGCTGGATATAATCTAGGCAACGTGGTCTATCTCCGCACTTTCCGCGACATGCTTGCTTTGCGCGAGATGATCGAGATTGAACGCGAGGTGATCATTGTGGGCGGCGGCTTTCTCGCAGCCGAGGCGGCTTCGATCCTTGCCGAAAAGCCAAAGACCAAAGTTTCGATCCTTCACCGCGGTAAGCATCTCTGGGACAAGAAGCTCGATCCTGAGACGGCGGAGTGGTTTACACAGCGCTTCGCCCAGAAGGGGATTCGTTTGTTACTCGGCGAGGTTGTGAATGGCTTCGAAGGCCGCACCGCGCTTAGGAATGTGCAGACCAAGAGCGGCCAGCGCTACCAGGCCGAACTGGCAATCGTAGCCATTGGTTGCGAGCCGAATCTTGCCCTGGTGCAAAATACGCCGTTGGCCTATCCGCATGGCACACCGGTCAATGATCACCTTGAGACCGATGAAAAGGGAATCTACGCGGTGGGCGACATCGCGGCTTTCCCCTGCAAGGTGCTGGGTGGCGTGCGTCGTTTTGAATACTGGGAGAGCGCCATTGCGCAGGGGCGTGTTGCGGGCGCGAACATGACTGGCAGGAAGCGGATGAAGTTTGAACAGGTGCCTCATTGCGAAGCGCGCGCGTTCGATTTGCACTTCGATTTCGTCGGCGATTTCTCCCGCCCGCCGGCTCGCTGGCAGATCGACGGCGCTTACGAGAAGAACAAGTTCATCGTCCATTACTATCAACCCAATGGGTTGATGGGGATCCTGCTCTGCAATCAGTCCGCCGAAAAAGTAGAGGCCGCCAAGGTGGACTTGAAGGAAGCGCCGAGAGGGAAAAAAGAACTCGTGGCGGCAGCTTGAGCAGGTGAAGGCGGGCGCTTTGTCGAGTCGCCGGCCACAGCGTAAGTGCGCTAAGTGCGGCTGTTAAAAGTGGCCGTGGACCGCGGGTTAGTTATATGTGCGTCACTTCTAAAATGGCGCGCTATTATCGGCGCACGTTGAAGGCCGCGTTGACGTGCTGAAGCCTTGCAGTTTCCGACGATGGAAGCCGTCCATAATTCCTGCTCCGCCGAGTAGCAGGCGAATCCTTGGGGATGTCTGTATAAGGTGATGTTTATATGATAGTTATCGCCTGTCTGTGTTACGTATTAAGGTGGGAAATGTGAGTGGGTCGGGGGGCTGCTTCGCTGAAGGGTGTACGGGTTTGCCAGTTGCGAGGTTTGTGCGATGGGGTGGATGAGGGGCGTTTGCCTGGCGCGCCGCTTTTCGGAGGGATGCCGGCTTCAAAAATGGAATTTGCGGCAGGCTTAAATTTATGTTCATGTGAACATATATCATGTCGCTTCCGCCCTTCAGTATCGTTCGCGCTCCGATGGCACTTCCGCCGCTGGAGGGTGATCGTTTTTCCCAAATGGAAGACTGGCAGGGCGTGCCGAGGGGGGCGGGACCGTCGGCTTCGGCTGCGGAGCCTGCTTCGAGCCGGATCGTTAAGATCGCGGAGTTGAGGCGTGCGCTGGAGGAGAAGTTTCCGGCGGCGCCTGAAAAGCGGGATACGCATTTTGTCACCGGGGTGGAGGCGATCGATCGCGAACGCGGACTACCGCGCGCCGCAGTGACGGAGATAAGTGGTTCGACCGGTGCGGGTTCGCTCCTCATCGCTTCGCTCATCCGGGCCGCTAGCCGCGCTCGTTCGTACGCGGGGCTTGTCGATGCCGGCCGGTCGTTCGATACGCTCGATCTCGAGCCGAAGGTCTTGAAGCGCCTGCTCTGGGTTTTGTGCGCGGATGCGCCTCAGGCCGTGAAAGCGGCGGATCTGCTTCTGCGCGATGGGAATCTGCCGCTCCTCCTGCTGGATCTGCAACTGGTTCCGCTGGCGCAATTGCGGCGCATTCCGGTGAATACCTGGCATCGCTTTCATCGCGTGGCGGAGCAGGGGAATGCCGCGTTGGTCGTCCTTACCCCGCGTCCCATGGTCGAAGGCGTGAAGGTACGGATCGTGGCCGGGAATCGCTGGCCGCTCGAAGTCATGACCAGACGGCGCCGTCTGCTCGTGGAGGATCTGGACCTGAAGATCTTCGACAAGCGCACCTTTTTCTCGATGCTGGATCGCCAACTCAAAACCGCCGGCGAAGGCGAGGAGACGGCCAGCTCTCAACCCGCGTGGAAAACCGCTTGAGCCATGCACTTCGCCGTCATTTTCCTGCCGCAGTTTTCGCTGCAAGCGGTGCTGCGTTTTCGCGAGGAATTGCGCGACAAACCGGCGGCGCTGCTGGACGATGCATCCGGCAAGGACCGCGTTCTGGAGATCACACCCGCTGCGGAAGAGGTGGGTGTCGCGTGCGGGCTGACGTCTCCCCAGGCGCTCGCCCGCTGCGGCGAACTGGTCCTGCTGCGGCGTTCGCCGGAACAGGAGAAAATCGTCACGCAGATCCTGCTGGAACTCGCCTTTTCGCTCGCGCCCGGTGTGGAAGAGACGGCCTTGGGGATTTGCACCGTGGATGTGCGCAAGGCGAAGATGCCCGATCCGGAACGCTGGGCTGCCGAGATCGTCGCGCGTCTTTCCTCGTTGCGCCTCGAAGCCAAGGTCGGCGTGGCCGGGACTCCCGATCTGGCGCTGCTCGCTGCCCGTACTGCGACGCCGAGCCTGGTCGTGCGGGATTCCCTCGCGTTTCTTTCCGCGCGCCCGCTCGAGGAGCTTTCGCCTTCGCCGGAGCTGCTCCGCATTTTCCACGATTGGGGGATTCAGCATTTCGGCGGTCTGACACGTCTGCCCGCAGAGGAAATCGCCGCGCGCCTCGGAGTTGAAGCCGCGCGCCTGTGGGAGCAGGCAGCGGGAAAGAGCGATCGCCTTCTGGCCTATGTC
>FTCV01000574.1_pt1 | contig 16869 bp, 18 predicted proteins | sample 1639691 | NCBI WGS metagenome assembly FTCV01 (sample SAMEA3914864, study PRJEB12502) | metagenome | biome: forest; material: soil | place: USA | collected 2012-03-12 | depth 0.3 m
CGATACTGTTCCGACTCGGCTGTCCGCAGTGGCACGCTGAGCATGTGAATCTCAGCCTGTTTGGGTAAGTGACTTACACCACGGCTAGGGACATCACCTCTCTACGGCCAAGAGGCGGCAGGAGATGCCCCCCTGCGCGACCTCAAGACCATCATCCGAGGGTTGATCGGAAATGGAGCACCAGCGGACAGATCAGGGCTCTTGCGGGCGCTCCGCCAGCGCGGTCACAGTGACACTGGAGCGCCTCGATTTGACGCGGACGTCACCTCTCTGCGCGCTGCGACCGCCCTAGAGTTGACCCGCTCGCAGCCTCACACCGTGTTGCCGCTGAACGACGGAATTCCGATTGTTCGAGACGCAGACGCGCCGCTGCGTACGGCGATGGTCGGCCACAGCTTGCTCGTGATCGGCGAGCCAGGAGCAGGCAAGACAGGAGCTCTGGTCAGCGCAGCGCTGGCGTTGCAATCAGCTGATCACGAAGTGCTCTTTCTGTCGGTCGATCGGTTCCCTGGCGTGACACTCGACGCCGATCTGGCGACGCAGTTGAGACTGGCAAATCCCCTGCTTGACGTCTTGGCAGCCCGGCCAGGGGTGGGGCGCAAGATCTTGGTGATCGATGCACTCGATGCTGCCCGAGGCGGTCTGCCTGAATCTGTCTTCGCGACGTTGATAGAGGCGGTGATCGGACAGCTGTCAGCTGATTGGACCGTCATTGCTTCAATTCGAACGTTCGATCTGAGACATGGGCGCAGATTCAAAGCCGCATTTGCGGGCGTTCCCGCTGATCCCGCATACGTTGACGACAACCTGCAGAACGTCCGCCATTTCTTGGTGCGCCGCCTGAGTCCGGCAGAAGTCACTCGTGTAGGTGCGGCTTCGGATCCGTTGCGGACGTTACTCGCGTCGGCCCCACCTCGACTAAGCGATCTCCTAGTCAACATCTTCAACCTCTCGCTCGCTGCGCAGCTTCTCGATGACGGAGCAGATCCATCCGGGTTCAGCGCTATCGCCACGCAGTCTGGGCTGATCGATGCCTACGAGGACGCGAGGCTCACTTCGTCGCAACTGCAGCAAGCCGCGGGGGCCGTAGCCAGGTCTATGGCGACTCGTCGTCGACTGTCAGTGCGCAAGGTGACCATCGAGCACCCTGAACTTGACACTGTCATCCGCAGAGGTGTGTTGACGGAGGCTGGTGATCTGGTGAGCTTTTCTCACCACGTTCTCTTCGACCACGTGGCTGGCCGATTCCATCTTGCTTGGAATGAACCAGGTGAGATGATGGCCCAACTCGCAGGAGACACGTCAACGGCCCTCCTGCTGGCGCCCGCGATGCGATTTGCCCTCGAGAGGCTCTGGCGTCGGGATGCCGCGGGCAAAGCAGAAGTCTGGCGATTTGCCGCGGAGATCTTCTCTACCGCGCAGGTCAATCCCGTTCTGGGGAACGTTGCAGCACGGGTCGCGGCTGAAGGCGTTGAAGGCAATGCCGACGTCGACGAACTTCTCGTCTTGGCGACCGAAAATCCAGAATCGCAGCAGCTCGCCACATTGCTGGGACTTTTGACCCAGTTCGCAGCAATCGCTATCAAAGCTGCGAATCCGCTGCCGCCAGGTTCCGCCGACGCGTGGGCACGGGTGGCTGCGCAACTCATTGCGACAGGATCTCGAATTCTGGTGCAGCCGGCTTTCAACCTACTCTCCGTGCTCTTCGAGCGAGGAGACATGCGCGTTCCCGCCTTCTCGGAGGTCTACGGCCGTGCGTCTCGCGGGCTCCTTCAACTTGCCTGGTCGTTGAATCCGCCCCTTGCGACGCGGCATCCCATCCGCTTCGTGGGAAAGAGTTTCGCTTCGGAGCCTGCGGCGTCCCGTGCCTTGCTCGATCGTGCGCTTCGCGAGCCTCATTTCTCTCTCTATGCGGATCAAGAGGCAGGCGGCATCGCTGACCAGATTGTCACGATCGCGCATGCTGACGCCGATTTTATGGTCGAGATCTACGCAGCACTCTACGGACAGACGATCAACGATGAAGCGACGAGCTTCGTCGGCGGGCCAAGCCGGATCATGCCGATGATGACGAGCCGCAAGGCCAGCTTCGAGAGCTGTCGCTGGCAGTTGGGAACCAAGCTTGGCGAAATTCTTCAATTCGCCCCGGAGCAAGGAACGCGCGCAATCATTGAGGCCGAGATCGGGCTCTACTTGCTGGAGAATCTTGGGACTCAAAGGGCGCCCCTACTAATCAATCTGCAAAGCGGCTCACTTGAGCTGAGAGGTAGGGTGTACGAGTTCGGTGCATGGGATGCGCCCGCCGGAATCCGAAACACCGACGACGCGCCCCTGTACCGCCTAATCATGTTCCTGCGAAGCTGTGGCGAACCCGAGTTTTCAGCCGTTGTTGCCGGAGCATCGCGCGGCTACGCTACCTTGGGTGTCTGGGTACGAATTTTCGGCGTTGGCCGCGAGCGCTCTACAGAGGTCGGACACCTTCTTTGGGCGCTGGCTACGAACCTGGACTTCCTAAAGGTTTCTGCGATCGCTGCTCAGGCATTGCGCCTTGTCGCTGCCATGTGGCCGACGCGGTCGGCCGTAGAGCGAAACCTGTTCGAGATCACGGTCCTTGACGAAGCGCACGCAAGATCTGGCGAATCTCTTCAAGGATGGATCATCACCTTAATGGATCTCTTTGAGAACGTTCCGGAGACTGAGTTCGTTCTTGAAGGCATGGGGGCGCTCAGGCGGAGCATACCGACCTCCACTCGAGTTCGTTTGGGCGCCCTCGGGGACATCGATGGCTTTCAAAATCCGACCGTGGACCTCGTCGCTCAGCAGCCCAGAACTTCCAACGCGGAATTAGACGATAGCCCGGCAGATGCAATTGCCTCACAGGCAGATGCTCTTTCCGCTCAGACTCGTGCGATCAACGACGGCAGTAGTGCGGCTGAGTTGGCGTCGCTTTGGAGTTCAGCGATGGCAGTACATGCAGCACTTCGAGCCAGCTCAGACCTTCCCCACGAGATTGACCGCGTGGCTTGGGGGCGCCTGGGCGGTGCTGCCGAGCGTGTCGCCTCACACCTGAACTTCCAGCCCGGCCAAGACGGCCTGCCAGATCTCGCAAGCCTGATCGTCGTTCTTGATGCACTCACGTCGAGTCGCTATCCCGAACCGCCGGAGACCTCAGCATGAGCATCAATTGGGGCGACTTGGACGTGCGCGTCTTCGCTGCACAGTCCTGGTTTTCTATCGCTGCGCGATTCGCCCTCGACGACCTGACGATCGTCGATCGCTTAGAGACCTTGATTGCCGATCCATCGCCAGCAGTTCGGCTCCAGGTTGCTGAGAACCTTCAGATCCTCAGTGAGGTGACACCAGATCGGATGTGGGCCATGGGCCTGCGTATCGCTGCGCACGATCCTGAACCGAGGGTTGTCACGGATTACTTGAATGACTCGCTCGTTCAGTTCTCGTCTGTCGAGCTGCAGCGGTGCGAAGAAATCGTCGGCATCGTCAATCTTCGGATCGATGATGGGTTCGATCTCGAGGGGCAAGACGGTCATGCCCTTCGGCAAGGCGTGGGAAGCTTCGCCGCCCAACTCGTCCTCCAAGGCAGCCTGGTTGCAGGAAACTGGCTTTCGTCCTGGGTTGCTGAACCCGAACGGTACGAGCAGTTGCTCAGGGCGTTTGTCCTGAGCCTTCGGTCGCCTTTGTTCGCCAGGTACATGGATTCGGATAATCCTGACTCGATCGCGCCGTGCGAGCGAGCGCAAGGGGCGCTGTCGCTCATTCTCTCGACGCTGCAACCGGCTTCCCACGAAGCTCGGCAAATATGCATGTCCAATGCCGGCGAAGCGGAACGACAGGCCTCGGCTTTGCGGTATGCATCGGCTGAGAACATCATCATCATTGCCTCGGCTCAACTCTTCTTCGGGTCAGGCGCTCATGGACCGATTGGCCATGCGCCTCCGGGTCTCCCGAATGACGCGGCGAAGAGGCGATTCCTCGCCGACTATGCGGACATTCTGAGCACCATCGGGCGTTCCCATGAGCCCATGGCGCTTCATCATCTGGTCGAGCTCTACGAATTTCTGATCGCAGCCAGGCCCACACAGGTCTTCGATGCGCTATGCGCTGTGCTCCTGGGACGAGGCAACGAAGAGGGCTACCACGCGGAAAGTCTTGCAAACACTTCCGTCGTTCGCATCATCCGGCGCTACGTCGCAGATCATCGAGCCGTTTTCGAGGACACCGCAAGGCGCGCGAAGCTCACTGAGATCCTTCGGCTCTTTTCCAGCGTCGGTTGGTCGGACGCTCTCGAGCTGCTTTACGACCTTCCAGATCTACTTCGCTGACGCACGCTGACGAATGCTGCAGAGCCGGATAGCTGCCTCTAGTGAATTTAACTGTGAGCGCTGTCCAATCGCCATCGCCTCGAGCCAAAAGATCCTCGACTCGATCGGAATGCCGCCAAGAGGGGATTCGAATTCAAACCCCAGCGGCGGCCAGGAACTGCACGTAACTAATCGCGATCAGAGTCGGCGCGTTCATTGGGCGCATCTACGATGCACCAGAGGTTTGGCCGGAGGTTGCCAAGAGACCTGCTACCTTGCTGTCGGCGAACACGCGTCGGATCAGATTCGCGAGGCGCGACTGCGGAGCCGTACTGCACAGCTGTTTGCAGGCATCCAGAAAGCGATGGCCGAATTCACCAAAATGCTTGTCGTAGGTTTCCCCATGCTCCAGGATGTCCAAGCTCTTCAAAATGAAGATTTTTAGAGCGCGCCGCTCGAGCGAGTTCATCGCGGACAAGAAGTCATCGACGGTAGCAGCTTTCATTAGGGTTTCTTCGCGCCGATTCCAACCGCTGTGCTCCGCGACAAAAGTTACGGCGTCCACGAGGGAACCATCTGCTATTCGCTTCTCCCGTGCCGAAGCCATTGCCTCCTTGAGGCGTGGGTGCAATCGCTGATTGAACGGGGATTCTCCGAACTCAGTAGTTTCTGAAATCGCGCGGAGATGCTCGAGCGACTTCTCAAGCAGTGCGTCCGCGATGTCTTGGCCACCGGCAAGCTCTGCAATCCTGTCGTACAGCTCTGTGATCGTGTAGGGATCAAGCTCATCGGCCATGTCTACCAGTCGATTGGCGTCCTTCAGAAGTTCGGCGTCTGACATCGACACCGCCCAGGTGCAGTACTCCACAAACGCGTGGGCGAGGCCTTGAGCTTCCAGGCGCCGGTGGTTGGCGTTGTAGCCGTCCACGATGGACTTGACAGCGTCGGTGTCGTGGCGACCGTCGCGCAGGTAGGCAACGACCAATTCCTCGAACTCGTCGGCCGAGTTGATGGTGAGCTTTGCCATCAAAAGCTGCCACGCGGCAGGCGTTGAAGGCGGCGAGGCCGCTTGATCCTGGCCATCTCCCGGGTTGAGGAAACGCGCCACGATCTGCTTAGAGTCGGTATTGAAGCTTTCGATGAACTCGAGAGTTGGCCCGTCCTTGATCGCTCCGTAGTGTGTTGCGGCAATGAGCACGAGCGACGGCACGGTACGGGCTTGAACGGCGGGATGCAGCTCGGGCTCGACACCGAGGATCTGCAGCACCAACCGGTACGCCTTGCGGATGACGCGGATGTTCGTGATGCCGCATGCGTCGATCGCCTCTAGGCACTTTGCACGATAAGGTGCTTCCTGGTCAGGCACCGCAATGTCGAAAGCCTCGTGCGGCTCGGGCACAAACCGAAGCTCTTCGTCGACCACCTTCTCGCGGAAGGTACTCCACATGCCATTGTCGTCGGTAGACGCCAACTCGTCGGTGTTGAGGATCAGCAAGAACCGCGTTCCGAAGCGTTGCGAGTACTCGTCCACGAAGCCCAAGATCTCATCGATGCTAAGAGCGCCGTGCTTTCGCTCCACGTCATCGATCACGACGAATCGGTCGCGAAGCGTCGCAGGCACGGCGATCATGGCCAGCTCATCGACCGCTGCGAATCCGGGGTGAATCTTCTTGAGGACTTCGACGCCGGTCTTCCATGCCTTGGTTGCCCCGTCCGTCAAGAGGTTGCTGTCTGCGCCCACCGGTAGCGCGCTCTGAACGATCTTCAGCTTGAGCTGGTTCAGATCCCTGGTGCCGAAGAGCGAGACGTAGAGCGACGACTGAATCTTGGGATCATCTGAGCCCTTTTTGATCCGCTGCTGCCACAGATGGGTCTTGCCAGTTCCCCACGGACCCGTGAGGGCGATGACCTTCAGGGACTGGTCCTCGATGAGTGCGATGAGCCGAGCCTTCGATTGGTCAATCGACATGGGGTCTGGATCCTGCGTTGAGCGAAGAGTTTTCCGGCCTTAGCCAGGCGATGGCGCTGACGAAGCACGCCCGCTGCCGGATCCGCCATTTTCGTCATATCCATTTAGTTGCATCAAGCAACCTAGCCAGTTATAGTTGCTTCACGAAACTCTAGTGGGCCGTGGCTTCCCACCGAGGTTGGACACGGAAGCGCGCGAATGAGACTCGACAACCCGGTGGCTTCTGTGCCGCCAAATGGCGGAGAGCAGGTTTTCGAAGTCCTGTCTGAAGCGATAAGAAGTGGTGTCGGGGCCATCCCAGACGTCGCTGCGCTTGCTCGAACTACAAGGGCAGACGCGACGGAGCTCCAAGCGATCTTTCAACACCATGCTCACCTGACGCCTGAGGCTTTTCTCGAGCGCGAGCGAGTACGGTGGGCGGGCCGCGCCCTTCGGGTGACTCGAGACAGTGAACAAGACATCGCGGCTGCCTCCGGCTACGTCAGCTATGCCGCCTTTTTGGGGCACTTCGAAGAGGTCAACAGGCTAGCTCCCGGCGCGTACCGATCCATCGGAGAGGCGGATCATTTTGTGCTGAGCCTGCCGCCGGGATACATCGCTCGCGCCGCACTCGATCATGCTGCTATGGATCCAGGAGCGCTGGGCGAGCGCGTGAAGTTCGACCAGGCTCACATATGGAAGGCCATCGCCTTCGAAGCGGACGTCTTCACCTTGGACATCACGTTCCTAGTGGGGCAAGCTGTCTGCCAGATCCACTCTTCAACATTGCTTTCGCCGGGCGCACGCTACTTTGCTCATCAGGTGGCGCTCAAGATGCTTGGCCTGAACAGCAGCGCATGGCGAGACTTCACCGCGCTCCGAAGCAGCCAAGAAACTGTGGCCGCCTTGATGGGAGATCGAGCAGGCCTGTACCTGCCACAAACAGCCACAGCCTTTGAAGCTCTGGTTTGGGGCGTGGTTGGTCAGCAGATCTCGATCAACTTCGCAGCCGAACTCCGCGCAGTCTTGGTTCGCGCAGGAGGACGGACGGCGCCGCTGGGATTGATTGCGCATGCGACCCCTGACGACGTCGCCAAACTCGACGAAGCTGACCTGATCGAGCACCGGTTTTCGAGGGCAAAAGCCTCGTACATGCTCGGCGCCGCTCGAGCCATCGCTGCAGGGGATCTGCAAATTGAGCAGCTGTCCTCCCGCTCTGCAGAAGCGGCGCAGCGAGAGCTCTTGCATTTGCGCGGAATCGGCCCCTGGACGGCGAGGTATACGCTCATGCGCGGCGCGGGGTTTGCTGACTTTGCGCCCATCGGCGACAGCGGCCTTGCCGCGGGCCTTCAGCAGCTCTTCAAGCTACCTAGCCGTCCCACGCCTGGTGAGGCTGAGCGCCTGATGCTGGAGTTCAGCCCCCACCGGAGCATCGCTACCGCTCACCTATGGGCCTTGATCCACAGTGCGGCGGCCGAAAAGCGCAACGCAAAGACCGAATTCATCGCCGCTCAGCGCCCTTCTCGCCGGTTATCGGTCGCCAAGCGCGTCGGCTGAGGGCGGGCGGCCTCCTGATGAGACGAATCGAACACCTTTACCACCTCGCAGAAGCGGCTAACCTGCCATCGATTCTGAAGCACGGTCTCTTAAGTACAGAGCGCCTTCTCGAGCTCGCAGGCATGAGCAAGTCGGCTCGAAAGGAGTTTGTGTGGAGACACCGGCCTGCCAATGTGACCGTTGCAGAAGGCATCACAGTTCGCGACCAACGGCCCATGCCGCCGACGGCGCTTGCCTCAGCGTTGGACGATGGGCTTGAACCTGGCGACTGGTATGCCCTCCTCAACAGCTTTGTTTTCCTATGGCCGAACCAGGAGCGCATGGAGCGGCAACGGAGCGCCTGCGGCGACCGTCCGCAGGCTGTCTTGACGTTCGATGCTCAGGCACTGTTCGATCAGTTTGGTGATCGGGCCTTCCTCTCGCCCATCAACAGCGGCAACGCTCGCCGTCGACCTGCCCGCAGAGGGCGCGACACTCTGATGCCCTACGCGGCTTGGGCGGAACTAGGCTGGCCGAACCGCGTGCGATCGCATGCACCGGCGGAAGTCTTGTTTGCTTGCCCCATTCCCGCGCAAAAGCCCTACTTGATTAGCATCGATCGAGACTGAGGCCGGCGCTCGTCTCCAGGATGCAGCCTCACATCTGGAAGTCTTGCCACAACTCGGTCGCCGCAAACCAGGCCGGGATCGAGTCGGTGTGAACGGTCAGCTCTTCACCGTTGGTGACCTCAGCGACCAGCCGATGCGAGTCCTCAGAGTTATCGAAGATAAAGGCTCGGTTGGCCACGTCGCAGGCGGCGCGCAACAAGCCAATTGACTTTGGATAGCGCTTGTTGATGTTGACCTCCGCCACCGGATGGCCCCCCAGGACCACGCGCTGCTGGACGCGGTCAACATTGATCGCGACGTCTTCTGTGGCGATGAAGTAGAGGTAGGTGCGGTAGCCGCGGCTCTGTGCTTCCGCCATGAACGCGACCTTGCTGTCATGGGACATCACGGTCTCGAATGTGAAGTCAACGCCGGCGGCGAGCAGTTCGAACCGAAGGAAATCCGCGAGCGTCGCAGCGATGTACGAATCCATGACCTCCGCGGGAACCCGAACCTTCGTTCCATCCAAGCTCAAGGATGCGGCGAGCCTCTCAGCCAGACCCGCATCCAGGCGCTCAGTGCCCAAAAGGGTATCGCGCAGCCGTACGAAGCGCCCTTCAGCATCCTCACCGAGCTCGAAGAAGGTCAGGTCAAGTTCGCCTGTGCGCTTGATCGAACGCTCGATGTCATCAGCGTTGATGTAGATCCCGATCCACTCCGGTGGAAGGATCTCGAGCAAAGTGCTCTTGCCCGAGCCGTTCGGCCCTGCGAAGACTCGGAGACGAGGCACGGGAGAGCTCAGCGCTTCTTCAGAATGGTGCCGGCGCGTGCTGACTGAGTCGCTGGAAGACTGCGCAACACCTGAATGGAGCCGTCCCTCATCTGGACGACCAAGGAATCGCCCTGCTTCTTCATGACCGATCCTCGCTGTTCGAGCCCACGCTTGTGCGCGTACTCCCCAGCCCTCGTGGCGTACTGCTGTAGCGCTCCGACGTCGAACTCTTGCTTCTTGGCCATGTGTCAGCCTCCCGGTGCCCTATTTTGCCTCAGCTAAATCGAGATTCCGCAGAGACAAAATGAACATTTCGCTGCCTAGAGCTCGTGTGTCCACGAGGAAGCGGGCTGAGACTACGCACGAGTCTTCGCGTTTAGGCTCTCAGGCAAGCTCACTGAGGGCTGGGCACCGTCACGATCGAGGTGAGCTTCCAGCCACCTGGGCTGGCAACGAAGATCTGGACGAGTTCAAAACGCTTGGCCACCGCAGCCTGCCCAGGGGGAGCGTAGGCGATCGAGGCCGGGCTCCAGAGTTGAGCCACGCCTGGGGCCAACGCCCTCACCTCAACCCGGTCAAAGTCGGGCTGGATCGTCCAGGTTCCAGCGTAGTTCGCCTGGAACCCCTCCAATACGGCTCCTCGGCCGACGACAGCGCGTCCGGGCGCGACCCAAAGAACGTCAGCGGAGTCAGCCAGGATACGGCCTGCCGAAGCCAAGTCGTGCGCGTTCTGCGCGCCAACGAACTCCCGAAACGTCGCCTTGACGTCGTCCGAGACGTCTGCACGCGCACCCTGCCCCCCCATGCACAGGCAAAACACGACGGTCGTCAGGCGCATCCATGGGTTGCTCGACTTCATTGAAGCTCCTGCGAAGGCTTGGGGATGGTCATCAGAACCTTCCACCTCGAAGCCCGTACGGTCGAGGCGACGCCTGTGGAGCGTCGCCCCGAACGGCGCCAGGCTCGCGTTTCAGACCAGGCGAACCGCCGCTTCTGGAGGCTCGACATTCACTTCTTGAGAAAATCGGCGACTTTGGCCACGCCGGCTTGGGCACAAGCCTCGTCTTTGTCACCGCCAGGCGAGCCGCCGACGCCGATCGCACCGATGATCTCGTCGCCGACCTTGAATGCAGCGCCGCCAGGCAGTGCCATGACGTTGGGAGTGCTGGCCAGAGACTGCGCCGCCAGCGGAGGGTATTTGCTGCTCAGCACCGCAAGAAAGGCGCTGGTGGTGTCGACGTGGAAGATGGGGCCCATCGTGACGACCGTGTAGGCCTTGCGGTAGCTGCTGTCCTTCGTGTGGATCGTGGCATGGTCGCCTCGAAGCACCACCTGAGGGGTACCGGACACGTCCACGACGGTCGCAGTCACGTCGTACCCATTGGCCTTGCACGTGTCCACGGCCGTTTGCGCCGCGGTCACCGCGACGCTCAACGGGACCATGCGGCCGCTGAGAGAGACCTGGGCTTGAGCGGGCACTTGACTAAGCACGGTGACCACGGCTGCAAATACGACGGACGATGGGAAGCGCACTGTGGAGTTCCTTTGGAGTCTTAGTGGAGCCCTGCCGGCGAGGATCGTCAGCAGTTGCTTGACGAAACTATATTGCCGAGTTGCATGATGAAACGGGATGGCTTAAAATGGCCCCATGCAAAGGAAGAGCTTTACCGGGATGAACTGCTCGATCGCCCGATCTCTTGAGGAGGTCGGCGAGTGGTGGTCGTTGCTCATCGTGCGTGAATGCACCCAGGGTGTGCACCGCTTCGACGAGTTCCAGAGCCAGCTGGGGATCGCACGCAACATCCTGACGGCACGCCTGGCCCGCCTGACCGAGCTCGGAATCCTTGAGAAGTACGCGGTTGCCGATCGCGCCAACACGGACGGTTACCGCCTCACGCGCAAGGGTGAAGAGCTCTACCCGGTCGTCGTGGCACTGATGCAGTGGGGCGACCGGTGGCTGGCGCCGAAGGGTAAGCCGCCCACGGCGCTGGTTGAGCACGCGACGGGGCATCCCATCGAGCGAATCACGGTGCAATCCAAGAGCGGCAAACCGCTGTCGTTCCGTGAAGTTCGATTTGCGCCGGGCCCCGGCGCCTCCGCCACCACTCACGTGGTCATCGATCAGCGCAACGAGCGGGTGCTGGGAAGCGCCTGAGGCTCGAGCGGGGGTATTGCGTCCTCTTCCTGCGCTGAACTACTGCAGCAGTTCCGCGTGTAGACGTCGGATTCCGGAGTCGTCGAGCCTCGAGAACATGTCCGAGCCAAGATCGAAGGTGTTTTCGATCGCGTCGCCAAGCACCGACGTGCCTCTGATCGCGAGCGCCGACCAAAACCGCGCCAGGCCGCGGTCGCAGGTGCAAAGGGCAAAAGACTCGGGCCCGAAGTGAGTCTGACCCGCTGAGGTGATCTCGATATGGCGGATGTCGCTCATCGCATTGAACGCGTCCGCCTCGCTGTAGGTCGCGCTGGGCTTGAGAAGCGTTCGACCGATTGACCTGACCGCACCATTAGCGTCTTCGAACACGCAGGACAAGGCGGCGATCGCTGGCATTGATCCTCGCTCGAGCTGATGTCGAGCGGCCAAGTCAAGCACCTCACGAGCGACGTTCCACAGTTGTGCTTCAGAGGCACGCTGGGTAATCAGGGGGCTCACTTCGACCAGGAACGCGACCTCGCGGGCAGCCCGGCGATCGAAGGCTTCAAGTTGCTCGTAAGCAGCGTCGTAGCCCCGTTGGTTCTGCCGGACCACATGACACGCTGGGAGCGCTTGTTCAATCTCCGCCAATCCTTCTTCGTAGGCCTGGATGAATTCGGTCTTGGTCGGCTTGCGGCGATGCGCCCCCTCGTAGGCGTACAGAAGCGGGTTGAACATCGCCACGCCGCCCTCGAACAGTCGGGTCCACCAGAGCAAGGCCTGCGAATTCGCAACATTCCTGCCTTCCCGTATCCGGCGCAGTTGGATGACGACGTTCCTGTCGACGAGAAACCTGGGCGGGATCGTGAACGGCATCGGCACCCAGCCACCCCTGATAAGGGAGAAGATGGTCAGGGCCTCAGGAAACTGGACGCGTGCACAGACGTCGAAGAGCTCTTCCCGGCGCTCTCCGTTGTGCACCATGCCCTGAGACTGCATTTCTATGGGAAGCCCTGCGATCTCTCCGTCCCTTGGTTCGAGCAGTGCACCAACATCAAACGGGCGGACATAGTGAGGCTCGACGTGGATTTCGTCGCCCCCGTCTGTGCGGTATGTAAATCTGAACTGACCGGTTGCCATGCCTGAAGTGTGACAGTGCGGGTGGTTACCTCGAGCCCGACGACTCTCGGGCTGCCGATCAACGCCAAAAGAACGCCCGCCCCGAGGACTGACATTTAGATTATTGTGTGAATCTAAAGACACATTTTCCATCTGCGAGCTTTTTCTTCGATCGACGCAGGCATAGATTTACCTCACGGGCAAAGCGAACCTGCCGCTGGATCTGCCGATTGGACAGTGTTGATGCGAAGCAGGTACGCGTCCCAACAATCAGAAAGAAAGTTTGCCATGAGAGTCAACCGTGTCCTGACCGCTACCCTCCTCGCTCTGACGGCCGCCGCTGCCACGGCGCAAGAAGCCCCAGCAGCACCGGCGGCGCAAGCTGCGCGCGTCGAGACCCAGACCCAATCCTCGGAATCCAAGGCACCGGCGGCTTCGGTCCAGGTTTCCGCTGCGGACGAGAGCGCTGGCGCAACGGCTGCCCATCGCGCCAAGCGATCCGATTGGAACCACATCTACGGTGCATCGCGTGCACATTCACCGTACAAGGCAGCCAGCGCAGTCTGAAAGCCATCCGCCGATGTTCGAAAGGACCTGCGATTGAGCCTTCCGAAGCGCTGGGATCAGAAGTCCGAGAACTCGGATTTTGGGCTTGAGCCTGAGTTCGCCGAGGCCGTTGTGAGCGTCCTGTTTGCTCTTGGCGCTGCTGAAGGAGAGCAGTTGGCTACGAGTCCATTCCTGAAACTCAGAATCGATTGCTCGACTTCGTTCAGAAGAATGTCCTCGAACGATCGGTGGAATTCGCCGTTGGCGGCGAATCTGGGCAGAATCGTGACGCAATCAACTATTGGAGTTTTCATGATCAAGCCCCTCATCATTTTGGCTTCGCTTGCCTTCATCTCTACGGTGACGTTCGCCCAAGCGTCCGCCCCGGAAGCTGCTTCTGCTCCGGCAAAGCACAAGCTGACGCAGAAGTGGAAGGCTGCCAAGGCCCGCCATCCCGCGGCGTCGAGCACCAATCCGGAAACTTCGCCTGACAAAAAGGGCGGCAACTAAGCTTCGCCCCCCTGCGCTCACCGCTTTCGAGGTGGTAAGCGCAGTGGCACCGTCGAGTGTCGAGTACCGGTGTCGATTCAATCGGCGATGGCTGTGACCTTCGTGGCGATTGAATCCGCTGTCTGAGCTGCCGCCTGGGCACAGCGTCCTGCAGTGGCAACGGGGCTGTCAAACCCGCGGCTGTGACCAAGCAGCGAAAGTGACTGCTTTTCCGTGCGTCTGCGCCGCGACCATTGTGTTGTTGTCTCACCCGACGACACGTTGGCGAGTCAATGCGAGCACGCGCCAATTGGGGTCGGTATCCACCCCAGTCGTCCCCCATTCTCACCACCTTCGTCGCTGGATTCGAGTCTAGAGTGACTTCCGAGGTATGCGTCGCACCAAGTCGTGACGGCATGCTGATTGGGTTGCCCACCGTGTAGGTCGGGCAGGACCGAACAAGGAAGATCATGACAGTTCCCGATCGCTCGGATGATTCGAAGCCTCGCCGCCGCGCGCCCGTGAAGCGCTCTGCGCCCAAGAAGACGCACATCGACGTCATCTTGAAGGCGCTCAAGCCCGAGGACCATTGGTCTGTGCGGATGCTGTTCTCGCTCGTTGCGACACTACGTTTCACCGTGCCGATGACCGTTATCGGTGGCGAATCCGTCTTGTTGCTGGGGCGGCATTTCTTCGGGTGATCGGCAGCGAGAATCGCCCCATGACCACGGCGAAGAACCGACCTGAGCGCGCCACCTCGGGCGTGCTCGGCAAAGGCCAGCACGACAAGCTTCGCTTCAGTGGGCTCTTTCTTCCCACTGTGGAGTCCGATGCGGTGTTGGATGGGATGACCTTGGGTGCCGTGATGAAAGCCGCCGGCGAAGAGTCCCTCTGGCGGTCAATCCGGTCCATGCAATCCGAAGTTGACGCCGGGAGGCTCACTCCCCCAACCCGCAAGCTGACCCAGCGAGTCCAGTCGCTCTGGAAAGACCTCCCGGAGTCTCCGGTGCGTGAAGCTGCCATCGAAGTCCTCTCGGGCGAATGGTGGAACGCAGCGATCCCGTCGGAGATCTCCGGCCAATGGGGTTTGCTCAAGGCGATCGCCGCTGGCGACGTTCCGAGCCGATGGGCATGCAGGCTCGACCACTACGTCGACGTCGAGGTCAAATGCCAGGCCGCGACGGCACTGTGTCACCTAGGTGACTATCAAGCTGCTGCCGACTTTGCATCGAAGTCGCCGGAGTTGTCGAGATACCTCAACTCCACCTCGCTCGGGATGCTCGCCGTCGCCCGGAGCGACGACCAGTCCCTCGACCCCAATTTCGCAGGCTTCATCGAGTTCACGCTTTCGCATGTCGCGCGCGTCGACGTTGCAACTGCGCCCGCGGGTCTGACTGAGGCGAGCGGCGACATTGCGGGCCTCCTCGAGCAAACCTTCGATTCCAAGGTAGACCCGGGTCGGGCGTTCGTCCAGACCTGCATCCGTGTAATGGCCGTCAGCAGTCAGGCGGCACTCCTGAGGCTGGATGGCCGCGCCGACCCCATCGACGAGAGGACCCTCAAACGCTGGGGCTTGGGGCAGACGTTTCCCACGCCCTCTTCGCTCACGGCCTTCCTTGACGCCGTGGTGGAAGGACAGCGGGCCTTGACGTCGCCAAGTCGTGACGATCAGCTTCTGCGTAGGCGCTTGGATCGTGTGCAATGGGCCGCCCAGCGGCTTCACGTACTGATGAGGCTCGCACATCAGCCCGGTCTGTGGGCCTACGTCTTTCGAGAAATGCGCCCCGACGAATGGGTGCAGGTTCGTTATCGCTACTGGCTCGATCACTGGCGGGGACAGGGATTGGCCGTTTGCGCCCATGCCCTTGTCCCGGGCGCCTCGGACTGAAAGCCCGCTATGAAGCCGCTTTGCCACGCGATGGCGGATTGACCGACCTACCGCCACCCGAGGGCGCGCCCGGCACCGTGCTGGGCCAGCCGGCGCCGTTGCCAGGCCCCATCCCCCTGCCAGCACCACCGCGCGCCTGCCCTCCGCCAGCCCCGCCCTTTGCGCCCGATCCGCTTCCACTGCTCTTTGCCATGCCACTCTCCTGGTTGAATTGGCGACGGCAACCGTTGCCCTCGCTGGACGCGATCATCACGGCGCGGCAGACGTTCGAACAGGGCACATTTGTGCGAAATCCAATGCCTTGGCAACTCGCAGCGGTCGGGGCGTTTTCCGGCAGCAAGGGAGGCCGCGGCGATCCTCATAGGAAGTGGCGCGAGGCCGCTGCTCTGGCGTATCGTTCGCCCGCGGAGGTTGCCATGACTGAAATTCGCGTCTGCTGGCCCCTTGGACTTCACGAAAACGAGGCGGGAGAGCCGATCGACGGCGGCGTGTGGTGGCCGGACACCCCGGAGAACCGCGAGATGTGTCAGATCATCGTCGAGGCCGGCTGTGAGACGTGCGGCCCGGGGACGCATTGGCTGGTCGAGCGCGTCCCCTGATCTATCGTCACGGCCGGACCAAGTCGGACAGGATATTTGATGCTCTGCAGCAAACGCGCTACGATCGTTCATCGTCGCGTGACGTTCAAGCCGCATGCTCTCGGCTTCGCGACGATGAGGAGCGCCATCATGGACATTTCCCAAGCTTGCAAGACGCTGCGAGATTGCAACGATCGGTTCTGCTTGAGGCAGGAGCCTTCCATCGCAAGCTTTGAAGCCATCGTTGCGGTCGGCGAGCTCAAGAGTTATCTCGAAGGCGTACGCGCGGATGGAAAGCCGATCCGTGAGCTTGCGATCGCCGAACACCTGCTGTTCACGCCCGAGGGCATGCGCTGGATCATGCCCTTCGTGATCAGCGCGGAGGGCATGCTGGCTCACCAGCGACGAATGCAGCCTCACTGAGCTGGTGATCCGCTACCGACGGCTCCCGCCAGCTTCGGCCACGACCGCTTGTTCAAGGTCGTTTGTAGCCAACGTTCCTGGCAATCGTCGTTTGCAAGACTTCCCCGTTCTGATTGAGGGTCTCGCTCTTGGTAACGACCGTTGCTCGTTCCGGTCTGCTCTTGGACGGGATGATCTCGAGCACCTCGGTCTCCACGCGCAGGACGTCGCCTGGCCGTGTGGGCTTGGGCCAGCTCAGCTCGATCTTCGAGCCGATGATGCCGCCTGCGATTGGCAAGGCACCCTCCGCGAGAAGGCGCATCGTCGTTGCGGCCGTGTGCCAGCCGCTGGCGGCAAGGCTTCCAAACAGTGAGTCCTTGGCGCCCTCATCGCCCAAGTGAAACGGCTGGGGATCGAACTCTGAATCGCCCCGGGATTTGTGGAGGCTTCAACCTTTGAGAAGTTGTAATGGATGCCTCCCTCCCTACGGGGAGCCGTAACGGAACGCGGCGGTGGACGGCGGAAGAACC
>FTCV01001506.1_pt1 | contig 16790 bp, 12 predicted proteins | sample 1639691 | NCBI WGS metagenome assembly FTCV01 (sample SAMEA3914864, study PRJEB12502) | metagenome | biome: forest; material: soil | place: USA | collected 2012-03-12 | depth 0.3 m
CTTTGAATGAGATAACCATAACAAGAAGGCATGATTGAGTGCGTCGCTGTCGCTTCAAACTTGGCGGCACGAAACCGATATCGGAACGGAACCACTACAGGAGGCCGTCATGTCGAACGCCATCGCCACCGTTTCCCTGCGCGGCACGCTGGAAGAAAAGCTCAAAGCCGCTGCCGCTGCCGGTTTCGACAGTGTCGAGATTTTCGAGAACGACCTGATCGGCTCCGCCTTGCGCCCCGCCGAAGTACGCGCCCTGATGGGCGATCTCGACATCCGCTGCTCGCTCTATCAGCCGTTTCGCGATTTCGAAGGCATGCCGGGCGACATGCGCCAGCGCGCCATGGACCGCGCCGAACGCAAGTTCGACCTGATGGCCGAACTCGACACCGACCGCATCCTCGTCTGCTCGAACTGCTCCCCCCATTCGCTGGGTGATCGGCAGCGGATCGTCGACGACTTCCGTGAGCTGGGCGAACGCGCGGCCAAGCGCGGCATCCTTGTCGGGTATGAGGCGTTGGCCTGGGGCCGCCATGTCAACGATCACCGCGACGTCTGGTCGATCGTGAAGGAAGTGGATCACTCCGCCATCGGCATCATCCTCGACAGTTTCCACTCGCTGTCGCGCCGGATTCCCAGCGAGAGCATCCGCGAAATCGCTGGGGACAAGATCGTCTACGTTCAATTGGCCGACGCGCCGCTGCTGGATATGGATCTGCTCTACTGGAGCCGCCACTTTCGCAATCTGCCGGGGCAAGGCGGGCTGGACTTGCCCGGTTATGTCGCCGAAATCCTGCGCACGGGTTACGACGGGCCGCTCTCGCTGGAGATCTTCAACGACCGCTTCCGCTCCACCTCGTCGCGACTGGTGGCGCAGGACGGGCATCGCTCTCTCGAATACGTGCGCGATGCCGCGCAGCGTCTGCTGGGCGCGGAAACCGCCATGCCCGCACCGCAAGCGCCCCTCTGTGCCGAGTTCGTGGAGTTTACCGCCACGGGCGAGGATGTCGAACGCCTTGGTGAGACGTTCTCCTCGCTCGGCTTCGCGCAAGTGGGCCGCCATCGCACCAAGAAAGTGACGCGCTGGCGGCAGGGCAACGTCAACCTCGTCATCAATGCCGAGATGAAGGGCTTCGCCAAGTCCTATCGCATCGTCCACGGGACATCGATCTGTGCCATCGGCGTGCGCGTGAAGGACGCAGCGGCCGTGATGCGTCGCGCCGCTGCGCTGGGCATTCGCGCCTACAGTCCGGAGGGTCGCCCCGGCCGCATGGCGATGCCGGCGCTGCGCGGGGTGGGCGGCAGCCTGGTCTATCTGGTGGAGGACGATGGCGCCGAAGCGCTCTGGGCCCGCGAGTTCGAGGCGCGATCGGTGGCCGAACCGGAGGATGATGCCGGCGTGCGCGGCATCGATCATCTCGCGGCAGTGGTTCACAATGACGAGTTCCTGTCGTGGCAGCTCTATTGGCGCGCACTGTTCGGGCTGGAAGGCCGCGATGCCAATGACGTGATCGATCCTTCCGGCCTCGTCCACAGTCAGGCCCTGCAATCGCCGGAGGGCGGCTTCCGTCTTACGCTCAATGCTTCGGACGCGCGTGAGACGCTTTCTTCACGTTTCCTCGCCCAGGGCCTTGGCGGCGGGTTCCAGCATGTCGCGCTGACGTGCGAGGATATCATGGCCACTTCCGGGATCATCCGTGGGCGGGGCGCAGCGATGCTGGATATCCCCGCGAACTACTACGACGATCTCGTCGCTCGTTTCGGGTTCGACGATGAGGCTTGCTTGCGGATGGAGCGCGGCGGCGTGCTCTATGACGAAGATGGCGCGGGCAATGCCTATCGCCAGCTCTATAGCCGCGCGTTCGACAAGCTGTTCTTCTTCGAATTCGTCGAGCGTGGGGGGGCGTATGCCGGCTATGGCGCGCCGAATGCCGGTGTCAGGCTGGCGGCGCAGAACCGCTTTCGCGAACCGGAAGAAGTGGCGGAATAGGGCGCTACGAAAAGGCCCGGCTTTTGGCCGGGCCTTTGAGTGTCAGTTCGCCGCGAAATCCGCCAGCATGCGCGCGCTGTCCGGCTCCCGGCCGGTGAACAGCGCGAAGGCGTGAGCGGCCTGCATTACCGCCATCCCGCCGCCGTTCAGCGTCGCGCAGCCCATCGCTTTCGCGGTCTGCAGCAGTTCGGTTTCCAACGGGAAGTAGATCACGTCCGAAACCCACATGCGCGCAGAGAGCAGGCCCGGGTCGAACGGAAGGCCCGGATGGCTGAGCATGCCCACAGGGGACGCTTGAACCACACCATCGACATCGGCAAGCGCTTCGGCGGCGGAGGCGCTGGCCAGGACTTCCGCCTCTGGGAACAGCGCGCCCAGCCGCTTTGCCAGCGCTTCGGCCCGTTCATTGGCCGGATCGAAGATGGCAAGGCGCTTCGCGCCGAGGTCGAGATGCGCATATCCAACGGCAGAGGCTGCACCGCCCGCGCCGATCATCGCCACCTTTGCGCGCGGCAGCACGCCCACCCCGGCTAGGAAATGCGCGCGGTATCCCGACCAGTCGGTATTGTCGCCGATGGTGCGGCCTTTGCGGAACAGCACCGTGTTGACGGCGCCTAGCCGCTCGGCGGCTTCGGAAAGTTCATCCAGCAGCGGCACCACGGCTTGTTTGAAGGGATGGGTGACATTGACGCCGTCGAAACCGAGCTTCGGCAGCGTTGCCAGGAACTGCCCGAGATCGGCGGTCGTGAAGCCCACGAACTCGCTATCGAGAATGCGGTAGACCAGCGGCAACCCCAGGGCACGGGCCTCGCGCTCGTGCATTTCGGGGCTGCGCGATCCGCCGATACCCGATCCGACGAGCCCGCAGAGGACGGACGCGTGAGCGGGGCCTGTGGCGGCGGCTGACTGGGGCATGATCGATTTCGGTCCTAAGGAAGGGGGGGAGGGCGTTCAGCCCTTGGAGGGAAGTCGGATAAAGGTGACGCAAAGGCCCGCCAGCACGGCCGGAACCGCGAAGATCGCGAAGATCACCGGCAGCGGCACCTTATGGGCCAGCAGCACGCCGCCCAGCATCGGCCCGATCACTGCGCCGATGCGGCCGACGCCCATCGCCCAGCCCAGGCCGGTGCTGCGCACGGCGGGCGGGTAGAAGCTGGTGGCGAGCGGATAGCAGCCGTTGAAGCCGCCCTGGATGAAGGCGCCGATCAGGAAGGCTACCATCAGCGTCGCCGCGATCGGCATGGCGATCGCACCGAAGACGACAAGCGCGGCAGCGGCGAAGACCATGTAGACCAGGATCAGGCGGCGCAAGTCGACGTGGGTGGCGATAAGACCCAGCGAGGTGATGCCGACAAAGGCGCCGATGTTGTATACCGCACCGGCATAGATCGCCTGCGTGGAGGGCAGACCTGCCTCTACCGCGAGCTTGGGGATCCAGCTGATGACGAAATAGAGCGTCATGAAGCCGAAGATCGTCGCCATCCACAGCAGGATGGTGCCGGCACGGCGGCCTTCACCCAGCACACCGCGCAGGCCCACTTCGCCGCGTTCCGCCGCGCGGCGCTCGGGCAGAGCCTCCAGCGGGGCGCGGCCGATCGAAACCAGCAGCTTGTTGACACGGGGCAGCGCGTTGCGCGGTTGGCGCGAGATCAGGAAATCGATGGATTCGGGCAGCATGACCAAGACCAGCGGCAGCGAGATCGTGCACAGGATCGCGGCGCCCAGCAGCATGGCCTGCCAGCCATGGATATCGATCTGGTGGGCGACGATAAAGCCAGTGATCGTGGCGCCAACCGGATAGCCGGCCTGAAGGAACCCGACCGCGAAAGTGCGGTGCTTGGCGGGTGCATATTCGGCGGTGAGCGCAGCCATCGTGGCCAGCACCGTGCCGATGCCGATCCCCACGAGGAAGCGAGAGGCGACCAGTTCGGAAATGCTGGTGGCAAGGGCCGATCCGAACATGGCCGTCGCCATCATCACCAGTGAGGCGATGATCAGCTTGCGGCGGCCGAACCGGTCGGCCATCGGTGCGATCAGCAGGCCCCCCGCAGCCATGCCGGCAAGGCTGGAACTGAACACGACGCCAAGGCTTTCCGGGCTGATCTTCCAGTCCGCCGAAAGCGCCGGCGCAATGTAGGAAAGGATGAGCACGTCCATGCCGTCCAGCATGTTGAGGACGAAGCAGATCGCCACCACGAGGATCTGGCGCATGCTCCAGCCATCCGCGGAAGACGCCGCGGGCTTGCCACTGACGGTCACGTAAGGTCGCACGGAAACCGATCCGGCTGCGGAATATGTGGCCATGGTCTTGCCTCTTCCCACGTTCGGCAGTGCTTGGCTGCACTGCCTGTTCTGTCCAGCGATCCGATGCCGGTTTCGCTATCCGCTGCCATTCTTCGCATCACGGACATTGGAAGGGTGTTGCAAGGCCGGCGGCTTTGCCAGTGGGCGTGACGAGGTCGGTCATGCCCTTATGTTATGCATTTTGCCGGCGCAGTCTCCCCTGCATCCGGTGACGTCCGGTAATAGGGCAAGTTCGGGATGCGGTCGCTGTGCCATCCAGGGATCAATCCGTGATCGATCGGCCCAACGGATGGCGAGGCGCCCGAAACGAGGGCGTCGCCATTCGCAGGCCCTTAGCCGATGAAGCCTGAAATAGCGCGGCTCCGCAACTCAATTTGCGTCAGGATCAGAAGCCACCGCCAATGGCTTTGAATTCCAGATGGTCCTCGATTCCTGCAAGTCCATATTCGCGGCCGATGCCTGACTGCTTGAAACCACCGAACGGGGCCAGTGGCTCGTGCGAGAGGCCGTTGATCGCGACGCGTCCGGCATCGATGCGCGACGCCATTTTCCGCGCCCGCTGGGTATCCTTGCCCAGGATATAGGCGTGGAGACCATAGGGCGTGTCGTTGGCGATGCGGATGGCGTCGGCATCGTCCTCGTAGGCGATCACGCAAAGTACCGGCCCGAAAATCTCTTCGCGCGCGATCGCCATGTCGTTGGTGACATCGGCAAAGACCGTGGGGCGCACGAAATAGCCGCGATCCAGCCCTTTCGGGCGCCCTTCGCCGCCGATGATCGGGCGCGCGCCTTCCTCCAGCCCCTTGCTCACATAGCCTAGCACGCGTTCGTATTGGCGCCGGTTCATCAACGGACCCAAGGTGGTGCGTTGATTGCGTGGGTCACCCTGTACGATGGCTTCGGCGGCCTTGTGGATGGCATCGCAGAACGCGTCAATTTGTTTGCGCTGGACCAGGATGCGAGTGCCGGCGATGCAGGCCTGGCCATTGTTGGCAAATCCGATGGAAAGTGCCTGCGCGGCGGCCTGAGCCAGATCGGCATCGTCGAGCACGATGGTGGGCGCCTTGCCGCCCAGCTCCAGGGTCACGCGCTGAAGGCGATCGACGCTGCCGCGCAGGATCGCCTTGCCGACCGGGGTGGAGCCGGTGAACGAGATCTTGCGCACATCGGGATGGGCGGTCAGCGCCTCACCCGCCACGCTTCCCAGTCCTGTTACCACGTTGATGACGCCCGCAGGCGCGCCTGCCGCATGAAGGCATTCGGTGAAGAGTTCGGTCTGCAACGGACTGAACTCACTGGCTTTCACGACGACCGGACAGCCGGCGGCAAGGGCGCCCGCCATCTTGACGCTGATGACGTTGTAGACGCTGTTCCATGGCACAATATGCAAAGCGACACCGGCCGCCTGCGCCACCACTTCCGTATCGTTGATCCGGCGCGAGAATGGAAAATCCGCCAGCAAACGGGCTGCGACCCGAAAGTTGATCGCGGCAAGGCCGGCGCGCCAGCGGGCTTGCTCGACTGGACCGCCGTATTCGGCAATGGTCGCCTCTGTCAGCACATCGGCTCGCGCTTCCACGGCGTCGGCCAGCGCGGAGAGGAGGTCGATCCGTTCTTCCCGCGTCGATGCAGACCATGTGGGAAGGGCCCTGCTGGCAGCCTCAACCGCCAGTCGCGCGTCTTCTTCGTTCGCCAGTACGAGTTGACCCGTCACTTGCTCAGTGGTCGGATCGATGATCGCCATTTCCTCGCGACCATGTACGGGGCGAAAACCACCGTCGATGTAGCTTTGATCGAATCTGCGCATGGACTGTTCCCTGGATGGTCGCGGCCGTGGTGGCGGCATCCATGGCAGGATAATTCAGGTGCGCGGGCAAAGCTTGTTAGGCCGCGTGAGCGTGCGTCAGCGATTGCGCCGCGCTGCGCCGTTTGGAAATCGGGCGGAAACGCAAACGGGGCACTCCATGAAGGAGCGCCCCGTCAGCATTACGTCCGATGGTTAGCTGCCGAAGTGTACCTTCAGGCGCAGGCCATACATGCGCGGTTCGCCCAGCGAAGCGACCGCAAGGCCGGTTCCGGAAACGCCCGGCAGGAAGGTGTAATACTTTTCCTTGGTGACGTTGGTGGCGAAAATCGCAAGGTCCACCGGCGAACCGGCGATGGAATCCCAGCTGGCGTTCAGGTTGAGCAGGTTGCTGGAGGGCAGCCAGCTCAGGCTGCGGAATTCGGCCTGAAGCGCCGGATCCGGGCTGGTGTAGAAGCGGCTGGAATAGTTGCCCAGCGCCTTGTCCGAATGGGTGAAAGTGGCGCCGATCGAGATGTTGCCGATGCTGGAGTCCAGCGGCAGGTCATAGGTTGCCGTAACCGTGTACTTGTTCTTCGGCGAAAGCAGCAGCGGATCGCCGACACGGGCCTGACCATAGACGACGAAGCCGGTGCTCGGCCCATCGACCGTGAAGGTCTGGATCGAGCGGATCTTCGTGTTCAGGTAGGCGTAGGACCCCTGGATGGTGAAGCCATGGAAAGGCCTGATCGATCCATCGATCTCGACACCCCAGATGCGTGAGCTGCCGGCGTTGGCAGGCGCCGTGGTCGGAGAGACGCTGGGCGGGTTGGTGGCGCCGGTGGGATCGGAGTACTGAAGGAAGTCCAGCTGGATCTGCTGGTTCGAGAAGTCGTTATAGAACCCCGCGATGTTCAGCGTGCTGTGCAGGAATTCGCGGAAGCTGCCCTTCAGACCCAGTTCGTAGGTATCGACCTTTTCCGGCTGGACATAGGCGAGGCTGAGCGGAACCGTGGGCGAAACGGTGCCCGTGCGATAGCCGCGCGAATACTTCGCATACATCATCAGATCGCGCATCGGCGTATAGTCGAGGTCGATCACCCAGGTCGGCGCGCTGGACTTCTGCGTAAGGTTCACGCGGCAATCGGTCGTGCGGTTGAAGTTGGCCAGCGTGACCGTTGCCGAGTTGGTGCCGGCGGGGTTGCTGCAATAAAGGTCCGTCGGCGCGCTGTAGCCGATGGCCGGGAAGCCGGTGTAGGTGACGAGCTGGCTGTCGTTCGACACGCGGTCCCAGGTGTAGCGGAAGCCGCCGGTCAGCTTCAGCTGCTCGGTCAGCTTGTAGGTGGCCTGGGCATAGAGGCCCACGTCACGGAACGAGGTTCGCGATGCGGTGTAGTTGACCACGCCTGCCGGGATACCGGCAACCGGGATCAGCGACAGCGGCGAGGTGCAGATCATGGCCGTCACGTCGGTGCAGTTGCCATAGACCGGCGACTGCGAACCGGAGAGACCCAGCGGATCGCTGACTTCCAGATAACCGCCAGTCTGATAGGTCAGGCGATCGCCAAAGGCGCGGCCCTGAAGCTGCAGTTCCTCAGTCGCGGTCGACTGGCTGCCGGTGGCGCCGCCCGGAACGGGATTGACGGTGGCAAACCCGAACGAGCCATTGGGCAGGCCGATGTTGGCGGTGTTGAGATCGGTGCCGAACAGCGCGGAGGTCAGCTTGTCACGCAGTTCCGCATAGCTGGCGATGTTCTTCACGGTCAGCGTGTCGCTGGCCTGCCAGGTCGTGGTGTTGATGACCTGCCACTGCTCGATCTTGGAGGACGGGTTCTCCATCGTCTGCCAGGCGTCGTAGAAGCCCGATCCCTGCTTTGTCAGCTGGTTGCCGGCAAAGGCGCCGAAGCCTTCCGCCGGATCGGCTGCGATCAGCTTCTGGATCGTGCCGTTCGTGTTCGAGCGGCTGTAGGAGGCGATGATGTAGTTTTCCAGGTTTGGCGCCAGATCCGCCACCGCGCTGAAGCGCACTGCGGTGTAGTTGACGTCGCCGAAATCCTTGGGGCCGATGCCACTGTTGTTGTGGATGTAACCGTCGCGGCTCTGATGATCGACGCCCAGGCGGATGCGCAGCGATTCCATCACCGGAATGTTGATCACGCCCTGGATGCGACGCAGGTCGTAGTTGCCGATCGAGCCTTCGACATAACCGCCCAGTTCGCCGGTCGGCTTCTGGGGGACGAGGAGAACGGCGCCGCCGGTGGTGTTGCGGCCTTGCAGCGTACCCTGTGGTCCTTTGAGGACCTGAACGTTGGCAAGATCGAAGAAGCTGCCGGGGCCAGCGCCGTCGCCGACAGGGATGTTGTTCGATGCGCCGCGGGGGGCGACCACGTCGGCAAAGTAGACACCCACGGACGGGGCGGTGCCGGTATCCTGCACGAAGCCACGCAGAGCGAAGGTGGAGTTTTCGTTACCGAAGTTGGAGTTGGCGGAGAGAGACGGCGTGTAGCGTGCAAGATCCTGCGCGTTGACGACGTTGCGATCGGCCAGCTGCTCCTGATTGTAAGCAGTAATGGAGATAGGAACGTCTTGAAGGCGTTCTTCAACGCGACGTGCGGTAACAATAATATCGTTAGTGCTGGCTTCTGCACCATTATCGGACTGAGCCATGGCGGGCGAAGCCATCATGGTGATGGCAATAAGGCTAGTTCCGGACATTATCGAAAAATATTTGAATGCACTGGCCACGCGGCTCTCTCCGTTTTATATTTTGGAAACTCTACGCCTTCCGCTCGCACCTCGGCGATCCAGTTTTATACTGGACACTCCCAACTCTATTATTGATTATGATTTTGGCCCCATAGGCAGACTTTATCCGTCCAGCCAATGAAGATCGTTGCAAGGGCGTGACTGATCGCAGTGATGATGGGCCTGGGCACGATGTGATCGCGCGTGGATCGTAAATGGCCGTTTTTACGCGATATCTTGAAGCCGGTTCGTGGATCGCTGCGGTAGGCGCCTATCGGCATGGCGACTCGGCTGCCTTCTTTGAGGCCCGCTACGACGCGCTCTCTGCCGTGGGGCGTCCGCCGAATTCACGGGGAAGTTCGAGCACGTCCGGCTTGCTGTCTGCTAATGCTTCTACCGAACCGAATGGGGCGAGAGGTGTAGAGGGGGCGTATCGAAGGCCACGCCGTTCGCCGCAACCGATCCTCAAAATGCAGGGCGACCACGCTCCGGAAGAGCTTAAACCCGGCAGTCAAGCATGCAACGCGTAGCGCTGGTTTAAGTTCCTGTGAAAGTTAGACATTCAATAAATTTAGGTATTGCTGCTAAGAATCGCCATAAATAGCCCAGTGTCAGTTGAGGCGCCGATCCGGACCCTATTTGCGGCGGGGTGAGAAGGCATAAAAGCGGTTTGCGAGAGTGCCTCTGCATCGGTTCGTCGCACGGCGCGCTCGAATTACCTGTACAACCACCCGTGTTACAAAGTGTGTTCATGTGCCCGCAAGGTAAATCTGAACACGCAGAACATCCATGGCGTTCAGGTGCAGTTCCATGCCGCACTTCTTACGAAACCAAATGGAGGGGGTTCTGGCACCCGCTTGCGCAATCTTGCGGGCGGCGGTCGGACGTGAAGCTGCGATCTGCGCAGGCCCGATGGATAGAGATTGAAGGAGTAGCGCAATGAGTGTCATTTCAAAAAGCCCCAAAGTTCTCGTGCTGCTTGCCATGCTTGCCGGAACGGCATCGGGTAGCCTGTCTGCCCAGCCGCAAGAGCAGGAGCAGGGCGATGCCGGCGTTGCCGCAACCGTTTATGGCGAGCGCCCGGTCGATACGACCAACCTGACCAAGGGCCCCGAAGTAAAGGGCATCATTTCCGCCCGCAGCGGTGACAAGATGCAGGTCACCACGGCAGACGGTAACCGTTCGGTGATCGTTATCACCGATGCCACCAAGATCACGTCCAGCAAGGGCCTGTTCGGCATCAACAGCCAGAAGCTGGCCGCAACCTCGCTGCTGAACGGCTTGCCGGTTACGGTGAAGACCGGTCAGTCGGGCGATACCCTGGTGGCCACCCAGATCAACCTGACCGGCAAGGATCTGCGCACCGCGTCGATGATCCATAACGGCACCGACCAGCGCTTCGCCACGAACGAAGCTGCGACCGAAGCCCTGCGCGGCCGCATGGGCGACATCGACAAGTACAACATCAAGGGCACGACCAACGTGAACTTCGACACGGGCAAGTACGATCTTTCGCCCGAAGCGAAGCAGAACCTCTGCGCGGCGGCCTCGTCGGCCGATGGCATGGATAATGCCCTTCTGCTGGTCGTCGGCTACACCGACTCCGTCGGCAGCGACGATTACAACCAGACGCTTAGCGAAAAGCGCGCCACCCGCGTGGTGAACTATCTCCAGCAGGCTTGCCACTGGAAGCCCTATCGCATGCTGACGCCTACCGGCATGGCCAAGGCCGATCCGCTGGCGGACAACACCACGCCTGAAGGCAAGGCGCAGAACCGCCGCGTTGCAGTGAACATCATGGTCAGCAAGGCCGTCGATGGGTTCTAAATGAATACTGGGTGGCTTCGGCCATCCCGGCTTTGCGAGCGGCCAAGCGCGGGACGATCCATCAGGTCGTCGCGCGCTTGGTCCGGTTGATTGAGATGACGTTGCGGGCGATTTCCTCGAACGTCTCGCCAATGATGGGGCGTGCAGCCTCGATATTGCGGCTGATATAGACCGGCAGAACACCCGGCGCTTCGAATTCCAGAAACCGCACCGTGTCCGCATGAGCCTGCATCGCGGTGAAGCTGTCTACCAGCGCCAGTCCCATACCATTGGCCACGAAGGCCACCGCCGTTTCGGCAAAGCGGACGTAAGTGGCAACGTCCAGTTCCTCTCCAGCGTCGGCATACATCTTGGCGATGATCTGCCCGTGCGGCGTGTCGTGTCGGAACGACTGGATCCGCTCTCCCCGAATGTCCGCCACCGAAATGCGCTCGCGCCCGACCAGCGGATGATCGGCCGGTACCGCGCAGACCATCCGCCCGCTGCCGATGCGGCTGGACAGGATGTTGGGATGATCGATGGGAAACACCGTCAGCGCATAGTCCCCGCGTTGCAGAGCCAGATAGTCGTCGGCCTGCTCTACTGAGAGAATGTCGAACTGGATGGTGAGCCCTGGGTAGTTCGCCGTGAGGCGAGAGAGCATCTGCGGCACCACCGAATGCCCCAGCGACGGCGACGCGCCCACGCGGAAGGTGCGATCGTTGCCCTTGGCCAATCGTTGGACCACATGCTCCAGATCGGCAAAGCCCTTGTAGACATGCTCGATCTCATCGAACAGCGCGCGGGCTTCCTGCGTGGGCACCAGCCGGCCGCGTGTGCGGTCGAACAGGCGGAAACGCAGCCGGTCTTCCATATGGGCAAGCATGCGACTGAGGCCGGGCTGGGAAGTGCCCAGCATTCGCGCGGCGCCGCTCACCGTCTTCGTAATCATCACGGCGCGGAAGATTTCGATCTGCCTGATCGTCAGCATATGTCCGGCTAGCACGCCGCGCGGGCGGGGCCAACCTTTGGCGCAGACTGCGTCACAGCCGCGTCTTCTTAGAGCAGGGGGCTTACCAGCCGGGCAAGGTTTTCGATCACGCGCGTGGGGTGCGGGCGCGATCGCCACGCGGCCAGGGGCAGCCGGTCGCTATGCTCTACATAGTTGTGCAGTACGTCCAGCAACGGCGCCACGGTATCGCCGCCGTGAAGGATCAGGCTGATCTCCGCATTGAGGGCGAAGGAGCGCATGTCGGCATTGCTGGACCCCACGATCCCCACCGTCCTATCAACCGCGACTGCCTTGGTGTGGAGTAGATGGCTGCGATAGCGATAGATGCGTACGCCGGCTTCAAGCAGTTCCTGATAGTAGGAGCGTTGCGCCAGACGGACCAGCCTTTGATCCACCACATGCGAGACGATAAGGTTCACCGCCACCGATCGGGCCACTGCATTTCTGACCGCTGTTAGCAAGGCGTCGTCCGGGATCAGGTAGGGCGAGACGATCGTCACTTCTTCGCGGGCTTCGTGAACCAGTTCCACCAGCAGGCGTTCATAGCCGGCGGTGCCGAAGTCCGGCCCACTGGGCATGGCCTGTAGGACGGCCGGCCCCTCTGCGATAGGGATGGGGCCAGGAATGGTGGCGATCCGCTCACCGGTTTCCAGATACCAGTCGCTGGCGAACATCGCATCGAATGCGGCAACCACCGGCCCCTCGACCCTTGCGACCAGTTCGTCATTGACGATCTGCGGTTTGAAATCGCGGTTCACAATGTTCTGAGAGCCGACGAACGCGATCCTGCCGTCTATCGAACAGAGCTTACGGTGATTGCGCAAGTCCGTTCGTGCGCGGCGCAAGAGGGCAAAGCGGACCGGCAGCACCAACCGGGCAGGGATACCGGCGGCATGGAGCAGGGCCATGCTGCGTTTCGCCCATTGTCGCGAACCGAGTGCATCGACCAGCACGTGCACCGCCACGCCCCGCGCATGGGCACGTGCCAGCGCGTCGGCGATCGTTCGGCCAGTGCGGTCATCGGCAAAGATGTAGGTTTGGAGGTGGACGCAGTGTTCGGCGGAATCGATGGTCCGCGCCATGGCGGCGATCGTGCCGTCATAGTCGGTCAGAAGATCGACGGTGTTGCCGCCACATGCCGGGAAGCCGCCCAGCGCGCCGACCAGAGGGGCGATCGGGCCGGCCTTGCCAGGATAGGCGGACAACGCTTCCGCCACTTGCATGCGATGGGGAAGGTCTTCGGTGAAGCGGGCTTTCCGCCATCCGGGGAACTGTGCCCGGCCGATGAAGCGGTAGAGGATCAGCCCCGGCACCGGCAGGAACAGCACCAGCAGCAGCCAACTGCGCGCAGCCTCCGGAGAGCGCCGCAGCGGCAGTATCACGATCATGGCGATCCGGATGACCCATTCGAACAGCAGGTAGGTCAGCGCAAGCCGTGATGGATCGAACATCGCGGTAGCCTATCGGTCTCTCTGGGCCATGACCAGCCCCGGGGTTTGAGAGCATTGCCTGCCGGTGCGTTACAGCGTTTTCTGATCAGGTGAAACCACCTGATCAGAAAACGCGGTAAATTAAATATTTAAAGCAGTTGATCCAATGTAATCGGATCAACTGCTTTAACGCCCACGTAGTGGCGCGCGGCTCAACTCATTGCTGGCGCGTGTCAGTTTGGACAGCAGGGTGACGAAGGTTGCCTGCTCTTCGTCGGACAGGCCGGAGAGAATCTCGTCCTGGACGCGGTCCACCCAGGGGATCGCGCGGTCGAGCGTCTGCCGTCCCTCTCCGGTGAGGTTGAGGATCCGCGCGCGGCGGTCCGTCGGACTGGTTTCGCGCACGACAAGGTTCTTCTGCACCAGCCGGTCGATCACCCCACCCAGCGTCACGCGGTCATAGGCGATCATGCCCGCAAGCGTCTGCTGGTCCAGCCCAGGGTGGTCGCGCAAGGTCATGAGGGCCGCGAATTGCACGGCCGTCAGGTCTATGTCGGCCTCGGCCATGCGGGTGGAGAACAGGGCCACGGCAATTTGCTGAAGGCGGCGGATCAGATGGCCGGGCAAAGTCTCAAGGTCGCTCATAGCCGCACCTAGCTCCAATTCGCGATTGTTCTCAAGCCCATGAAGCGCGTCCGCACACACTTGCGTGCGGACGCGCTTCAACAGGCGCGAAAATCAAGCCTGAACGGTCAGGATGTCCGCGAAATAGGCGGCCAGATCGGCATGCGCGTCCAGCGGCAGCAGTTGCCCGATGTACTGGTCCGGCCGAACGACGACCATGCAGCCGTTCTCCCGATCGATTCCGCGCAAGTCGAAGATATCGCCGGCCGGCGTATCGGCGCAGAACGCCTTTTCATAGTCGCGCAGGCCGAAGGTGCCCTTGCGCGGCCAAAGCAGGCTGGGAAGCTCGTCCATCGAAAGCGACTGGTGCGATTGTTGGAACACCGCACGCACGTCGATCACCGAATCGATGTCCGCGCCGGTGGCGGTGTGGCGAACGAGGGGTGAAGTGGCGTCGCTTTCCAGGAACTGCGCCAGCTTCGCCACGGCCGAACCGGCGGCAAGGCCGTCCTGGCCGGCGAACAGGTAGATCCTCCAGCGACCGTCCGCTTCCGCCACATGGCCAAGGTGCATCGGCTTGGCGTCGGCAAGGCGCACGACGGGGGCGGAGTGGAATCGCATGCCCACCTTGAAGCCCCCGGCCAGTTGCTGATGCTCCGCGCCGCCGGTGAGGGTGGAGGGGCGATATTGCGTCGCAGTGCCGGCCGTGAAGCGGCCCTGCTTCACGAAGTAGCGCTGGAACGCGGCCGGATCGACGCCGTCTTCATCTTCTGCCGTTTTCGGCTTGGCGCTGAACATCGCGGCGAATTCGCGGTCGAAGTCGATCAGTTCCTTGGCGATGGCCTGACGTTCGGCGGAATAGCTGTGCAGCAGTGCCAGTTCCGCCTGGCCCTGCAACACGGCCGCCAGTTTCCAGCCGAGGTTGAAGGTATCCTGCATGGAAACGTTCATGCCCTGGCCGGCCTTCGGGCTATGGGTGTGGCAGGCATCGCCGGCGATGAACACGCGGGGGAGGCGGTTTGCTTCCTGACCGAAGGGCACATCGTCGAACTTGTCGCACAGGCGCTGCCCGATTTCGTAGACCGACCACCATGCGACTTGCTTCACGTCCAGCACGTAAGGCTGAAGGATACGGCCCGCCGCCGCGACCAACTGGTCCACGGTGATGTTCTTGGCGGAAACGCGCTCGTCCTTACCCAGCTTGTCCAGCTCGATATAGAGGCGCACCAGATAGCCGCCCTCACGCGGGATGATGAGGATGTTGCCCTCGTTCGCGGAGTGGATCGCGCTCTTCAGGCGGATGTCGGGGAAGTCGGTATAGGCCAGAACGTCCATCACGCCCCAGGCCTGGTTGGCGGATTCCCCGCTCAGCTCGCGGCCAATGGCCTTGCGCACTTGGCTGCGTGCGCCGTCGCAGCCGACCACGTAGCGGGCGCGGATCACTTCAGTCGCCGCTTCGCTTTCCGCGCCGACCGGGCGCAGGCGCACAGTGACGGGCTCCTCCGGGTTTTCCGGAACCGTCAGGTCGACGATCTCCATGCCATAGTCCGGAACCAGCCGGCTGGGCGAATTGCGCATGGCTTCGAGGTAGAAGTCATGCACGCGCGCTTGATTGAGAATGACGTGCGGGAATTCGGACAGGCCTTCCTCGGTATCGCGGATGCGGCCGTGGCGGGCGATCTTGCCCGCTTCGGTATCGTCCGGCTTCCAGAAGGTGGTCTCATTCACCCAATAGGCTTCGCGTGATACACGATCGGCAAAGCCGAAGGCGTTGAACATTTCCATCGTGCGGCAGGGCAATGCCGTCCGCCTGGCCCAGTTCCAGAGGGCCTGCCTTGCGCTCTACGATACGGGTGTGGATCGAAGGGAAACGGGCAAGCTGCGCGGCCAGGGTAAGCCCGGCCGGTCCGCAGCCGACAATCAGCACGTCAACCTCATCGCGCACGTCCGCATGGGGTGCTGCCGGATGGATTTCAGGGTCGCCCGTGCGGAATCCGTTCAGATGAAACTGCATTGTGTGCATCCTCGTATGGATGGCGGTTCGATTGGGGGGCCGCCTTGGAGTCGATTTATATGTAGTATACTACGTAAAATAGTGGGTCAACGAGGTTTGATCGAAACCGATGGCGGATGCGCTGCCAGTGCAGGCTGAAAACGGCGGAATTTGGCGCGATTATGCCACAGCGTCCGCCCGGTTATAAGGCGTAGGAAGGCCAGGCGGGTTCACAAGCCACCGTTCTACCCTATCTAGGGGGCCAGTATCCCGATTGGAAACCAACCCAATGCCCCAACATCTGAAAATCGACTTCGTCTCAGACGTTTCCTGCCCCTGGTGCGTGATTGGGCTGGGCGGTCTGGAGCGCGCCTTGGAAAATCTGGATGGCGTGGTCGATGCCGATATTCGTTTCCAGCCCTTCGAACTGAACCCCGATATGGGCCCCGAAGGGCAGGATATCGGTGAGCATATCGCCCAAAAATATGGTTCTACGCCGGAACAATCGGCGGCCAATCGGGAGATGATCCGAAAGCGGGCGGCGGATGTCGGATTCACGATGACGATGGCGCCCGGCAGCCGGATCTACAACACGTTCGACGCGCATCGCCTGTTGCATTGGGCCGATGCCGAAGGCGGCCAGAAGGCGTTAAAAATGGCGCTGTTCGAAGCCTATTTCACGCGCGGCGAAGATGTATCGAACCACGATGTCCTGATCGGTGCCGTGGAACGCGCGGGGCTCGATCCAGTGCGCGCTGCCGCGATCCTGGCCGGTGATGAATTCGCCGATGATGTGCGCAAGGATGAGAACTTGTGGCGATCACGCGGCATCAACAGCGTGCCGGCAGTGATCGTCAACGATAAGTACCTGATCTCTGGCGGACAGCCTGCGGAACATTTCGAACAGGCCCTGCGTCAGATCGCGGAGAATGCCGTGGCCTGACCGCTTGGGTCGATATGGGGTGATGTTTCAGGCTTCCAGACTGGAAAGCCGGCGCCGGAACAGCACGCGTTCGATGCGGCGGAACCATCTCCCCGTCGGTCGATCCAACAGGAAATAGGTCACGATCGAGGCGGTAATGGAGAGCAGGAACATGGCGGCGGCC
>FTCV01002428.1_pt1 | contig 16705 bp, 15 predicted proteins | sample 1639691 | NCBI WGS metagenome assembly FTCV01 (sample SAMEA3914864, study PRJEB12502) | metagenome | biome: forest; material: soil | place: USA | collected 2012-03-12 | depth 0.3 m
CGGTGACGTTGTGACGATCGAAAGCCGGCGTCGCTGACGCCGGTGGTCCGCAAAAGTCGCGCTGGAATCACAAAGTCAAAAGAAACTCGATTTCCAGCAGCGCCAAAATCATTGCGCCCAGAAGTGCGAATAGCACTAGGACCCCGATGATGGTGTCGGTATCCTCCGCATCCCAATGTGGATGACGCGCGTACCAGGCTTTGGTTTCGTCCCAGATGGACATGGCTGTTCCCCATGCTTGGCAGGGAAACGTCCGTTCGAGCTGCGAGGTTCCGCATATGATTTTGGAATTGGTTGGCTAGCGGCGATTGATCGGACCGCCAATCTGAAAAGCAAAAGAGCCGACCTTATCGGCCGGCTTCTTTGCAACTAAAAATTTGGGTTTCTCGAAAACTGGAGCGGGCGAAGGGATTCGAACCCTCGACCCCAACCTTGGCAAGGTTGTGCTCTACCCCTGAGCTACACCCGCATCCATAGGCCAAACTTGCGTCCGGCCGTTTCGAGACGCGCTCTATGCCCCATCTCGCCGGGGGATGCAACAGGGGATTTCCGCAAAATTTCTGTCGGCGTGACGCCGCCGTTGCTCCACCGCTATTGGAGCGCTATCGCAGTTGCCACCTCAATTTGTCCGATCTCTCAGGTTGCCCATGACCGCCGAAGCATCTCGTCCCAAGACGCCCCAGGAAGTTCTTACCTTCATCGCATCACTTGGGATCAAAGCCAGCACTGTGGAACACGAGGCGGTTTTTACGGTGGCTGAATCGAAGGCGCTGCGTGGCAAGATCGATGGTGGGCATGTGAAGAATCTCTTCCTGAAGGACAAGAAAAGCCGGCTCTTCATCATCACCGCGTTGGAGAACGCACGGATCGATCTCAAGCGCGTTCATGAAATTATTGGCGGCACCGGCCGTGTCTCGTTCGCCGGTCCGGATATACTGATGCGGTATTGGGGGGTATTACCGGGCTCGGTGACGCCGCTCGGCGCGATCAACGATCACGAAAAGGCGGTAACGGTGGTGCTCGATGAGCCGATGACCCGGCTGCCGCGTCTCAACGTGCATCCGCTGACCAACACAATGTCGACCGGAATCGACACACCGGATTTGCTGCGCTTTCTTGAGGCGGTTGGCCACACACCGCAAATTCTGCCGGTATCCAGTGGTGTGATCGAGCCCCATGAGGATTGAGCCGCAATGGCAAGAAGCATTGCATCTTCCCGCGTTCTCTCCCATTTAAGGCGCAAGACGGAGCGATTTCGACAATGAGCCAGCAAGATAAGCCGAACGCCGATGCCGGCCGGGTGGGCGCCAGTTTCGGCGGAGCATTTGGAGCGCCGGCAGCGGGCGTAGCTTCCGAAGCGGGTGACGTCGCCAAGGAAACCTCGACGGCGACGTTCCGGCAGGACGTGCTGACCGAATCAATGAAGCAGCCGGTGCTGGTTGATTTCTGGGCGCCGTGGTGCGGCCCTTGCAAGCAGCTTGGCCCGATTATCGAGAAGGTCGTCAAATCGGCCGGCGGCAAGGTCAAGCTGGTCAAGATGGATATCGATGCCCATCCAGAAATCGCCGGCCAGCTTGGCATCCAGTCGATTCCGGCTGTCATCGCGTTCACACGTGGCCAACCCGTGGATGGCTTCGTCGGCGCACTGCCCGAAAGCCAGATCAAGGGCTTTATCGAGAGGCTGATCGGGCCGATCGGACCCGGCGCCGTCGAAGAGGCATTGGTTGAAGCGGAAGCGGCAGTTGCCGCCGGCGATTCTGCCGGTGCGGCCAGCCTTTACGCAGAAATTCTGGCGGAGGAGCCTGAGAACCTGAAGGCGCTGGGCGGATTTGCCCGTCTTCAGGTTGAACTTGGCGATCTCGAACAAGCCAGGGAACTGTTGGCTGCCGTACCGGAAGGCAAGGAAAGCGATCCCGCCGTCGCGGGCGCGAAAGCCGCGCTGGAGCTTGCCGAACAGGCCGGTGAGCTTGGCGATATCGTTGAGCTTCAGGCGCGGGTCGAGAAAGACCCGAAGGACTATCAGGCGCGGTTTGATCTGGCGCTGGCCTTCAACAGCCGCAACAATCGCGACGAGGCGGTCGATGCGCTGATCGAGATCATCAAGCGTGACCGCAAGTGGAACGATGATGGCGCCCGTCGCCAGCTCCTGCAATTCTTTGAAGCCTGGGGCTGGCAGGACGATGCGGCGAGCGCCGGCCGACGGAAGCTTTCCGCGGTTCTGTTCTCATAATTGCGGATGCGTTCCAGCTCCTGCCGGAACACATATGGGACGCCGGCCATGAATTCGGGCGATTTTGCGCTGAATCATTGACCAAGGTCTGGAAATGGAGACGCGGCGATGCCGGCCACTTCTGAATTTCGCTTTGCGAAGGATTTGCCGGCGACAATTCCCGTATTTCCATTGCCTGGCGCTTTGCTTCTGCCGCGCGGGCAGATGCCGCTGAATATCTTCGAGCCGCGCTATCTCGCGATGATTGACGATGCGCTCGCCGGCAAGCGGATCATCGGCATGATCCAGCCTGATCCATCGCCGGTCAGTAACTATGGTCCGCCGCCGCTTTATCCGGTCGGCTGTGCCGGCCGCATCACGCAGTTCAGTGAAACAGGTGACGGGCGCTATCTCATTACCCTGACCGGCCTGGCGCGTTTTCGTATTCGCGAGGAATTGACTGCGATCACACCCTATCGACAATTCGAGGTCGATTTCAGCAGCTATGCTCGCGACTTGGTGCCGCGTGAAGGCGACGATGCGGTCGATCGCGACAGCCTCCTGAAAGCGCTTGCCGATTTTGCCAAGGCGAATGAAATCGAGATCGATTGGGACAACGTCCGCCAAGCGCCGAATGAGCCGCTGGTCAATGCGCTGGCCATGATGGCGCCCTATGGAGAAAAGGAAAAACAGGCGCTGCTCGAGGCGGCGGATCTCAAGGCGCGTGCGGAAATCCTCGTCGCGATCACAGAGATCGAGCTCGCGCGGACCGGGGACGGTTCCGATAGCTCGATGCAATAGGCTCGGGTGATGGCGCACGAAAACGACGATCTTGAAAAGGACGGCGGCGGGCCGAGCACCGGCATCGATCGCAAGCTGCTGGAAATTCTTGTTTGCCCGATCAGCAAGACACCGCTGGAATATGATGCCGTGCGGCAGGAACTGATCAGCCGCACGGCCCGGCTTGCTTATCCGATCCGTGAGGGCATTCCGATCATGCTGCCCGATGAAGCGCGTCGGATCGACGATGCCGGGGATGATCCGGTCATCTAGCCTGCCAGTTCACGGGCGCTCTCTTGGGTGACACCGGAGGCCTGGCCGATCAGGAATCGTTTCAGCGGCGGCATGCGATCGACAACGCCGAGGCCCAGATCGCGGATTGCGCGGATCGCACCGATATCATTTGAGAAAAGGCGGTTGAGCAGGTCGGTCGTTACCGCCATCGCCGCCGTGTCGAAACGGCGGTCGCGGTCGTAGCGCTCCAGCAGGCCTGTTTCGCCGATATCGAGACCGTTGCGGGCCTGTTCGACGATGAGGTCGGCAAGCATGGCGGCATCCTTCAGCGCAAGGTTCAAGCCCTGTCCGGCTAGGGGATGGATGACGTGGGCTGCGTCGCCGAGAAGGGCGAGACGATCGTTGTGGAAGTGGCGCGCCAGGCCAAGCGAGAGCGGATAGGTCTCCGGCGCGGCAAGCGCCTCGACCTTGCCGAGATGCAGGCCGAACATCTCCTGCAGGACCTCGCCGAAATGCCCTTGGTCGAGCGAACACAGATGTTGCGCCCGTTCGCGGCTTTCGGTCCAGACGATCGACGATTCCATATCGCTTCCATCGGCCGCGCGCATCGGCAGGATGGCGAAGGGGCCTGCGGGAAGAAAATGTTCCTCTGCGCAGCCGGCATGCCCGCGTTGATGCCTGACCGGAACGACTATGCCGTTCTGCCGATAGTCCCAACCGTAGAACGGGATGCCAGACTGTTCGCGCAAGCGGGATCGGCGGCCGTCGGCTGCGACCAACAGGGATACCTTGATCTCGCTCTTGTCGGATAAAATGACCTGCCGACGCGCGCGCCCGCTATTGGAACCGGTTACGGCGGTGCTGGAAATAACGACACCGTTCTCCCGCGCGACATCGCAGAGGGTTGCCAGCATCAAGCTTTCGCCGATCATGTGGGCGAACGGCTCATCGGGCGCAATTTCACCTTCAAATCGGAGAAAAACCGGCCGCACCGGCTCTTCCGTCCCTGAGTCGGTGACGATCATCCGGGTGATCGGCTGCGCTGCTTTCGCGAGGGCCGGCCATATCCCAAGAGCCTGGAATTGCCGACATCCGAAGGCGGAGATCGCATAGGCGCGGATGTTGTCGCTGGTTGCGCGGGAGCCCAAGGCTGGATCATGCAGCCTTACCCGAAAGGCCGGGCCGAGCGTTTGGGCGAGCTTCGCGGCCAGAAGCAGGCCCGCGACGCCGCCGCCCGCGATGGCGACATCCGCCTTTTCTCCCTGTGACACATCCATCTCCGTCAGGGTCCTCCAGATTGACATTGACCGGGTCGCGCTGGCTCATGCAACAGATAGCGCCGTTACGGCTGCTGCGCCAGAAAGACACTTGAGATGACCGCGATCGCCGAGCTGCTCGAAATTCTCGATCTCGAAACGCTGGAATTGAACTTGTTCCGCGGCCGTAGCCCGCAGGTCGGCTGGCAGCGCGTTTTCGGGGGACAAGTCATCGGCCAGGCATTGGTTGCGGCTTGCCGTACCGTGCCGGATCGGCGACCCCATTCGCTGCACGCCTATTTCCTGCTGCCCGGCGACCCTTCGATCCCGATCATCTATGAGGTCGAGCGTATCAGGGATGGCCGCAGCTTCACCACGCGCCGCGTCAAGGCGATCCAGCACGGTCAGGCGATCTTCTCGCTCTCGGCATCGTTCCATGTCGAGGAGCCTGGGCTTGAGCACCAGATGGATATGACCAAGGTGCCGATGCCGGAGGACCTGCCAAGCGAGGCGGAAATCCGTAAGAGCGTAATGCCTCACATGCCCGCTCCGGTGCGCGCCTATTATGAGCGCGAACGGCCGATCGAATTGCGGCCGGTTGAGTTCAAGCGATATTTCTCGCGCGAGCCCCTGCCTCCGACGTTCAACGTCTGGATCCGTGCGACCGGCGCGCTACCCGCTGATAGCGTACTGCATCAATGCGTGCTCGCTTATGCCTCGGATATGACGTTGCTCGACACCGCGCTGATCGCACATGGTCGCACGGTGTTCGAAAAGGACATCCAGGCGGCCAGCCTCGATCACGCCCTCTGGTTCCATCATACATTCAAGGCCGATGAGTGGCTGCTCTATACGCAGGACAGCCCGTTTTCGGGCGGCGCGCGCGGCTTTTCGCGCGGCGCTGTCTACACCCGGGAGGGCCTGCTCGTGGCATCGGTCGCGCAGGAGGGGTTGATTCGTCTGCGTCGTGCCTGATCAATTCGTAATCATCTGCCTAAATTTTATTCAGAATTATATGCCGCAAGCCGGTGATTTCCCGTGCGAGCGGGGCGAATTTCTATCCGCGCCTACAGGTGACTAGATTTTCACCACCGGAATCGTGATGCCGACTACGTGATTCGACGTAGATCGTTCTACGCCGAGAAACGATTCCCGAAGAATCCCGCGGGTATGCCGCGCAGGCGCGCGGGCAATCTTCTTTCCTGGCGCTCCAATGCGCGTTCCTCAGCCTGTCGTCTGGCACGAACCTTGTTACTGGCCGTTCCAAGGATGCATTGGGCGTCCTGATGGGGTGGACGGACAAGGCCCGCAACAGGCCCAGGAAGAGGACAGGACAGAGCATGAAAATCGTCATGGCGATCATCAAGCCGTTCAAGCTCGAAGAGGTCCGCGATGCGCTGACCGCGCTCGGCGTGCACGGCATGACTGTGACCGAGGTGAAGGGCTACGGCCGTCAGAAAGGTCATACCGAAATCTATCGCGGCGCCGAATACGCCGTGAGCTTCCTGCCGAAGATCAAGCTGGAAGTCGCCGTACCGTCCTCGCTTGTCGACAGCGTGGTGACGGCGATCCAGGGCGCGGCACGCACCGGCCAGATCGGTGATGGCAAGATTTTCGTCAGCACGATCGAGCGCGCCGTCCGCATCCGGACCGGCGAAGCCAACGATGACGCTCTCTGATCCTAGCGTAAAGATTCCACAGGAGTTCCTTCTATGAAGATGTCGATTTCCAACAGGCTTGCCGCGCCGGCGCTGGGGGTTGCCGCGCTGCTCGCCTCGACCGGCCTGGCTCTGGCCGAAGGTCCGGTACCGAACAAGGGCGATACGGCCTGGATGCTGGTTTCCTCCGCGCTTGTTCTGATGATGTCGATTCCTGGCCTGGCGCTGTTCTATGGCGGCCTCGTTCGCACCAAGAACATGCTGTCGGTCCTGACCCAGGTCCTGACGATTGTGTCGCTCGTGGGTGTCGTCTGGGTGATCTATGGCTATTCGCTCGCCTTCGGCGATGGCGGTTCGCTCAACGCTTATATCGGCGGCTTCGGCAAGATTTTCCTCAAGGGTGTGACGCCCGATTCGGTCGCGCCGACCTTCTCGAATGGCGTGGTCATTCCGGAATACGCCTACATGGTCTTTCAGATGACCTTCGCGATGATCACGCCGGCTCTGATCGTCGGCGCATTCGCGGAGCGCATGAAGTTTTCGGCCGTGGTCGTATTCATGCTGCTTTGGGTTACGCTGATTTATTTCCCGATCGCGCATTGGGTTTGGGCCGCTGCCGCGCCTGACGATATCGCCGCCGCCGCCAAGGCTCTCGCCGCTGCTGCTGACGATACCGCCAAAAAGGCAGCGCAAGCCAAGCTGGACGAAGTCACTGCCGCCGGCGGTTGGCTCTGGGCTGCCGGCGCCCTCGACTTTGCAGGTGGCACGGTCGTTCATATCAATGCCGGTATCGCTGGCTTGATGGGCTGCCTTTGCCTTGGCAAGCGCATCGGCTACGGCAAGGAGATTATGGCGCCGCATTCGCTGACCATGACGATGATCGGCGCTTCGCTGCTCTGGGTCGGCTGGTTCGGCTTCAACGCTGGCTCTAACCTCGAAGCGAACGGCACCACGGCGCTCGCCTTCGTCAACACGATGGTCGCGACCTGTGCCGCGGCGATTTCCTGGCTGTTCTGCGAATGGGCGGTCAAGGGCAAGCCTTCCTTGCTCGGCATGGCGTCGGGCGCTGTCGCCGGCCTTGTCGCCGTCACGCCAGCTTCCGGCTATGCCGGCCCGATGGGCTCGATCGTGCTTGGTTTGATCGTCAGCCCGGTTTGCCTGCTCTTCGTCTCCAAGGTGAAGAATGCGCTCGGCTATGACGATGCACTCGACGTGTTCGGCGTGCACTGCATCGGCGGCATCATCGGTGCGATCGCAACCGGCATTCTTGTCAGCCCTGATCTCGGCGGCGTCGGCATCACCGATTACGCCAACATCACGGGTAACAATGCGGGCACCTACAGCATGGCGACCCAGGTCATCACGCAGTGCAAGGCGGTTGGCGCGACGTTGCTCTATTCGGGCATCGGCTCCTTCATTCTCTACAAGATCGTCGATCTCGTCATTGGTCTGCGCGTCACGCAGGATCAGGAGCGTGAAGGCCTCGATATCTCCGATCACGGCGAGCGCGCCTACCACTATTGACCCAATCGGCCGGGCAATATTGCCCGGTCTCCTCTTCCTCCTGAACTGGGCGGGTGGCCGGTAAGGCTCCCCGCCCTCTTTTTTGTCTGAATGTTTCCGATCCAGCGGTCGGCTGGTTAAGCGGGGCTTAACCAGGTTCGCCTAGCGTTGACGAGAACGGTCGTCATTTGGCGGCATTTGAGTTTTTCGGACAGGTACGGGTCCCGCGCGATGCGAACGACGCGACTGGGCTTTTCGCCCGCCGACCTCATACCGGAAGCGTTGCGCGCGTTTCTGGCGAGGAGGGCGGCCGAGGTCACAGGTCTTTCCTTGATGACGCTGTCGATCGGCTGCGGTGTTTCGCTGGCGACATGGTCGGTGCGCGACCCATCGATCAATCACGCGACCGATGCCTCCGTTCGCAATGCTCTGGGTTTTCCCGGTGCGATCGTTTCCGATCTGCTGATGCAGCTTTTTGGCCTCGGGGCCGTGGTGACGCTCGCCGTCATAGCGCTTTGGGGCTGGAAGCTGGTGGGCGGGCATTCCTGCGACCGCATTCGTACCAGGCTGATCGCCTGCATCATCGGGTCGAGCGCAGCATGCGCGCTTTGCTCGGCGATGCCCGCCACCGAACGCTGGCCCTTGCCGACCGGGCTTGGCGGCGTCTTCGGTGATGCTGTCTACCGGCTGCCCAAGACGGTGTTCGGAATCAATAACTTCTGGGTCCATGCCGGCTGGGCATGTGCTCTGTTCCTATGCGCGTTGCTCGCGCTTTCGCTCGCTCTTCGTGCGGCGATGGACGAGAAGGCGCAGATCGATATCGCGACCGGCCGCAAGGTCTCGCGCGAGGACGATGCCGATCCAAACGATGATCCGAATGTCGCTATCGTGCTGCTCGGCGCCATCGTTCATCTCTTCATGAGCCTGCGCGCCCTGTTTCGTCGCACCTGGCGTTACTTCCGCTACGGTGGTGGCAGCAGGTTGTTGAGCCGCACGCGCGCGATCGCCGAACGTGCCGCGTTCGAGGCGGACCCGCTCGCCGACACGCCTCACGAAACGCGTGCTGGCCGGCGGGAGCCGAGTTTCGAGGCAAGTGTACGAACGGCAGCGCCTGCGCGCCAGCCGATGGCGCCGCATCAGCATGATGAGGAAGAGGCTTTTGCAGAAGAGGAGGCGCTCGCTCCTCAACCAGCGACTCGCCCGGCAGGTTCAGCCGCGCTCTCTTCCCGTGTCAATACGACGACCGCTCCGATCAAGCCCGGCAAGCGCATGGAGCGCGAAAGCCAGCCTTCGTTGCTGGATACCGATTATCAGCTTCCGCCGCTGACGCTGCTGGCCGAGCCGAAAAAGCAGGCCAATCCAACCATCTCGACTGATGCGCTCGAACAGAATGCGCGGCTGCTCGAAGGTGTGCTTGACGATTTTGGCGTCCGCGGTGAGATCATCAACGTGCGCCCCGGCCCCGTCGTCACGCTTTACGAGCTGGAGCCAGCGCCAGGCATCAAGTCCTCCCGCGTCATCAGCCTGGCGGACGACATTGCACGCTCGATGAGTGCGATCTCCGCCCGTGTTGCCGTGGTGCAGGGTCGCAATGCCATCGGCATCGAATTGCCGAACCAGAAGCGCGAGATGGTCTATTTCCGCGAGCTGCTGGCGAGCCAGGATTTCGAGAGTTCGAAATTCCGCCTGCCGATCGCGCTTGGCAAGACGATCGGCGGCGAGCCGGTCATCGTCGAGCTTGCCCGCATGCCGCATCTGCTGATTGCTGGTACGACCGGTTCGGGCAAATCGGTCGCCATTAACACCATGATCCTCTCACTGCTTTATCGGCTGAAGCCGGAAGAGTGCCGATTGATCATGATCGACCCCAAGATGCTCGAACTTTCGGTCTATGACGGCATTCCGCATCTGCTGTCGCCGGTGGTGACCGATCCGAAGAAAGCCGTCCTCGCGCTGAAATGGGCCGTGCGCGAGATGGAAGAGCGCTACAAGAAGATGTCGAAGCTCGGCGTCCGCAACATCGACGGCTTTAATGCCCGTGTGGCGGAAGCCCGCGCCAAGGGCGAAGTCATTACGCGAACCGTGCAGACCGGCTTCGATAAGGAGACGGGCGAAGCGGTCTATGAGAGCGAGGATATGAACCTCGACTCGCTGCCCTATATCGTCGTGATCATCGACGAAATGGCCGATCTGATGATGGTCGCCGGCAAGGAGATCGAGGGGGCGGTGCAACGTCTCGCTCAGATGGCGCGCGCCGCCGGCATCCACGTGATCATGGCGACGCAGCGCCCATCGGTCGACGTGATCACCGGCACAATCAAGGCGAATTTCCCAACACGCATTTCATTCCAGGTCACCTCGAAGATCGACAGCCGCACCATCCTCGGCGAGATGGGCGCCGAACAGCTTCTTGGCCAGGGTGACATGCTGCACATGGCCGGCGGTGGCCGCATCAGCCGTGTCCATGGCCCATTCTGCTCGGATGACGAGGTCGAGAAGGTCGTGGCGCATCTCAAGCGCCAGGGTCGTCCGCAATATCTCGACGCGGTGCTCGTCGGGGATGACGAGGATAGCGGCGACGAGGATGAGGACGGCGCCGTGTTCGACAAGGGCTCCTTCGGCGAGGAGGGCGGCGACCTCTACGATCAGGCGGTCCGCGTGGTACTGCGCGACAAGAAGTGCTCCACCTCCTATATCCAGCGGCGTTTGCAGATCGGCTATAATCGCGCGGCTTCGCTGGTCGAGCGTATGGAGAAGGAAGGTCTCGTGGGCTCGGCCAATCATGCCGGCAAGCGGGAGATCCTGATGCATACCGCCGATGCGGATGAAGACGCCTAGTTGGCTGGGCCGCAGAACGGCCACATCGGCCGCTTAAAGCCGGCCGGAACGCTGCTAAGGTGAGACCTCTACTTGCTGGATATGATTCGCATGACGCTCAGGCTTCGCCTTGTTCTGGCGCTTATCGCCGCTCCGACGTTTGCCTTTGCCCAGGGCGCGCCGTTGTCGCTGCAACCGCAGAAAACTGCGCCGGGCGCGACAACCCAGCAAAAGGGCACGACACCAACGACGCCTGGCGCTGCAACCTCTGCGCCGGCTGCTGCCGCAACGCCTGAGAGTCCTCAGCAGACAGTCCAGCGGATCAATGCCTATTTCAACGGCCTGGGCGCCTTCAGCAGCCGTTTCGTGCAAGTCGGCGCCGATGGCCGGCGCTTCGAGGGGACCCTCTACGTTTCTCGACCCGGAAAGCTGCGCTTCGAGTATGATCCGCCGAGCCCGCTCGAGATCGTGGCGGATGGAACTTCCGTCGTCATTCGCGATCGCAAGCTCGCGACGCAGGACCTCTACGCGATTGGCCAGACGCCGCTGAAGTTCCTGCTCGCCAAGCAGATCGACGTCGCCAAGGATGCCAAGCTCCTGAAGGTCAGCCGTGATGGAACGCCGGGTACGGTCACGGTTTTTCTCGAAGACAAGACGACTTTCGGCGGCACCTCGCGCATCAAGCTGACCTTTGACGATGCCCAGACGGCGTTGAGAAGCTGGATCATTACCGATCCGCAAGGCTTCGACACGCAAGTTGCGCTAACCGATATCGATACGAGCAAGAAACTCGCTTCGAAGTTGTTCGAAATCGATTACAGCCGCGCACCCGAAAGCAACAAGTGAGGCATGCGGTTGGCTGAGGATAACGGCCGCAATCCGAGGGGCTGCGGCGCGAGGGCTGTTGGGCTTTCCGGGTGCTTGAACTAGACACTCCGGAACGGCCTTCTCCGGAGCCCTGCTTTGCCTTCTTTTTCCGTCGCTACCTGGAACATCAATTCGGTCCGTCTCAGGCATGATCTCGTCATGCATTTCCTGCGCGAGCATCGCCCCGATATGCTTTGCCTGCAGGAGACGAAATGTCCAAACGACATGTTTCCCTTCGGTGAGTTCCGCAAGTTCGGCTATCAGCACATCGCGATCAGCGGGAAGAAGGGCTATAATGGGGTCGCCACGCTATCGCTGCACCCGTTCCATCGGACCGACAAGCGCAGTCTGACTGGGCGCGAGGATGACGCACGCCATATCGCTGTGACGCTGGACGATAGCCCAAAGGGTGCGGCCGGACTTACCGTGCATAATTTCTATGTCCCGGCGGGTGGCGATGTCGCTGACCCGACCGTGAATGTGAAATTCGCCCATAAGCTCGAATTCCTGGCCGACCTCGAGGAGATGGCCACAACCGGCAAGGCGGAGCGAAAAAAGGAAATTATCGTCGGCGATCTCAATATCGCACCGCTGGAGCATGACGTCTGGAGCCACAAGCAGCTCCTGGATGTCGTCAGCCACACGCCGATTGAGACAACGACATTGGAGCGGCTACGCAAGGCCGGCGGCTGGGTCGATACGGCGCGACACCTGCGCCCCGAGCCCGAGAAGCTTTATAGCTGGTGGAGCTACCGCGCCGCCGACTGGACAGCCGCGAACAAGGGCCGCCGTCTCGACCATATCTGGCTGAGCGATGATATCGGCGACGCTGCGACCGATATCAACTTCCTGCGCGAGGCCCGGGGTTGGGAGCGGCCATCGGACCATGTTCCTGTGATCGCTACGTTGGAGTTTTGATCCTGCTCTAGTCCAGGCCAGCAATGGCGCGCGCGAAATCCCGCGCGGTGAAGGGTTCGAGATCCTCCACGCTCTCGCCGACGCCGATGAAATGGACCGGCAGTTTGAATTTTTCAGCGAGCGCGACGAGGATGCCGCCGCGGGCGGTACCGTCGAGCTTGGTCATCACGAGGCCGGTAACGCCGGCCACCTTTCCGAAAATCTCGACCTGTGAAAGCGCATTCTGCCCGACCGTGGCATCGAGCGTCAGCAGCACGGCATGCGGCGCGGCGGAATCGATCTTGCGGATGACGCGGATGACCTTCTCAAGCTCGGCCATCAGCTCGGCGCGATTCTGCAGGCGTCCGGCGGTGTCGATCAGCAGAACATCCGCGCCATCGGTTTTGGCTTGTGTCAGGGCATCGAAGGCCAGACCGGCGGCGTCCGCGCCCTGGTCACGCGCGATAACCGGAGCGCCCGTCCGCTCGCCCCATATTTTCAACTGCTCGATCGCGGCGGCGCGGAATGTGTCGCCGGCCGCCAGCATGACTGAGTGACCCTCGGCGCGCAGTTTTGCGGAAAGCTTGCCGATCGTTGTCGTCTTGCCTGAGCCATTCACGCCAACCATCAGGACGACGAAAGGCTTTTGGGCCTTATCGATCGTCAATGGCTGCGCAACAGAGCTGAGTACGGCTTCGACTTCCGCCGCGAGCACTGCCTTGACTTCCTCAGGCGGAATTTCGCGATCGTAACGGCCTTTGCCAATTGCCTCGGTGATACGGGTCGCGACTTCGACCCCAAGGTCGGCCTGAATGAGGATATCCTCAAGCTCGTCCAGCATTTCCCGGTCGAGCTTGCGCTTCGTAAAAAGATCGGTGATGCCGCTGCCGATGGAGGAGGAGGTGCGCGCAAGCCCCTCCTTCAACCTTTGCCACCAGGAGCGGCGTGGCTCCGGCGCGGAAGGAACCGGTGGCTCCATCGTCACCGGCGAGAGAATCACGTGCTCCGCCGGGAGGTCTGCGGGCGTCTGCGGCTCGATTGCCGGCTGCGATGTCTCGACCGGCTTGCCCCGTCCGAAGAGACGGCCGAACAGTCCGGGCTTCTTGTCGTCCTCACTCATGCGGCGCGCAGCTCCCGTCCATCTGTGTCCGCGATCTGGACGGTGACGACCTGCCCCAACGGCGCGCCATCCGTCAATCGCACGCGCGTGAAACCCTCGGTGTGACCCACCGATCCGCGCTCGACGAGGACGCGGTGCTCGCCGCCAACCTGCGCCTCGCAATGCATACGCAAGGCCTGTGCGCCGACTTCTCGCAGACGCGCCGCCCGATCCGCGATGACGGGGCCAGCAACGGCCGGCATTCGGACGGCCGGGGTGCCGGGCCTGGCGGAATAGGGAAAGATATGCAGATGCGTCAGGCCGCATTCTCCGACGATGTCGCAGGAATGCTGGAACATCGCCTCGTCTTCGGTCGGAAAGCCGGCGATGAGGTCCGCGCCGAAGACAATATCCGGGCGCAGGCGGCGAAGCTCGGCGCAGAACGCGATCGAATCCACTCGTCCATGTCGACGCTTCATGCGCTTGAGAATCAGATCGTCGCCGGATTGAAGGGACAGATGAAGATGCGGCATGAGCCGAGCTTCGGTGGCGAAGGCGTCTATCAGATCCCGGTCCGCCTCGATCGAATCGATCGAGGAAAGCCGGAGACGTAAGAGTTCAGGAACCTGCCGCAGGATCGTCTTGACCAGACCGCCAAGTCTCGGAGCGTCAGCGAGATCGGCGCCATAGGCTGTGAGGTCGACTCCCGTCAGGACGACCTCGTTATAGCCCTTCTCAACCAGTTGACGCACTTGCGCGACGACTTCTTCCAAAGGGGCCGAGCGCGAATTGCCACGTCCGAAGGGTATGATGCAGAAGGTGCAGCGGTGATCGCAACCATTCTGGACCTGCACCGAGGCGCGTGCGCGACCTTCGAATGCCCCGGCTTGTCGCCCGCCCGCCGACCTGTTTGTCATGATATCGCCGACGATTACGCGCGGCGTGGCCTTCTCGGCGAGGTCTCTCCAAGTGACCGGATCGAGTTTCTCGGTGTTGCCGATGACATGCGTCACCTCCGGCATTTCGGCGAAACGTCGCGGTTCAGTTTGGGCTGCGCAGCCAGTCACCACGATTCGGGTGTTTGGCTGTTCGCGCTTCAATCGCCGGATATTCTGGCGTGCCTGGCGTACTGCCTCGGCCGTGACCGCGCATGTGTTGACGATGGTTAGCTGATCATGACCGGCAGCCTCGGCCAATGTGCCGATGGTCGCGGATTCATGGGCGTTGAGACGGCATCCGAAACTGACCGTTGCGACCGCGCTTTTGGTCAAGCGGTGGCCTCTCCGGCGAAGATCTTGGCCGACAATTCGCCTTCGTATTCGAGCTCGATCGCTCCGGTCATCATCACGTGGCCGTCCGGTCGCCAATAGATCGAGAGCGCACCGCCAGGTAGCTTGATCGTCGCCTGACGGCTCGTCAGTCCGGCCCTGACGCCTGCAACAAGCGTAGCGCAGGCTGCGGTCCCGCAGGCCCGAGTCAGGCCGACGCCGCGCTCCCAGACCTGAAGCTTGACGCTGATCGGCGATTCGATCTTGGCGAGCGAGACATTCACACGCTGAGGAAATAGCCGGTGATGCTCGATAATATGTCCGATCCGGCGCAGGTCATGGCGTTCGATGTGATCGACGAAGAACACCGCGTGCGGGTTACCCATGTTCACCGCCGAGAAGGTTGGCGGCAGGAATGGAGCAAAGACCTTGGCGTCGATCGGTACAGCGCTGGTATCCTCGAACGCCTGGCTAAGAGGAATATGATGCGAGTGCAGCCTCGGCTCACCCATATCGACAGTCACCTGGTTCCAGGCTCCGGCGTCGCGTGCGGCGAGGAATCCCGACACCGTTTCGATGACGGCGTCGTCCTTGCTCGTCTCGTCCATGATCAGCCGGGCAACACAGCGCGTCGCGTTGCCGCAGGCTCCAGCCTCGCTGCCATCGGCGTTGAGGATGCGCATGAAGACATCGCCGAATTGCGATGGCTCCAGGATGACGAGCTGATCGAAGCCGATGCCGGTATCGCGGTTGGCGATGGCGCGCGCCTCTTCCGGCGTGACGCGGATAGGGTTGATGCGACCGTCGAGCACGACGAAATCGTTGCCGAGGCCGTTCATCTTGCGGAAATGCAGCCCGACGAGGGGAGATGATGTTAGTTGCGTCATGAGCATGCCATATATGTGATGTCGGCAAGGGTTGAAATCGAGTATTTCTGAACCTGCGTCACGTTTCCGCGGCCTCGAAGCTTCGGAGGGGCCCAGAACGGAAGGTCGCCATTACAGTATGCATCGCCGAATCCTCTGTCTGCTGCTTTATCTCGGCTCATGGCCGGCGCTGGCGGAGCCGAATGTCGCGCTCAGTCCTATAAAATTTCCGCCGCTACCCCTGGGTGTTCTCACTTTCCCGAATGGCAAGGCGATGAACCTGACGATCGGGGTTGGTTCGGGTGCTTTCCACCTGGCTTCAGAGCCGCCTGGGCGTATCTGGTTGATCACCGATCGCGGTCCGAATATCGCCTGCAGCGAAGCGCGCGATCTTATCGGCCTCGATGAAGCCGCGATGTGCGGCGGGGATGCCTCCGGCCAGATCTTCCCACTGCCGGGCTTCAGCCCGACAATCTATGGCGTCGATGTTGGTTCGGACAATATCGTGCGAGTTTCGGTCACGCTACCGCTCAAGGGCAAGTCGGGCAAGCCGGTCAGCGGATTGCCGAGCGCCCGTGCCGATGGCAGTGCGGAAGCCGCTTTCGATGCGAATGGGAGACAATTGCCCTTTTCCACCTCCGGTCTCGATACCGAAGCGCTGGTGAAGCTTGCCGATGGCAGTTTCTGGGTCGCGGATGAATATGGGCCGTCTCTCGCGCTGGTGCGTTCAGACGGCACGATTGTGAAGCGGCTCGTGCCGAAAGGGCTGGCGGCCGATTTGCCGGAAGCGGATTACGAGGTTGTGGAAGCCTTACCCGAGATATTACTGCGACGGCAGCGCAATCGCGGCATCGAGGGATTGGCGATCTCGCCGGACGAGCGCTTTATCTATGTCATGATGCAAAGCCCGCTCGCCAACCCCGACAGCAAGGCCTACGAACAATCCGTCAATGTTCGCATCCTGAAACTGTCACGCGAGACCGGAGCGCTGGTCGGCGAATATCTCTATCCGCTCGACGCGCCCGAGAGTTTTCGCCGGGATAATATGAAAAAGGCGCGCGAGCAGAAGGATGTGCGGCTCAGCGAGATGACGGCCGTGGCCGAGGATCGCCTTCTGGTGCTGGAGAGAATTGAGAAAAGCAGCCGTATCTACGCTATTGATCTGAAGTCTGCGCAACCGATCGATCAGCGGTTTGACGATCCTGCGACCAGCCCTTCCCTTGAACAGATGTCGGAAGAAGCGTTGGCCGC
>FTCV01002031.1_pt1 | contig 16692 bp, 17 predicted proteins | sample 1639691 | NCBI WGS metagenome assembly FTCV01 (sample SAMEA3914864, study PRJEB12502) | metagenome | biome: forest; material: soil | place: USA | collected 2012-03-12 | depth 0.3 m
CCGGTTGCCGGTCGATCGGCGTCGCCACGTCAAGGCGCACCGGACCGAAGTTGGTATAGAAGCGTCCACCGATGCCGACGCCGTAACGTAGATTGTTGAACTGCGGGATTTTTTCCCGATAGGCTTGGCCCGCATCGACGAAAGCGACGACGCCGTAAGTGCCGAAGCGATAGCGCGCCTCGACCGATCCTTCGTTGAGACTGCGCCCGCCAACCGCCTTGCCATCCGGTGCCTGTTCGCCCAGCGCCTGATAGCTGTAGCCGCGTACCGAACCGCCGCCGCCGGCATAGAGGCGCCGCGAAGGTGCAATATCGAACAGCCCCGCACCCTGGATCGAGCCGAGACGTACGCGCCCGGCAAGAACAAGACCGTCGGCCACCGTATAGTAAGCCGAACCGTCGACGCGGCTGCGCACGTAGGGGTTGAAGCCGCCCTTCACGGTGGCTTCCGGCTGCACGAGTGCGGTGAAACGGAAGCCTTTGGTGGGATCGAGCAGACTGTCAGTACGGTCGAAACCGGCCTGGCCGTTGACACCGACGACATAGTAGAGCTTGCGATCGCGCGTTCCGGTCGAGACGTTGTAGTCCGTTTCGCCCGTAATCAGCGCTTCGGCACCGTAGGCATACGTGAACTTCTTCTGCCACAGCGGCGTGGAATCGCGCGCCATGCGTACCGCGATGCGGCCGGTATAGGCGCTGTAGGCGTCATAGTCGTTGTGGAACGCCTCTGCCACCAGCTCGAACGTGCGATCCCGCTTGCCCGCGTTGGAACGGCGGAAGGTCGAACTGACGCCCTGCTGCTTGGTGCCGGCGATGCCGCTGAAAATCAGCGCGCCTTCGGGCGGGAACATATTGCGATGCGTCCAGCTTGCCTGCGCGCTCAGCCCTTCACCAGTAGCATAACCCACGGTTCCGGCGACCGTGCGCGGCGGGCCTGCATCCTGCTGGACGTGGAGCGTGACATATTCGGTATCGTCGCTACCCGCGGATTCGCCGGTCTTGCGCGGCTCTACCGAGACGGTGGAAAACAGGCTGGTCGCCACCAGCGCCTTGCGCAAGTCATCTACCTTGCGGCTGTCGTAGAGTTGCCCGCGCTTAAATCGGGCGAGCACTTCGATGTGCTTTTCGTCGAACGCGAGATCGCCCGATGTGGTGAAACCACCGAACCGGCCGCGCGGGCCGACATCCACCGGCAGTGTATAAACACCGTCGCCGGTATCCTGATCCAGCAAGATGTCCCGGTCGCCTACATGGGCGAAGGCATAGCCGTTCTCCGGCAAGGCAAGCGCTATTTTCGCCTCGGCCCCCTGCACGCGTTCGGCCACGATGGGATCGCCGACCTTCAGCGCGAAATTGTCCGCAATGAGATTGGGCGGGATCGTGGGATCCGCCTTCACCACGATGTCCGAAAAAACGTAACGCTTGCCCGGCGCGACCGTCATCACCGCCGTCAGCGGCGGTTCGCCCTGGGCATTGCGACCACGCTCGATCCGCGTGTTGATGACCGGCGAGTACCACCCTTCGGACGACAGCAGCGTCTGCATCAGTGTGGCATCTTCGGAAAGCCGGGCGCGCAGCATGGCGACATTGGCCGCCTTGCCGCCGCCCTTCTTCAGTGCGGAGTGCGACCGGAATTCGCTCTTCAGATCGACATCGGTCACATCGTCAGCAGCTTCAAGCCCGTCGATCCGCGTGGCATAGGCCACTTCGGTATCCTTGGACTGTTCCTCCGCTTCCGCGAACTGAACCGGCGTCACCTCGAACTGGTCGATTGGCGGCAGCGGCGCGGTCAGTTCGGCATCACGCACGGGTGCCTGGCCGATAGGCTCGGCTGTTTGCGTCGTCCCCGTGGGCGTGGCTTGTAAGGTCGCGGAAGGTTGTGCCGGCGCCTCCCCGGATGTCGAAGTGGCCGATTGCGCCGACTGCCCGGATTGTCCGCCTGCCAGCCGCTTCTCGAACTCATCAATCGATTCGAGCGGCTTGTCGAGTTCCGGGTCGTCCTCAGCGTCGAGCTTGGGGATCGACTTGTTGAACTCGTCGTCCGGAATGATCGGCTTCACCTCAGGCAGCGTCACGTTCGCCGGCGGTGCGGGAACTTCCAGTTTGCCTGCCTGCAAGCCATCGCTCTGCGCGGGCTGTTGCCCCGCATTGTCCTGATCCGCAGCGGTTTGCGCCGCCGCATCCTTCGAATGGTCGGCAGATCGGGTGGCGGCCTGATCGGCATCCTGCGCCTGGGCAGGCACCGCCCAGGCCAGCACCATGGCCAAAGTGGCCATTCCCGCACCATCACGAATGAACCGGGAACCGGCGCCGTCGTGATGGCTTAGCATTGGCATGAGCACCGCGATGGAAAATCCCCCTGTCGAGGCTGGGCAACAGGCCCCCTCGTGCTTTACCGTATCGCATTGCAACAGCGAAAGTTCCCGCCTGCAAGGGGGTACGTAATGGACACCCACGAAGGATCAATCAACCGTGGCGTTATGGATACGGTCAACGATCCGGCATCCATCCCCCGTTCCGCGGCCCATTCCGGTGACGAAGCCAACGCGCCCTGGGCGCTGTCCGGCAGAGCCTGGTGGCGGGTGATCCGCCGTGTGTGGGTGATGAGCGGTTTTCACGAACTGGGCCTGCTGGCCGCCGGGCTTGCGTTTTACTGCTTCCTCGCCCTCACCCCGCTGATCGCGGCGACTGTGATGACCTACGGCCTGATCGGCGATGTCAGCACGGTCCGCGAACAGATGCAGAGCATTGTCGAGGTGGTGCCGCCCGAAGTCGCCCGCATGCTGGAACAGCAGCTTATCCAGATCGTCACCACCAGCCGCGGCGTTACCGGTTTCGCGCTTTTGATCGCACTATTTTTCGCGATCTACGGAGGCATGCGCGCGGCCAATGGCATGATCAGCGCACTCAACATCATCAATGAGGAACGCGAGACGCGCGGGATCATCATGATGACCTTCCGCGCGGGCGGGCTGACGCTTTCCGCCGTACTGATCGCGCTGACCGGCATCCTTTCGGGCGGCGTATTCGCATGGCTGCAAACGCGGGCGAGCGTCTATCTCGGCGATTCGACCCAGACGCTGTTCAATTGGCTGACATGGATCGCGGCCATTCTCCTCGGCAGTAGCGGGTTTGCGCTGATAATGCGCTATGGGCCAGACCGTCGCCCGGCGAAGTGGCGCTGGCTCGCCCCCGGCGCGGTGCTGGCGACCCTGTTGTGGATCGCCGTTTCGTTCGGCTTCTCTCTCTACGTCGCCTACATCAGCGATTACAACGCGACCTATGGATCCCTATCCGCCATCGTCGTTTTCCTGATGTGGCTGTTTCTGTCCGCCTACGGCGTGCTGTTGGGCGCCCTGCTCAATGCAGAGATCGAGCGGCAGACCATATGCGATACTACCCAGGGCCCGGCGCGCCCGCCGGGACAGCGCGGCGCGGTACTGGCCGACGTGGTGGACGACCGCGTCCCCTCGTTCGAGGATCTCCAACGCAAGCGCAACCGCCGGGCGGACAAAGTTCGGCGCAACGCGGATTAGCGCGCAACGATCTCCAGCGGGCGGCGCGCCTCGTCCAGCCGGATCAAGAGATCAGCCCGGTCCGGCATTTCGGCGAGGATAGCCCGCGTAATCCGCTCGTAGTGGGCGATGAAGCGGGCAATCGCAGCCTCATCCATCACCGTGTCATCCGGCCCGGCATGGACGGCCAGATCGCGTTCCTGTTCGCTCCGCCAGCGATGGACGACTTCGAAACCCGGCGCGGCGAGCAGCACGAGCCGGTCGATCCGCGCAAAGAGACGCTGGTACGAATCGCCCAGCATATCGTTCACCCAGCGCCGCCAGCGACCGTCCGCGTCCTCCTCCGCCTCCAGGGCGTTGATTGGATCGGTGAGGTCCTTGGTCTGCTGCGGAAAGGCGCCCAGGCACCACCCCTCCAGCAGCAGCACCTCGCAGCCCGGCGCGACGATGGGCCAATCCCGCTCTGGCACGCGATCGTCGCGCGCCTTGTCGAAGCGAGGCAGCGCGACTGGGCCGCCGTTCTCCAGCGCATCGAGCACATCCAGTCCCAAAGCGATGTCGTGCGTTCCGGGAACCCCACGCGTTGCCAGCAGAGGGTGAACGTCGCGCGCCAGCGCCTGCCGTTCCGCGTGAGTAAGATAGAGGTCATCCAGCGAGAGGACGGCACTCGCCAGCCCTTCCTTACCACACCGATCCTCTATGGCCCGTGCCAGGGTAGACTTGCCTGAGCTTTGCGCCCCACAAATCCCAATCACCACCGGGCGGTGTCGCGTTGCCGACAAGGCCCCGCACACCTGAGACATCACCGCATCGACTGCATCGGAATGGCACTTGTTCATGGCTGGAACATCGCCGCCTGGCCGTGGCTGCGTCCCTCAGCATCGACAAGGTTCCAGACCACTGCCGGTCCGATATGAAACCGCCGCCCCTTCGCGCTGATGCGGATGCCCTCATAGTCATCGATGAAGCCCTTGGCCGTGACCCGATCGAGCAATAGCTGGCGCTCCTCTCGCAGCGGCGCTTCGGCCGAAAGACGCGACGGCATGCCAAGGAAATGTTCGATGTCGCTCTCGAACGCCGCCAGAGCGCATGCATTGCCGAAGAAAAAAGCGGGATCCGCTTCCTCCCCATGCGCCACCACCGCGAAGGGCGCGTGCCAGAGCGCCGCGACCATATCGCCATCCACCGCAAGGAGCGGCCTGCCCAGCAGCCTTGCGAAGCTCTCTGCAATCAATGCAATCCGCTTCGCCATCGCCGGTTCGCGATAGCGCGAGGGAACAAGGCCAGCCGCCGTCATGTGTTCTCGCCGCTCACGCCATTCTCCCTCCAACCAGCCATCCGGCGTAGCAGGAGGAAGCGGAATTTTCGACCCACCAGGCTGCATCGTGCCCGCGATCAGCCCACACCCCTGTTGAAGCGTCCGCCCCAGTGCGACTAGCTACGCACCAACGAGACATTGGGGCCGGAATCAAGCCCGAGCCCGAGAGAGGAAGGATAAGCGGATGACCGATATTCTCGGCTACAAGGGCAAGCGCGTAATCGTCAGCGGCTGCTTCTCGGGCATGGGCGAAGCCACGGCAAAGCTGCTCGTGGAACTCGGTGCCGAAGTCCACGGATTCGACTTCAAGGAAAGCGCCGTTCCGATGGCCTCCTTCACGCAGATCGACCTGCGCGACCCCGCCTCGATCGAAGCGGCCGTCGCCGGCGTCGGCGGCAAAGTGGATGCGCTGTTCAACTGCGCCGGCCTTGCCGGTGGCGGCGGCTTCCCGGCGATCGACGTGATGAAGGTCAACTTCCTCGGCACCCGCCACCTGACCGAACAGGTGGTTCCACTGATGGGCGAAGGCGGCGCGATCGTCTCCATCGCATCGACCGGCGGCCTGGGCTGGAGCCGCCGCATCCCGGTCCACATGCAACTGCTCGCCACCAAGGGCTTCGACGCCGGCCTTGCCTGGTGCGAAGCGAACATGGATCAGGTGAGCGAAGGCTACGCCTTCTCGAAGGAAGCCGTGATCGTCTGGACCCAGTTCATGGGCGCGCAGCTGATCAAGAAGGGCATCCGCATCAACTGCTCGCTCCCCTCGCCCACGCAGACGCCGATGATGGCCACTTTCCACGCCACGTCGGGCAAGGAAGTAGTGGACGCCGCTGCAGAGCCGCTGGGCCGCTACACCACCCCTGCCGAGCAGGCCGGCCCGCTAGTGCTGATCTGCAGCGATCTTGCGGGCGTGGTGAACGGCATAGTCATGCCGGTGGACGGCGGCTTCATGGGTGGCCTTGCCACCGGTCAGGTGGACATCACCAAGATGATGAGCAAGCAGCCCGCCTGATCCTGCTCATCTGAATTGCAAAAAAGGGGCCCGCGAGAAATCGCCCGGCCCCTTTTACCTATGCGTCAACCTGCTAAGGCAGGCGCAAGAACAAGGAGAAGGCCCCCGCATGACCGACGCCGTACTTTACGAGATCGACGCCGAAGGCATCGTCACGATCACGCTCAACCGGCCGGAACTGCGCAATCCGATCTCCGACCCCGAAGTGATCGAGGGCCTGCTGGGCGCGCTGGAGCGGCTGGACACCGATCCCGCCGCGCGTGTCGCCATCCTCACGGGCGCAGGCAAGGGCTTTTCCTCTGGCGGCAACATCAATGAGATGAAGCCGGGCGGCAACGTCAACGGCGGGGAGCCGATCCGCACTCGCCTCAACTATAAGCGCGGCATTCAGCGCCTGCCGCTCGCCTTCGCCGCGCTCGAAGTGCCGGTGATCGCCGCCGTCAACGGCGCCGCCGCCGGTGCGGGCTGCGATCTTACCTGCATGTGCGACTTGCGCATCGCCGGCGAAAGTGCGTGCTTTGCCGAAAGCTTCGTGAAAATCGGCCTGATCGCCGGCGACGGCGGCTCGTGGCTGCTTCCGCGCGTGGTCGGCTGGTCGAAGGCCGCCGAAATGGCGCTCACCGGCGATATGATCGACGCCGCCGAAGCACTGGCCTGCGGGCTCGTCTCCAAGGTCGTGCCCGATCACATGTTGATGGATGAGGCGCGCGCCCTCGCCCGCCGTATTGCCGCCAACCCGCCGCACGCCGTGCGCATGACCAAGCGCCTGCTGTGGGAAGGCCGCCGCGCCGATCTGGCGACCCTGCTGGAAATGGCTGCGGCCATGCAATCCGCCGCGCATGCCACCCACGATCATGCTGAAGCGGTAGACGCCTTCCTTGAAAAGCGACGGCCGGAGTTCAAAGGCACTTGAATTTCGATGTGATCGGTTCATATCGCACTCACACCACAATGTGAGAATGGATACTCCAATGGCAGGCAATGTGATCGAACAGGTCCGCAAGCTCGTCGCCGAAGGCGGCATGAGCAAGTCGGGCCTTGCCCGCGCAGCTGGGCTTCACGCCAATACGCTGCGCGACTGCACCGAGCCCGACTGGAACCCCACCGCCGAAACGCTGACCAAGCTGGAGCGCGTGCTGTTCTCCAACGACGACCGCCAGATGCTCGTCCCGATTGAGGAGATTATCGACGAGGCGCGCAACGGCCGCATGTTCATCCTGGTCGATGACGAAGACCGCGAGAACGAGGGCGACCTCGTGATCCCCGCGCAAATGGCAACTCCGGCGGCGATCAACTTCATGGCCACCCATGGTCGCGGGTTGATCTGCCTCACGCTCACCAGCCAGCGCGTCGACGAACTCGGCCTGGATTTGATGAGCCGACACAACGGCACCCGCCACGAAACCGCCTTCACCGTCTCGATCGAGGCACGCGAAGGCGTAACCACCGGCATTTCGGCAGGCGACCGCGCGCGCACCATCTCGGTCGCGATCGACGGCACCAAGAGCAAGGCCGATATCGTCACCCCCGGCCACGTCTTCCCGCTGCGCGCCCGTGACGGCGGCGTGCTGGTCCGCGCCGGCCACACCGAAGCCGCCGTCGACATCTCGCGCCTTGCCGGCCTCAATCCCTCCGGCGTGATCTGCGAGATCATGAAGGACGACGGCACCATGGCCCGCATGGATGACCTGATCGGCTTCGCGCGCATCCATGACCTAAAGATCGGCACGATCCGCGACCTGATCGCTTATCGCCGCAAGCATGACCGCATGGTCGAAAAGAAGAACGAGATCACGTTCCAAAGCCGCCACGGCGGCCAGTGGCTTGCCCGCAGCTATTACAACAAGGCCACCGGCGATGAGACGATGGCGCTGATCAAGGGCCGCATCGATCCGTCGCAGCCGACGCTGGTGCGCATGCACACGCTTTCGATGTTCACCGACGTCTTCGGTGAAGAATCGACCGAGCGCGGCAACCTTCTGCACCGTTCGATGGAGATGATCGCGGAAGAAGGCACCGGGGTGATCGTAGTCATCAACCGCCAGATCGGCAGCTCCATGTCCAAAGTTATGGACATCAAGCAGCAGATCCGAGCCGGTGAAATGCCTGACATCGAAGAACTTCGCGACTATGGGGTGGGTGCGCAGATTCTCGCGGAACTTGGCGTCCACGACATGATCCTGCTCACCAACACGCATCATTCGCTTGTCGCGCTGGAAGGCTACGGCCTGAACATCGTGGATGAGCGCCCCATACCCTGCGCCCCCGAAGGAGCGAACTGACATGGCCCGTTTTCTCATCGTTGAAGCCCGCTTCTACGACCATCTCAACGATCAGCTGATCGCCGGCGCCAAGGCCGCGCTGAAGGCCGCCGGCCACAAGGGCGAAGTGATCACCGTGCCCGGGGCGCTGGAAATCCCGGCCGCCATCTCAATGGCTGACGCCACCGGCGACTATGACGGCTATGTCGCCATCGGGGTGGTCATTCGCGGCGAAACCTACCACTTCGAAATCGTCGCTGGGGAATCGGCACGCGGCATCATGGCGCTGACCATGGACGGCATTGCCATCGGCAACGGCATCCTTACCGTGGAGAACGAGGAGCAGGCGCTGGTTCGCGCCGACCCCGCACAGAAGGACAAGGGCGGCGAAGCCGCCAAGGCCGCAATCGCGCTCTACGACCTTAAGGAGCGCTTTGCCTGACGGAGAGTTGAATGGCTGATACGATCCCGGTCGCAGACCCGAAGGACACGCACCCCTATCTCGGCGGCATTCGCCTGGTACTGGGAGGAAACGTCTTTGGATGGACTATCGACCGGGATCGCAGCTTTGCGGTTCTCGACGCATTCTACGAAGCCGGTGGCCGGATGATCGACACGGCTGACGGCTATTCCAACTGGGTTCCAGGCCACAAGGGCGGCGAATCCGAAGCGATCATCGGCGAATGGCTGGAAAGCCGCGGCGTCCGCACCGAAATGCGGATCGCCACCAAAACCGGCCAGGGCGGCGCGCCCGGCCTGCTCGCCCCCGAAAAGGTGCGATCTGCGCTGGAACGCTCACTGGAACGCCTGCGCACCGATTATATCGATCTCTACTATGCCCATCGCGATGACGGCACGACGCCGCTGGATGAAGTCGCCGGGGTCTACGGCGAAATCTTCCACACCAGCAAGGCACGCGAACTTGGCGCGTCGAACTATTCGGCCGAACGACTAGCTGCGATCATAGAAGCCGCAGACAAGCTTAGCGTCCAGCATTTCACCGCGCTCCAGCCCTGTTACAACCTTGTCGAACGCGATCAGTTCGAAGGCCCGCTGATGGCGCTCTGTAGGGCGCGTGGGATCGCCGCCTTGCCCTATTACGGCCTTGCCGGCGGCTTCCTCACCGGGAAATATTCCAACGCCGCCGAATGGAAAGGCACGTCGCGCGCCCACACCCTTGATGCCGCCGTCGCCAATGGCGGATGGGCCATCCTTGAGAACTTACGCAAAAAAGCCGAAAAGATCGGTGCCACCCCGGCGCAAATCGCGCTTGCCTGGCTCAACACGCGACCGACCGTTGCCGCCCCCCTTGCCAGCGCGACCAGCCCCGAACAGGTGCGCGAACTGGCCGCTGCGGCCATTATCATCCTTTCTGATTAATAGCCTGGCAGGCTCCGCACGACCCCAGCACGGCCCGAAAACCGCCTTTCCCCATAGATTACTGATTTTACACGAACAGTTTAGAGTCAGGAAATTCTGGATGTCTTAGACAATCGATCATGTCCTGTACCCAAGTTGGACATTACCGATTCCACGGTTTCAAAATTTTCACAATGATGTAGGCGCTTCGAGAGAAATATCCGATCCGACTGTATTCGGCGGAAACTTCAAAAGAAGCACCACGCCGGGAAGGCGCGGGTCGTAAACCCAGGCCCAGGGGATCGGGCTCTGTCGAGCCGTACGGCTTGATTGGCGGAGTAAATGCCAGTGAACACCGAACAGAAGCGCGCTGAACTGATCGAAGCGCTGATCGCCAAATTGCCCGAACTTGAAGAGTTTGGCGCGCCAATCGCCGCCGCTCATCTTCAGGCCGCCATTGATGCACTGCGCAAGCCCTCCGACACGGAGCAAGATTGCACCGATGTGGAGTAAGCTGCGCAAGACTACCTTCCCCCCTCATGCCACAACCCTACGTGGAAAGTGCGATACCGACTTCAAGCAATAGGCAGAACTTAAGCCGGCTTGCCCGAAGCGCGGAAAGTCACGATCTACGGGAGTAATTGCTGCGAATAGTATTCGTGTTCGACGCATTTCGACACGGGAACCATTGCAGCCAGGCGTTTGGTGGGCTCTGGCTTATGGAGAAGACCGATCAACTAATGCGCAGTAGGGCGAAAGCTATTCGCCTAATTGGCATTGCCAATGAGCTTCTTGCCATGGCGCGGGAACTCGAAATCGGACAAACCATCGCCACCGACACGATTGTCGGCGCCGAACGCGATGGCAGCAAGGGCGCCAGTCAGGACCATCCCATCTGGGTGGAACTAGCCCGCCAGACTTATGACGATCGCCGCAGGCGTACCAAGATCTTCGGATCGGAGGATCTCTTTGGAGAACCCGCCTGGGACATTCTGCTGGACCTGTTCATCGCCACCAAGGAACGTCGACGCGTTTCCGTGACCAGCGCCTGCATCGGTTCTGCCGTCCCTTCGACCACGGCCCTGCGCTGGATAACCATTCTGGAAAAGCAGGGCCTGTTGATCCGCGAAGCCGATCCGGGCGACGCACGGCGAGTTTACGTGAAGCTGAGCGCGCGGGGCTACGCCGCGATGCTCGAATATTTCGCCTCTGCATCGCGCTCTGTCGTGCTGCTCGACGACCCCCGTACGGAGTTCTCGGCAGCGCGCTGATTTCCGGTAGCCAACCCGTTCTGCCCCTAGGGTGGGGGACCTGGGCACGGAGCCGATAGAGGCGACCGGGTGGTCGGTTTTTCTGACCGAAGCCGGCCACCCGGCATCACATCCACCGACACAACATTGAACAGACACAAAAAAGCCCGGCTCCCTAAGGAACCGGGCCTTTTTCTTCATGAATTTGCGATCAGCGCGCGAGGCGGCCGAATGCCGAAGCGCCGGCGAACTTCGCGGCCTTGCCCAGCTCTTCCTCGATACGGATGAGCTGGTTGTACTTGGCGAGCCGGTCCGAACGGGCGAGCGAGCCGGTCTTGATCTGGCCGCAGTTGGTGGCGACGGCGAGGTCTGCGATGGTCGCATCTTCGGTTTCGCCCGAACGGTGCGACATCACGGCGGTGTAACCGGCGCGGTTGGCGATCGAAACTGCTTCCAGCGTTTCGGTCAGCGTGCCGATCTGGTTCACCTTCACCAGCAGCGAATTGGCCATGCCCTTCTCGATGCCCATGGTGAGGCGCTTGGGGTTGGTCACGAAAAGATCGTCACCCACCAGCTGCACCTTGTGACCCAGCTTCTCGGTCAGCGCGGTCCAGCCTTCGAAGTCGTCTTCAGCCATGCCGTCCTCAACCGAGATGATCGGATAGGCGCCGCACAGGTCGACAAGGTAGTCCGCGAACTGGACCGGGCTCAGCGAAAGGCCTTCACCGCTGATCTCGTACTTGCCGTTCTTGAAGAACTCGGTCGCGGCGCAGTCCAGCGCAAGCTGCACGTCCACGCCGGGCTTGAAGCCGGCCTTCTCGACCGAGGCGAGAACGAAGTCCAGCGCTGCACGCGTGCTGGCAATATTCGGCGCGAAACCGCCTTCATCGCCCACGGCGGTGGCAAGGCCCTTCTCGTGCAAGCCCTTCTTCAGGGTGTGGAAGATTTCCGAACCCCAACGCACGGCTTCGGCGATCGAGTCGGCGCCGACCGGCATGATCATGAATTCCTGGAAATCGATCGGGTTGTCCGCGTGTTCGCCGCCGTTGATGATGTTCATCATCGGCACCGGCAGGACATGCGCCGAAACGCCACCGACGTAGGAATAGAGCGGCAGGCCGCGCGCGTTCGCAGCGGCCTTCGCCACGGCAAGGCTGACGCCCAGGATGGCGTTGGCACCAAGGCGGCCCTTGTTCTCGGTGCCATCGAGTTCGATCATCGCAAGGTCAAGGTCGCGCTGATCTTCAGCGTCCATGCCAACCAGTTCTTCGGCGATTTCGTTGTTCACCGAATCGACGGCCTTCAGCACGCCCTTGCCAAGGTAACGGCTCTGGTCGCCATCACGCAGTTCCACCGCTTCGTGCGCGCCGGTCGAAGCGCCCGACGGCACGGCGGCACGGCCAAAGCTGCCATCTTCAAGAAGGACGTCGACTTCGACGGTCGGGTTGCCGCGGCTGTCGAGAATCTGGCGGCCGTGGATATCGATGATCGCGGTCATGCTGAGATTTCCTCTTGAACGGCGCCAATGAAATAAGCCCTGGCGCTCTTGTGGGCGTCTTAGCAGGGGAACTTGAGGTTACAAGTTGCGTTGCAGCAAGCAGGACAACTTGTGTTACCCTGTCGGCACATCGCATATAGGCAAAAGACCGGGGTATCCCGAGAGCAAGGAGGATTACGCCATGGCCGAACCTACAAGCGGCACCGGAAACGGAACCGAAAACGCTAAGGGCCACTTCAGCAAAGCCGTGGAAGAAGCCCGCGCAGGCGCGATTGCGCTCGGCAAGGAAGCGCAGGCCGCAGCCGAGGGCTATCTGGGAAAACTGAACCACGCAAAGGATGAATGGTCCAGCGAGGCCAAGGTGCGCTCGGAAGATGCCAAGACCAAGGCCAGCGCTTTCGCTGGCGATGCCAAGGTGAAGGCAACCGATCTTGCCAACCAGAGCAAAGCCAAGACCAGCCAGGCCCTGGTCGGCCTGTCCAAGCTGATCGACGACAATGTCGGCCTGATCGACGAAAAGGCTGGCCCCAAGTACGGCGATTACGCCCGCTCCGCCTCAAAGTCGGTGTCCGACGCCGCAACCAGCCTTGACGAGAAGTCGCTTGAGGAACTGGGCGAGGATGCGCGCGAATTCGTCCGCAAGAGCCCGGGCGCGGCAATCGGAATTGCAGTGGCCGCAGGCTTCCTGTTCGGCCGCCTGTTCAAGAAGAGCAGCTGATCCAGTCCGCCAAAGCACGACTGGAACCCATGCTGGACCCCACACCGTCCCTCGACCTAGAGGTTGAGGACATCTCGTTCGCACAGGACGTGCGCCTCCTCGCCGAGGAGGCGCGCGCTCTCGCAAAGGCGGAACTGGCCTTTCAGAAGACCCGTGCCGCCTATGTCGGCGCGCAGATCCGGACGATTGCGATCTTCGGCGCGCTCGCGGTTGCCATCGTGTTCTTCGCGCTGATGGCGCTCGTATTCGGGCTGGTGCTGTCTCTGGCGTCGGTAATCGGGCCTTGGGCCTCGACCGCCGTCGTCACCTTGGCGCTTGTCGTCGTTGCGATCGCACTCGCACTCAGCGCGCGGGGCCGAGTTCGGCAAATGCGCAGAGTGTTGGGTGACGATCCGGAAGGAAGTGCCTGATGGCTTCGCTTGCTGCGCAACTTGCGGAAAATCGGGCCGTGCGCGACGGGGCGAAAGCCACGTTCGATGCCCACTATGCCGCGATGAAGGCCGATATCGAAGAGCGCGGCATTGCCGGTCGTCTTGCCGACGAAGCGATCGACAAGGCACTGGACATAATCGATGAGGCTGTCGCCGTGGTGGAGGAACACCCCGCCGTGGTGGGCGGAACTTTCACGGCGCTGGTGCTTTGGCTTTTAAGGAACCCGATCCTGGCCTTGGCCGCCGACGTGTTCGGTAGGTTCTCAGGCAAGGATCACGATAGCTAAGACAGCGAAAAGGAGCCCAACGGTGAGCGACGCTGAAATTAAAAAGCCCGCCCAATCCGCAACCGATAGCAATCTGGGAGCAGTCGTGCCGATCCGGCCGACGTCCGAGGCGGACAGCCCTTCACGCAAGGTCATCGCTTTCGTAAAGCAGCATCCTGTCCTGGTCGTAGCAGGTGGCATCGCGGCCGGTGCCGTGGTCAGCGCCCTTTTGCCGCGACGCGTGACCCGTAACGCCATGTCGCGCACCGTCGAACTGGCGGAAGCAGCCGGAAGTGCCGCACTCCTCCTGGGCCGCAATGCATCCAACAAGGCCCACGATCTGGGAATTGGCGCCAAGAAGGAAGCCACGCATTTTGCCGATCGCGCAGAGAAGGTCGGCGGTCAGGCGGCAGAGCGACTGGAGCGTTATGGGCTTGCAGCCCTAGCGGCAGCCAGCGCACTGGGTCGCGCTTCTGCCGAAACGGCCGAGAAGGTTGGCGGCGCTGCCGCGAAAAAGGCCGGAAAATTGAGCCACGATGCAGCCGAGACGGCTAGCGAGAAGACCCACCGTTTCGCTCAGCGCATGCAGGATTTCGCTCAACGCATCAGTCATTGAGAAATTGTTGCTATTGATTTAAAGGAGCATTTTGAGCCGTATCGCGCAAGCGATCGGCTCTTGCTCTGTGCACCGTCTGGACTTATGGGGACGCTCGTCTCTCCCAAAGGAAAGCGGTCTCTCCCCATGCAGAAACTACACCTCGTGATGGGTGGCCGGGTCAAGGATCCGCGCAGCCTCGAATTCGCCGATCTTGATGCCATGGATCTGGTTGGTGTCTACCCGGACTACGCCTCTGCCGAAGACGCCTGGCGTTCGGCTGCCCAGCGCACGGTTGACGATGCGGAAATGAAGTACGTCATCGTTCACCTCCACCGCCTGCTCCAGCCGGATCAGCCGGAAGCCTGAAAAGGCGCCCCGTCACCAAGAGGCGGCGGAAACGAAAAAGGCCGGCTTTCGCCGGCCTTTTCTTTTGCCCTCACCGCGGGAGAAACGAGTTCAGATGAACTCGATCTTCTGGACGAGGTAGAACTTGTCGCCCGAAGGAACGGTCACTTCGACCTCGTCCTCGATCCGACGGCCGATCAGCGCCTTGCCCAGCGGCGAGTTATAGCTGATGCGGCCGATCCGGGCGTCCGCCTCATAGGGGCCGACGATCTGGTACTTCACCGGCTTGTCATCGTCATCCAGCAGGGTGACGGTGGCGCCGAAGATGATCTTGTCGCTCGAAAGCGTTGCCGGATCGACAATCTGGGCACGCGTGATCTTGTCTTCCAGATCCGCAATCGTTGCTTCGACCTGGCCCTGACGCTCCTTGGCGGCATGATACTCGGCATTTTCCGAGAGATCGCCGTGCGCGCGCGCTTCCTCGATCGCATCGACGATCCGGGGGCGCTCTTCGCGCAGCGCCTTGATCTCGGCGGCAAGCTTCTCATACCCTTCGGCGAGCATGGGGAGCTTTTCGATACTGGCCATCAAACACTTCCTTCCTGCTGCCTCCCCGCTCCGCGAAACCAGTCGAGGGAGACTAGTTTCCTGTCCCGTCCCTCAGGTCATTCCCGAGGACTGGGCCGATCCGCAGCGATGTGGGGAGGCTAGATCGATTTCAGCTATAATAATCCTGCAACGAACGCACTTCAAGCTGGCTCCCGCGTTGTGCAGAAATTGCCTGTGCAGCAGCCACGCTGGCGGCCGCTGTCGTGAAGTACGGCACCTTGCCCGTCAGCGCCGAAGCACGGATCGATTGCGAGTCCTTCAGGCTCTGCCAGCCCTCGGTGGTGTTGAAGATCAGCGCGATATCGCCATCGACGATCTTGTCGACGATGTGCGGACGACCTTCCGCCACCTTGTTCACCAATTCCACCGGCAGACCGGCTTCGCTCAGGTACTTGTGCGTGCCTGACGTGGCGACGATGCGGAAGCCTTCCTTCACCAGCATCTGGACGGCGGGCAGGATCACGCCCTTGTCGCTGTCCTTCACCGAGACGAACACGGTGCCGCTGTCCGGCAGGCGCATGCTGGCGCCAAGCTGGGCCTTGAGGAAGGCGCGCGGGAAGTCGGCATCGATGCCCATGACTTCGCCGGTCGACTTCATTTCGGGGCTCAGCACCGGATCGACGCCGGGGAAGCGCGCGAACGGGAACACGGCTTCCTTGACCGCCATATACGGCAGGTCACGCTTGAACGGCGGGAAGTCTGCCAGCTTTTCGCCTGCCATGACGCGGCTGGCGATCTTGGCGACCGGCTGGCCGAGCGCCTTGGCAACGAAGGGCACCGTGCGCGAGGCGCGCGGGTTGACTTCGATAAGGTAGACCTCACCGTCCTTCACCGCGAACTGGATGTTCATCAGGCCGCGCACGCTGAGGCCGAAGGCCAGTGCTTCGGCCTGACGCTCCATCTCGGCGATGATTTCGGCCGGCAGGCTGTAGGGCGGCAGCGAGCAGGCGCTGTCGCCCGAGTGGATGCCCGCTTCCTCGATGTGCTGCATGACGCCGGCGACGACGACCTGGTCGCCATCGCAAAGGGCATCGACGTCGCACTCGATGGCGTCGCGCAGGTACTGGTCGATCAGCACCGGGCTATCGCCCGAAACCTGAACGGCGGTGGTGATGTAGTCATCGAGCTGCTGCTCGCTGTCGACGATCTCCATCGCGCGGCCGCCGAGCACGTAGCTGGGGCGCATCAGCACCGGATAGCCGATGCGATTGGCGACGTTCACCGCTTCGTCACGGCTACGGGCAATGCCGTTGGCCGGCTGCTTCAGGCCCAGCTTCTCGACGAGAGCCGAGAAACGCTCACGGTCCTCGGCAAGGTCGATCGCGTCGGGCGACGTACCCAGGATCGGGATGCCGGCGTCTTCCAGCGTCTGCGCCAGCTTTAGCGGGGTCTGGCCGCCGAACTGCACGATCACGCCGACCAGTTCGCCCTTCTGCTGCTCAACGCGCAGGATTTCCAGCACGTCTTCGCCGGTCAGCGGCTCGAAGTAGAGGCGGTCTGAGGTGTCGTAGTC
>FTCV01002660.1_pt1 | contig 16675 bp, 20 predicted proteins | sample 1639691 | NCBI WGS metagenome assembly FTCV01 (sample SAMEA3914864, study PRJEB12502) | metagenome | biome: forest; material: soil | place: USA | collected 2012-03-12 | depth 0.3 m
CATCAATCCAGAACGCGACATGCCGCAGGATGCATTCAACGTTCATGGTCTGTCGCAGGAATTCCTATCGGACAAGCCGCTCTTCGCCGAAATCGCGGATGAGTTCCTGGATTTTGTCGCTGGCGATCCACTGGTGATACACAATGCGGCCTTCGACACGATGTTCCTGAATTTCGAGCTTGGGCTTCTTTCGAAACCAACGCTTACACCTGATCGGATTGTCGATTCGCTGATGCTGGCTCGGCGGCGGCATCCTGGCGCTTCGAACAACTTGGACGCTCTTTGCGCACGTTACGGCGTCGATCGTTCGCGCCGCGTCAAACATGGCGCGTTGCTCGATTCGGAAATTCTCTCGGAAGTCTATGCGGAACTGATGGGCGGCAAACAGGCGGTGCTTGGGCTTTCGATGCACGGCGCCGCGAGCCGTTCATTGCCAGGCGAGCGCCGCACCAAGCAGCGGCCTGCGCCCTTGCCTTCCTTGTTGACGCCTGAGGAAATCACCGCCCATCAGACCTTTATCGAAAAGATGGGCGAGAAAACCATTTGGCGCGATTATATCCGTCAGGCTGAAGCCTAACGGAGTTAGGTCAGGAAACGATCGGCGGCTGGGGATTTTCCGCCAAACGCTGCTGATAAAGTGCAACGAAATCGATCGGGTCGATGTAAAGCGGCGGGAAGCCGCCATTGCGCACCGCGTCGGCGATAATCTGTCGCGCGAAGGGAAACAGTAGTCGCGGACATTCAATCATGATCACCGCATGCACGTTTTCCTGCGGGATATTTTGGACACGGAAAACGCCGCCGTAAACCAGTTCAAAATTGAAAAGCACGTCTGGCGCTTCGCCGGCGCGGCCCTCAAGAGCCAATTCCACCTCGAAATCCGTTTCGGAAAGCGGCTTGGCGTTTACCTGAACCTGGATGGCGATATTTGGACCCTGGCTCTGCGGCGCAAGCGAGCGTGGCGCGTTGGGGTTCTCGAAGGAAAAGTCCTTGGTATATTGCGCCAGCGCGTTGAGCTGCGGCGCGCCCTGGACTGCTCCCGCGGAGCCGTTGCCTGCTTCTGCCATTGTCGCGATCCTCGAAATAAACGAAAAAGTCGCGCCCCGGCTATCACGGAAGCAACCGCCATTACAAGGCGCGATCAGGCTTGCGGCTTGCGCAGCTTCTTGCGGCGATCGACGTTGCCATCCTCGACTTCTCGCCAGTCATCCGCTGAAAGCTCAATCACGCCGTCGGGACTTTTTCTCTGCGGTCCATTGGCGAAAAGATCGCGAATGCCAGGCAGCAGGAGAGCCAGCGCGATGATGCCGGATAAGAAACCAGGCAATACGAGGAACAAGGCGCCAAGCAACCGGAGGCCGATACCGCTGCCCTGCATCCGCAGGATGCCGCCTCCATTTTGCGCCAGCGATGTCAGCATTTTGCGCATAAATGCGCCGAGGATCATGAATCCAGCAATTGATTTGCCGAGAGCCAGCATGAAAGCCGGGAAAAATCCGATTGAATCGCTAACCCAGCCAAAGGTGAGAAATTCGCCGACAACATAGGCGATAGCCAGCAAAGGTATGCCGCCGGCCTTGAAAACCGGCTCGCCGTTATGTAACCGGGCGCGCTCATCGACCCTCATCCTTGTCGGTCCCCATTGTGAATGATACCAGCAGGCTTACATATATAGTAACGCCTCGCTCTTTACGGGAGGGCGACCTCTACCCTTGGCGCAAACGCGCCGCCTGCAAGAGAATGGCATGAACAGCCCCTTTGATCCGGTTACGATTGTTTTTCTGCTTTTGGCGGTTTTCGTCATCTATCGGCTGCGCGCCGTTCTTGGTCAGCGGACCGGCAATGAGCCGCCGCCGGTTCCGCGAGACTCATCCAGCCGGACGGATGGCGGCAATGTCATTCCGTTGCCGAATCAAGCCGCGCAACCTCAACGCGATCCTGCGGTAGGATCGGTTGAACCGCCGGCTGAACGCTGGAAAGGCGTTGCAGTCCCCGGCACACCACTGGCCGAGGGGCTCGACCAGGTCGCGGGTGCCGATCCGAGCTTTGAGCCGAAGGGCTTTTTGAACGGCGCCAGGGGCGCCTACGAAATGATCGTCATGGCTTTTGCGCGCGGCGATCGAAAATCCCTGAAAGATCTTCTGTCGAAAGATGTCTATGACGGCTTCGTAACCGCCATTGGCGATCGCGAGGGGCGGGGCGAAACGGTCGAGTCGACCTTCGTCTCGATCGAAAAGGCCGAGATCGTGGAAGCGGGCCTCAAGGGCCGGCAAGCTATGATGACCATCCGCTTCCTGTCCAAGATCATTACGGTGACCAAGAATTCAGCCGGTGCGGTGATTGACGGCGCTGCGGACAAGATCGTCGATGTCACCGATATTTGGACATTCTCGCGCGATACCACGTCGCGCGATCCGAACTGGCGGCTGGTCGCGACCGAAGCCGGCCAGTGACGCCGGCGGCCGCACCGTTTGCGGCGCTGACATTCGTCGCAATTGTTACGACAGCGGCCTCTGCCGGCGATTGGTCATTGCCCGAAGGGGTTATCCGAAAGCCGGTCGCCTTCGCGGATATTCCAGGTTGGATGGCGGACGATCTGACGGCAGTTGCCGCTCCGTTTCGCGCCACTTGCGATGCCATTCTCAATTACGGCAAACCCATGCCTGGGCTGAAAACACCTGCGGCTCTTTCGCGGGTCTGCCAGGTAGGGACGACCATCGACTGGACAAAATCGGAAAAGATCCGGGAGTTTTTCGCGAGCGAATATCAGGCCGTGGAAATCACGCCGCCGGCCGGCAAGGGCTTCATGACCGGCTATTACGAGCCTGAAGTCGCGGGCTCGCTCGGGCGGACGGCAGAATTCACTGCTCCGTTGCTGTCACGCCCGCCCGATCTCGTTACGATCGAGCGCGGCCAGGTCCCTGTTGGTCTACCGTCAGATGCAACGGCTGGCCGGCAGCGAGAGGATGGAACGCTTGAGCCATTTCCCGATCGCGCTGCCATTCTCGATGGCGCGGTAGCGGATCGCACCCGTCCATTGGTCTGGTTGAAGGATGATGTCGAAGTCTTCCTGGTACAGGTGCAGGGCTCGACTAGGGTGCGGTTGCCGGATGGCTCCACACGGCGGTTCGCCTATGATGGCCGTAACGGCTTGCCTTATACTTCCATCGGCAAGAAAATCGTCGAAGAAGGCCATGTTCCCTTGGCTGAACTCAACCTCGACAGGTTGAAATCCTGGCTTCGCGCAAACCCGGTTGAGGGCAAGCGGATCATGCGCCTCAACCGGTCTTATGTCTTCTTTCGCGCGGCGACCGAACTCGATGATAAGAGTGGTCCAATTGGCGGTGCTGGCGTTCCGTTAACGCCTTGGCGCAGCATAGCGGTCGATCAGAACTTCTGGCCCTACGGTCTTCCTGTCTGGCTTGACGCTGAGCTGCCCTTGCCCAGCGATGGAACGGAATTGTTTCAGCACCTGACCATCACACAAGATACCGGTTCGGCAATCGTCGGGCCGGCGCGGGTTGATCTCTATAACGGCACTGGCCCTGAGGCTGGTGTCCGGGCAGGTCTTCTCAGGCATCCTGTTCGCTTTATAGCGCTTCTGCCGAAGGAACAGCCGTGAAGCGGACGCGACATCTGAAGCCCGAAGAAATCGAGCTTTGGCTGCACGTCGTTCGGGATGTGGAGCCGATGAAAGGCAGGCAATTGCCGGAGCTCCCATCGGAGCCGGAGCCCGTACTAAAAAAGTCCGAACAGCCAGTCCGACCGGTGACGCCGGCTTATGCGCCGCCCGTCGAAAAGAAACCAAAATTGCCACCCTTGGCGCCGATCGAAAAAAGGCTGCGTCAGCGCGTAGCGCGCGGCCAACGATCCGTTGACATGGCGATCGATCTCCATGGGATGCGCCAAGCTGAAGCTCATGGCGCGCTGACCCGGTTTGTCCACCGCGCTCATCAGGTGGGAGCCAGTATCGTGCTGGTAGTCACGGGAAAGGGCGGTGAGGGCGATATTGCGATAGGAGCCGAGAGTGAGCGTGGCGTATTGCGCCGCGTCGTCCCGCATTGGCTGGCCGATCCTGGCCTGCGGCGCTTCGTGATCGGCTATGAGACGGCTCCGCGTGGCCATGGCGGCTCCGGCGCGCTTTATGTTCGTATCCGTCGTGCCCGTGGCGAGGCTTGACGCGGCAAGGCTTTAGATGCCAAGCGGGCGCACGCAAATCTCGCCTCCTTTTCCTTGAGAGCTCATCATGTCCGATACCCGCTTTGACGTCCTCGGCATCGGCAATGCAATTGTCGACGTGATCGCCCGCGCTGAAGAGGATTTCCTCGTTCGGCAGAAAGTGGTCAAGGGATCGATGACCTTGATCGACGAAGCGCAAGCCGAGACGCTCTTCCAGGCGATGGGTCCTGCGACGATCACGTCAGGCGGATCGGCGGCAAATACCATTGCCGGTCTGGCCTCGCTCGGTGGGCGTGGCGCCTATATCGGAAAAGTTCGCGAGGACGAAGTCGGCAAGCTGTTCCGGCACGATATCGGCGCGATTGGCGTCGCTTTTTCAACCAAGTCCGCAACCGACGGTCCGGCTTCCGCACGCAGTTTCATCCTGGTGACGCCGGATGGCGAGCGTACGATGAATACCTATCTCGGCGCTTGCCAAGGCCTTGGGCCCGCTGACATCGACGCCGAGATGGTGAAGGCTTCCGGCATCACCTACCTCGAAGGCTACCTCTGGGACCCGCCAGCGGCTAAGGACGCTTTTCGCAGCGCCTCCGAAATCGCGCATCAGGCCGGGCGTAAGGTCGCGCTGACGCTGTCTGACAGTTTCTGCGTCGATCGCTATCGTGCCGAGTTCCTGGAGCTGATGCGCTCCGGCGCGCTCGATATCGTCTTTGCCAACGAGCACGAGTTGCAGGCGCTTTACCAAACCAGCGATTTCGACACCGCTCTGGCCGCGATCCGCAAGGATGTGCCGCTGGCCGTGGTTACCCGCTCGGAAAAAGGCGCGCTCGCGGCAACCGCTGCCGGCATCACCAGCGCACCTGCTTTCCCTGTTGCATCCGTTGTCGATACGACCGGCGCGGGCGATTTATTCGCGGCTGGCTTCTTGCACGGAATTTCGCGTGGTCTGAACCACGAAGAAAGCCTGAAGCTGGGGGCCTTCGCCGCCGCAGAAATCATCCAGAAGATCGGCCCGCGTCCCGAACGTCCGCTTGCTGCCGCGGCAAAAGAAGCCGGGCTTAAAGTATAGCTTAATTCCGTGATGGCCCGAGCGCGATTCGGGCCTCAGAATTAGAGCTTCCGTAGCGCCACTTCTTCGATGCCATGTTCTGCGCCCTTGCGCAGGATGAGATTGGCGCGTGGCCGCGTCGGCGAGACATTTTCGCGCAAGTTCACAAGGTTGATGCGATCCCAAAGGCCGTTCGCAACGGTCAGCGCCTCATAATCTGAAATTTCTGCATATTTACGGAAAAAGCTCTGCGGATCGCGGAAAGCCGTTTCGCGCAAGCGCATGAAACGCGCGACATACCAGGTCCGCAACAGGCTCTCCTCGGCATCGAGATAGATCGAAAAATCGAAGAAATCCGAGACGAAGGGTACAGGTTTGCCATCTTTCGGCAGGCGCGGCGGCTGCAGGACGTTCAATCCCTCGAAGATCAGAATATCAGGGCGATCGACAATGACGCTCTGTCCCGGCACGATGTCATAGACAAGGTGCGAATAGACCGGCGCCGGCACGTTGTGCTCGCCGGCCTTTACCGCCGCGAGGAAGCGGATCAATGCGGCGCCGTCGTAACTTTCCGGAAAACCCTTGCGCTCCATCAGGCCGAGCCGGGCGAGCTCGCGGTTTGGTAGCAGAAAACCATCGGTCGTTACGATTTCGACCTTCGGGGTGTTCGGCCAGCGTGACAGCAGCGCTTTCAATACGCGTGCCGTCGTCGACTTTCCCGCTGAAACCGAACCAGCAAGGCCGATGATGTAGGGAACTTTTCCGTCCTCGGCCATCAGGAAGCGTTGCGTCGCCTTGAACAGCCCTTGCGTGGCTGCCACATAGAGCGAAAGCAGGCGCGACAGCGGCAGGTAGATCGCGATCACTTCATCGAGCGAAATCGGATCGTTGAGGGATCGCAATTTGACGATGTCATCGCCGCTCAACGTCAAGGGAGCATCGGCGCGCAGGGCCGCCCACTCGCTCCGGTTGAAGAGACGGTATGGCGAAAGCTCGGCGGCTGTGCCGAGCTGCGAAACTTGAGCGTCCATGGCGCTATTCCGTTGCGCTAACCGGGGTCGCGGTCAAGAGGCGAGCCGCTAGCCCTTTGGTCGGGAGGCCTTCTCGGCAATGCCGGATTGGGCGGTGCGCCGATCGAGCTCGGCAAGGATTTCGGCCAGTGGGATATTCGCCGCCCGCAGCACGACGAGCAGATGGTAGAGCACGTCGGCCGTCTCATTGACGAGTGCACGGCGATCACCCTGGATCGCGGCGATCACGGCTTCCACCGCTTCCTCGCCAAACTTCTTGGCTGAAAGCGGCTGTCCGCCTTTCAGCAATTTGGCGGTGTAGGACTGATCCTCGGGCGAATGGCCACGGGTCGCGATGAGGGCTTCGAGATCTTCGAGCGAAAAAGCCATCGTATTAGTCTCGCCTTACCGGTATGCCGGCAGCCGCCATGTGATCCTTCACTTGCGCAATGGTGAAAGTACCGAAATGGAAGACGGAGGCAGCGAGCACGGCGCTCGCTCCGCCCTTCGTTACGCCTTCCACGAAATGATCGAGTGTACCGACGCCGCCGGAAGCCACGACGGGAATGCTCACGGCTTCGCTGATGGCCTTCGTTAGCGGAAGATCGAACCCGGCCTTGGTTCCGTCCCGGTCCATCGAGGTCAGCAGGATTTCGCCTGCGCCAAGTTTTGCAACCTCACGCGCATATCCTACCGCGTCGATGCCCGTCGCATTGCGGCCGCCATGGGTGAAGATTTCGAAACGAGGCGCTTTGCCGGACTCAGAAACATTCTTCGCATCGACTGCCACCACAATCGCCTGCGCACCGAATTTTTCGGCAGCGCGCCCTACGATCGACCGGTCACGCACCGCTGCCGTATTGATCGAGACCTTGTCGGCGCCGGCCAGCATCAGCGCACGCACGTCCTCGATATTGCGCACGCCGCCACCGACGGTCACTGGCATGAAGCAGGCCTCCGCGACGCGTCGGACGACATCGAGAATGGTGCCGCGATTCTCATGGCTCGCGGTGATATCGAGAAAGCAGAGCTCATCCGCACCGGCCGCATCGTAGGCCTTGGCGCTTTCCACCGGGTCACCGGCGTCGATGAGATCGAGGAACTGGACGCCCTTGACGACCCGGCCGTCCTTCACGTCGAGGCAGGGAATGACGCGACGCTTCAGCATCAGGCGGCCTCCGCCAGCAGGCGCAAGGCTGCTGCCGGATCGAGCCGTCCATCATAAAGCGCTCGACCGCTGATCGCGCCAGCGATGACGCGATTTTCAGGTTTCAGCAGCGTCTCGATATCCGTCAGGGATGCAAGCCCGCCGGAAGCAATGACAGGGATGGAAAGATTTTCCGCCAGATGCCGCGTCCCCGCGAAATCGAGGCCTTTCAGCATGCCGTCTCGGCCGATATCAGTATAGATGATGGCTGCGACGCCGGCATCCTCGAAACGGCGTCCGAGATCGAGCGCGGTCAGGGTCGAGGCTTCAGCCCAGCCCTCCACAGCGACCATTCCGGCGCGCGCATCGATGCCCACCGCGACCTTGCCGGGGTAACGTTTTGCGGCGTCTCGCACGAAGTCGGGATCTCGAACCGCGGCGGTGCCAATGATGGCGCGCGCAAGGCCCTTCTCAAGCCAGCTCTCCAGCGTCTGCATGTCGCGAATGCCGCCACCAAGCTGAACTGGCATTCTGACCGCCTGCAAAATTGCATCGACGGCGGCGGCGTTCATTGGCTTGCCGGCAAATGCGCCGTCGAGGTCGACGACATGCAACGCTTGGAAGCCCTGATCCTGGAAATCACGCGCCTGCGCCGCCGGGTCGTCGTTGAAGACGGTGGCCTGTGCCATATCGCCCTGGCGCAAACGCACGCAGCGCCCTTCCTTAAGGTCGATCGCGGGGTAGAGAATCATGGTTTCCACCGCAGGAAATTCGCCAGAAGCGCCAGACCAAGTCGCTGGCTCTTCTCGGGATGGAATTGCGTGCCTGCCATGTTGTCACGCGCGACAATCGCTGTGACCGCTCCACCATAATCCGCGCGGGCGATCAGATCGCGAGGTTCTTCTGCGACCAGATGATAGGCATGCAGGAAATAAGCGTGCAGGCCGGCCTCTCCGATCGGCAGCCCTTCCAGCATCGGATGGGAACGGACCATTTCAAGCGTATTCCAGCCCATATGCGGGACTTTAAGCGCCGTATCGGTTGGCTCCAATAGCCGCACCTCACCTGGAATCCAGCCAAGCCCTTCTGTGATGCCGTGTTCGAGGCCGCGATCGGCAAGAAGCTGCATGCCTACGCAGATGCCGAAGAATGGCTTGGCTCGTTTGCGGACCTGCTCCTCAAGTGTTTCCACCATGCCGGAGATCGCCTTGAGATGCGTCATGCAGTCGGCGAATGCGCCGTCGCCCGGCAAGACGATGCGATCGGCTGCTGCGACGCGTGTCGGCTCATTGGTCACCTCGACCGTGAGCGAAATCCCGGCATCCCGCCCGGCTCTTTCAAGCGCTTTCTGGGCTGAGTGGATGTTTCCGGCGTCATAATCGATGAGTGCGATCCTCACCGATTTCCTCCCGGCTGGGGAAACAGGCCGATGACGTGGTCGTTGGCGCCATGGCGCGGAACATAGGATGAAACCGGCACAGGCGTGCCGGTGCCCTTGCTGTCCTGAAGGGTCGAAAAAGCCTTCCGTTCGGCTTTCTCGGCGCTATCGGCGCTGACGACGCCTGCGAGCACAAAGCCCTGCCGTTCAAGCTTGGCGCGGCGCATGCTGCGACCCTCGTAGCCGATTGCCAGGGCGAGAAGAATCTCCAGCGCCGTCGATGCTTGTTGCGGCAAGCCGAATAACATTACCGCAAGTCCGAAGAGCAGGCTCAGCACGATAAACCCGGCGAATCCAAGCCATAGCCGATGCCAAAGCAGCCAGAAGCCGGAGAAAATGAATGCCGGCCAGCAAAAGCCTTCGCGCAGCAGCACGGCCTTCTCCAGCGATTCCGGATCGCGGCGGTTACCCGGCAGATGGATCGTATAAAGCGCCATGTCTCGCCTCAGACGGAAAGAGTGCCCTTGGTCGACGGCACGGCATCCGCCGCGCGACTGTCGATCGTGATCGCAGCGCGTAGCGCGCGCGCCAGTCCCTTGAAGCAAGATTCGGCGATGTGATGACTGTTCTCGCCGTAAAGTGTCTCGACATGAAGGGTGATGAGGGCATTGGCTGCGAAGGCCTGGAACCACTCACGCACGAGTTCGGTATCGAAGGTGCCGACTTTTTGAGTTGGAAAGCTCGATCTGAACACGAGGAATGCGCGGCCAGAAATATCGAGCGCCACACGCGTGAGTGTCTCATCCATTGGCAGCAGGCAATCGGAGTAACGCGTGATGCCCCGCTTGTCGCCAAGCGCTTCGCGAACCGCGCGGCCGATCGCAATGCCGATATCCTCGACGGTATGGTGATCGTCGACATGCAGGTCGCCGTCGGCGCGGACGGAGAGATCGATCATCGAATGCCGCGCGAAAAGCGTCAGCATATGATCGAGGAAGCCGACGCCGCTGGCGATCTCGGCGTGCCCGGTGCCGTCGAGATCGAGTTTCACCTCGATGCGGGTTTCCCCGGTTTCACGATTGACGGTAGCGCGACGCATGGTTTGGACCTTGAAAGCTGGCTTGAGACGAGCCTTTAGCGTGGATTGCGCATAAAAGGAAACGATCGATGTGAACCTGGTTTCAGCTTCACATCCGCGTCAAGCCTGAGATGCGACAGCGCGCAGCTTTGCAGCCAGCAAACGGCCGGCTAGGGTCATGGCCGTTCAATATCATTCCCGGGATGACGAAACGCCATGATTTACGAAATGCGCATCTATCGCTGCGTGCCCGGCCGTTTGCCGGCGTTGCTCAACCGCTTTCAGAATATCACTCTGGCGCTTTGGGAGCGGCACGGCATCAAGCAGGCCGGATTCTGGACAACGGCTGTCGGAGAATCGAACCAGGATCTGACTTATCTCGTCGCCTGGGAATCGATGGCCGATCGCGAGAAAAAGTGGAACGCTTTTCAATCCGATCCTGAATGGCTTGCCAAGCGCGCCGAGACGGAAAAAGACGGTGCGATCGTCGCGAACATAACCAACCAGTTTTTGCTTCCAACAGCATTCTCCTCGGTAAAATAAGCTCATCGAGCATCGGCGGGCCTGTCTCGCCGATGCTCCATATCGCTCGCATTTGCGCTTCCGGCGTCGAGCCCCTACATCGAGCGGCATTGATCGGAGCGCATGATGCAAGACACCACCGGCAACCCCCAATCTTGGCACGCGACCACCATTCTCATGGTCCGCAAAGGCGGGAAGGTCGTCATTGGCGGCGATGGTCAGGTCTCACTTGGCCAGACTGTCATCAAGAACAATGCGCGCAAGGTGCGTCGGCTTGGCAAAGGCGATGTGATTGCGGGTTTTGCCGGCGCGACGGCCGACGCTTTCACCTTATTTGAGCGGCTTGAAGCGAAGCTCGAGCAATATCCGGCGCAATTGCTGCGTGCCTGCGTGGAACTCGCCAAGGATTGGCGCACCGACCGCTACTTGCGACGCCTCGAAGCGATGATGCTGGTTGCCGACAAACAGGTTGGGCTGGTTCTTTCCGGCACCGGAGACGTTCTCGAGCCAGAAGGCGGCATCATGGGCATCGGCTCAGGCGGCATGTACGCGCTTGCCGCAGCAAGAGCGTTGGCCGATACCGAAGCTGATGCCGAAACGATGGTGCGCAAGGGCATGGCGATTGCTGCCGAGATTTGCGTCTACACCAATGGCAATCTTGTCGTCGAATCCCTGGATATCGGTTGATTGGCGGTTACCGCCGGGCCTCATTGCGAGACCAATCTTGCCCTGCCGTTGCACCGCCCGCTCGCCAAGCTTAAGTAGCGCCTCATGACCAACTTCTCTCCTCGCGAGATCGTCTCCGAACTCGATCGCTTCATCGTCGGCCAGCAGGAGGCGAAACGCGCCGTCGCCATCGCATTGCGTAACCGCTGGCGGCGCCAACAGCTCGATGGCGCGATGCGCGACGAGGTTCTGCCCAAGAATATCCTGATGATCGGGCCGACTGGTTGCGGCAAGACTGAAATTTCGCGCCGCCTCGCCAAGCTGGCCAATGCGCCTTTCCTCAAGGTCGAAGCGACGAAATTCACCGAGGTCGGCTATGTCGGGCGCGACGTTGAGCAGATCGTGCGCGATCTTGTCGAAATCAGTATCACCCTCGTCAAGGAAATGAAGCGCAAGGGCGTTCAGGCGCGTGCCCATGCTGCCGCCGAGGAACGTGTTCTCGATGCATTGGTCGGGCCGGGCTCCGGGAGCACGACGCGGGAGTCTTTCCGCAGAAAACTGCGCGCCGGCGAGCTCGACGACAAGGAAATCGAACTGGAAATGGCGGCGGGCGCGTCCGGCATGCCGATGTTCGAGTTGCCGGGACAGCCAGGAGCTTCGATCGGCGCAATCAATATCGGCGACATGTTCGGCAAGGCTTTTGGCGGGCGCACCAAAACGCGGCGCACCACCGTCAAGGAGGCGTATGAGCCGGTGATCGCCGAGGAGAGCGACAAACTGCTTGATCAGGACGCGCTCGTGCAGGAGGCGATCAAGCTCGTCGAGGATAACGGCATCGTCTTTCTCGACGAAATCGACAAGATCTGCATCCGCGAGGGTCGTGGCGGGGCGGATGTATCCCGCGAAGGCGTGCAGCGCGATCTCTTGCCGTTGATCGAAGGCACGACCGTCTCGACCAAGCATGGTCCGGTAAAGACCGATCATGTCCTCTTTATCGCGTCCGGGGCATTTCACGTTTCCAAGCCGTCCGATCTGCTGCCTGAGCTTCAGGGCCGGCTGCCGATCCGCGTCGAGCTGTTGCCGCTGAACGAGGAAGATTTCCGACGCATCCTGACGGATACCGAGGTTTCCCTGGTGCGTCAGTATGTGGCGATGATGGAAACTGAAAAGGTGGCGCTGGTCGTGACGGATGACGCCATTTCGGCCATCGCTCGCGTTGCCGCAATGGTGAATTCGACGGTTGAGAATATTGGCGCCCGGCGCTTGCAGACGGTTATGGAGCGCGTGCTCGACGATATCAGCTTCTCAGCTCCGGATCGAGGTGGCGACACCGTGACGATCGATGCGGCTTACGTTGAAAGCCATATCGGTGAACTCGCGCGCAACACAGATCTCAGCCGGTTCATACTGTGACGGCGCGGCGTCGCTAGGCCGGATGTCGCTGCCCGCAAAATTCGTTGCTGTGGGCCTAGCGACTCTCGCGTCGCGCATCGGCGGCTTCCTACGGGATGCGCTGATCGCGGCGCTGCTGGGCACCGGAGCGGTGGCGGATGCGGTCTTCGCCGCTTTCCTCCTCCCAAACCTGTTTCGCCGCATGCTGACAGAAGGCGCTTTCAACGCAGCCTTTATTCCGGTTTTCGCGCGCCGCGAAGCTACGGGCGGCATTGAATCGGCGAAGGCTTTCGCCGGCAGCGTACTGAAAATCCTGCTGCTATCGCTTGCTGCGCTTTCCGTGCTCGCTATCGTCTTCATGCCGCAAGTCGTGATGCTGCTCGTGGGAGGATATCACGACGATTTCGCGAAATTCGCGGATACCGTACTGTTTTCCCGCATCGCCTTTGCCTACGTCGTAGCAATTACACTGACGGCCTTCTTTGCCGCATTGCTCAACAGCGTCCGACGATATCGTCTCGCGGCCATCGTGCCAGTCTTGTTCAATCTCGTGCTGGTTGTAGTTCTCGTCAGCTTGCTCACCTTCGGTACGAGCGATTTTCGCGCGACTGGCCTGATCATCGTCTCGCTGATTGCACTCGCTGGCCTGGTCCAACTATCTTTCATCGTTGTGGTGACGCTGAAGGAGCGCGCCGCGATCCGGCTTGACGCTCTCGCGAGATTGAATGACCCAGATGTCTGGCGTTTCGCGCTTCTGTTGTTGCCGGGTGTGGCCGTGGCGGGCGCGGGACATGTCAATATGTTGGTCGCGGTTCATCTAGCCTCAGCGGAACCCGCTTCTGTCTCCTGGCTCTATTACGCCGATCGGCTTTTTCAACTTCCCTTGGGTTTGGTCGCCACCTCGATTGGCATTGTCATGCTGCCCGATATCGCCAAGCACATGCATGATGGCGACAGGGATGCGCAAAGATCGACCTTCAGCCGTTCCCTGGAATTTTCGTTCGCTCTCGCTTTGCCGGCTGCTATCGCTTTAATATTGCTAGCAAATCCGATCGTGGACGTGCTTTATCGGCATGGCTCTTTCATGGTGAGCGATATGGAAGCCACCGCCGCTGTGCTGGCCGCGCTCGCCTTTGGCTTGCCGGCCTTTGCATTGGTGAAGGTGTTTCTGCCGAGCTTCCTCGCACGCGAGCAGTTTCGGTGGCCCATCGCCGCCGCGCTTTGCGCAGTAGCCGCAAACGTCATCGTCGCGAAGCTGCTCGGCCGATCCGCCCAATTTGTAGCCCCAGCTTGGGGCGTAACGGCTTCAGCCTGGATCAATGCGAGCGTACTCCTGTTCGCGCTCGTTGCTCGCGGTGAGTTCAGACTCGATCAAACTGCGCGGCGGGTGTTGCCATATATTCTTGCGGTCTCAGCCATAACTGGTTTTGCAATCGCTTTGCTCAAGCTGGGGCTATTATTGGCTTTTGCCGGGGAATCGCGCTTCGTTATCAAGGCCGGCTTGCTCGGCCTCGCGTGTCTTGTCGGTGTCGCGGTGCAAGGCCTTGGCCTTTCCATCTGCGGTATTCTCGATATGCATGCTCTCGTCGAGCGATGGCGCAAGCGAAAGGCCGCCACGCCATCCGGCGTGTGAAAATCGAAATTCCCTTCCCTGCCAAAGCAGGCTAAGCCGCTCTCCGCAAATTCTCAGGAATGCTCATCCAATGGCTCAGTTCGCGCCACGTATCTTCTCCGGCGTTCAGCCGACCGGAAATCTGCATCTCGGCAACTATCTCGGCGCCATCCGCCGTTTCGTGCCGTTGCAGGATGAATACCCCTGCATCTACTGCGTGGTGGATCTCCACGCGATCACGGTCTGGCAGGACCCCGCCGAGCTGAATGGCAATATTCGCGAAGTCGCCTCAGCCTATCTGGCCGCCGGTATCGACCCGAAGAGGTCGATCATCTTCAACCAGAGTCAGGTGCATGAGCACGCGGAACTCGCCTGGGTTTTCAACTGTATTGCGCGCATGGGCTGGCTCAATCGCATGACGCAGTTCAAGGAGAAGGCTGGCAAGGACCGTGAAAACGTCTCGGTTGGACTTTTCACCTATCCGGACCTGATGGCTGCCGACATCCTTCTCTATCACGCCACCCACGTTCCGGTGGGCGAGGACCAGAAGCAGCATCTGGAACTGACGCGCGATATCGCCCAAAAGTTCAACAATGATTTCGCCGAGCGCATTGCGGCGCTTGGTTTCGGCGATGCGTTTTTCCCGGTCACGGAGCCCTTGATTCAGGGTCCCGCGCCGCGCGTCATGTCATTGCGCGATGGCACGAAGAAAATGTCGAAATCGGACCCGTCCGAATATTCCCGCATCACCTTGACGGATGACGCGGATTCCATCGCGCAGAAGATCCGCAAGGCCAAGACCGATCCAGAGCCGCTGCCAAGTGAGATCGCTGGATTGGAAAGCCGGCCCGAGGCAGATAATCTGGTGACAATCTTTGCCGCGCTTAGCGGCCGCGAAAAGGAGTCGATCCTCTCTGATTTCGGTGGGGCGCAGTTCTCCAGCTTCAAGGCGGCGCTCGCTGATCTGGCTGTCGAATCTTTAGCGCCGCTGGCGGGTGAGATGCGTCGCCTGCAGGCCGATCCCGGTTATATCGATTCGGTCCTTCGCGACGGTGCGGAACAGGCAAGTGCGATCGCTGCGAAAACGATGGCTGCGGTCAAGGACGTCGTCGGCTTCATCCGGAAACGTTAGGCCTGATGCTCTTGCGGGCTTCAGGGAAGGCTGCCAGTCTGACGGCGCGGCGGACGACAAGAGGCGTGCATGTCCGATAGAAAGCGCAGGCGATCTTACGAGGCCGGCCATCGGCCGAAATATCTCGTCGTTGTCGACGAGACGCCAGAATGGGATCGCGCGCTTTACTACGCGGCGCGTCGCTGCGCCCGAAATGGAGCGGCTCTTTTGACGCTCAATGTCATCGTGCCGGAACGTGAGGCTCAAGCGTGGCTCGGTGTGGAGGATATCATGCGTGCCGAGGCCGAGGCGAAGGCCGAAGCAATTCTTGAAAAGGCTGCGGCGCGAGCCCGGACGATCGCGGGCATCGAGCCGGAAAAGATTGTCCGTGAAGGTCAGAAGGCGGAAGTCATCCTCGAACTCATCGAGCAGGACGAGGATATTTCAAGTCTCATCCTCGCCGCAGGTACGGGAAACGAAGGGCCGGGACCGCTGGTGACCGCATTTGCCAGCAAGACGATCTCCGCCTTTCCGATTCCTGCGACGATCGTACCTGGCGCTTTGACTGACGAAGAAATCGACGCGCTGGCGTGAGGTAATTTTGCTCGATCAGGATTACGACACTCCCGCTCCCGGCCGCGAATGCGGCAATTGCACCTTGTGCTGCAAGGTCTACGACATTCACGAGATCAGGAAGCCGGAAGGGCGCTGGTGCCAGCACTGCACACCGGGTCGTGGCTGCCGCATCCATGAGGATCGGCCGGATCAGTGCCGGGAATTCTTCTGCCTCTGGCTGACCGATGCCGATATTCCGCTGGACTGGAAGCCTGAGCGCACGAAGGTGGTACTTTCGGTCTTTCCGGAAAACGGCTTCGTCTATGGTCAGGTCGACCCGGGGTCACCGCAGGCTTGGCGCAAGGAACCGTATTTCAGCGAGCTGAAACGGTTATCGGCCAGTCTGCTGAAGCAAAATCGGCATCTGATCATGTTCGTCAATCGTGACGCGACCCTGATCATGCCAACGGGAGCGGTGCCGATGGGTCAGATGTCGCCGCTCGATGGATTTATCGTCCGACCGGTCTTCAGCGATGGTGGCCCGGGATACGAGGTCGAGCGTGTCCCGCAGGGACTTATCCGCTGATCAGGCGGTTTCCTTGGAATTCGAAGCGAGATAGCGGCACACCGCGCGTTCGAGCCTACGAATTCCTTCGGTGATGGTCTCGGGCGGACAGCGCGTGAAATTCAACCGCATCGCGCTGCGCAGCTCGCCATCCGGATCGAAAACGCTGCTCGGCACGAAAGCGACCTTCTCCTGCAAGGCGAAACTGTAGAGTTCATTGGTGTCGATGCTGGAGTGCTTTGACCGCATCCAGACGAACATGCCGCCGGGCGGAATTTCCCACTCAAACCAATCGGCGAGATAGGTGCTTGCCGCAGTGCAGAGCGCATCTCTTCGCATACGATAGCCTTCGACGATGCCAGGCGTATGGCTTGCTTCAAACCCGCTTTCGATCAATTCCAGCGCCACTGCC
>FTCV01000711.1_pt1 | contig 16590 bp, 14 predicted proteins | sample 1639691 | NCBI WGS metagenome assembly FTCV01 (sample SAMEA3914864, study PRJEB12502) | metagenome | biome: forest; material: soil | place: USA | collected 2012-03-12 | depth 0.3 m
AATATCTGCCAGAACATCTTCCAGCCCAACGCAGACACCGTCTACAAGGCATCGCTGATCGAGAGAGGCGGCACTTACCGCATTCGGGGCGATCGCGGCACTACGCGAATGATGATCCTGGCCCAGCTCGGTCCCGACACGCTCCGCACGGGGAAACATCATCCTGCCCAGGATGCGAATGATTTCGATGACCTGCGGATTGCGCCTGACGGCAGTTTCGACGTTATCCTCTCGCCGCAGCGCCCCGCAGGTTATGATGGCGATTGGTGGGAGCTCAAGCCCGAGACCGAGAAATTGATGGTGAGGATCGTGGCCTGCGACTGGGGGCGTGAGCGCGAGCCTCGCTTCGGCATCGTTCGCCTGGATGCCGAACATGCCGCTAAGGGCAGGCCGACCCTGGCCCAGCTCGCGCACCGGTTCTCGGAGATTCCCATGACGGCGGCGGTATGTGCGATGGCATTTCCCGACAAGGTCCAGAAACTGCGGGACGAAGGGCTGATCAACACTCTGAAAGTGGCTGATTTCTCGCAGATGACGGGCCTTGCGCGGCAGTCGTACTATGAAGGCGCCTACGAACTCGCCGAGGACGAGGCCCTCATCACCGAAGTGCGGATCCCGAAGGAGGTCGGGTACTGGTCTTTGATCCTAACTAACGAGCTCTACGAAACGACTGACTGGTATCACAATCAGTCCAGCCTCAATGCCGCGCAGGCCGTGGTCGACGCCGACGGCGTCTTTCGCGCTGTTATTTCCGGGCGCGACCCGGGCGTGCACAACTGGCTCGATACCTCGGGCTATTCCAGCGGCGCGGTGCAGGGACGGTGGTTCAACACTGACGAGCGTCCAACCCCTAGCATGAAGAAGGTGAAATTGAGCGAGGTCCGCCAGTATTTGCCGGCAGGCAGCGTTTTGGTGGCACCGCAAGAACGCGCCGAGGCAATCCGCGAGCGGGCGCTGCGAGCGCATACTCGCATCATCTGGTGAACGGACGGACGCGATGAACGATGCACTCTCGATGCTGCTCGATTACGAGGCGATCCGCAACGTCAAGGCGCGCTACTGCCGCATGCTTGATACCAAGGACTGGGAGGGGTTCATCGACCTTTTCACCTGCGATGCGGTGATGGACGTACAGGAGGATACCGGACACGCGCCGATCACCGGCCATGAGGCGATACTCGAGCAGGTGCAGTTTGCAGTGGGGGATGCCCGGTCGGCCCACCAGATCCATTCCTCAGAGATCGATCTCAAAGGGGATGAGGCGAGCGTCGTGACTGCTATGCAGGACCGCGTCGTCTGGGCGCCGGGCAAGAGCCCGATACCCGGCGCGGAATCCATCACCGGATTTGGTCATTACACGGAGCGTTACGTCCGCCAGGCAGGGACATGGAAAATCGCCTCGCTCAAGCTGACACGTCTTTATGTCGAGGTTCATCCCGAGCCTGTCTTTTGACAGGTTGCCAATAGAAGTCGCGGCCGCAAAACCTGCCAAGCATAACGAACTGAGAGGACTTCAATGACGCTGGCGGTGGAACCGGGGGCACAGGCGCTTTTTGACAGGTTCGGCACTTATATCCTGCCAGGGCGTGTCAACGACCCGCGGCGCGGCATCGAAGAAGCTCGGGAAGCGGAGCGGATCGGCCTGGGGTGCGTGTGGATTTCCGAACGTTATGCGCTCAAGGAACCCGCTGTGCTCGCGGGCGCTGTGGCGGAGGCCACGTCGAAGATCCGAATTACCGGCACCATGTATGCGACAATGCGCCATCCGCTGGTTACTGCAAGTGTTGCGGACATGATGCAGGCGATGAGCGGGGAACGATTCCGCCTCATGTTCGCCCGCGCCGTACCAGCCTATATGAAGATGCTCGGATCGCCGCCCATCACCATGGAGCGGCTTGCGGACCTCATAACGATCTGTCGCCGGCTCTGGGCCGGTGAAAAACTGGACTACGACGGCATCCTCGGCAAATTCCCGGCCATCAGCCTGACCGATCGCCACGGAGGAACGCCGCCGCCGATCATTTTCACAGCGATCGGGCCCAAAAGCCTCGAATTTGCAGGCGAGCACTGCGACGGCGTGCTGCTTCATCCCTTCGTTTCGGCGCAGGGCGTGAAGAACAGCACCAGGATCGTCCGCGAGGCTGCGGAAAAGGCGGGGCGCGACCCCATGTCAGTGCGCATCTACCACAATATCATTGTCGCTCCCGATCTGGCCAAGGACGAGGAAGAGGCCGTGGTCGGCGGGCGCGCGATCACCTATTTCGAACTGCCCGGTTTTGGCGACCTGATTGTCGACATCAACGGCTGGGACAAGACGGTGCTCGACGACATCCGCGCCCACCCTAAGATTGCAGGGCTCAACGGAAAGCCTGCTGACCAGGCCTATACGCGTCAGGAACTCGTCGATGTCAGCCGTCTCATTCCCCAGCGGTGGCTGGACGAGGGCGCTGCAGTGGGAACGGCAGCGCAGTGCGCCGACCATCTGATGTCTTTCCTTGATGCAGGCGCCGACGAAATCCTGCTGCACGGCTCCTCCCCCAAGGACATGGGCCCTCTCACGAGCGAACTGAAGCGCGCATTGGCTGCAAAGGGACTGTGATTATGGACGTGCTGACCCCCGATCGCATTACCGTCCAGTTGCAGGATTGGCTGGCCGGACAGAAACCGCAATGGCGCCAGATCCATGTTCGTCCCCTCGACGTGACATTGGGGGCGGGCTTCTCTGCCGACATCTTCTTCGTGGAGGTTGACTATGTCGACGAGGCAGGCCCCCAGGCGCAGACACTTGTGGTGCGCCGCCAGCCGATGGACCTGGAAGTCGTCTTCGGCAGCAGTCTGTCCCTTCAAGGGAAAATGATGGCCGCGCTCGATGCGCGCGGAGACCTCCCCGTTCCGCCATGGATCGGGATGCACCTCGACCCCGAGATTCTCGGCCTCCCTTTCCTCGTGATGGGCAAAGTGGCGGGTGAATGCGCCAAGCAGACGCCAAACTACAATCTTGAAGGCTGGCTGGTCGACATGGCGCCGGACCAGCGGCGCGCGGCCTTTACCAATGCCATATCGGCCTTCGCCAGCCTGGCGAGTATCGACTGGCGCGACGGGTTCGAATTCCTCGCACAACCCGAAAACGGTAAGCCGGGCCTCGATCAATACGTCGGCGCGTTGGAAGCGTGGCACAAGGCCGCAGGACGCGGCCGGGCAATGCCCATTGTCGATACGGCGATGGCTTATGTGCGCGCCAACATGCCGCAAGATGCGGCCGTCAATGTTCTATGGGGCGATCCCACACCGTCCAACGTCATGTTTGCGCCCGATGGCCGCGTCAACGCGCTGATCGACTGGGAATTGGCGGCGTTGGGACCGGCCGAGCTCGATCTCGCATGGTGGCTTTACTTCGACGACCTGTTCGGTCGCCGGTTCGGCATTACCCGGCTTGAAGGGCTGCCCAGCAAGGAAGAAACGATCGCGATCTGGGAGGAGACCACCGGGCAGACGGCGAGAAACCTTGAATACTACGATATCGTCGTCGCACTGCGCATGGCGCTGGTGGCGATCGGCGCTTTCGACCGTCAGGTGGGTATCGGCAATATCCCGGAGACCAACAAGTCGCTCAACGATAACTTCATGACGCTCTACCTCGCGGAGCGTCTGGGGTTACCCATTCCTGAATTGGGTCCGGATTTCGTGGCTTTCATGAAGAACCTGACACCGGTCGAAAACAAGGCCTGAGCGGCCGGATTCCATACCGGATCGCGGCACCTGGGAGAAGTATGGCAATGGCGCATCGCCGTGAAAAGCGGCCTGCATGAACGCGGGCTCTTGTGAACCGGCGGTTTTGGAGCCGCAAACCCTTATCGCGCGCGCCCGCGGTCTCACGGGCCTTACGGATTTCGGAAGCGACCTTTCGTTCATGACCGGCTTTCACCGTCTGGTTGAGGCGGTCGAGGCGATGGATCCGCCGCCGCAACTGCGTCAGACAGCAAGTGAGAAGATTGTCGGCCTGCTGGCGTCCCGGCTGCGCTACATCGAGGATGAGAAACGCCACCCGGAGATTACACAGCAGGATCTCGGCGACCCTGTCATAGTCTGCGGTCTACCGCGCACGGGGACAACGATCACCTACGATCTGCTCTGTCTCGATCCGGCCGCGAGGGCGCCGCGCGAGTGGGAATGGTATATTCCCTGGCCCGCTCCTGAAGAAGCAAGTTTCGAGAGCGATCCGCGTATCGGCCAAGTCCAGGCGATCTACGAGAATTGGCTAAAGCATGCCCCGCAGTTGGCCGATATCCAACGCATGGATTGTACCCAGCCCGGTGAATGCAATCATGGGATGATGCTGCATTTCGCCAGCACCAATTTTCCGGCCGAGCTCGGTGTTCCCGATTTTGCGCGCTGGCTGCAGGAAACCGTGCCCGAGGGACAATATCGCACGCACCGGAGAATGCTGCAGCAATTCCAGTGGAAAGGCCCGAAGGGACGGTGGACGCTAAAGTCGCCGCAGCATCTGATGGACCTGCCTGGCCTGCTGCAGGCCTATCCCGGCGCGATGCTGGTCTGGACCCACCGCGATCCGGTTCTCACCTTCTCCTCGCTCTCGAGCATGATTGCAGGTTTCCTTGCTGCTGTGGGCGGCGCGAACGACCTGACGGGAATCGGGCGATCGGTCGTCGACACTTGGTGTGCGGCGATGGCACGCGCGACCGAGGCGCGGTCGGGCGATCCGGTCTTGGAAGGGCGCATCCTTGACCTTGCTCACCGCGATGTCGTCAGCGATCCAATGGCCGCCATTGAACGCATCTACAGCCGGTTCGATCTGCCATTCTCGGTGCAGCACCGCGAGAGAATCGCCCGCTTTCTTGCCGAAAATTCTGCTGCGAACCGCCTGGGGAAGCATCGGCACAGTCCGGAGCAGTTCGGAATCGATCCGGCCGAGGTGCACGCGCGCCTTGCCGGATATTACACGCGCTACGGCCATCTTTTCGACCATGCATCGGCTTGACCCAAGGGAATGAGACCATGAGCATTCTCGACCGTTTCCGCCTTGACGGGCGCACCGCAATCGTGACGGGCGTCGGTCCGGGTGTGGGGGAGCACGTTGCACGAGCCTACGCCGAACTGGGGGCAAATGTGGTGATCTCCGCCCGTTCGGGGGATCGTCTCGAACGGCTGGCAGGAGAGATCAATGCGGCCGGCGGCGGCCGCGCCGCCGCCATTGTCGCCGACGCTGGGAAAAGGAGTGATCTTGAGCGTCTCGTGGCATGCGCACGCGAGACCTTCGGTCCGATCCACATCATCTTCAACAATGCTGCAGCCGGGGTCGTATATGCGGCCGATGGCGGTCTTTGGGCGAACACTGACGAAGTGTGGCGCACGGCATTCGACGTCAACGTGATGGCGACCTGGTGGCTGGCGGAACTGACCGAAGCCGACATGAAGGCACATGGGAAGGGCAGTATCATCTCGGTGCAAAGCTGCGGCGGTTTCACGCCCATCCCGCCGGCTGTCGCTTATGGAGTATCGAAAGCAGCGCTCCACTTTCTGGTGAGGGAACTTGCCAAGTCGCAGGCCCCGCACACGCGCGTGAACTGTCTGTGCGTCGGTTCCATGAGCCCCGATGGGAAGGAAGCTGACATCCACAAGGGCCTGGGGCTGGCAGAGCGGAACGCCATCAAGCGCTTCGGTGCTGCGGACGAAGCCGTCGGGCCAGCCATCCTGCTCGCTAGCGATGCCTCGAGCTACACTACGGGAAGCACGATCTTCGCTGAAGGCGGTAGGGTGGGAACGATATCATGACGGTCAATCCACTATGGACGCATGATCAGGCTTCAGCCGAGCGGCTGGCACTGCGTCTCATCGAACGGCCTGACGTTCGCGCTGCACGCGAAAGCGCACGGCAGATTCTACTTGGCGATCCGCTGTCAAAGACGCTCGATGGACGAATTGGCCTCGATCGCGCGCTGGATCAATGGGTCCTCGGCCTTGCTATGCGGGAAGCCAACGGCGATCCCGCCGATCCCAAGGTCGTCTGGAATATCAGCAATGCGCCTCGGAATTGGTTCGGTCACATCTTTCCGGGCGCCGCCGTCGCAATCGATAATCCTGATAATATCAATCGTGAGATTCCGGTCGATGGCGATGGCGGGTACGCGGTTCAAATCCGCTTCTCGTCCGATCCGCCCCAATTCAGCATCGTTGCGGAGGTCGAGCCCAAACACCATGCCGGCCTCGGTCGGAATCTCGGTGCGCTCACTCTGCAAGACCTGTTGCCGCTCTGCGATTCAAGTCGGCGAGTGACGGTCACGGTGGGGCCTGGGGATGGCGGGCCGGCCCATCTGAAAACCGAGCGCGGTGCGCGCATCCAGGTTTACACGCGCGACAGCCAATGCGGCTGGGAACAGGTACCCGCTGACGTCAGGGTTAGTCGTCTCGACCAATTGCATGCATCGATGCCACGCAGCGAGGTGGATATCGCCCGCGCCATCATTGCCGACATGCCAGCTTGGGTAACGTTCTGGTCGCGTTTCAAGGACGACTTTCTCGGGTATCCGCAGCCAAATCGGATAGTCGGACCTCAGGGGCGGGATGGTGGCTGGGGCTATCTTGCAGGAGGTCGTTTCGCGCTCAGGGACGGCGAGGGGCTGCTCATCACCATCGATCCAGCAGGAAGCCGTTACACCGGCATCCAGGTAGCCGACCCCTGGACAATATCGCCCGATCCAATGCTGCGCACGGTAAGTCTTGCTGGCTCACAGGTTTTGCCCTCTGCCGACGGCACGATCACCTATGTCCTGGCCGGCGTGGATGCCGGCATCGCCAACTGGATCGACACCGCCGGGCTTGGGGAAGGCTGGGTATTGCTTCGCTGGCAAGGCGTGCCGGAGGGAAGCGATCCTGCGGCATTCATCCGCGACGTGCGCGTGGTCGATCTCTCGAGGCTTGGGGATGGCGAAGGAAAAAGGCTGCCGCCCGCGGATATCGCGCTGCGGCGGAGGCAATTGGTCGACCGAGCCCGCAGTCACGGGCTGCGGACTGCCGCAGCGAAGTGGACTAAGAGCTGATGCAGCCCAATGGCTCGATTCTGGAACTGTGCCAAGTCGTTCGCGACATGGACCGCGCGCTCGACCACTGGACGAGGGTCATCAAGGCAGGACCTTTTTTTGTCTTCGACGTGCCGGTGTTACCGGGCCAGATCTATCGAGGCGAGCCAACACAAGTTGCGCTGAAGGTCGCCTTTGGATTTTCCGGCGGCCTGCTGATCGAACTTCTTCAGCAGACGAACGAGGGACCATCCGTCTTCACCGAGATGCTGGATCGCAGCGGAGAGGGCTACCATCACGTCATGCTGCGCATTCCCTACGAGGAGGGCGTTCAGCGGCTCTTGGCCGAAGGTCATGGAATCGCTTTCAGCGGCACGATGCCTTCGGGTGAGCGGTTTGCGTTGTTCGATACCCTGGCCGCCAACGGCGGGTTCATTGAATTGATGGAACTGTCGGTAGCCATGGAAGCATCGCTTCAGAGGATGCATGCAGCCCATCTCGAATGGGACGGCATCAGCCGGCCCATTCGCGCCATCGCCGATCTTGCGTGAACCTGCTGGCGAGCGCTTCGGCCCTTTCGCCTCGACAACTCATGCCTCGCGGCGGGACCGACCGGTAACTTCGCCTAGAGCTTCTTGATGTCGTCGGTCGACATGCTCGTTGTGACACCCTTTTCACCGGGGGTCAGCGTGGCGACAGGGATCGTGATGAACTTGCCGCGAAAAATGATGCGCACACTTGTTGCGGTACCTTTGCTGTCCGTCAGGACTCGCTCAACTTTGCCGATCCGTGTGCCGTTTGCGGAATAAACCGCGTCGTTACGCTTTACCGCCGCTGCGTCGGCAAGCGCGGGGACGGACAGGCCCAGTGCCATGAGCGCGATGACTATTTTCTTCATGCAATCAGATCCCCCCAAACAAGGTCGGCGGCGTGGTGGCGCAGGACTGGGCACCGATCAAGTGAAAAATGATACACATGAGAGGAAAAGTGTTCTACCTGTATCATGCGAGGCAAAAAATAGTCCGCTGAGGGAGAGCTGCCAGACCTATGCCCAGTTTCACGATGCGTGACCGTTGGTTCCTGCTGCTGTTGGGCGGAATCTACATGCTCAATTTCATCGATCGCACGATTATCGCCGTGGTTGGCGAGGCGATCCGCCGCGATCTCCAGCTCAGCGATTTCCAGCTTGGAATGCTGGGAGGGCTCGCCTTCTCGCTCTTCTACGCGGTCCTTGGAATTCCGCTTGCCCGTCTTGCCGAGCGGTATAGCAGAGTGAAGATCATCGCGACCGTCACTGTCATCTGGTCGCTGATGACCGCTCTTTCCGGCATGGCGGGGAGCTACGTTCAGCTCCTGATCTGCCGCATGGGGGTAGGGGTAGGAGAGGCAGGCTTCACGCCCGCTCTCGTTTCCATGATTTCCGACAGGTTCGAGGCCAGCCGCAGGGCGGTCGTGTTCTCGCTCATTGCGCTTGGGGTCCCGATCGGCGGCGCGGTTGCCGCAATTGTGGGAGGGGCGGTTGCCCAGACATTTGGCTGGCGCCTTGCCCTGGTCTGCGTAGGATTACCCGGGATTCTTCTGGCGGCCATGCTGATAACGACGATCCCTGAGCCCGCTCGGATCGATGCCGGCAAGAGCGCCGATACGCCAAAATTCGGCGCAGTACTGCGCATGCTGGGCGGTTCGCCCGCATTCCTCTTCCTTACCGCCGGTAGCGGATTTGTAGGAATGGTCGGCTTCGGTACTAACCTCTTCCTGATCCCGCTGCTTGTCCGACGATATGAATTGTCCTTGTCGCAGGCCGGGCTCATCTTTGCGTTGTCGTTCAGCCTTGCCACGATGGTGGGACAGGCAAGCGGCGGATATGTCATCGCAAGCCTTCTTCGCCGCGACCTGCGTTGGGGAGGCTGGGCACCGGCGGCGGCCGTTGGTCTTGCCTTTCCGCTCTATCTGCTCGCTATCTACCAGGGCGATTGGCGTTGGCTCGTGGGCTTCCTTTTTTGTGCAACGGCCCTGCTATACGCCTTCACGCCAGCAATCATGACGATAACCCAATCCCTCGTCGAACCCAGGATGCGCGCTTCGGCAGCGGCACTTCATTCCTTCGGCCAGACCGTGGCGGGACTTGGATTGGGGTCTGTGCTCTTGGGCTATCTCAGCGATCACCTTGCCGCCTGGCGCTATGGGGCCGGCTACGCGAGCGATTGTGTGGGTGCCTCGGGAAGTTCGATGACGCGTGGCTGCCTTCAGGCTGCGGCCGGCGGGTTGCAGCTCAGCATGGCGGCAACAGCATTTGTGCTGATTTTGGCGGTCTTTCTATATTTGCGCGCCGCAACCAACCTGCCTGCCGAAGCAAATGCGTCGTGAGAAGCGGTAAATTTGTCGCGTTTCGGCCAAGCGGCAGCTGCCAGGATGTCGTCGATGGCCCAGCTATGCCACGCTTTAAAACATGTCGACCAAGTGGCCGAGGCGCCGCGCATGAGAGGTAGAAAATGGGAAAAGCAGGAGTCATCGGGTTGGGGCAGATCGGTGCCGGCGTTGCCATATGCCTGGCACGGTCTAACCAGCTCGCGGCAGTCTACGACATCCGGCCGGATGCATCCGACACGCTGGACGGCGTGCCGGCGGTTTTGAGCTCTCCTGCCGCTGTTGCAGGAGAGGCCGACGTGATCGTCATCGCGGTCGTCGATGCAAAGCAGACGATCAGCGTGCTCTCCGGGCCCAATGGAGTGCTTGCGCGGGCGCGCCCCGGCATGACCGTTGTTCTCGTGGCGACCGTCTCGATCGAGGACCTGAACGCCATCCGCAGGCTTACGGAGCAAGCCGGAGTGGAGCTGGTGGATTGCGGCGTGACCGGCGGCCCGAAATCGCGCGAACACGGGCTCGTCTGTCTGGTGGGCGGCAGCGATCAAGCGATCGACCGGGTTCGGCCGGTGCTTGACGGCTTTGCCAAACACGTTGCCCATATGGGCGGTCCAGGATCCGGCATGGCTGCAAAGATTGCACGAAACGTCATTGTCTTTGGGGGACTTCGCGCAGGATACGAAGCGTCGATTTTGTGCCGCAACGCCGGCGTCGACATCCGTCAGCTCAACGAGGTGATCGAGGCCAGTTCCGAAAGTGTCGGGGGGCCCTTGATGCTGGCCATTCGAGACGACCCCTCGTCGAGCAAGAGCGAAGCGGCGGTGCGCGAATATACTCGCTCACTGATGGTGAAGGATCTCGACGCAGCGATCGACCTTGCGCACAGCTATGGGATTTCGCTTCCACTTATCGAACTGACCCGCCGCACCGACCTGGCGGTTGTCGGCCTTGAAGCAGTATTGGGAGAAAAGGCATGAGCATCGACGAAACACAGTGGCAAAAGGGTCTCGAAACCTTTGATCAGGTGTATGGGCCGGGTTCTTCGGACATGGTGCTGCCATTCCGGAACTCATCGTTCAACCAGGAGATCGTCGGTAATCAATTCGCCAACCTATGGGCAAGCGACGTCCTGTCGATGCGCGAGAAGCGTCTGCTCGTGCTCGGTGCAACCGCCATGCTTGGCCGCACCGATCTCGTCGAAATTCAGATGAACGGCGCCTTGATCAACGGGGAGTTCACCGACGAAGAGCTCGATTTCATTCCCCTTTTCACACTGTTCTATGCTGGCGCAGGCAATACCACCGCGCTCTTTAGGGGGATCGAGGCCGCCAAAGCCCGGCGCCGCGATCGCGCCGCAGCGGCCCAATAGAGAGCAGAGATTTCAAGATTTCGCGAATGGCCTGGCTCGCACGAGCCGGGCCATAATTCTTTAGGCGATTTCATTCTTCTGCACGCGGCGAATGGACCGCGATGCCAGCAATAGCACCAGTCCACCGGCAAACGTAAACAGCATAGCTGTCCCTATGCCCCATGCGACCCCCTTGGTCCCGCCCACGAAGTCGCTGACAGCCCCGATCAGATAGGTCCCGGCGCCAACACCGATCAGATTTGCGCCGAGTTGCACAAGTGATACGGCAAGACCGCGCAGGCGCGGGCCCGCTATTGTGACGATCACCGCATAGATGGGGCCGTTGTAGGAGGCGCTCAGGAAGCCGCAGGACATGAGGAGCGCCTGCATGGGACCAGGTTGTGAAACGACCACCGTACCGATCCCGGTCAGGGCAGTAAAAAGGGGGATTGCCGCACCGAAGAGAGCAGTTCTTGCAGGATCGAAGCCGCCGCGCCGGCGATTTATCTGATCGATCGCCCACCCGGCCAGGAAACCGCCCACTGAGCCGAGGCCGCCGTAGGCAATGGCGATGGTGATGCCCGCGCGCGAGATCGGCATACCATGAACGCGAATGAGGAACGTCGTAAGCCAGGTGCTCATTCCGTAGATGCCGGCCGCAATCAGAATGATGGCGGCTATGCACAAGAGCAGTCCCGGCCGCGCGGCGAGTAGAAGGATGCGTTCGGTAAGACCGGGTTGGCCTTCGGTTGGCGTTGCAGACAGCGGACCATCGTAGGCACCTCGCCGGGGTTCACGAACGGTCAGGAACAGGATCGGCGCCAAAACAAGGCCGGGCAGTCCAGCTGCGGCAAAAGCCCATCGCCACCCACCGACCTGAACGATTGCGCCCCCAATCAGGAAGGCGATGGCAAGACCGATGCCTGAACTCAAGTACCATATACCGATAGCGGTCGCCCGCCGTTCCTCACCGAAATAGTCGCTAAGGAGTGACATTCCGGTGGGAGAGCCGGCAGCTTCTGCGGTGCCGACCGCGGCCCTCCCGAGGAGGAGCGTCCAGAAGCCGGACGCCAGACCGCATAACGCTGTTGCGCCGCTCCAAAGCGCAAGTGCGATCGCCATCAGATTGCGCCGGTTCAGGCTGTCCACCGCGATGCCGAAAGGCAGCGCGGCCAACGCGAAGAATATGCCGTATGCAAACCCGGCCAGTATACCGAGTTGACCGTCGGTAAGTGAGAATTCCTTGCCTACCGGTGCGAGCACCAGGCCAATGATCGCCCGATCGATCCCATGGCAAGTCTGCGATAGTGTCAAGATGCCAAGCACATACCAAGGGTAGCGACCGGCGGATTTGACTGGGTCGGGAGCTTTCATCGAACGGTCCCGGTTTCGACCGAAAGGTTATGCATAGGTCTCCCCATTGTGTTGAGGGCAGCCTAGTCCCCGGGAAACGTTCCGCCATCCACGGCCAATGCCGTCACTCGGCCAGATCGTGTCGCGCATGGGCCAAACGGGATAATTGGCTGACAGCACTCCAGGACACTTGACGACCTACCCGAAGATAGAGGAACTGGAGGCGGCACAGGTTACTGATGCCCTCATAAAAATAGAGAAGAGGCAGAGGCAACGATGTTTCGTCCGGAGAGCGATTGGACCGGCCAGGACAGGTTCGGTGTCGATAAATTTTACATCGAGGCATCGGCATCGGTGAGCGATGCCAGAGTTGATATCCGGCACTTCAATTGGGTGCGCCCCAGCAGCGGCGTTTTCAGCCCTGAAAAGCATTACCTGGACTATTCTCTGAATACCCAGCCTCGTCGCAGCATGCTTTCGATGGGGCGTTCGGGCGGCTTCGTGGCGAGTGGCGACATGCTCTACATGCCGCCTCACCGCCAGTACGTGGGCGAGCCGGCCCTGCAGGAACGTCATCTCGTTTGCGTCGCGCTTGGCGACGCCTTCCTAGAAGAACTTTTCGATGGCGAACGCCCCTTCCACAGGCTGGAACCTTGTGCCGATGTTCAAAACATCGCGATGCGGCGTTTTTTTGAAGGGCTGGCGGCAGAGCTTCGTGAACCCGGATTCGCAAGCCAGGCCTTGATCGAATCCATGCTCATGGGACTTGCCGTGGAACTCGTTCGGCATGTAAGTACACAGGAATTCGGCGCCGGAAGCCCGCGTAGCACTCGGCAGGTGCGCCATATCGTCGACTATGTGATGGATAATCTGGCGGCGCCGCTCGGAGTTGCTGACATCGCTCGTGGTTGCAACATGAGCGTGCGGCACGTGGCCCGCGTGTTCAAGGACGGTACCGGCGTAAGTCTGGGCGAATTCGTTGCACGCAGCCGGATTGCTCTCGCCAAGGAACTGCTGCGCGGCGACGGCACGCGGATCAAGGAGATCAGCTGGCGATGCGGATTCAGCAGTACGTCGGCGTTTTCGGCCGCGTTCCGTGTGGCGACGGGCCAAACGCCCAAGGACTTTCGCTGCCAGCCGCGGCTGGTTCACTGACAGAGGCCTGAACATATCGAGCGACGGCCAAAACATGTCGCGTGGCAGTCAATAACACGCCAACCACTATGGAGGAAAATCCTCCGCGCTTAGGCTCCTCCCCGCGTCAATGTGCCGAGACAGGCACGGAGCAAAACAAAAACGACGGGGGGGGGGAACGGATGACCAAGGCTGTTGTATTGGGGGCTATAGCGACGGGTACGTTGATTGCTGCGTGGGGACAACCTGCACATGCGCAGCAAACACAATCAAACGAAACTACCGGGATCCAGGACATCATCGTTACGGCTCGCCGGATCGAGGAGAGTCTTCAGACCACGCCGATTGCCGTAACGGCGCTCAGTTCCCAGGCACTGACGACCGCCAAAGTCGAAAACGTCGTGGATCTCCAACGTACGGCGCCCGGCCTGGTAATCGGCCGCGGTTCGGCGGGCGGCGATGGCATCGTGTTCGTGGCCATTCGTGGACAGGGAAACCTCCAACCGATCCTCGCTAACGATCCGGCAGTGGCGACATACGTCGACGGTATCTATATTCCACGCCCTTCGACCGGCATGACCGACATCCAGGATGTCGAGCGCCTCGAAGTGCTGCGTGGACCACAGGGCACGCTCTTCGGGCGGAATACGACGGGCGGTGCGATCAACATCATCACCAAAGATCCAACCGACCAACGCGAAGGCAGGTTCAAGGCAGAGTTCGGAAGCTACAATAACCTCGGTGTTCAATCCACGATCAACCTCCCGTTGGCCGAAGGGCTGGCAATCCGCGTCAGCGGCGCGATCAACGATCGCGATGGCTACGGGAACAATCCTCTTACGGGTCGGGATTTTGCTGACAACAACAGCAAGTTCTTGCGCGGTAAACTGAAGTATATAGGCAATGGCTGGGACGTTACTCTCTCCGGCGACTGGAACCGCCAGAAAAACAGCGGGCAGCAGATTGCACTTTGGACCTTCAATCCCGCAATTGTCCCAGCTCCCTTTCAGCCGGGTCTCACCGCAGGTCTGCTGACCAAGGACGACTGGTGGGACAATACCGCTACCGGCACCTCGGTGCCGGCGGGTATTGGCAGGCTCACGCCGCACGCGCAGGCTCTCTACGGAGTGCAACCTTTCAACACTCTGGAGGTCTACGGTTTTTCGGGCACTGTTAATGTCGAACTGGGCCAACTCAATCTCAAATCCATTACAGGCTATCGCCATTCGATGAACTACGGCCTGAGCGACACCGATGGTACGGCGATTCCGTTACTCGGGACTTTCGCCGGATCGGGGTCTTACTACGTTTCCCAGGAGCTCCAGGTTTCGGGTAACGTAACGGATGGGCTAAGCTTCATCGCTGGTGCCTACGCGGGGAAAGAAAGCGGCTACGAGTTCAGTCGATCCCAGATCTTCGGCGGCCTCATTCGCGATTCCAATGCGGACGTTACCAACAAGACGTTCGGCTTGTTTGCGCAAGCCTACCTGGAACTGACCTCGAGCCTGCGCGCCGTCGGTGGCTTCCGCTATACGTGGGACACCAGGGACAGTGTTCTGCACAATGCACAGATATATGGCCTGCCCTATGACGTTCCGGTCGCAGGCACGCCGACCGGCATCAATTGCACGGTAACTCCCACTGAACCGGTCACGGCCACGACCTGTAATCAGGATCAAAATGCCAAGTTCCACTATCCTGCATGGAACCTCGGTCTGGACTGGCAGGCAACGAACGATCTCTTCCTATATGTCGCGACACGCGGCGCGGCGAAGGCCGGCGGCTGGAACCTGCGAGCAGGCGGGCTACCGGCATTCTCGCCGGAAAAGGTGAAGGATGTCGAAGGAGGTCTGAAGGTGGATCTCTTCGATCGGCATCTGCGCTTCAATACGGCCGTCTTCCATACTTGGAAGAGCGACAACCAGGCGATCGTCAACAGCTTCGTTCCCGGGATCGGCGTTACGCAGTATATCCAGAACAACGGCAAGTTGCGGATCTGGGGTGTCGAGGCCGAAGCAACCGCGGTTCCCTGGGCGGGTATGACCGTCAGCCTCAACGGTTCGCTTCAGGACGGCAAGTATGTCAAGGGTACTTTTAACGAAATTCAGGTGGTCCCGGGAAGTGGCTGTACCAACTGCTCGGGGGTGGCAAACGGCTGTGTTGTCGACCTGAGCGGATTGCCGCTGCTGCAGCTGCCCAAGGAGCAGCTCAACGTCAGCGCGACCCAGAAGGTTCCGCTAGGTTCGGGCAGCTTCGCTGTTACGGGCGCCTATTCCTATATTGGAGCTCAGCATTTCGACGCGGTGAGGGCGGCCGATCAGGCATCTGCTGCGACCAAGGCCGCTTACGAGACTGAGAACAGCCTCGGACGGGTGCCGGGATATGGCGTCTTCAACGGCCGAATCGCCTACCGGTTCGACAACCCCGACATCGAAATAGCCGTCTACGGACGGAACATCACCAACAATAAGTATCTGCTGCGAAGATTCCCCGATCTCTATCGGACCCTTGGAATTGTCGCAGCCTACGTCGGGCAACCGGCGACTTATGGGGTGGAATTGACGTTCGACTACTGATCGGCCGTTGAGGCGAACTATTGAGTGAGCGAGGGGACAAATCGGTCCCTCGTACGCGTTCGGGAGAATTGTGAGAGATGAAACGGCTAGAAAACAAGGTCGCAATTGTGACTGGCGGCGGTGGTGGCATCGGCACGGGTGTCGCGCGGCGGTTCGTTGAGGAAGGCGCGCTGGTCGTCGTCGCAGATGTTTCCGAAGAAGCCGCAGCGCGCACTGCTGCATCTTTGGGAGAAAGGGCGCTCGCCGTACAGTTCGACGCCGCCGCGCCGAAGTCGGTCAAGTCCATGATCGACAAGACGGTCACGCACTTTGGCAAGTTGGACATACTTCATAATAATGCGGCCATGACCGATCCGGTCAAAAGCCCGCAGGATACGACCGCAGTCGATATCCCGATCGAGATATGGCGTGAAATTCTCGACGTCAATCTTACTGGCTACCTGCTCGGATGCAAATACGCCATTCCGCACATGGTGGCTGGTGGCGGCGGCTCGATCATCAACACCGCCTCGAATTCAGGCTCGGCAGGAGATCTGGCCCGTATCGCCTACGGTTCTTCCAAAGCCGGTATCATCGGGCTGACCCGATACATCGCTACGCAGCACGGACGCGACAACATTCGCTGCAACAGCGTGGCACCCGGTGTCGTGCTGACCGAAGCCCTGGAAAAGACGGTACCGGGTCTCAAGGAGATCATCCAGCGGCATATATTGACGCCCAATTTCGGAACACCGGAAGACATCGCCGCGCTTGTGGCGTTTCTGGCGTCCGACGAGGC
>FTCV01001833.1_pt1 | contig 16553 bp, 12 predicted proteins | sample 1639691 | NCBI WGS metagenome assembly FTCV01 (sample SAMEA3914864, study PRJEB12502) | metagenome | biome: forest; material: soil | place: USA | collected 2012-03-12 | depth 0.3 m
GTGGAACGAGCTGGGGTATCACAAGATGCAGGCGGCATGGGGCTTGCCTAAGTTGCTGTGGTTACTGCGCGAATCTGCTGCAGCGGCGACGCGGGTGGCGCGATTTGCGCATCAGACCGACTTTATCAATCGACGGCTGGTCGGCACGGACGTGGCGACGGATACCAGCAATGCCCTAAAGTCGGGCTGCGATCTGATCCGGACGTGCTGGCCGCACGAGGTTTTCGGGAAGCTTGGGATCCCTTTGGAGATTCTTCCTCCGATTGTATCTCCAGGCAGCAGGCTCGGCAGGATATGTGCCGCAGCGGCACGCGAGAGCGGCATTCCGGAAGGCACGCCGGTTTTTGCGGGAATGACCGATGGCTGCGCGTCACAGATCGGCGCTGGAGCCTTGAGCCCGGGAAGCTGGAATTCGGTTCTCGGCACGACGCTCGTGCTGAAAGGCTCGACGCCTCAGCTCATCAAGGATCCGGCGGACATCCTATACTCGCACCGTTCGCCGGATGGAAGTTGGCTGCCGGGCGGCGCATCAAGCACGGGGGCAGGGGTGATCAGCAAGGAGTTTGGCGGGCGTGATCTCGAGGAGTTGACTTCATCGGCTGCTGCCTACGAGCCGGCCGGTGCGGTGGTGTATCCGCTTGCCGGGCGCGGAGAGCGTTTTCCTTTTCACTGCGCGGAAGCGGAAGGTTTCACGTTGGGAACCACGAAAGATGATGCGGACCGCTTTGCCGCGCTGCTGCAAGGCGTCGCGTTCGTTGAGCGCCTATGTTTCGACTATCTCGATTTGCTTGGCGCCCCGATTGATGGGGATTTGCTTCTCACTGGAGGTGGCGCTCGCAGCGGCTATTGGTCGCAACTTCGTTCCGATGTGCTCGGGCGTTCCGTGAAGCTTCCGGAGAATCCGGAGCCTGCGCTTGGAATGGCCGTGCTCGCGGCGGCTTCGGGGCGCACGGTCGCACAGGCGGCGAGTGAGATGGTTCGGATCCGCGAAGTTATCGATCCGCGGCCGGATCGTATCGGGCGCTTCGCCGAGTCTTATCTTCGATTAGTGGATGAACTTAGCAGGCGCGGCTGGCTTCCGGCGGCTCTTGCCGCGCACGCCGGAAACCGGATAAGTCGCTAGTTATTCAGTCGTCAGGCTGTTTCGGCCCGCGATTTCAGGCTTCGTCGCGGCGAAGCGCCAGGCGGCAAAAGGCATCCACTCCGACGCGGATGGCGTCGTCATTGAAGTCGAAGGTCGAACGGTGCAGGCCGGCGACTTTCTTTTCCTTGGTGCTTAGTCCGATGACAAAGAAGCCTGATGGCACCACCTGACTATAGTATGCGAAGTCTTCACCGCCCATGACGGGGGCCATGCCTAGGTCAGCGTGAGGTAGGACCTTTTTCAGGATGCCAATTGCCTCTGCGGAGTTGTTCGTAACCGGATAGTTTGGGAGCTGGTACTCGACTTTGGCTTCGCAGTCATAGGCCTGAGCGGTCTGCTCCACAATCCGGCTGAAGCGCTTTTGCACCAGGTCCGTGACCTTCGTGTCGAGTGTGCGAATGGTTCCCTGCAAGCTGCACTTCTCGGGAATGATATTCGTTGCCGATCCGGCGTTGCATTGCGTGATCGAAACGACCGCCGAGGCAAGCGGATCAACGTTGCGCGCAACGATGGATTGCGTGGCGGAGATGATCGCCGCAGCGGCGACGATTGGATCACGCCCATAGTGCGGAAAGGCCGCATGGCATCCGGCTCCCTTGACGGTGATCTGAAACACACAGGTCGCGGCAGTAATCGGGCCGATTCGCGTCGCAATTTGCCCTAGTTCCAGTTCGGGCCAGCCATGCAGTCCGAACATATGCTTTACCGGCGGAGGGAAGATGCTGCCATCGAGGGCGCCGTCCTTCACCATCAGGTCGCCGCCCGCGCCGCCTTCCTCCGCAGGCTGGAAGACAAAAGTCACTGGGCGCGGAAGCGTATGCTCCTTTGCGACCCGGGCCAGTACCCGGGCGGCTCCGAGCAGGATCGTCGTGTGGCCATCGTGGCCGCAGGCGTGCATGAAGCCGGGTTTCGTCGAGGCATACGGGAAGGTGTTCTCTTCCAGGATCGGAAGCGCGTCCATGTCTGCGCGAAGCCCGATGGCTTCCGGGGCTGCACCGGGCAGGTGTCCGAGCACTCCGGTGCCGCCAGCCAGTCCGGCCCGGAACTGGATGCCCGCATTTTGCAGCTCCCGCTGTACGAGTTTACTTGCGTACTCTTCCTCGAATCTTACACCCGGATTTGCGTGTAACTCGTGGCGAATCTTGATGAGTTCGGGAAGTTCTTCCTCGATGAGTGCTGCCAAGCGATCTTCATTGATCGGAGTCATAAGTATGCGTGCGTTCTGAGCCGGCTTCGGGGTTGTGAATTTGCTCACAGAGCGGCTGAAGTAGAGAGGTGCCGCTCACGCATAAGCTTCTGCAAGAACCTCCCTTTTCAGGCAAGGTAAATGCGGGCAATCCGCGTGAAATTATTGATTTCTACAAGGGCTCCGGACTTTGCGATGGCCAGAGGCATTGAAGCTATTCGAGTAACTTATTTCGACCGGATGCCTGTCTAAGTTTTGGTCGCGATCGGCGGCCGACGGCTAATTACAGAATTTATGGGAAGCCTTGGTAAATTACTGCCTGCTTCGGAGTTTCTCCTGTAACACCTTCCACACGTTCTCCGCGACGATCTTTGCTCCCGCTGCGTTGGGATGGATCATATCCGATTGATTCAGTTCCGGGACGCCGCCGACTCCCTCGAGCAGGAACGGAATCAGCGTGACTCCGGTATCGTTTGCGACGCGGGGATAGACTGCTTTGAATTGGGCGGCGTAATCCGGGCCCATGCTGGGAGGCATCTGCATGCCTGCGATCAGGATGGTTACGGAGGGGAGCTTTTCCTTCGCGCGCTTGACGATGGCCCGGAGGTTTTCCTCCGTTTGCTGGGGCTGGATGCCGCGCAGGCCGTCATTGCCGCCGAGCGCGACGACGAAGATATCCGCGCTACGGGAGAGCACCCAGTCCACGCGCCGCAACCCGCCGGCGGTGGTATCTCCACTTACTCCGGCGTTGACGACCTCATAGGGGAGTCCCGCCTGGTCGATTTTGGCCTGGAGCAGGGAGGGATAGGATTTCGCGGAGTCATCGAGGCCGAAGCCGGCCGTGATACTGTCGCCGAGCAGCACGATTCGGCTTCGGTGCGCAGGGCCAGTTGTCGCCGCGGGTTCTGCATTGCATAATACCCATGCCGCGCACAGAAAGATGCCAATCGTCGTGAAAAATCGTGATGAAAACATTGCCGGTGAGTCTGTTCCAATGAGCACCAGCGTCGAATGTGGTGCAGACGGTGTCAAACCTCCCATCCTCGAAATCAAGGACGTGAGGAAGGTCTATGCGAATGCGGGCCATGAGCTGACGGTCTTGCATGGGATCAATCTTTCCATCTATCCCGGCGATACCTGCGCGATCGTGGGTCCATCCGGCAGCGGGAAGACGACGCTGCTCGGCCTTTGCGCGGGGCTGGATGGCGCGACTTCGGGCACCGTGCGGCTGGGAGGCGAGGCGCTCGAGACGCTGGACGAAGATGCGCGCGCCGCTGTGCGCAATCGTCTCGTCGGATTCGTCTTTCAGAATTTCCAGCTGATCCCGACGCTCACCGCGATCGAGAATGTCCTCGTGCCTCTCGAGTTGCGCGGCATCAATGGCCGGCAGAAGGAAGCGGCGGAGATTCTCGCGATGGTCGGGCTGGAACATCGGCTCGAGCATTATCCGCAGCAGCTCTCTGGCGGCGAACAACAGCGCGTGGCGCTGGCGAGGGCTTTTATTCACCGTCCCAGGATCCTGTTTGCGGATGAGCCGACCGGCAATCTCGATGCGGAAACGAGCGGTCCGATCGTGGACATGCTCTTCAAGCTGAATCGCGAGGCGGGCACGGCTCTCGTGCTCGTGACCCACGATCTCGGGCTCGCGGCAAAGGCGCGCCGGGTCGTGACCATGCGCGGTGGCAGAATCGTCTCCGAGGTCACTAACGATGTCCACTGAACCGGCCCGCCCTCTGCCGAGCAGCCTGGTCAAGGCGCTGCTCCACCCGTGGACATGGCGCATGGCGTGGCGCGACAGCCGCACGCAACGCAAGCGGCTCGTCATTTTCTCGCTCTCGATCATTGCGGGCATCTCCGCGCTCGTCGCCATTCACGCGCTCAAGGCCAGTGCCCAGCGCGGAATCGAGAAGCAGGCCAAGGCACTGTTGGGCTCGGATCTCCATATTTCCTCTCGGCATCCTTTTTCGGAAGAGGAGATAGAGCGCCTTTCCGAACAGGCGGAGAGCGTGAGCCGCGAGGTGACGTTTTCCTCGATGCTCTATTTCCCGACTGCAGATGCGGCGCGGCTGGTTGAGGTTCACGGCATCGAGGGCGATTTTCCGTATTACGGCACGGTGGAGACTTCGCCGCCGGGTGTCTGGCCGATGCTGCAGCAAAAGACCGGCGTGCTCGTCGAGCCCGCCTTGCTCGATCAATTCAGGGCCAAGGTCGGCGACAAGGTGAAACTGGGTTCGCTGGAGCTGCCCATTCTCGGGACCCTGCTGAAGGCGCCGGCGCGCAATGGCTTTGGCGGTTTTTCGCCCGAGGTTTACCTGCGTTTGCCCGATCTGGGCGCGACCGGTCTGCTCGGCGCAACGAGCCTCGTGACTTATCATCTCCATATGGAAGCTGCGGATCCGGGACTGGCGAAGCAGCTCAAGGATCATTCGGTAGATACGGCTTGGCGTATCGAGACTCCAAGGGATAGGCGCAATTCGCTCGGCAACGCGCTCGATAATTTCCAGCAGTTTCTCGGGATCATTGCGTTGGCCGCGCTGGTGCTCGGAGCCATCGGAGTCGCGGGGGCTGTTCACGCCCACATTAGCCGACGGGTGCCGTCGATCGCCGTCCTGCGCTGCCTCGGGTGCCCGGGAAACCTTGCCTTTGCCGTCTATCTTGCCCAGGCAGCAGCGCTGGGATTGCTCGGAGCGCTGATGGGCGCGCTGATCGGCCTCGGTCTGCACTCGCTGGCAATTGCGCTTTTCCGCAACAGCCTGCCCGTGGCCATCGATGGCTCGACGCCCTGGCTGGTCATCGCGGAGACGACGCTGGCCGGACTCGCCGTGTGCGGCGGCTTCGCCCTGCTGCCGCTGTTGCGAGTAAGGACGATTTCGCCGATGGCCATGCTGCGTGACGGCGCGGCGCTCGCGGCGGCAAAACGGCGTGGCTGGTGGACCGGTTGGCCGTTTTACCTGCTCATCGCAGCGTTGTTGGTCGTGGTATCGGCGCTGGATAGCACGCATTGGCTGCGAGCGCTGAGCCTGACTGGCAGTCTTTGCGGAGCGTTTCTGCTGCTGGCGGTCACGTCGAAGGGGCTCGCATTTCTGGCGCGCAAAGCGGTTCGCCCAGGCTGGCCGTATCTGCTGCGGCAGGGTGTCTCGAATCTCTACCGTCCGCACAATCAGACGCTGCTTTTCCTGCTGTCGCTCGGGCTTGGGACATTCCTTCTTGTCACGATCCTGCTGACGAAGAATCTGCTCATGAGCGAGTTCAGCGTCCGGAGCTTTTCCAATAGCCCGAACATTTACCTGGTCGATGTGCAGCCTGACCAGGTCGCGGGCGTGACGGCGCTAGTGAAAGCGGAGTTGCTGCCGGTAATGGAGACCGCGCCCATGGTGACCATGCGCATCCAGTCGGTGCGCGGCGTCCCGGTGCGGGAATTGGAAAAGCAGCATCAGGTGCCGAAGTGGGTGTTGCAGCGGGAATTCCGCTCGACTTATCGCGATCATTTGAACCCGACCGAGACGATCGTGGCGGGCCAGTGGGTGGGCAAAGTTACCGATCCCGATGCGCCTGCGCCGCTTTCGCTAGAGGAAGACATCGCGAAGGATCTGCACGTGAACGTCGGCGATGAGATTGTGCTCGATGTACAGGGTGTGCCGATCACGGCGCGCGTGGCCAGTCTGCGCAAGGTCGACTGGAGCCGCTTCAATCTCAATTTCTTCATGGTCTTCCCGCCTGGAGTGCTGGAATCGGCGCCCGGCTTCCAGGTCGTGACCACGCGCGTGCCGCCGGGCGAATCGTCGGGAGATTTACAGCGCGTGCTCGTGAAGCAGTTTCCAAATGTTTCTGCCATCGACCTCACGCTCATCCTGGACATGGTCCAGTCGATCATCGGGAAAATCAGCCGTGTCGTGTCGGTACTCGCGGTGACGACCGTATTTGCAGGACTGCCGATCCTGATCGGGACCCTGCTGAATGGACGGGATCAGCGGCTACGTGAAAGCGTGCTCCTGCGGACGCTCGGCGCTTCCGAGCGGCAGGTGCGCATCATTCTGCTCGTGGAATACGCAGCGCTCGGCGGGCTCTCGGCTTGCGCGGGCGTGCTGCTTTCCATCGCCGCCAATTACGGCCTGGCGAAATGGGTCTTCCACGTGCCGGCGGCACCGAGCGTCATGTTGCTTGGGACTGCTTTTGTGATAGCGACGGCCATCGCGGTCGCAGCCGGCCTCGCGCTCAGCCGCGGGGTTTCACGGCATCCGCCTCTGGAGATTTTGCGAGGGATTGGATAGTTGAGTCATACGACTCTCGCTGGATTGGCGAGGGCTGCTTGATGGAGGGAGGCTTTGGAAAGTCGGGGTGTTTCCCCGACAGATTCCGTTTGACGCCGCGCCAAGCATCCTCCACTCTCCGCCCCCTTTCCCTTTTGTATGCGACACACCATCTCGGTCCTGGTCGAGAATAAATTCGGCGTGCTTACACGCATCGCCGGTATGTTCTCGGGACGCGGCTTCAACATTGATACCCTCAATGTGGGGCCTACACTTGATCCTTCGACTTCGCGCATGACGATCGTCGTCCGCGGCGACGATAGCGTCCTTGAGCAGGTCACCAAGCAGCTTAACAAGCTGATCGACGTCATTCACATCCAGGACTTCCGCGAAGACGAATATGTCGACCGCGAGCTAGTCCTCATGCGCGTCAGCGTTAACGCCGAGAATCGTTCGGAAGTCATGCAGATCTGCGACATCTTTCGCGCCAAGATCATCGACGTCCAGCGCCGTAACGTCTCCATCGAGATCACCGGCAACGAGAGCAAGATCAACAAATTCATCTTCCTGATGGAACCCTTCGGCATCACGGACCTCACGCGCACCGGAAAGATTGCGCTGGCCCGGCGCGCCGAGTGATTCCCTTAACAACCTTAATCTCAACCCTCCGTTCTTTCTTTTATGCCCGCCAAAATCTACACTGACAAAGACGCTGACCTGAAGACGCTGCAAGGCAAGACCTGCGCAGTCCTCGGCTTCGGCTCTCAGGGTCACGCCCACGCGCTCAACCTCAAGGACTCGGGCGTTCATGTCATCATCGGCCTTTATCCTGGCTCCAAGTCCCGCAAGGTTGCGGCTCAGAAGGGCTTTGAAGTCTTCGACACCGCCGAGGCCGTTCGCCGCGCCGACGTCATCTTCGTTGCCATCCCGGACACCAAGCAGCCGGAAGCTTTCGAGAAGGACATCGAGCCGAACCTGAGCAAGGGCAAGACGCTGCTCTTTAGCCACGGTTTCGCGATTCATTTCAAGACCATCGTTCCGCCGGCCAACGTCGACGTGATCCTCGTGGCTCCGAAGGGCCCGGGCCACATCGTCCGCCGCCAGTACACCGAAGGCAAAGGCGTTCCGTCGCTGATCGCCGTGTACCAGAACCCGAGCAAGAAGGCCAAGAAGGTCGCGCTCGCCTGGGCGAAGGGCATCGGTGGCACCCGCGCTGGCGTGCTCGAGACCACCTTCAAGGAAGAAACCGAGACCGATCTCTTCGGTGAGCAGGCCGTACTCTGCGGCGGCGCTTCCGCGCTCGTGATGGCCGGATTCGAGACGCTCGTCGACGCTGGTTACTCGCCCGAGATGGCCTACTTCGAGTGCTTGCACGAACTGAAGCTCATCGTCGACCTGATGAACGAAGCTGGCATCGCCGGCATGCGTTTCTCGATCTCCGAGACCGCCAAGTGGGGCGATGTCATCACTGGACCGAAGATCGTCGACGCCGGCACCAAGAAGCGCATGGCGCAGGTTCTCAAGGACATTCAGTCCGGCAAGTTCGCCAAGGGCTGGATCAAGGAGTACCAGGGTGGTTACAAGGAGTACAATCGCCTCCTCAAGGAAGGCGAGAAGCACCCGATCGAGAAGACGGGCGCGAAGCTCCGCTCCATGATGCCGTGGCTCCAGAAGCGCGACATCAAGGGCGCCCAGGCGGCCTACTAAGCGCGCTTTCTAGTTAGAAGTTTCCGAATCGCCGAAGCTGCTTCATGCGGCTTCGGCGATTGGCTTTTACGGGGAGGCGGACGTGCCAACTCCCGAATCGGCGTGCGAACAAATTAGTTGGCGGCAAATTGTTTCAATCCAGTGCATCAAAAGGTCGGCAGGCCGCCTCATTGAGTGCCGCGTTCTTGACGGAGCTGCCGATCGGTCACTAGGACAGGAGCTGCCATGTTCCGCCTTCTTGCCGCATTCATCTGCGCTTTCGCATTATCCGCGTATGCAGGGTCACCGAAGTCGATTGAGGGTGACGTGGTTGGCACCTGGCGGTGGGTATCCGTGAATGGGAAACGGGTGCCTGAGCCATTCTATATTCGTTACTATGCGAATGGAACGCTTGCATCCTGGCCAGCACCGAAAAGTTGGTCTGACTCAAAGGGAGTGTCCCGTGGGCATTACGCGATCACCAATGGTTTCCTTGTTCTCAAAACAGGCTCTACCGATAGCCCGAAATCACGCATCCAGATCCAGAAGGACCAAATGAAGTTTAAAACTGGCGAGGGAGTACAGCTTATTTATCAACGCGTGCTTCCGACGGTCGAGCCTGGACGGCTCGAAAATGGTGCGCCCGCTGGTTACGCTAAACATCCGATGTGAAGCGCGGACTTCCGTCGGGCCTCGTGAAAACTCAACGGAGCATTGTGGCGCAGCCCCGCATGACTTCTCATGGTCCGAAGCATCTCCTGCTCAACGACTCCATAGCCGGCGAGATACCGATAGAGGAAATAAGCAAACTTACATCGCGCCGGTTTCTCTGCGGCGGAAGCGCCGGAGGCCAGCAAGCATCCCGAGACCACTGAGCAAGCTGGCTACGGTTGCTGGTTCAGGGATGACAGTCAGGACCACGCTCGAGCCAACATTGTAGTTGAGCTGGTACTTATTCGCCTGGAACGAAATGGTGCCGCCGTCCGGAACAATCGTGCCGTTGTACGAGAAGAAGTTCCCGTCCCATCCGCCGGTGTAGGTGGCGAGGGTGATCTTGTCGCCGAGAGAGAGTGTGACATTCGAACCGAGATCGCTCAGCGTCAGTGCGGGAGCGGTTCCGCTTCCGAGCTGGAGTTCACCGGTGATTGCTTCCAGTCCGCTCGCGACGTTGCCGTTAGTGTCCACGCTGGAGGTATTGATCGTCAGTGCGAAAGTGCCGCCGCCGTTGAAGACAATCGAGCCAGTATTCAAGGTTCCGGTCGCCGAAGCCAGGCCGGGAAGAATGGTGCCGCCGGGGTTCATAATCACAGCGCCGGTCGTTCCAGTGCCGGACAGAGTGCCGCCATTGATCGTCGATGTGCTTCCGCTGATTTGCCCGCTGACGATAAGCGTGCCGCCGTTGACTGTTGTAGTGCCGGTGTAGGTGTTAACGGCGGAGAGAATCAGCGTGCCGTTATCCGACTTGACCAGCGAACCGCCCGCTGCTGCTTCGCCGATCACTCCGCTCACATTGCCGATCTGTGCCGCGCTGATATCGAAGGTATGTGTCCCGGTGGCCGCCAGGGTGATGGGAGTGCTGACACTTAGTGACGTGGACGAATTTTGATTCTGAATCGTCCCACTGTTCCAGTTGAACGCCCGGGTGGCTGTGCCCGAACCGCTCTGAATCGTCTGAGCGGCGAGTGTGCCGCCGTTGAAGTTGAACGTCGCGCTATTGGTGCCCGATCCACCAGTAGTGTTGCCAATCGTGAGCGTTCCGACGTTCAGATTTGATCCGGCATTCAGGTTGAATGTGGCCGTGTTGGTTCCGGTACTGTTTGTTCCTTTTGTGCCGAGAATGAGTGTGGTTGCGAAGACATTGCCCGCAGTCGTGAACGACGTCGTATTCGCACCGCTACTCGCCGAACCGGTCTTGGAGGTGGCGTTGCCGATGTCAATGGTCGTCGCATTTAACGTCCCCGCGCCCATGGTGAAGGTAGTCGTCAGGGCAATCGAACCGCCGTTGAGTTGACCAACGTTCAGGTTAGTAACCAGCGCGTCGAGCGTTCCCGAGGATAGGTTCACGGAGGTCGCTGGAATACTGGTTTGAGAGACAGTTGAGTTTCGTGCGCCGACGTTCCAGGTGCCAATTGCCGAGACGCCGTCAGAGCCCCGGAGTTTCAAGGTCGGATTGATGAGACCGCTTCGAAAAGCCAGTGTCACGCCGTAGGATGAGCCACCGTTAGTGCCGCGATTATCCACACCGACGGTGAAGGTGTCGGTGTCGATCGTATTGGTTTGCCCGAGGTTGATCGTCGCCGCGGAGGCATTCGCTCCGCTTTGTGTCGAATAATTCTGGCCGAGATAGAACGTCGACGCCGTAATGCTCGTGGTGCCACCCCAGGTCCAGGTCATGTTCCTCTGATTGATAGCCGTCCCGCCAACTACCACGGCTCCAGCCGGGTCATTGTAAATGAAGTTGGCCAGGTTGGTCATGTCTAGCGTGCGCGTGCTGCCGAGGCTCATCGAGCCATCCGACTGCACTGTCAGATTGGCCGAGTTGAACGTCAGAGAGCCGCTGCCGGTAATGGTATCAGTGCTGCTGCCAGTAATGCCCTGAATCAGGTTGGACGCTGTGAACACCTGATTAGTCGAGCCGATATCCAGCGTGCCCGCGCCGTTGAATAGGAGAGTCGAGTTCGCCAGCAGGCGATTGTCCCCGCCTCTCAAGGCTAGCGTGCCTGCCGAGATAATCGTGCCGCCGGAATAGGTATTGGCCGCCGTGAGGGCGACAATTCCAGCGCCCTGTTTCGTGACTGTAGTTCCGGTGGTCGATTCGCTGATGACTCCGGAAATCTGGCCCGTTCCGCTGTTGCTGCCGATTGAGGCATTTGATTGCAGGGCAACATTACCGGAAACGGTTGCCCCGGAATCCAGCCGCAGGGCGCCAAGGTTTTCGGTGTTGCCGGTGCCGGAGAGGTTGAAGTTATTCGTGAAATTGAGCGGTCCGCTGGCGTAGAAGGTCGCGCCGGTAGCGATATTGATGGTAGCCGAAGTTGCGAAGGGAGCGGTCCCCTGCACGGCGAATTTGCCTGCGGCAGTCGTATTCACATTGAGCGTTCCGGTAAATCCGCTCAGGTCTCCATTCAACTGGCTGCTACCAGTCGATACGGTGGAGGTGATCGTTCCCGATCCCGAAATCGTGTTTGCAAGCGTGAATGCGCCGACATTCAGGGTGCCGGAGGCGCCGATGGAAACCGTTCCCGTTCCAAGTGCCGTGGCGCTTCCTGCGATGATCGATCCGGCAGTGATGGTCGTTCCACCTGAGTAAGTATTTGAAGTCGTGATGTTCAGGCTGTTGGTGCCATTCATCGTCAGCCCCGTGGAGCCGACGATCGATCCTGTCCCGGAGAAGGTGTAAGCGCCGGTGGCATTACTTACTGTAATCCTGGATGGAGCAACTGTTCCGGCCAGACTTACTATGTTGTCAGCGGCGATTTCGCCGAAGGTGACGGCGTCGCCGGAATAGAAGAGCTGATCTCCCTCTACCCAGCTCAAGCTGGTTCCATTGTCCCAACTGCCGCTCGATCCAGCCCAACTGCGAGTCGCCGCGGTATAAGACAAGGCGATCATTGAGCCTGTATCGATAAGCGACGCATTCCGGAATGTGCTGACGTTAAATCCGGAAGTGCCGGGCGACGTGGTCGTGTACCCGATGATGCTGATGTTATTGGGTGTCCCGGTCGGGCTGGTTGCCGTTACCGCGGAGGCGAGCGGTATGACGTTGACGGACGTTGCTGATACCGTGCTTCCGGTAAGCACACCGTTTCCGACGAGCAGGTTGGAGCCCGAACTGAGCGTGATCGAATTACTGGTGGAGCCCGAGCCCGTCAGGATTGCTCCAGAGGCGACAGTAATTGCCGAGGTGAGAGAGCCAGTCAGGTTCAGGGTGCCGGCGCTGACTGTCGTTGCACCGGTATAAATACTCGTTCCGGACAGGGTCCAGAGACCGGTGCCGGATTTGGTCACCGAGGTGAGGCCGCCGATGCTGTCGAAGATCGATCCGGCGATCTCGCCGGTGCCTGCGGTCGAGCCATTCAGGGTGAGCGTCTTGGCTCCTCCGGTGCCCGTTGCCGTGATGCTGCCTGTAAGGATCAGCTGCCCGCTGCCTGATTGCGTGAGGGTCGCGCCGCCCGTGGTTCCGGCCAGATTGATGACGCGGTCGGTCGTATCGCCTTTGCCCGTGTAGACGAGCGTTGCGCCAAGGGTTGTGGAGCCGATGTTGATCGTGCCATTTGTCACATCCCCTGCAGCGATGGAGCCCAGCGCACTGGCTCCGCCGCCCATGCTTTTGATCGAGGTGATGGAGACCGTGCCGTCCTGGATGGACACTGGACCCGAGAAGGAATTGCTCGAGTTATTGAGGGCGACGATCCCGCCGTCGGTCTTGTTGAAGCCGCCGGTACCGGAAATCGCACCATTCAACGTGAGTGTTACAGCACCATAGGCGCGGAGAGTCGATACTCCGCCGGCGAAAACGATGTTATTACCGAGAGTCAGCGTACTATTTCCGACAATGCCTGCCTGATTGCTGATGGTCAGTGTATTGCCTCTGCCTGCGGTTCCCAGGATGCTGCCGGCCGCTGCGGAAGAGGAGCCAAAGCTCACGAGCCCGGAGGTGATGGAAATCCCGCCGGTGAGATTGATGTTCGAGCCGGTAATCGAGAGCAGTCCGGATGAGCCGCCGCCGTTAGCTGAGAGATCGCCATTGCCGGCAAGGGTGAGGCCGCCCGTTCCGACGAGTGCAGCGCTGATGGTCGTCACTCCCGCCGCGCTGAGGCCGGAAGTGTTGATGCTTCCCTGAGCGGAGCCAAATACCAGACTTTGCGCTGAAACCGTGTAGCCGGTTGAAAGGAAAGTCAGCCCGGCGAGATCGATGGCATTGCCGAGAGTGACGGTGCCGCTTCCTACCTGAAAGACCGCGGTGTCTCCTGCATTGAGGACATTGTCCCAATTGTTATCCGTAAAGCCGCCGTCCGTCGTCCACAAGGCGGTCGAGTTATTCCAAGTGCCTGCCCCTCCGGAGATCGCGCCGTCGCCCGTAATCGGGCTGCCAGTCGTCGTGGTGCCGCCGGGAGTGATGTCCCAGGTCAGGTTTGCAGCGGAAGCTGACGCGGCCGTTAGGAGGGTGGTAATCGAGGCACGGAGGATCGAACGCGAAAATTTCGTCATAGAGAGCGGAACGGAGGAGAGGGTTCGACGTACGGCGGAGGCGTACGCGCGTGGGCGGACGATGACCCGAGCCGCTGACCCGGTCATGTCACCAGAACTGGCGACAATGTCCGTGCATTCTTCCCCTAAGTTTTTTTCCGGCACGCTGGCCGAAGCTGACGTAATCCCAGTGCATCGGCGACATGCATCGACGGCAATGGCTCTCCCGGGGCCAAACCGGCTGAAGCCGATGGCCGTTCTGATCAAGACGCTCCCGGGTCCGGCGCTACGCAGGTTATTTCTTCATCGCATCCCGGAGCCGCTTTTCCGCGTCGGCATTCCAGTAAGCGCAGTCGAGCTGGAGGAAAACAGAGGTATAGGGAATGGTCAGATTCGTCTTCAGAATCAGCACGTGGAACGTCTTCCCGGCTTCGTCGAGCTTGGCGATGATGTCCTCGTGCGGCACGACGATGGGCGTCCGGCTTTTGAGCAGCTTGGCCAGATCATCGCGGTACTTGCCGATCCCTTTGGCGTCGGCTTCCGGAACGCGAGCCATTTCGGCATCAAGGAAGAGATTCGCCTTCACGTGCGACGTATGATCGAGGGCATCCAGCACGGCGCTCACGACCTCAAGCTGCGAGGCGCCGGTTTCGATCGTTTCGATTCCCGGCGCGGTCTGCAGCGGATACGCGGAGTCGGCGATGACGATCCAATTCCGATGGCCGAGCAGTGGCAATTCTCCCTGGAGTTTCTGCTGCCAGGTTCCCTGCTGCGCGTGACCTGGGATGGCAAAGAGACAGAGAACGACGAAAATGAAAAGGGAGAAGGGGGCTTTCATGGAGTCGCGATTAGGGAAGGAGGCGCCGCGGATGTCCAATCTGGAATTTGAGCCAGTGCCAGCCGTGGCCACTAGTCGCGACCGGCTTGCAAACGATCCTTCAGTATTACGACGTCACGCCAGCGACAGAGCCCGCAGCGCGATATCCGCGACGCGTTTCAGCTCCTTCCGACCTGCACCGCCGGCTGCCTGCACGGACATCCCATGCATGACGGTCGCGATGAAGCGCGCCAGATCGCCGGCATCTGTTCCGGCCGTCAATTCGCCTTCGGTGATCGCCTGCTTCAGGCGCTTGCGAATGGCCTGCTCGCTGGCCGCACGGCGGGCTGCCAATTCCTCCCGGATGGGCTTTGCCTCATCGCCGCAGGAGAGCGCGCCTTGCACGACGAGGCATCCGGGCGGATTCCGAGGATCTGTGAACATCGTGATGCTTCCGTCGAAAAGCCGCGCAATTGCCTCGCGGACGGTGGGTCTCGCGAGTGCTTCCTGGAAGTATCCTGCCGGTCCGGATGCGTACCGGCTCAGCGCTTTCCGGAAGAGCTCTTCCTTGTTTCCAAAAGCCGCGTAGAGGCTGGGTCGATTGATGCCGAGGGCTTCGGTCAGGTCTGAAAGCGAGGTGCCTTCGTAGCCTTTCCGCCAGAAAACCTGGAGGGCCTGGTCGAGGGCGGTATCGGGATCAAAGCTGCGCGGGCGGCCTCGCGTGGGGAGGGGAGGCGCTGTTTTCATACTCTTCAGTAAATAAATCCATTGACGGCGATTTGTCCATGGGGTAATTCCTTACCAATCGATACAAAAATATCGACACACCACGTAAAACATCACATCGTATGTCCACTCAAAAACTCTCCGGCAAAGTTGCAGTCGTCACTGGCGCTTCCAAAGGGATCGGCGCCTCGATCGCCAAGTATCTCGCCTCGGAAGGCGCCTCGGTTGTCGTCAACTACTCCTCGAGCAAGGAAGGCGCGCAGCAGGTCGTGGCAGAGATCGTTTCTGCCGGCGGCAAGGCGGTCGCGGTCCAGGGCAACGTCGCGAAGCAGGGCGATATCCAGCAGCTCTTCGCAGAGACTGCAAAGGCGTTTGGCCGTCTCGACATACTCGTCAACAATGCCGGCATCTATGAAATGCTGCCTCTCGAGGCGATCACGCCGGAGCATTTCCACAAGCAGTACGACCTCAACGTTCTCGGCCTGCTTCTGACCACGCAGGAAGCGGTGAAGCGATTCGGGTCGGAAGGCGCCAGCGTGATCAATGTCAGCTCCATCGTGAGCACCTACGCGCCGCCGCAGTCCGCTGTTTATTCGAGCACCAAGGCGGCGGTCGATGCCATTACGAAGGTCCTCGCCAAGGAACTCGGCTCGCGCAAGATCCGCGTCAATTCGATCAACCCGGGCATGGTGGAAACTGAGGGCACGCATGGGGCGGGTATCATTGAGAGCGACTTTCGCAAGCAGTATGAAGCGCAGGCGCCGCTAGGCCGCATCGGCAAGCCGCAGGATATCGCGAAGGCTGTGGTCTTCCTTGCGTCCTCGGATTCTGAATGGATGACCGGCGAGACGCTGTACGTCTCTGGCGGCATCCGGTAAGCGCCGTTCGCAAATAGGGTGCAGGCCGTTTGCACCTCACTCGTCACGCGTTCTCCCTTGCGTATAAACCCGTTTGGGAGGCGCGCTGCGAGCGACCGTTCGTTGCAGTGAGCTTCCGCTGTTTTCTTGGGAATGTCGGTAGCTTTCGCTATTTTCCGTGCTTCAACCGCAGGTCGGCGCCTACGCCGCCGAGGATGATCTCCGCAACGCGCTTCTGGATGGCGGCATCGCTTCGATCAACCGGTTGACCTCGTCGCTCGCCTTCGAGCCAGCATTCGTTATTAATGATCGCTTCCACCTCGGGGAGCTCCGCGCGGATGATGTCGCATTCTGGGTCCATGGTGGTAATTGCCGGTGTACCTTCTTTTTTCGGAAACACCGGCTCCTTGTAAAATCGTCCCGAAAACGCCGCCGTCAAGGCCCTGCGATGCACTTCCAGCGCGCGCCGCAAGCGGGAAATTGGGTGTTTTAAGTCATTCCTTGCGGATGGCGTGCTTGTGTAAGTAGCTTGATATAAGCTGGTTATGTTTTTTGCTAAGAGGTTGGAAAGCCGTGGTGGATGCGCAGCCGCGAGGTATTAGGGAAACGCTGAATAATTAGGGCACGCTCCGTGAAGCCCAGTTGAAATGGGGCGGGTCCATTTTTTGGGGACTGCTTTCAATCGAACTGGGCTTTA
>FTCV01002445.1_pt1 | contig 16486 bp, 16 predicted proteins | sample 1639691 | NCBI WGS metagenome assembly FTCV01 (sample SAMEA3914864, study PRJEB12502) | metagenome | biome: forest; material: soil | place: USA | collected 2012-03-12 | depth 0.3 m
CGATAGGTCGCGACGATCTGCGGAATGTGCTGCGTCTCGAAGCCGCTCTCGATCAGCTCGAGCGCCACCGCCTGAGTCAGCATGCTGCTGCTGAGATCGGTCGACTGCTTGGCAAGCGCCAGCAAACCGATCATTTCGGGCGCGGCGACCACCCACCCGACCCGCAAGCCCGGTACGATGCTCTTCGACAACGTTCCCAGATAGATGACGGGGCCATCATATGGGCCGTCGGGGAAGCGTTTGCCGTGCAAAGCCAGAATGCTTGGCCCGGCGCCGCCATCGAATTGCAGCGGCAGATACGGGTCATCTTCCACGAGCCAGGTTCCGGATTCGATGCTCTTGTCGAGCAATCGCGAACGCTGATCTCGCGAGACCAGCGCGCCGGTCGGGTTCGAATAATTCGGCACCGCATAGATAAATTTGGCCTGTCTTACCGCAGCGTCGAAGTCGGGACGGTCGAAATTCCAGGTCATCTTCTCGTAGCGCGGCATCCTCGGCCGCCAGGCATCCAGCGCGCCAAGATAGGTCGGGAATTGTGCGAAGATCAGATCGCCCGGATCGATCAACGCCTTGCCGAGCAGATCGAGCCCCTGCATCGCACCGGTCGTCAGCAGCACATTTTCGATCGTGAACATGCGGCCGGTTTCACGTGAAATGCGCTCTGCAATCGCCGCTCGCAATGCAGGGAACCCTTCGACGGGTCCATATTCGAGCGCCGAACCGCCGAACCGCTGCAAGGCGCGGGCGGTGGCGGCTCCAATTGCCTCCACGGGATAAAGCGCCGCATCCGGCAGTCCACCCGCCAGGCTGACGATATCCGGAATGCCGCCAATCGATAAAAACTGCTGCGTGATACTGTTGCTGGATTGCAGCCAGCGCGAGGGCGCCGGCCGGTGGCCTGAAGGAGGAGACATGGCGCTTCTTGATTCGGTTCCGATAGCTGCGCCGTCCACTATGCCTACTCTGCGACGCAGGCGTTACTTGCAATTACCGGCTCGAAGCGCGACATAGCGAATGAAGTTCTGAACCTCGGGCCTTGAACCCGGAGAGCGAGGAAAGCGAAATGTTTATCCAGACCGAAGCGACGCCAAATCCGGCGACCTTGAAATTCCTGCCTGGTCGCGACGTGCTGCCCGGCGAACCTGCCGAATTCCGCAACGTCGAGGAAGGCGAAGTTTCGCCGCTGGCGCGCCGGCTTTTCGGCATTGACGGTGTTTCCGGCGTTTTCTACGGCTCGGATTTTGTAACCGTGACCAAGTCGGCCGGCGAATGGCAGCACCTGAAGCCTGCCATCCTCGGCGCGATCATGGAGCATTTCATCTCCGGCCAACCGCTGATGGAAGGCCGCAATGAGCTGCCGCTGGACGAGGGCGAGTTCTTCGAGCCAGAGCAGGCGGAAACAGTCGCGACGATCAAGGAGCTGCTCGATACGCGTATCCGTCCGGCGGTTGCGGGTGACGGCGGCGACATCACCTTCCGTGGCTACAAGGATGGCACGGTGTTCCTCACCATGAAGGGCTCCTGCTCCGGCTGCCCATCCTCAACGGCGACTTTGAAGCACGGTATCCAGAACCTGCTTCGGCATTTCCTGCCGGAGGTTCAGGCGGTGGAGGCGGTCTAAGGCTGTCACATAGCGCCGGCTATCGAAAACGCTGGCGAGCCCCTCAAAACTCTGCCAAACGCAGTCTATGTCGATCCTCGCCATTGATACAGCACTCGGCGCGACCTCCGTCGGTGTGTTCGAACGCGGCGCGTTGCACGAACTCTCTTCTCGCACCGTGACGATGGACAAGGGCCATGCGGAAGCATTGGTTCCACTCGTTGCGGAGGTGATGGGCGAGGTCGAGCACGGTTTTGCGGGCCTGACCAAGGTCGCGGTTACGGTTGGGCCGGGGAGCTTCACCGGGCTTCGCATTGGCATTTCGGCGGCGCGTGGCTTCGCGCTCGCCCGCGCCATTCCCGTTGTCGGAATTTCGACGCTGGCCGCCTATGCGGCGCCGCAAATCGCGACCGGAGAAAATTCCATCGTCGCCGCAGCGATCGATGCCCGTCACGGCGAGGTCTATTTCCAGGTGTTCGCGCCGGGCGGGCGTACCATGGTCGGCCCTGCCGCCATGACGGTGCGCGAAGCCGCGCGCGCCATTGGCAGCGGGCCGGTTCGGCTTGTCGGTTCAGGTGCGCCGATGCTCGCGGTTGAAGCGTGGTCGCTCGGTGTCGGCGCGACCGTGGTCGATGGCGCGGTTTCACCCGACATCGGCTGGATCGCGCGGCTTGGCGAATCGGCCAGCGGGGATCAGGCCCTGCCGCGGCCAGTCTATATCAAGGGCGTTAACGCGACGCCGCAACTCGCATCGGCGCTGCCGAGGCAGTGATGTTTCCGTATTTTCCGCAAACAGTCGCGCGTGATGTCAGGCTGGCGAGGGCGGCTGACGCGGAGGCTTGCGCAAGCATTCATGCGCAGGGCTTCATGCGGGGATGGAGCGTGCATGAGTTCGAGGCGCTGCTGACCGATGAGCAGATCGTCGCCCATCTCTCGATCCAGCTCGGCAATGATCAGGCGGAAGGTTTCGCGCTGAGCCGTATAGCGGCTGATCAAGCTGAAATCCTGTCCATAGCGCTGGTCCCGAATCTGCGCGGGCGTCATCTCGGGAGCGCGTTGCTTCGCCGTCATATGGGGATGCTTGATACACTCGGCATACGAAAGCTTTTTCTGGAAGTGAACATGGACAATGCCGCCGCCCTCGCGCTCTATCGCGCTTGCCGTTTCAGGCAGGTTGGCCAGCGCAAAGGCTACTACGCCAAGCCGGATGGCGCTGCCGCCGATGCGCTGGTGCTGTGCTGCGAGGATTTGCGGCAATGAGCCATCTCGGCCGCAAGCTGCGGCTGACATGGGTGGTAATCGCTTTGACGCCCGCCACGCTCATGGGCATCCCCTTGCAGTGGCTGGCCCTTAGACTTCACCTTGGCTATCGGCGCAGTCTTCCTGTCTGGTTCCATCGCTACGCCGCCCGTATTTTTCGCGTAAGGGTGCGGCATATCGGACGTCCGACCGGGCAGAGACCATTGCTGGTCGTTTCAAATCACGTCTCCTGGCTCGATATCAACGTGCTTGGCACTGCGCTGCCTCTCTCGTTCATAGCGAAATCCGAAGTTGCGAGCTGGCCGCTCTTCGGCCTCTTCGCCAAACTGCAACGCTCAGTATTCGTTGATCGCAACCGCCGGGTAGATACCGCGAATGTCAATGCAGAGATCGCGGAGCGCCTTTCGGCGGGCGATCCGATCGTGCTTTTTGCAGAGGGTACGACCGGTGACGGCAACCGCGTGTTGCCATTCAGGACCGCGTTGATCGGCGCGGCCGGCAGCGTTATCGCGGCGGAAAGTCATGCCTCCGTCACGCTTCAGCCGCTATCGATCACCTATACGCGGCGCTCCGGTTTGCCGGTAGGTCGCACGGATCGGGCTCTGCTTGCGTGGTATGGCGATATGGAACTCCTGCCTCATCTGGCAGACGTGCTGTGTGGCGGGCCGATCGATGCGACGTTGAGCTGGGGGGAGCCGGTCAGCTTCTCCGCCGACAGCGATCGAAAGATTATCACGCGCCAAGTTGAGAATACGGTCCGCCGGCTTGGCGTCGAAGCGAACACTGGCCGTGTCCGGCAAAGCTGAAGGCCGGCTATTCCGTCGGCGGGCGAAAAGGATTAAGAGGCGGGTGATCGGAGAACCGATGATCCAGATGGCACAGGAATGAGCGGGCGCGAAAAAGACCAGTCGAACAGCCGGAAAGTCTTCATCAAGTCCTATGGCTGCCAGATGAATGTCTACGACGCCACGCGCATGGCCGACGTTTTGGCGCCTGAAGGCTATGACGAAACGTCAAGACCCGAGGACGCTGACCTGATCGTCCTGAACACCTGCCATATCCGGGAGAAAGCTGCGGAAAAGGTCTTTTCCGAGCTTGGCCGGCTGCGTGAACTCAAGAATGAGCGGGCTGCCGCCGGTTTGGAAACGAGGATCGCCATTGCGGGCTGCGTGGCGCAGGCGGAGGGCAAGGAAATCCTGCATCGCGCCAAGATGGTTGATCTCGTCGTCGGCCCGCAAAGCTATCACCGGCTGCCGCAGCTTCTGAACGAAGCAAAGGATGGACGGCGGATCGTCGATACTGATTTCCCCATTGATGACAAATTCGATCATCTGCCGCGTGCTAGTCGCCAGAAAACACTGAGCCGGGGCTATTCGGCCTTCGTCACCATTCAGGAGGGTTGCGATAAGTTCTGCAGCTTTTGTGTGGTGCCATATACGCGCGGAGCGGAAGTATCGCGCCCGGCGCGCGCTATCCTTGACGAGGTGCGCGGTCTTGCGGATGCAGGCGTTCGCGAAATTTCTTTCCTCGGTCAGAACGTCAACGCCTATCATGGCGAGGGGCTGGATGGGCGCAGTTGGTCGCTGGCTGATCTCCTGGAAGCCGCCGCACTCATCGATAGTGTCCAGCGCCTGCGCTACACCACCAGCCATCCGAGTGACATGGACGATCGGCTGATCGCCCTCCATGGCGCGCTGCCGGAGCTGATGCCTTATCTGCACCTGCCTGTGCAATCAGGTTCGAACCGAATGCTCGCTGCAATGAACCGCAAACATACGCGCGAGCACTACCTCGGAATTATCGAGCGCGTGCGCCGAGTCAGCCCGGACATAGCCTTATCCTCTGACTTCATCGTCGGCTTTCCCGGCGAAAGCGACGAGGATTTCGAGGATACGATGCGCTTGATCGATGAAGTGCGCTTCGCCGCGGCCTTCTCGTTCAAATACAGTCGGCGGCCGGGCACGCCAGCTTCCGATTTGAGCGGCCAAGTCGATGACGCCGTTGCGACTGCGCGGCTGCACCGATTGCAGGCGACGATTCTCGATCAGCAGACGGCATTCAATCGAGAAACTATCGGGCGAACCGTCCCCGTATTGGTCGAGAAGCTCGGTCGCCATCCTGGTCAGGTCACGGGCAAGTCTCCCTATCTCCAACCGGTTTTCTTCGAAGGTCCGGAATCTCTGGTTGGAAGCATTGTCCCAACTAAAATTACAGGCATCAGCAGCAATTCACTTTCGGCAACGCTCGCGCCGGCTATGCTGCCGATGGAAGACCGAACGAGGCAAGCGGTCGTCGGCATGGACAGCGCGGGAGTGCCAGCTTGAGCGATGTAAACAAGGTGACCGTCATTGGAGGCGCTCCGCAGGTGAATCCGGCGGCCGGTGAATTGAGCCTGACATTCGAGAACAACAAGCTCGCCAGTCTCGTCTTCGGCAATTACGACCAGAACCTCGCGCATCTCGAGCGTCGCCTGAACATCCTGGCGACGGCCAATGGCAACCACGTTGTACTTCGCGGACCTCGCGAAGGCATCGAACAAGGCAGGCGTGTGCTCGAGAATCTTTACAGGCGCGTTGGCTCCGGCCATTCGATCTCGCTTGGCGAAGTTGATGGCGCTATCCAGGAAAGCGTCCTGCAAGGATCATTGTTTCCGCGTGTCGGCGATCAGAACCGCACGGTTTTCGAGCAGATCGCGACGCGAAAAAAAGGGCCGGTCCGTGCCCGTAACGCGGCGCAGGACGCCTATCTTCGCGTGCTGCGCCAACATGAGCTTGTCATTGCGGAAGGCCCGGCCGGTACCGGCAAGACTTGGCTTGCCGTTGGCCATGCCGTGCAACTCCTGGAACAAGGCATTGTCGAGCGGCTGATTCTCTCGCGCCCGGCTGTGGAAGCCGGCGAGAGGCTTGGCTTCCTGCCGGGCGATATGCGGGAAAAGGTCGACCCCTATCTTCGCCCGATTTATGACGCCCTGAACGATTTCATGGATGTTCGTGCCGTGGCGCGCGGCATGGAAACCGGGCAGATCGAAGTGGCGCCGCTCGCCTTCATGCGCGGCCGCACCCTGACCAAGGCCGCTGTGCTGCTCGACGAAGCCCAGAACTGCACGACCATGCAGATGAAGATGTTCCTCACTCGCCTTGGCGAGGGATCGCGCATGATCGTTACGGGTGATCCGACCCAGATCGATTTGCCGCCTGGCCAGAAGTCCGGCCTGGTCGAAGCCGTGCAGATCCTGTCGGGCGTCGAAGGTGTGGGCCATGTCGCCTTCGCCGATGTCGACGTCGTGCGCCATGATCTCGTGCGTCGCATCGTGACGGCTTACGACATGGCGACCCGGCGGACCCTGGATGGGCGTCCCTGATGCTTGAGGTAGATGTTCAGATTGCGGCTGGAGACTGGCCGGACACGGTGGATTGGCAGTTAATCGCGGCACGTGCCGTTGGCGAGGCTGCGGAACAGTGCCGTGTAAAGCTGCGCCAGGGCGCGGAAGTCTCCGTGATGCTGGCTGATGACGCGACGGTGCGTGAATTGAACAGCGTCTGGCGCACGCAGGACAAGCCGACCAACGTTCTTTCATTCCAGAGCATTGCAACCGATCGGCTCGCGACTGCGCCGGCGCTTGGTGACATCGTCCTCGCCTATGAGACCATTGCCCGCGAAGCGATTGAAGAAACGAAAAGCTTTGAAGCGCACGCGACGCATCTACTCGTCCATGGTTTTCTGCACCTGATCGGATTTGATCATCAGGGCGATGCCGATGCCGAGCGAATGGAGTCGCTGGAAGTGGCGGTCCTCGCGAAGCTCGGCATTGCCGACCCGTACGCCGAGGCTGGCGCTCCGGAGGCGCGTCCCGCATGAGTGTCGGCGACAGTCCAGGCGCAAGCGGCGCTTCCCACGAACAGCGACCCGGCGAACGCTGGATCGATCGTCTCCTTGGACGACTTGGCTTGAGGCCTGGCGCTTCGATCCGCAACGATATCGAAGATGCACTGGCCGCGCCGACGCCAACGGACGATTTCTCGCCGCAGGAACGCGCGCTCCTGAAGAATGTGCTGAGCTTCCGCGAGTATCGCGTGAAGGACGTCATGATTCCCCGCGCCGATATCATAGCGGTACCTGCGGCGATCAGCATCGGCGAATTGCTGCGGGTTTTCCGCACTGCCGGCCACTCGCGCCTGCCGGTTTATGGCGATACGCTCGATGATCCAAAGGGCATGGTCCATATCCGGGATTTTCTCGATCATCTTGCCGCGCGCTCTGAAAGCGGTCGCCCACGCCGGAGGCGAAAGGCGGAGCTGGAAACCGTGCCGGACTTCGTCAATATCGAGATGAGCGAATTGTTGAGTTCGGCGAAGCTGTTGCGGCCGGTGCTGTTCGCGCCGCCTTCCATGCCGGCGCTCGACCTTCTCGTGCGCATGCAGGCGACACGCACCCATATGGCCCTGGTCATCGATGAATATGGCGGAACGGATGGAATCTGCTCGATCGAGGACCTCGTCGAGGTCATCGTCGGCGATATCGAGGACGAGCACGACGAATCCGAAGGGCCGATGATCCAGCTTCTGCCTGGCGGAAGCTGGCTGGCCGATGCGCGGCTCGATTTGGACGAAGCTTCCGAGGCTCTCGGCGTGCCGCTTCGCGATGAGGATGTCGGCGACGACGTCGATACTATCGGCGGATTGATTGTCTTACGCGTTGGCCGTCTACCCGTGCGCGGGGAGTTGATCGGTGGTCCGGCGGGGCTCGAGTTCGAGATTCTGGACGCTGATCCGCGTCGGGTAAAAAAGATCAAGATCTACAACCGCGCGACTGAAGCGCAACCACCGGCACAGGCGCTGCTTCCTCCTCCCGCCGCGCCGGCGGCGGGTCCAGCCGATGAATCCTCCATGGACCAAAAGACAACCTCCGCATGATTTCCCTAGCTCATGCTGTCATCCTGTCCGGGGGTTTCAGGCGTTGGCTGATTGCGCTTCTTGCGGGCGCTGCAGCGGCGCTCGCCATGCCGCCGATCAATTTTGCCCCTGCGCTGGCCGTTTCATTCCCTATAGCTGTCTGGCTGATTGATGGTGCGGCCGAAGGCGAGAGCCGCGCGTCCCGAGCCTCGCTAAAAAGCGCGGCGCTGGCGGGCTGGGGCTTCGGTTTCGGCTATTTCCTGGCCGGCTTCTGGTGGCTTGGAGCAGCCTTTCTCGTCGAAACCGATGAATTCCTCTGGCTCATGCCGTTCGGTGTCATCGGCCTGCCCGCGGCTCTCGGTCTTTTTCACGCGCTCGGATTCGCTGTTGCGCGGCTGCTCTGGTCACGCGGCGTGTGGCGCATCTTTGCCTTTGCTTTCGGCATAGGGCTGGCGGAATGGTTGCGCGGCACGATTCTGACCGGCTTTCCCTGGAATCTGTTCGGCCAGGCTTTTGACGCCTTCGACATCACGGCGCAACTTGGTTCGGTAATTGGTATCTACGGTCTGACGCTTGCGGCGCTGCTCCTTTTTGCGACACCCGCCTTGATCGCAACGGGGACGACCGTCCGTGAGCGTTGGAGTTTGCCGGCCTGTGCGGCAATCCTTCTATGCGCTGTCGCCGGGTTTGGATCGCTAAGGCTTGCGACGGCAGAAAGCGGTTTCGTGCCAGGCGTTAAGCTGCGTATCATTCAGGCTAATATTTCGCAGCGTGATCGCATAAAGCGAGATGGTGGCGTAGAAACGCTGCGCCGCTATCTCGCACTGTCCGACCGGGCGACTACGCCCGGTACTTCCGGCATTGCCGACGTGACGCATGTGATTTGGCCAGAATCAGCGATGCCTTTCATCCTCTCGGCTGAGCCAGAAGCATTATCTCGAATCGCAGCAGTTTTTCCGCGCGGCGTTAGCCTGATTACCGGTGCCGCTCGCGTAGAGCCACCTTTGCCGCTCAAAAAAAATCCTCGTTATTTCAATGCTTTGCAAGTTGTATCAGAGGGTCAGATCGTCGAATCCTATGATAAAGTTCATCTTGTTCCCTTTGGCGAATATTTGCCAGGCGGAGGCCTACTCGAGAAGCTTCATTTGCGGCAGTTCGTTCAGGAGCCTGGAGGCTTCGAAGCCGGCTCGCGCCATCGTCTGCTCGATCTGCGCGGGCTTCCAGCCGTCCTGCCACTCATCTGCTACGAGGCGATCTTTCCCTTCGAGATCATGGACGGCGTCGGGCGACCCGGCGTGATGATCAATGTCACCAACGACGCATGGTTCGGATTGACCTTCGGCCCGTACCAGCATTTCGAGCTCGCACGCATGCGTGCGATCGAACAAGGAGTGCCGTTGGTGCGCGCCGCCAATACGGGCATTTCCGGTGTAATCGATGCTTACGGCCGGATCGTCAGGTCAAGCACGCTCGGTGCCGAGGAGGTGATCGACGCAAGCCTGCCGCGAGCAATCGCTCCGACGATTTTTTCACGCTTTGGCGCGATGATACTCGCCGGATTGATGGTGGCGGTGTTTCTTGTTGCGCTTGTCGCCCGCTTGCGGGCGTGATTCTGGCTTTCCGGATATCGTCAGCGTAAGGTCACGGGATTCAAAGCGGTTTACCTGCTGAAAAGGTGTGTTCTTGATGAAGAAAACTCCCGATCCGGTCGACAAGCACGTCGGAGCGCGCGTCCGGATGCGCCGCATGCTTGTTGGCATGAGTCAGGAAAAGCTTGGCGAATCGCTCGGGCTTACCTTCCAGCAGGTGCAAAAATACGAGAAGGGCGCCAACCGCATCGGCGCCAGCCGTCTGCAGCAGATCTCTGGAGTTCTTAAAGTCCCGGTCGAGTTTTTCTTCGAGGGCTCGCCTCAGAATGGCAACGCGCTTGCTGCCGGTTTCAAGGATCGCGACAATCAGGCTTCACTTGTTGAGTTCCTGAACACGCCGGAGGCGATCCAGCTCAATCGCGCTTTCCTTTCGATCACCGATCCGGCAGTTCGGCGAAAGATCGTCGATCTCGTGGTCACGCTGGCCGGAGAAGCCGAAAAAGCGTGAAAGCCGTCCTCTAAACAGGATTGATCACATTAAATCCGCTTGACCGAACAAAGTGGACTGTCTAGCAAACGTTGCTTTTGATTGTGCCCGCCAAAAATCGACGCGCGCAATCTGTCCCCAAGAGGTTCCCGTGACCCGTCTGAATTATCTCTTCACCAGTGAATCCGTGTCCGAGGGCCATCCTGACAAGGTTTGCGATCGGATTTCCGACGAGATCGTCGATCTGTTTTATCGCGAGGCGGCGAAGGCCGGGATGGACCCGGGGCTGGTGCGCGTGGCCTGCGAAACCCTTGCAACGACCAATCGCGTCGTTATCGCTGGTGAGGTTCGTACCTCGCTCGACGAGAAGCAGATCAAGAGCAAGGTGAAGAGCGCTGCCCGTAAGGCGATCAAGTCGATCGGCTACGAGCAGGACGGCTTCCACTGGAAGAAGGCCAAGATCGACGTCCTCCTGCATCCGCAGTCGGCTGATATTGCTCAGGGTGTCGATACCGGATCCAAGAACGAAGAAGGCGCTGGCGACCAGGGCATCATGTTCGGCTATGCCTGCCGCGAAACACCGGAGCTGATGCCGGCTCCGATCTATTATGCGCATAAGATCCTTGAGGATCTGACCAAGGCCCGTAAGTCCGGCGAACTCGGCATGCTCGGCCCGGACGCCAAGAGCCAGGTGACGATCAAGTACGAGAACGGCAAGCCGGTTGGCGTGACGCAGATCGTGCTTTCCACGCAGCATCTCGATGAGAAGCTGACCTCGAAGGACATCCGCAAACTGGTCGAACCCTACATCCTCAAGACGCTTCCCGAGGGTTGGGTCGGCAAGGACACGATCTGGCACGTCAACCCGACCGGCAAGTTCGTGATCGGCGGCCCGGATGGCGACGCTGGCCTTACCGGCCGCAAGATCATCGTGGACACCTACGGCGGTGCGGCTCCTCATGGCGGCGGCGCGTTCTCGGGCAAGGACCCGACCAAGGTCGACCGGTCTGCTGCCTATGCGGCGCGTTACCTTGCGAAGAATGTGGTCGCGGCCAAGCTCGCCGAGCGCTGCACCATCCAGCTCGCCTACGCCATCGGCGTTCCGGAGCCGCTGGCGATCTATGTCGACCTCCACGGTACGGGTAAGGTTTCCGAAGAGCAGGTCGAAAAGGCGCTGCGCCAGGTCATGCGTCTCACGCCGCGCGGCATTCGCGAGCATCTTGACCTCAACAAGCCGATCTACGCCAAGAGCTCCGCTTATGGTCATTTCGGCCGCAAGGCCGGTCGCGACGGCAGCTTCTCCTGGGAAAAGACGGACCTCGCTGATTCGATCAAGAAGGCGATTGCGGCCTGACAAGGCCGCACCTTCGGCATCGACAGACGGTTTTGACGAGATGCCGAACAAGCACGATATGAGCGGCGCGCTCTATGGGCGCCGCAAGGGGCACAAGCTTTCCCCGACCAAACAGGATCGGATGGAGAACTTGCTGCCGCGCTTGCGGGTTCCCGCCGGCGCAATCGCCGATCCCCAGGCGCTTTTTGATGTGCCAGTCAAGGAAGTCTGGCTGGAAATCGGCTTCGGCGGTGGCGAGCATCTGCTTGGCATGGCGGAGCGCCATCCCGATATCGGCTTCATCGGCTGCGAGCCTTTCATCAACGGCGCTGCCAAGTTGCTGGCAGGGATAGACGAAAAGAATATCGGAAATATCCGTATCCATGACGCCGACGCGGTTGATCTGCTGCCGCGCCTGCCTGTTGCGAGTTTCGATCGCGCCTACCTGCTTTATCCTGATCCCTGGCCGAAGCGCAGGCATAACAAGCGGCGCTTTATCTCGACCGAGCGGCTCACGATGCTTGCCCGGCTCCTGAAGCCAGGCGCGCTGTTCCGGTTCGCCAGCGATATCGACGATTATGCAGCCTGGACGCTGCGACACATTGCGGCCTCGACCGAACTCGACTGGCCGGCCGAAAAATCATCTGATTGGACCAAGCCATTTGAAGGCTGGATTTCGACGAGATATGAGGCCAAGGCTTTTCGCGAGGGCCGCAAGCCGAGCTATCTGACGTTCGTCAGGCGTTAGCTTATCGGGCTGGCGCGATCCCGCCGACAGGGACCCGAGATGAACGATCAAGGCGTAACGGCCGCGCTCGAAGAGCGGGATGGCTCGATCTATTGGCGACGCAACCTGATCGTTTGCCTGATCGGCTCCTTCACGACGATCGTCGCAATGACCCTGCTGCTGCCGTTCCTGCCGCTTTACGTGGAGGAGCTTGGCGTCAAGGATCACGCGGCGATCGTGCAATGGTCCGGCATCGCCTATGGCGTGACATTCTTGTCGGCAGCTCTCGTCGCCCCGCTTTGGGGCAGGCTGGCCGACCTGTATGGCCGCAAGCTCATGCTGATCCGTGCGAGCCTCGGTATGACGGTCGCCATGTCTCTTATCGGCATGGCGCATGATATCTGGCAGCTCGTCGCCCTGCGGCTCTTGGCGGGCTTCCTGGGGGGATATGCCTCGGGTTCGAATGTTCTGGTCGCTACTCAGACGCCGAAAGCGCATACCGGCTGGGCACTCGGCACCGTGTCGGCGGGCGTCATGGCGGGCAATCTCGCCGGCCCATTGATTGGTGGCACCCTGCCGCCTCTCATCGGCATCCGCCAGACCTTTTTCCTGGCGGGCGGCGTGATCTTTCTGACCTTTCTCGCCACCACTTTCTTGATCAAGGAAGAGCATCGCCCCGCCGCCAAGGTGACGCGACAGAGTTTCGGCTGGGCCGCTATCCCCGATAAACGACCGCTCTTGGCCATGCTCGTCACCGGCATGCTTTTGATGCTTGCCAATATGTCGATCGAGCCGATCATCACGGTTTATGTCGCGCAGCTCGTCGCCAATCCAGCCGAGGTTACGATCACTGCTGGCGTCGTCATGTCGGCGGCGGCGCTTGGCAGTATCCTATCGGCATCCCGGCTAGGGAAACTGGCGGATCGCATCGGCCACTGGAACGTCGTCATTGGCTGCCTTGCCGTCTCGGCGGTGCTGCTCGTGCCTCAAGCTTTCGTCACGGCGGCCTGGCAGCTTGTATTGCTGCGTTTCCTGATGGGGCTGGCGCTTGGCGGGCTGCTCCCCTGCGTCACCGCCGTGATTCGCCACAATGTGCCGAATAATATGGTCGGCAGCATGCTCGGATATTCGATTTCAGCGCAATATTTCGGGCAGGTCGTCGGGCCGGTAGCCGGCGGCTTCATTGGAGGCCATTTCGGCATGTCGGCGGTATTTCTAGGCACCTGCGTGCTGATGGCCGGCGGCGCGCTCTACAATGTCAAAGTCCAGACAACACACCGGAATGGCTGACGCGAGCCATTAAGCCGCGCGATCAGGCCGCGTTCAGTGCGGCGCCGCGCACTGCCATGAAACGGGTGATACGCTGCGCTGTGGCGACAGAGAGAATATTGTAGTTCTTTGTTTCGGCAGCGAGATGTGTGTCTGATGGAGCGTGCCCGATCTTCGCCATCAGCAGCAGGTGATAAGTCTCCAGCGACAGCGGAATCGCCTTGATGATGAAGAGCAAAGTATCGGTCGCCGCTGCATGGAAGGCCTGTTTGACGACTGAAAAGGAAAGGCGCGTCATTTCGCCGATACCCGTCAGGGCGTGATTGACCTTGCCGGCGAAGAGCCATTCAGCGATCACGGCCTCGTCCAGCTTGCCGACGCGCGCCAGCTCGGCAACCTCGATCTTGGCCTTTTCGTTATCGTCGTCGAAGGCTGCGCTCGGGTTGCGGACCAGTTCCTCCGCGATCGAGCCGACTACGGAATGAAGATCGCCGTCCGGGTCGCCGAGATCCTGCTTCAGCGCGTTCGTGGCACGGATTTTTGCCTGCTCGGCAAGTCGGGTGACGACCTCGGGCGGCAAGTCGGCGCGCTTGGCGAGCACTGTGTGCAAGCCGGTATCCTTTTCGGCGCGGACCGTAAGTTGCGTGAAACCGAATTCAGAGAAGCGCGCCCCCTTGTTCTGCGCTGCCGTGCGTACGCTTAGGGTGCCGCCGTTTTGTACGATGATATCGGTCAGCCGCTCCGAAACCGTATTGCGGTTAGCGATCGATATCAGCCGTTCTTCGTCGCCCCGCTCGGCGATGCGCACCAGCACTTCCTCGGCGATCGCGCGGGAATTTTCGAGGATCGGCTGCGCGACCTCGAAATTATTATCCTCGGCCAACTCAGTCAGAATCTTTTGCGGGGCGCGCTCCAGCGTCGAGAGCCGATGCGAAAGCTCAAGCCGGGCGCGAAATTCCATATCATGGGCCATCCAGGTAATGACTTGGTCGAAGGCGTCCATATGGTCGTCGTTGAGCGAAGGGGTCGACAGGACGCAAAGGTCGGTGACGCGGCGGAGAATCTCCAACCTGCGCCCCGGTGACGCTGTCGCCAGTTCGCTCTCGGCTTCCTCGATCAGATTGCGCGCTGTCTGCATCGTGTCCTGTGCCGTCAACCGCTGCAATGGCGTCAGCCGGCCGCCTTCTGGCGCCTAACGCTGCGTCATCCTCATCTTTCGTTTGTAGTTGGTCACTGATAAAAAATTACTTACGGGCCGCCAGGAATCAGGACCGAAATCAAGCACCCAAATGGGCTAAGCCAACCGTCCGGTTGAGTTTTTGAAACGGATTTTATGCGAAATCGTCAGGATCACCCGGCCGAGCCTCCGATCTTCGACATGACCTTCCGTGAGGAGCTGCGTGATTTGTTTCGCTGGCGTCGCGACGTCCGGCATTTCAAGTCTGCGCAATTGCCAGAGGGGCTGGTTGAGCAGCTTATCGAAATCGCTTGTCTCGCGCCGTCGGTCGGGTTGAGCCAACCTTGGCATTTCGTGCTGGTCGACGATATGGCGCGTCGCGCCGGCATACAGGCCTCGTTTGAAGTCTGTAATGCGCAGGCGCTTGCCGGTTACGAGGGTGACCGCGCAGCGCTTTACGCGCAGCTCAAGCTTGCAGGCCTTGTCGAAGCACCGACCCATATTGCTGTTTTCGCGGACCGCGACACGGAACAGGGTCATGCGCTTGGGCGCCGTACCATGCCTGAAACCGTCGACTATTCCGCGGTCATGGCCATCCATACCCTCTGGCTGGCCGCGCGCGCCGAGGGGATAGGGCTCGGCTGGGTTTCAATACTCGATCCTGAGCAAATCAATGTCCTGCTCGATGTGCCTGATTCCTGGGGTTTCATCGGATATCTTTGTCTAGGCTATCCCGAGCAGGAGACGGGGATTCCGGAACTCGAACGAACCGGCTGGGAACATCGCCGCACTGCCAGTACCGCCATACTCAGACGCTGACCGGCGCCCCTTGGACCAAGGCGCTTGAAATCGATGCGCGGATCGACTAAGTATCAATTATTCACTCATCGCTGTTGTCCCACCGGGACAGTGTCGGGGTGGGTCCGCGAGGACCCGCTCTTTTTGGTTTTAAGCTCAGGGTCCGGCATCAATCAATGGCTGAAGAAGCCCGCATCATCAAGGAACAGGGCATCGCTGCGCGCGTCGCAGTGCTGATCGAGCCCGCGATCGAGAACGCCGGCTATCGGCTGGTTCGTGTGAAGCTTTCAAGCCAGAACGGCACGACGCTGCAGATCATGGCCGAGCGGCCGGATGGCAGCATGACGGTTGAGGATTGCGAAGCGATCAGTCGCGTGATTTCGCCGGTGCTCGATGTCGAGGATCCGGTCGAGCGCGCCTATAACCTTGAGATTTCCTCGCCTGGCATCGATCGACCGCTGGTCCGTGTTTCGGACTTCGAGCGCTGGGCCGGGCACGAAGCCAAGATCGAGATGGCAATCGCGGTCGAAGGCCGCAAACGCTATCGCGGCATTGTCACCGGAGTGGAGGATGGCAAGGCTTTGATCAAGCTGCTGGACGTCAAGGAAGGTCTGCCGGATCGCGCTTCTCTTACCATCGCCGATATGGGCGAGGCCCATCTGGTTTTGACCGATGCGCTGATTCGCGAATCGCTACGCCGTGGCAAGGAGGCGCTCCGCGCAACTGGCGAGGATATCGAAGAAGACGAGGACGACGATACGGATGTCGAGGACGTGCCGGCGCCAGTTCCGCCCAAGCCTCGACCAGCAAAGCCAAAGCCACTGCGCGGCCCGGGCCGCTTCGCAAAACGCAAATAGAAGATTTCGGATATCCGGGAGGACAAGCCGGAGCCGATCGACAAGGGAATAGACCAATGGCAATCAGTGCAAACCGGCTGGAACTTCTCCAGATCGCCGACGCCGTCGCCCGCGAGAAGCAGATCGATCGCCAGATCGTCCTCGCCGCGATGGAGGATGCTATCGCCAAGGCGGCGCGCTCGCGCTACGGCGCGGAGACCGATGTTCACGCCGAGATCGACGCCCGGACTGGCGCGCTGCGGCTTTCGCGGCATCTGCTTGTCGTCGAGCTGGTCGAGAATGATTCGCGCGAGATTACGCTCGAAGAGGGGCGCCGCTATAATCCGGCCGCGCAGGTTGGCGACGTCATCTCCGATACCTTGCCGCCGTTTGATTTCGGTCGCATCGCTGCTCAATCGGCCAAGCAGGTTATCGTCCAGAAGGTGCGCGACGCCGAGCGCGAGCGTCAGCATGAGGAGTTCAAGGACCGCGTCGGCGAGATCATCACCGGCGTCGTC